>Ga0209415_10001268_pt1 | contig 48216 bp, 57 predicted proteins | sample PeaSoiSIISIP2007_FD_187696 | JGI IMG/M metagenome (GOLD analysis project Ga0209415, IMG submission 187696) | Peat soil microbial communities from Weissenstadt, Germany - SII-SIP-2007 (SPAdes) (version 2) | ecosystem: Environmental > Terrestrial > Soil > Wetlands > Peat | place: Germany... | reverse complement strand
GCCCAGCTCCCGCGTGTTCGCGATCTTGATCGCCGGCGCGTCCGCGGGCATGACGATGAGCGCGGGCATGCCCAGGAGCCGCGCCGCCGCCGCGACGCCCTGGGCGTGATTGCCCGAGGAATAGGCGACGACGCCGGCCCGGCGCTGCGCCTTTGGGACCTGCGCCAGCGCGTTGAAGGCGCCGCGAAACTTGAAGGACCCGGTGCGCTGCAGCGTTTCCGCCTTGATCAGCAGGCGCCCGCCGAGCCTGGCGTTGACCACTGCTGATTCGAGGAGCGGCGTTAGGACCGCTTGGCCCTTGAGCCGGGACGCCGCTTCATGGACATCGGCGACCTCGGGCGGCCCTGCCTCGGTCATGACGCCTCAGCGCTTCAGATCGCTCGCCAATGAGAAGGCGAGATCATGGTCGCCGAGGCGCAAGCGGTAGAGCTGCAAATTCTCGAGCACGCGCTGCACGTAGTTGCGGGTTTCCGCGAGCGGGATCGACTCGACCCAGTCGACGACATCGGCACCCTTGCGACGGGGATCGCCGAAGGAATCGATCCATTGCCGCACCCGCGCCGGCCCGGCGTTGTAGCCGGCGACCGCCAGAACATAGGAGCCGGAGAAGTCGCCCAAGAGCCCCGCGAGATAAGCGCGCCCGAGCGTCAGATTGTAATGCCGGTCGCTGGTCAGCCGCGACAGCGAGAACGGCAGCCGCAGCGAGCGCGCCATCGTGCTCGCCGTTGCCGGCATCAGCTGCATCAACCCGCGCGCGCCGGCGCTGCTCACCGCCGCTTCGTCGAAGGCGCTCTCCTGCCTGGTCATGGCGAGAACGAGCGGCCGCTCGACCTCGCCGCCCGGCGGCAGCGCCACCACGGGATAGCCTTCGGCGAGCAGGGTCACGCCGTTGTAGCTCGCTTGCTTGGCCGCGGCGACGGAGAGATCCGGCCGCCCGATCTGATCGGCGAAGCGCGCAACGAGCTCATAATCCGCCGGCGTCACTGCGGTCTCGGCGAGCCGCCGCACGAAGGCCGGCACGTAGTCAATGGCGCCGATCTCTGCCAGACCGCGCGTCACCCTTACGAGCTGACGGCCGTTGAAGGCGGCGATTTCGTCGGGGCGCGGCTGCGGTTCGGCGAGCGCGGCGGTGCTGATGCCCTGGCTCAGACGCGCCGCGGCGAGCTGGCCATAATAGGTCGTGACGCGCTCGGCCGCCGTGCCGAACCAGGTCTCGGCCAGCTGGCGATAGCCCATGGCTTCGGCGGCGCGCCCTGCCCAATAGGCGCCGCGGCCGATGCTGATGGGCAGCACCGCCGCGTCGTAAAGCCGGACGAAATGGTTGTAGGCGGCCTGCGGCTGATGCAAAAAGCGCAGCGCGGTCCAGCCGGCGAGAAACTCGAGTTCGGAGAAATTGGCGCCGCTCGTCAGCCCGTGCCGCGCGGCGATGCCGTAGGCGAAGGCCGGCTTGGCCTCGGCCAGCGCGTAGCGCGCGAGCACCTGGCGCTCCGTCGCCCATTGGGCGGCGTGATCCTGCTCTTTCGGCAGGCTCTCGAGCAGCGTGATCGCATCGTCGTAATGCTCCTTGCGGCGGCGCCAGCGCACGCGGTCGTAGATCAGGCCGGGATCGTGCTGAAGTGCCGCCGGCAGGCGCGCGACCAGCCGCTCGCTCCCCGGCGAGAGCGCCGCCAAGGCGAGCCGCGCCGCGGCCAGATCGCGGTATTCGGGAGCGACCCGCGCCATCTGCCGCCTTGCCGCCTCGACCTGCCCGTCCCACAGCAAGTGATCGAGGCGCTCGACATGATCGGCCGAGCGCAGGACGCCGCGAAAGCGTTGCAGCATCGATTTCTCTTCGAAGCTGCTGAAGTCGCTTTCGATCCAGACGCGGCGGATGAGCTCGGTGGCCTCGGTGCCGTGGCCTTCCGTCAGCCAGATCGCCGCCTGGCGCAAACGGCCGCCCGGCGTCACCGGCGGATGGTCGGCGAACCAGTGGGCGGCGACCGCATCCGACACGCCGGAGAGCTGCGTCTCCGCGTGCTGGCGCAGCAGATTTTGCTTGGGCCAATCCGGGTGGCTGGCGAGAAAGGCGGCATATTCGGAAAAGCCCGCATCGCCGCCGCCGGCGAGCTGAACCCAGCGCAGCGCCGGCTGCAGCAGAGCATTGCGCGCGTTGTCGGCGTCCTGCCAGGCCCTCGACCAGTTGCCTGACCGCGCGGCAGCGAAGGCCGCGCCGTAAAGCCGGGCGTCGCTCTCCGAAAGCTCCGCTGCCCGCGCGGCCAATGTCCCGGAGACCAAGAGCACGACAAGTGCGGCAAAGAGGCGGCGACCCAACAATTGCAATACCCGACTCCGAAATGCCCGGCCACGCGAGCGGTTATTGTAATGGCGACCAATGATTAACGCCAACATCTTGCCGCATCATTACCGGCCGCATTCGTTTTAACGATTCCTTGCCGTTTGCCGGAGCGGAACGGTCGCACGGCGCGGCGCGGCGGCAGCGCCGGTTGCCGGCGTGCCCGCGCGGGGTTATGGTCGCGGTGACTGCGCTTCTAGGCCGACCCGGAGGGGGCGCCATGTTCAAGGGCTCGATCGTCGCACTCATCACGCCGTTCCGCGACGGCGCGGTTGACGCCAACGCATTCCAGAAGTTCGTGGAATGGCAGATCAAGGAAGGCACGCACGCGGTCGTGCCCTGCGGCACGACGGGGGAGTCGCCGACCTTGAGCCATGCCGAGCACAACCGCGTCGTCGAGCTCTGCGTCGAAGTGGCGAAAGGGCGCGTGCCCGTGATCGCTGGGACCGGCTCGAATTCGACCGCGGAGGCGATCGCGCTCACGCGTCACGCCAAGAAGGCCGGGGCGGACGCCGCGCTAGTGGTGACGCCCTACTACAACAAGCCGACCCAGGAGGGGCTCTATCAGCACTACAAGGCGATCCAGGATGCGGTGGAGCTGCCGATCATCATCTACAACATTCCTGCCCGCTGCGTCGTCGACATGAGCGTCGCCACCATGGCGCGGCTCGCCAAGCTGCCGAACATCGTGGGCATGAAGGATGCGACCAACGATCTGGCGCGGCCGCTCCGGACGCGGGCGGCGATCGGCCCCGATTTCGTCATGCTGTCGGGCGAAGACGTGACCGCGCTCGCCTTCATGGCACAAGGCGGCGACGGCTGCATCTCCGTCACGGCCAATGTCGCGCCGCGCGCCTGCGCCGACATGCATGAGGCGTGGCAGAAGGGCGATTGGGCGCGGGCGATGCGGATCAACGAGCGCCTGGGCCCGCTGCACGACGCGCTCTTCATCGAGACGAGCCCGGCGCCGGTCAAATACGCCGCCTCGCTCCTCGAGAAATGCACGCCCGAGGTCCGCCTGCCGCTGGAGCCGGCGAGCCCGGAGGCGCAGGAGAAAGTGCGTCAGGCGATGCGGACGGCCGGCGTCCTCAACTGAGCGCGGCATGGCGCTCCGCGGCGACGAGCGCTACGTCGCGCTGAACCGGCGGGCGCGGCACGACTATCTGATCGAAGACACGATCGAGGCGGGCATGGAGCTCGTGGGCAGCGAGGTCAAGGTGCTTCGCCAAGGGCTCGCCAGCATCGCCGAGGCCTATGCCGCCGAGCGCGGCGACGAGCTCTGGCTCATCAATGCGCATTTCCCGGTCTATCCGCCGGCGCGGTTCAACCACGAGCCGCGGCGGCCGCGGCGACTCCTGCTGCGGCGGCGCGAGATCAACCGGCTCTTGGGCGCGGTCAAGCGCGAGGGCATGACCCTGGTGCCCCTCGCCATTTATTTCAACGAGCGCGGCCGCGCCAAGCTCGAACTGGGCCTCGCCAAGGGCAAGCGCAAGGCCGACAAGCGCCAGGCCGAGAAGGCGCGCGACTGGCAGCGCGCCAAGGCCCGGCTCATGCGCGAGCGCAACGCGTGAGCGCGCGGAGAGCTTGAAGCGAGCGCGGCTTATGTGTATATTACATAAATCTATACACATCAGGAGCCGGCCGTGCGGACCAACATCGACATCGACGACGCGCTTATGGCGAAAGCGATGCGCGCAACCGGCCTCAACACCAAGCGAAGCGTCGTCGAGGAGGGGCTGCGTCTCCTCGTCCGGTTGAAGGAGCAGGAGGAGATCCTGCGTCTGCCAGGGAAGGTGCGCTGGGACGGCGATCTGAACATGAGTCGTCGCGGCCGCAAAGCTCGATGATCGTCGTCGACAGCTCGGTTTGGATCGACCATCTGAACGACGCCGACAGCGCCGAGGTTCGGCGGCTTCGCGGCATCGTCGGCCGCCAGCCGATCCTGGTCGGCGACCTCATTCTCTGCGAAGTGCTGCAGGGTCTGCGCAGCGAACGCGAAGCTCGCTTGGTCGAAGCGGGGCTGCGGCGGTTCGACATTGCATCGATGCTGAATCCTGATTTGGCGTCGCGTGCCGCCGGCAACTATCGCCAGTTGCGCGGCCGGGGAATCACCGTGCGCAAGACGATCGATCTCATCATCGCCACCTTCTGCATCGAGCACGGTCACGTCCTGTTGCACAGCGACAGGGACTACGACCCCTTCGTGCAGCATCTCGGGCTGAGGACGCCCTGACGGCGGGATCGCCGGCGGTGCGGCCTCAACCCGCGCCGTCGCCCGCGAGCATCCGCCGCAGCTCGGCGAACACCGCTTCGAACATTTCCGGCGTGAGCTTGCCCGTATTGGTGTTGTAGCGCGAGCAGTGATAGCTGTCGGCGAGCGCCAGGCCCGTCGGCAAGCGATGCAGAGCTCCGTGGCGGAAGGGATAAGGCGCGCGCTTGAGGCCCAATGCTCCGAGCGCCGCCTGATGCGCGATGGCGCCCAGGGCCAAGATCGCCCGGAGCCGCGGCATCGCCGATATCTCGGCGGCGAGGAAAGGCCGGCACGCCGCGATCTCCCTGGGCTCCGGCTTGTTCTCGGGCGGCACGCAGCGCACCGCGTTGGTGATGCGGCAATCGACGAGGGCGAGGCCGTCATCGGCGCTGGCGGCATAGGCGCCGCGGGCGAGCCCGAATTTGCGCAACGTGCCATAAAGCAGTTCGCCGGCGTAATCGCCGGTGAAGGGCCGGCCGGTGCGGTTGGCGCCTCTGAGCCCGGGCGCCAGCCCGACCACCAGAAGCCACGCGTCGATGCCGCCGAAGGATGGCACCGGCGCATTATGCCAGTCGGAGAAGCGCGCGCGCTGCGCCGCGCGGAAGGCAGCGAGCCGCGGACAGAGCGGACAATCGCGGCCGGGCTCGGCGAGCGCGGCGGACGGGCTCACGTGTTGGCGGCGGGCACCGCGTGGGGCTCGCGGGTGTGGCTGCGCATGATCTGCGGCGCCAGTTCCTGCAGCTCGATGAAGACATCGGCCTGGCGACGCAGTTCGTCCGCCACCATCGGCGGCGTCGAGCGCAGGGTGGAGACCACACTCACGCGCACGCCCTTGCGCTGCACCGCTTCGACCAGCCGGCGGAAATCGCCGTCGCCCGAGAAGAGCACGATATGGTCGAGACGGTCGGCCATCTCCAGGACATCGATGGCGAGTTCGATGTCCATATTGCCCTTGATCTTTCGCCGGCCCATGGCGTCGGTGAATTCCTTCGTCGGCTTGGTCACGATGGTGTAGCCGTTGTAATCGAGCCAGTCGACGAGCGGCCGGATCGGCGAATATTCCTGGTCCTCGAGCAGCGCCGTATAATAGAAGGCCCGGATGAGGCGACCCTTGCTGCCGAAAAGCTCGAGCAGCCGCCGGTAGTCGATGTCGAAGGCCAATGCCCGAGCCGCCGCGTAGAGATTGGCGCCGTCGATGAACAATGCGATGCGTTCCCCCGGATAAAACAACATTATGCTTGCTCCATGAATACCAATGCCGTCGCACCCTCCAATCCCGCCGCATTTGCCGCCAAGCCGCGGACGGCGTCAAGCGGTCCGCCGGCGCCGTCATGATCCTGGTCGGGCTTGGCGCCAACCTGCCGAGCGCGGCGGGGCCGCCCGAAGCGACCATCGCGGCGGCGCTTGCGGCACTCGCGGAGGCCGGGATCGTCATCGGCGCGCGCTCGCGGCTCTACCGGTCGGCGCCCGAGCCGCGCTCCGATCAACCCTGGTTCGTCAACGCCGTCGCCGTGCTGGAGACCGGGCTCGATCCGCCGGCGCTGCTCGCGCTCTTTCATCGCATCGAGGCGCGCTTCGGCCGCCGCCGGGCGCAGCCTAATGAGGCGCGGCCGCTCGACCTCGATCTGCTCGCCTATGACGACCTCGTGCGCGCGGGACCGGAGGGTCCCATCCTGCCGCATCCCCAGCTGCACCAGCGGGCCTTCGTGCTGCTGCCACTCCGCGAGGTGGCGCCGGACTGGCGCCATCCGCGACTCGGGCGTTCGGTTAACGAGCTGCTCGCGGCGCTGCCGCCCGGTCAGACGGCGGAGGCGCTCGGCGGCTGAGCCAAATCAGCGCCTTGGCTCGCAATGGCTGGTTGCAGCAAGGCCCGGCGCACCATATATTGACAGGCTCTATTCCAGCCTCCAGGAGATTTGCGGGAATGGCGCGCGTCACCGTCGAAGATTGTGTCATCAAGATCCCCAACCGCTTCGAACTCGTGCTTCTGGCGGCGCAACGCGCGCGCGACATGGTCGCGGGCGCGCATCCCACGCTCGATCGCGACAACGACAAGAACCCGGTCGTGGCGCTCCGCGAGATCGCCGCCGAATCGATTGCGTTCGACGCCCTCCAAAACAATTTGATCAAGGGCATGCAGAAGCATGTCGAGATCGACGAGCCGGAAGAGGATCAGGACATCGAGATCGGCGCGCCAACCGGCTGGCCGGGCGATCTCGGGCCGAGCCTCGACGACGTCTCCGGCGAAGAGGGCGAGGTCACGGGCGAAGAGGGTGAGGAGGAGCTGCCGGAGGACGAAGTGTTGCTCGTCGCCGATGACGAGTCCGTGGACATTCCCGACGACGCCTTGCCGGATCTCGAGAAGGACGGACCTGACATCGGCGAGACCAAGCGCTGACGCGATGGCGGCAGCGGCGAGGCGCTCCTCGACCGCGCCGCTCGCCCCGCGCCGTCCCTTGCAAGGGCGCCGGCGGCGGCGCCGGGCTGGCTCGCCATGATGCGCCAGTTCGAACTCGTCGAGCGCGTTAGGGCCTACGACCCCTCGGCCGACGAGGATGCGCTGAACCGGGCCTATGTCTTCTCGATGAAGGCGCATGGCAAGCAGTTGCGCGCCAGCGGCGATCCCTACTTCTCCCATCCGGTCGAGGTCGCGGGCATCCTCGCGGGCATGAAGCTCGATACCTCGTCGATCGTCACCGGGCTCCTGCACGACACGGTCGAGGACACGCTGGCCACGCTCGAGGACATCGAGCGCCGCTTCGGCGGCGACATCGCGCGCCTGGTCGATGGCGTCACCAAGCTCTCGCGCCTCGAGCTGCAGTCGGACCAGACCAAGCAGGCCGAGAACTTCCGCAAGCTGGTCTTGGCGATGTCCGAGGACATCCGCGTCCTCCTGGTGAAGCTCGCCGACCGGCTGCACAACATGCGCACCCTGCGCTTCATCAAGGACGCCGACAAGCGGCGCCGGACCGCGCGCGAGACGATGGAGATCTACGCGCCCTTGGCCGAGCGCATGGGCATGCACGGCATGAAGGACGAGCTCGAGGATTTGGCCTTCGCCGAGCTTTACTCGGATGCGCGCGAGAGCATCAAGGCCCGTCACGCCTTCTTGCGCGAGAAGGGCGGCGATCTGACCAGCCGCGTCATGGCCGAGCTCAACCGGACGCTCACGGATGCGGGCGTGCCCGCCGCGGTGTCGGGGCGCGAGAAGACGCCCTATTCGATCTGGCGCAAGATGCAGCGCAAGAACGTCGGCTTCGAGCAGCTTTCCGACATCATGGCCTTCCGCATCGTGGTCGACTCGGTCGAGCAGTGCTACCACGCGCTGGGCGTGCTGCACAGCCACTACCCGGTCGTGCCCGGCCGCTTCAAGGACTACATCTCGACGCCGAAGCCCAACAACTACCGCTCGCTGCACACCGGCGTCATCGGCCCGGAGCGCCAGCGCATCGAGGTCCAGATCCGCACCCGCGACATGCACGAGGTGGCCGAGCTCGGCGTCGCCGCGCACTGGGTCTACAAGCAAGGCGCACCGCGCACCGAGGGCCGCCAGTACCGCTGGCTGCGCGAGCTTCTCGACATCATCGAGCACGCGCCGGACCCGCAGGAGTTTCTCGAGCACACCAAGCTCGAGATGTTCCAGGACCAGGTCTACTGCTTCACGCCCAAGGGCGATCTCATCGAGCTGCCGCGGGGCGCGACGCCCGTGGATTTCGCCTATGCCGTTCACTCCGAGATCGGCGACACCTGCGTCGGCGTCAAGATCAACGGCCGGATCGCCCCGCTCCGGACCCAGCTCGCCAATGGCGACCAGGTCGAGATCATCACCTCGAAGGCGCAGACGCCGTCACCGACCTGGGAGCGCTTCGTCGTCACCGGCAAGGCGCGGGCGCGCATCCGCCGCTTCATCCGCACGCAGCAGCGCGAGCAGTACCTCGATCTCGGCAAGGCGATCCTGCAGAAGGCGTTCCGCCAGGAGGGCCACGAGCTCACCGAAAAGGCGCTCGAGGAAGTCCGGCGCGGTTTCAATTGCGAGACCGTCGAGGACCTCTGCGTCGCCGTCGGCGAAGGGCTGCATACCGGGCGCGAGGTGGTGCATGCCATCTTCCCGCCGAAGCCCGGCGCCCGCTCCGCCAAGGTCGTGCCCCTGGCGCCGGCGCGCGGCAAGACCGCCTTGGAGAATGCGGTGCCGATCCGCGGCCTCATTCCGGGGATGGCCGTACATTACGCCGGCTGCTGCCATCCACTTCCGGGCGACCGCATCGTCGGCATCGTCACCACCGGCAAGGGCGTCACCGTCCACACCATCGACTGCGAGACCCTGGCGAGTTTCGCCGAAATGCCGGAGCGCTGGCTCGACGTCGCCTGGGCCAGTCAGGGCGATGCCGCGGGGACCCATGTCGGCCGGATCAACGTCACCATCGGCAACGAGCCCGGCAGCCTGGGCAGCCTCACCACCGTCATCGGCAAGCTCGCTGGGAACATCACCAACCTCAAGATCACCAACCGTTCGGAGGATTTCTTCGAGATCCTCGTCGATGTCGAGGTGCAGGACGTCCGCCACCTCACCAACATCATCGCCGGGCTGCGCGCGACGCCGGTCATCAACTCGGTCGAGCGGGCGCGGGGGTGAGCGACGCGCCGCAAGCCGCCATGCAGGGAGCCGCGCCGCTCCGCCTCGGCGTCAACATCGACCATGTCGCCACCCTGCGCAACGCGCGCGGCGGCCGGCATCCCGATCCCTTGCGGGCGGCGCGGGTCGCCGCCGCTTCCGGCGCCGACGGAATCACCGCACACCTGCGCGAGGACCGTCGCCACATCCGGGATGAGGACATCGCCCGGCTCATGCACGAGATCGCGCTGCCCCTGAACCTCGAGATGGCGGCGACGCCCGAGATGGCGAAGATTGCGCTGCACCACCGCCCGCACGCGGTCTGCCTGGTGCCGGAGCGCCGGGCGGAACTCACCACCGAGGGCGGGCTCGATGCTGCCGCCGGCGGGAGCGCGCTGGCGCCGGTCATCGGCGATCTCGCCGCCGCCGGCGTGCGCGTCTCGCTCTTCATCGACCCCGAGCCGCGCCAGCTCGAGGCGGCGAAGCGGCTGGACGCCCCGGTCGTCGAGCTTCATACTGGCGCCTTTTGCGATGCCGCTGGTCCCGCGCGCGAGCGGCAGCTCCAACGATTGCTCGCCGCCGCTGCCGTCGCCGAAGGGCTCGGCCTTGAATGCCATGCCGGACATGGGCTGAGCTTCGACACGGTCGGTCCGGTGGCGGCGATTGCGACCATCGTCGAACTCAACATCGGACATTTTCTTGTCGGCGAGGCGATCTTCTCGGGTCTCGAGAGCGCGATCAGGCGCATGCGGGCGCTGATGGACCAGGCGCGGCCGGCGGCGCTCACGGCGCTGGGCGCATGATGATCCTGGGCATCGGCAGCGATCTCATCGACATTCGCCGCATCGAGCGCACCATCGAGCGCTTCGGCGAGCGCTTTCTCGACCGCGTCTTCACCAAGGTCGAGCGCGAGCGCTCCGACCGCCGCGCCAACCGCGCGGCGAGCTATGCCAAGCGCTATGCCGCCAAGGAGGCCTGCTCCAAGGCGCTCGGCACCGGCTTCCGCAACGGGGTGTATTGGCGCGATCTCGGCGTCCTCAATCTCGCCTCGGGCCGGCCGACGCTGGTTTTGACCGGCGGCGCGCTCGAGCAGCTTCGACGCATGACGCCCGAGGGCATGGCGGCGCGCATCGCGCTCACCCTCACCGACGAACAAGCGCTCGCTCAGGCGTTCGTCATCATCAGCGCCGAGCCGGTCTGACCGCTTGACTTCCACCCGCCGGCTTGGCTTGATCTCCGCGCCCCGGTCGCCCGACCGGCTCTTCCCGGTAAAATACGCTTTATCAAGGCATTAGCGGACCTTTTTCATGGCCACCAAGACCTCGAGCGGCCTCGCCGAGACGATCAAGACGCTGGTCTATGCGGTGGTCATCGCGCTTTTCATCCGCACCTTTTTCTACGAGCCCTTCAGCATTCCCTCGGCTTCGATGGTGCCGACCCTGCTCGTTGGGGACTACCTCTTCGTTGCGAAATTCTCTTACGGCTACAGCCGCTACTCGCTGCCCTTCGGGCTGCCGCTCATCCCCGGCCCGGGCCGGGTCTTCTTCCGCTCGCCGGCGCGCGGCGACGTCATCGTGTTCAAGCTGCCGCGCGACCCTTCGATCGATTTCATCAAGCGCGTCGTGGGACTGCCCGGCGATCGCATCCAGGTGAAGGACAACGTCCTCTCCATCAACGACACGCCGGTAAAGATGCAGAAGGTCGAGCCCTATTTCGACAACGAGGGCGGCATGCGCACCTTCAGCCAATATGTCGAGACCCTGCCCGACGGCCGGCGGCACAGCATCATCGAGCTCGGCACCACGCTGCCGCTCGACAACACCGCGGTCTTCACCGTCCCGGCCGGGCACTATTTCATGATGGGCGACAACCGCGACAATTCGGCCGACAGCCGCGATGCCGGCAGCGGCGTCGGCTATGTGCCGGCGGAAAATCTCGTCGGCCGCGCCGAGTTCATCTTCTTTTCCACCGACGGCTATGCCCGCTGGTGGGAGATCTGGAAGTGGCCGTTCACGATCCGTTACGACCGGCTGCTCACGGCGATTCATTGAGATGGATGACCAGGCCGCCGCATCGGCCAGCCTCGCCGACGCTCTCGGCCATCATTTCACGCGCCGCGAGCTTCTGGTCGAGGCGCTCACGCATCCGAGCGCGGTGCGCCGGCGCGGCAGCGCGCGGCGCGCTTATGAGCGGCTCGAATTCCTCGGCGACCGGGTCCTGGGCCTGGTCGTGGCGGAGATGCTGTGGCGGCGCTTCCCCGACGAGGCGGAAGGCGAGCTCACCCGCCGCCATACGGATCTCGTGCGCCGCGAGGCGCTGGCCGAGGTGGCGCGGGCGGTGGGGCTGGGCGCGCGTGTCATGGTCTCGGCCGGCGAGGAGGCGGCGGGCGTGCGCGACAACCCGAGCGTGCTGGCCGATGTCTGCGAGGCCGTGATCGCCGCGCTTTATCTCGACGGCGGGTTGCCGGCCGCCGCGCGCTTCATCGACCGCTGGTGGGGGGCGCGGCTCACCGCTTCGGGCGCGCCGCCGCGCGATCCCAAGACCGCGCTGCAGGAATGGGCGCAGGCGCGCGGCCTGCCGCTGCCCGCCTATCGCACCGTCGCGACCGAAGGCCCGGCGCATCGCCGGAAGTTCACCATCACCGTCGCCGTCGAGGGCCTGGCGCCGGCAACGGCGACCGGCGCCTCGAAGCGCGCCGCCGAAACCGCGGCCGCGGCAGCCGCGCTCGCGGCGCTCGACGCCACGGCATGAGCGCCGCCCGGCGCTGCGCCACGATCGCGATCCTGGGCGCGCCCAATGCCGGCAAATCGACGCTCCTGAACCGCCTCGTCGGCAGCAAGGTGTCGATCGTCTCGCCGAAGGTGCAGACGACGCGCGCCCGCATGCTCGGCATCGCCCTGCGCGGGCCGGCGCAGCTCATCTTCGTCGACACGCCCGGCATCTTCGCGCCCAAGCGTCGGCTCGAGCGCGCCATGGTGAAGGCGGCCTGGGCCGGCGCGCAGGAGACCGACATGGCGGTGGTTGTGGTCGATGCCGCGCGCGGCATCGACGACGACACGCGGCGCATCGTCGGAGGGCTGAAGGCGGCAAGAAAACGCGCCGTGCTGGCGCTCAACAAGATCGACCGCGTCAAGCGCGAGACATTGCTGCCGCTGGCCGACAGCCTGGTCAAGACCGGGATTTTCGATGCGGTGTTCATGATCTCCGCCCTTGACGGCGACGGGCTCGCGGATTTGGCGGATCACCTTGCGGAGCGCGCGCCGGAGGGCCCGTGGCTCTATCCCGAGGACCAGATCTCCGATTTGCCCTTGCGCCTCCTGGCCGCCGAGGTGGTGCGCGAACAGGTGTTCCTGCAACTGCATCAGGAGCTGCCCTATTCGATCACGGTCGAGACCGACGAATGGGAGGAGCGCAAGGACGGCAGCGTCCGCATCGGCGCCACCGTTCACGTCGCGCGCGACAGCCAGAAGCCCATCGTTCTCGGCAAGGGCGGGGCGCAGTTGAAGCGCATCGGCAGCGCTGCCCGCGCCGAGCTCGAGCGCTTCCTGGAGCGGCGCGTGCACCTTTTTCTCCACGTGCGCGTGAGCGAGGATTGGTTCGAAGACCGCGAGCGCTACGCAGCGATGCGGCTCGATTTCGAGACCTAGACGATGCGCTGGAGCGATGAAGGCATCGTGCTCGCGGCGCGGCGCCACGGCGAGAGCGCGCTCCTCGTTCATCTGCTGACGCGCGAGCATGGCCGCCACGCCGGGCTGGTGCGCGGCGGCCAACGGCCGAAGGCGCGCGGCGCCTGGCAGATCGGCAACATTCTCGCCGTCACCTGGAACGCGCGGCTCGCGGAACATCTGGGCCTCCTCCAGGGCGAGCCGATCGCAGGCTATGCCGCGCGCTTCATCGCGGATCGCCTGCGGCTCGCTTGCCTTGCCGCCGCCGCTGCCGTGGCCGAGGCGACCCTGCCCGAGCGCGAGGCGCATCCGCGGGCGCATGCGGGATTGGCGGCGCTGCTCGCGGCGCTCGCGCGCGACGCTGGCTGGGCCGCGGATTATGTGCGCTGGGAGTTGGATCTGCTGGCCGAGCTCGGCTTCGGTCTCGATCTCGCGCGCTGCGCCGCGACCGGCACGACCGAGGATCTCGTCTATGTCTCGCCGCGCTCGGGCCAGGCGGTGTCGGCGACGGCAGGGGCGCGCTATCGCGACCGGCTGCTCGCCTTTCCGCCCTTTCTCCACGCCGCCGAGTCGAACGCCGAGCCGAGCCTGCAAGATGTGCTCGATGGCCTCGCGCTCACCGGGTTCTTCCTCGAGCGCCGGGTGCTGGTGCCGCAGAATCGCAAATTGCCGCCCGCACGCAGCCGCTTCGTTGACGCGCTCGGCCGCTTCGCGATAGAGAGTGCGGGCGCCGTGAAACCGATCGGAGTCGCATGAGCAAATCCGCCGCCGGCAATATCCGCGATGTCCCCTTCGCCGATGCCCTGGGCGAGCGCTATCTCTCCTACGCGCTCTCGACCATCATCTCGCGCTCGCTGCCGGACGTGCGCGACGGGTTGAAGCCGGTGCACCGGCGCATCCTCCACGCCATGCGCCAGCTCAAGCTCGACCCGGCTTCGGGCTACAAGAAATGCGCGCGCGTCGTCGGCGACGTCATCGGCAAGTTTCACCCGCATGGCGAGGTCGCGGTCTATGACGCGCTGGTGCGCCTGGCGCAGGATTTCGCGCAGCGCTATCCGCTCGTTGACGGGCAAGGGAATTTCGGCAATGTGGACGGCGACAATGCGGCGGCGATGCGGTACACCGAGAGCCGCTTGACCGCCGTGGCCGAGGCGCTGCTCGAAGGCCTCGACGAGGATGCGGTCGATTTCCGGCCGACCTATGACGGCGAGGATCGCGAGCCCGTGGTGCTGCCGGCGCGCTTTCCCAACCTTTTGGCGAACGGCGCCGCCGGCATCGCCGTGGGCATGGCGACGAGCATTCCGCCGCACAACATCGTCGAGCTGTGCGATGCGCTGGCGCATCTCGTGCGCAAGCCGCGCGCCGCGGTCGATGATCTCGTGGAACTCATGCCCGGCCCGGATTTTCCGACGGGCGGCGTCCTCGGCGAATCCGCGGCGGCGATCCGCGAGGCCTATGCCACCGGCCGCGGCAGCTTCCGCCTGCGCGCGCGCTGGGAGACCGAGCGCCTCGCGCACGGCCTCTATCAGGTGGTGGTGAGCGAGATCCCCTATCAGGTGCCGAAGTCGCGCCTCATCGAGCGCATCGCGGCGCTGCTCGAAGAGCGCAAGCTGCCGCTGCTGGCCGATGTGCGCGATGAATCGACCGACACGGTGCGCCTGGTGCTCGAGCCCAAGACGCGCAACGTCGATCCCGCCGTGCTCATGGAATCGCTCTTCCGGGCGACCGAGCTCGAGGTTCGCATCGGCTTGAACCTCAACGTGATCGACGCCCAGGGCGTGCCGCGCGTGATGACTCTGAAGGAGGCCCTCCAAGCCTTCCTCGATCACCGCCGCACCGTCCTGCAGCGCCGCTCCCGCTTCCGCCTCGCCGAGATCGCGCGGCGGGCCGAGATCCTCAAGGGGCAGATGATCGTCTATCTGCACCTGGACGAGGTCATCCGCATCATCCGCGAGCACGACGACGCCAAGGAGCGCATGATGAAGCGCTGGCGTCTCAGCGAGACGCAGGCCGAGGCGATCCTCAACATGCGCCTGCGCGCCTTGCGCCGGCTCGAGGAGATCGCGATCCGCAAGGAGCTCGAAGCCTTGGGCGCCGAAGAGAAGGAGCTGACGGCGCTGCTCGCCGACGACAAGAAGCAATGGAAGACCATCGGCGCCGAGATCGCCGCTCTCCGCAAGGAGTTCGGGCCGGCGAACCCGCTCGCCAAGCGCCGCACCGAGATCGGCGAGCCGCCGCCGGCGGTTCAGGTTCCGGTCGAGGCGCTGGTGGAGCGCGAGCCCGTGACCGTGCTGTGCTCGCAGAAGGGCTGGATCCGCGCGGTCAAGGGCCACAACCTCGCCTTGGGCGAGATCAAATACAAGGAGGGCGACGGCCCGCGCTTCGCCGTGCCCGCCACGACCACCGACAAGCTCTTGGTCTTCGCCAGCAACGGCCGCTTCTACACGCTCAGCATCGACAAGCTGCCGGGCGGGCGCGGCCATGGCGAGCCGCTGCGCCTGATGATCGAGCTCGACAACGAGCACGAGGTGGTGGCGATCCTGCCCTATCGCCCCGGCGCCAAGCTGCTGCTCGCCGCGAGCGACGGGCGCGGCTTCATCGTGCCGGCGGACGAGGTCTTGGGCCAGACCCGCGCGGGCAAGCAGGTGATGAAGCCGGGCGCGGGCGCGCAGGCGCGGGTCTGCGTTCCCGCCGAGGGCGACAGCGTCGCGATCGTCGGCAAGAACCGCAAGCTCCTGATCTTCCCGCTCGGCCAAGTGCCGGAGATGACCGGCGGCCGCGGCGTGATCCTGCAGCGCTACCACCAAGGCGGGCTTGCGGACGCCAAGGTGTTCGCGCTCGGCGACGGCCTGGCCTGGCGCCAGGGCGAGAGCCGCACCCGCACCGAAATGGATCTCGCGCCCTGGCAAGGCGAGCGCGCGACGAGCGGCCGCGCCGCGCCGCGCGGCTTCCCCGCCAACAACCGCTTCGACAACGGCGCGGCATGAGCGCGGTGACGCTCGACGTGAAGGGCCTCAAATGCCCCTTGCCCGTCTTGAAGGCGCGCAAGGCGATGAAGGCGCTGCCGCCGGGCGGCCGGCTCCTGGTTTTGGCGACCGATCCCGGCGCGGTCAGCGATTTCGAGCATTTCTGCAAGACCACCGGCGCGAAGCTGCTCAGCAGCCGCGAAGAGGGCGGGGTGTTCGAGTTCGAGTTGGAGAAGGCGGGGTAGGATTGCGCCTTGCCGGCGCGTTGTTGAAACAGGGTGCCGACGCGGCCGTCGTCGTATTCCTGCTGGGCGATGCCGTGCTATGCCTCGCCCAGGGTGGGTCCACAGGGACCTTCCATGCGCGGCGCTACGTCAGCCCCGTAGCGGGCACTCCGCGCCGCGTTCACTTTGTCAGCGGAATGCCTGTTGGCGCGGCCATCACCTTCCACGTATCGGCCTTCGCGTCCCAGACCGAGACGACGATGTTCTTGAGTGTCAGGCCGCGCTGCGGCGAGGCATCGAAGTCATAGACGCCGTTGACGCCGGCGATGCCCTTCACTTTCAGCAGATAGTCGCGGAGCTGCTGCGCTGTCGCCGTCGATGGCAGCTTGCGCAGCGCGTCGACGACGATCGTCGCCGGATCCCAGCCGAGGATCGAGCCCTCGTCCGGCCTCTTGCCGTCGGCCGCGAAGGCGGCGAAGAGCTCCTCCTGCTTCTTCACTACGTCCGGGTCGAGCTTAACGCGCGGATCGCCGTGCAGCGCCCAGACCGAGGAGGGCAGGTAAAGCTCGCGCGGCAGGAAGGCGGCGAAGCTGTGCATCTGGGCGTAGGTCATGTTGCCGCCTGTGGTGCCCATCGGCACGGTGACGGCGCTCTGCACCGCGCCGCGGAAGATCGTGGCCGAGGGCGCGCCCGTCGCCCAGCCGATGAAAGCCTGCGGGTTCGCCGCCTTGACCTCTTCGATCTGGGCGCTGACGCTCACGTCGGTCGCATTGAAATGCGGGTGCGCGACGATGGTGATACCCTTGTTCTCGGGCTGTGCCAGGAGCTTAGCGAAGCCCCGGTCGGCGTCCTGACCGGTGGCGTCGGTCGAGGTCATAAGTGCGAGCCTAGTCCAGCCTCGGCCGCGGAAATAGTTGACCAGCGCCTGAGCCTGGTCGAAGGTCGAGACGCTGCCGGTGAAGACATAGCCGCCAGCGGCCGGGTGGATGCCTGGCGAAAAGCAGTACATCACCGGGCCGTTCTGCATCAGCGGTCCCATCGCGTTGCAGCCGGCGACGAGCGTTGTGGCGAGCACGACGATTGGCTTCGCCGCTAGCACTTCGTTGCCGAGCTGGACCGCCTGCTGTGGTGACGACTGGTCGTCGTGGAAGATGAAGCTGACCTTGTGGTCGTGGATGCCGCCGGTGTTGTTGACGAATTTCTCCAGGATCCGGATCGCCTGCTGCTCTTCTTGGCCGAGGAAGGCCCCGCCGCCGGTGAGCGACGCAATGACGGGGATGTCATAGGTGTTTGCGGCGCGGGCGGGAGCGGCCAGGAGCATGGCAAAAGCGAATGCGAGCACGAGCGCGCGAACGAGAAACCGCATGACGTCCTCCCCGTGACTTCTTCGATGTTGGCGCCGCGATGGCCCCCGAGATTCGCGTTCAGATTGTGCCAAACTAATAAGTAAGTTTTATCGGAGGGTGACGTGTTCGCTGTTGGCACGTCCGAGACGAATGCGTTGAGCGGCCGTCGGTCCGGATTGCGCCTGAAAATGATAGGGCCATCCGGTTGGGATGGCCCTACGCATTTCTAGCGGGTCAGTGTCGATCCCAGAAGAAATGGTCTTGGTCGAAGTCGTTGTCGAACGTTATGTACCCTTTTTCTCGATAGTAACGCTCTGCCCCGCGCGCGAGCGGCACGCCATAAGCCTTCCAGACCTGACTTGGGTCATACGCCCAATGTTCATACGCGGTTTCCAAGAGGTCCTTGCGTTCGTCAATCGCTTTCGCGAGATCGTAGGCGAACTGATCGGGCATGTCGCTTCGGCCGAAAACCGAATCGCCGTTGAATCCGACGGTCACGTACGGCTGCCACATCCATTTGACAAAGCCGATCGGCGCCGTGAAAGGAACCATGTCGTAGGTCTGCTCCAATTGTGTGAGCAGGGCGGCCGGCAACGGTATGAAGGTGAGAGGGGTTGTCTGAGTGACGATATACAAAACGTTGAACTCAGGCGCCTCCGACAGGTCGGCGGTATAGATGATCACGTCGAAGTCCGCTTGAGCTTTTGTGCTATTGCCGGTCACCGCTCCGCCGACGGCTGTTATCGAAGCTTTTGTCAGGCCGTAATAGGCCAAGACTGCTTGGGCTGCGTCGCTCGTTATGCCATTGTCCCAAAGGACGTGGACCGCTTTTCCGGCGGCGACTGCGCTGGCGACTTGACTGAGGTCGGTGTATCCCGACGCTTGCGTCGCTGCGACGACCAAATAAAGGGGCTTGACGATCGTAGCGACCAAACGCAAGTCCGTATATGGAGCGGCGGTTGCGGACCCGCCCCCCAGGGCTTGCGTTCCTGCGTAGGCCCACCAAATGAAATTCGGCGCTGCGACTCCGAAATCCACCGGGCCCCCCGGCGGCGGCGGGTCGATGAGTTCGGCAATGCTCAGGGGAATGCCGTCCGACACCAGCGACGCCGGATTCGCTGTCACAGTGCTGGTGTCCAATTTAGTCTCTACGTCGATGACCTCTTTTATTCCCCCGGCGCAATTGTAGCAGACTTTAACGTTCCAGCCGTAGGGTGCGACCGCCGTTGCGACGATGTCACAGAGCGCTCCCCACGGGTTAATTTTGGTAGCGCCGGCGCAAACGGGCATCCGTGACGCATAGCCCGGAGATTGGGTTGCATACCCGGTGTTTTGGGCATTTGCCGGAGAGGCTATCGCTGGGGCTATCAGGATCGGCGCCAGAAAAACGAAGGGCGCAAAGACAATGGATAAGCGTCTACGGGTCATGGGCTTTTCCTCCTCAGTTGTATCCATCGGCGAAGCCATCGGATCGCGGTCGAGGGCGCGCTGCCGTCCACATAGCCATCAGCTTGCGCGTACCACCGCTTGGCGGCTGGCGCGACGGTGGGCCGTCGCTTTTGTTCTGTCCAGCAGAACAGCCGTTCTATATAATTAACACCCGAGGCGATGGGTGTGTCAATGGACCGATCCGGGCAACCAACGGCGAATGGCGGAGCTGCTGCGTGACTGAAAAGGGCGTTGCTGCCGTAGATCGCGCTTTGTCGATCGTGGGGGCGCTGGGGGACGCGCGGCGGCCTTTGACACTGAGTGAAACCGCGGCCGCGACGGGGCTTTACAAGAGTACCACATTGCGCCTCCTCGCCTCGCTCGAGCGCGCACACTTCGCCACTCGGGACCGAGATGGTCGGTATCGCCTTGGCTCGACCATCCACCGGCTCGCTGACGGGTACGAGCGCAGCGCTGCGCTGGAGGACGAAATTGCGCCGGTGCTGCAGCGCATCGTCGATGAGACGGCCGAAAGCGTCGGCTTCTTCGTGCGGGAAGGTAATGAGCGGCTCTGTCTGCTGCGCGTCGACTCGCCGCGCCCTCTGCGCCATCACATTGACGTTGGCGTGCTCCGTCCGCTCGGCCTCGGCGCCTCCGGACGCGTGCTCAAACTGTTCGAAAACGGTGCCGCGCGAGCGAGCCGCCGTCTGCTCGCGGCGCTTCCAGTCGTGGTCTTGGGCCAGGATGTGCCCGACCTCGGGGCGATCGCGGTACCGATCTTTGGTTCGGGCGACCGGACCTTGGGTGCGCTCTCGGTCTCGGGTCCGCTGTCGCGCTTCGATCGACACCTGGTCGCCAAGGTCAAGCGGCTTTTGCGCGAAATGGCCGTCACTCTCACCGACCGCCTCGGCGGGGATGCCACTCAATTCCGGTGGCGCCGCTAAGCGCCTTTAAGGAGCCGGCGTGTGCTGTTAGCCTGGCTCGGCTCCACGCTCACGGCTGGCCTGTTTGCAGAGAGGCTCAGGCTCTTCACGGGCTCAGCCGGATATGTCACCTGGTGATCAATCTCACGATCGCAAAGGCGTATTCGACATTCCCCCTTCCCCAATCCCGATAAATCTGCTATAAATGTTGATCCTCCCAAATGCCCGCGCGGGCTCCCGCGGCGGGCATTTTTCATGTCATCCTTGAGGCCTGCCATGCACGACCGATTGAAGCGGTTCGTCGAGGAGTATCTCGTCGATCTCAACGCCGCCGCGGCGGCGCGGCGCTGCGGCTATCCCGCCAAGACCGCGGCGGTGCGCGGCTCAAAGCTGCTCTATCGCAAGGACGTCCGCGCCGCGGTGCGCGAAGCGATGGCGGTGCGCGCCGAGCGGACGCGGATCACCGCCGACCGCGTCTTGCAGGAATTGGCGCGCATCGGCTTTTCCGATCTGCGCCGGGTGAGCGAATGGGGACCCAAAGGCGTCACGCTCAAATCCTCGGCCGAGGTCAGCGACGACGCCGCGGCGGCGGTCGCCTGGGTCTCGGTCGGCGGCCGCAAGGGAACGCATGCGCAGCGCATCCGCCTCCATGACAAGCAGCGCGCGCTGACGCTCTTGGCGCGGCATTTGGGCCTCTTGGACCTGCGCCGTTTCGCCGGCGATCCCGAACGCGCCGCGGAAGGGCGCCGCGAGGAGGGGCAAGGCGCGCGCGAGAAGCTCCAGGCGCGAATCGCGGCTCTCGCCAAGCCGGAATGATGTCGGCTTGCCGGGCTGGCCCCGCCAAAGCCGGCCCCGCGGTTCACGCCGCGTTTTTGACCTGGATCAATGTTCGCGGAAATGCTTGTGCCATGATCGCGGCGTGGAAGACACCGCTCGAACCCTGCGCGAGAGGCTCGCGATGTACCGGAGGCTGCTGGCCGCCGGGGCCGACGTTCATGTGGCCGACGCCTATTTGAAGGCGATCGCCGAGACCGAGACGCGGCTCGACGAGATCGAGGCGAGGCAAGGCGCAGGGAAAGAGGTCGACACAAAGCCGCGATCGAACGGGCGGAGTTAGCAGCGAGGCCCGGCCCTTGCAGCGTTAACGGCCCGTCCTCGTCGCAGCCTCATAAGGAAAAATCCGTATTGTTTCACCCGCCTGCCAAGATCAAATTATCGCCGTTGAAGCATCGTTCGTGGCCGCTTCAGGAGGGCGCCATGGAGAGAGCAGAGGCGCTGCGCGAGCTGGCCCGCAAATACCGAGCCTTGGCCGAAGTCGGGCACACCGGCGAGAAGGCATGGCGCCTTAAGCATGCCGATTCCCTCGACCGCCTCGCCGACGGGTGCGAGCGCGCGCTGAAGGCCACCGGCTGATCCCGCGCCGGTCCGCAACCTTCCGACGGCGTCTCAGCGTCGATTCTCCGCGACGGGCAAATGGCGTCTCCCTGGCGGCGGGCTGGCGCGCGTCATTATAGGCCTCGAAGTCGGTATAGTCCGGCATTCCCGCAACCTCCGCGCTCTATGTAGATTCCACTAAGTACAATTCCGGGCTGTTCGCGTGCGCCGCGTCCTGCCACGCTGCGGGAATAGAGATCCCACGCAATCCGGTGCCGTGATGAACGCCATTTCAATCTCGATGTCGCCGCGCGCGATCGACCGCAATCCACGGCGCGGCCGGCGAAGTGTCGAAGTGAGACGACTGCGTACGCTCGCTGCGCTGCTCGACGATCTCGCTTCCTGCCTCGATGGCGTCGACCCAACGGCGGCATGGCAGAAGCATCGCAGCCAAATTCAGCTCGGAGCGAGAGGATGAACCGGTCCGATCCGTTCGCGGGCCTTGATCTCGCCGATCTCGTGCGCAAGTCGCGCGAGATCCGTCTCGCCGCGAACCGCGCATCGCCGACGCTTTCAGCCCAGCTCCTGACCCTCGCCGCGCTCTACGAGACGCGCGCCCAAGACCTCGAGGCCGTGCCGGCGGAATAACGCTAACGGCGATGCGGGCGGGATCGGCGAAGAGCGCGCCGAACCCGCCCTTGCCAAACGCCGCGCCGCGCCCTATCTAAGGCGCCCTAAACCTCACGCGGGGATGCGGCCTTCTCGTCCGGGGGCCGCTCCGGTGTCGATCCAATCGATCAGCCCCCGCGGCGGCTCAACCGGAGAAGGAGTTCTTTCCATGGCTATGCCGATGTTCACCATGCGCCAGCTCTTGGAGTCCGGCGTTCATTTCGGCCATCACACACGGCGCTGGAACCCGCAGATGGCGCCCTACATCTTCGGCGTCCGGAACGGCATCCACATCATCGATCTCGAGCAGACCGTGCCGCTCCTGCAGCGCGCGCTGCAGGCGATCCGCGACGTCGCCGCGGGCGGCGGCCGCGTGCTCTTCGTCGGCACCAAGCGCCAGGCGGAAGAGGCGATCTCCGAGGCCGCCAAGCGCTGCGGCCAGTACTACATCAACCACCGCTGGCTCGGCGGCATGCTCACCAATTTCAAGACCATCTCGCACTCGATCAAGCGGCTGCGCGATTTGGACGAGCGCATCGGCCAGCCGATCGGCGGCCTGACCAAGCGCGAGGTTCTGGAATTGACCCGCGACCGCGACAAGCTCGAGCGCGCCTTGGGCGGCATCAAGGAGATGGCGGGATTGCCGGACATCCTCTTCGTCATCGACACCAACAAGGAGGCGATCGCCGTCCAGGAGGCGAACAAGCTCAAGATCCCCGTGGTCGCCATCCTCGACAGCAATTCATCGCCCAATGGCATCGCCTATCCCGTCCCCGGCAATGACGACGCGATGCGCGCCGTGCACCTCTATTGCGAACTGGTCGCGGGCGCGGTGCTCGATGGGCTGCAGGCGGAGCTCGCGGCCACCGGCGTCGACATCGGCGCGCAGGCGACGCCGCCGGCCCATCGCCCGCCGGCGGTCGAAAGCGAGCCCGCGGCCGCGAACCCCGCGACGGCCTGAACAGCGGAGGCGAGCATGGCCGAGATCACGGCAACCCTGGTCAAGGAACTGCGCGAGAAGACCGGCGCGGGCATGATGGATTGCAAGCGCGCGCTCTCGGAAACCGCGGGCGATGTCGAGCACGCGGTCGATTGGCTGCGCAAAAAGGGCCTGGCGGCGGCGGCGAAGAAGGCCGGAAGAGTGGCGGCCGAAGGGCTGGTCGGCACCGCGGTCGCGGGCAGCGCGGGCGCGGTCGTCGAGGTCAACGCCGAGACCGATTTCGTCGCGCGCAACGAGACCTTCCAGGGCTTCGTGCGCAAGACCGCCGAGCTCGCGCTCGCCATCGGCGACGATGTCGAGGCGCTGAAGGCCGCGTCCTTCCCCGGCACCGGCCGCAGCCTCGCCGACGAACTCACGCACATGATCGCCACCATCGGCGAGAACATGGCGTTGCGGCGCGCGCGCCGGTTGCGCGTGACCCAGGGCGTCGTCGCCTCCTACGTTCACAACGCGCTGGCGCCCGGGCTCGGCAAGATCGGCGTGCTGGTGGCCCTCGAATCGGGCGGCGATGGCGGCAAGCTCCTGGCTTTGGGACGGCAGCTCGCCATGCATGTTGCCGCGGCCAATCCGCTCTATCTCGACATCGCCGCGGTCGATCCTGCGGCGCTCGCGCGCGAGCGCGACGTGCTCAAGGAGCAGGCGCGCGCCAGCGGCAAGGCCGATGCCATCATCGACAAGATGGTCGAGGGCCGCCTGCGCAAGTTCTATGAAGAGGTCGTGCTCTTGGAGCAGATCTACGTCATCGACGGCGAGAGCCGCGTGCGCCAGGTGGTGGAGGGGGCGGCCAGGGAACTGGGCACCCCGGTTCGCGTCGCCGGCTTCGCGCGCTTCGCGCTCGGCGAGGGCATCGACAAGGGCACCACCGACTTCGCCGCCGAGGTCGCAGCCCAGCTCAAGCATTAACCAGCCGGCGTCGCGCGGGCAGAGACGGACGCCGCGGCTTGATGTATGATCGGTGTGTCCAGGATGCCGCCTTCGCCGGTCAGCCCGTCATGGTAAATGCCGCGCCTGCGGAACCCGCCGCCGCACCCGCCCTCAGATATCGCCGCGTCCTCCTGAAGCTCTCGGGCGAGGCGCTGATGGGCGGCCAGACCTATGGCCTCGATCCCGTCATCGTCTTGCGCCTGGCCGAGGAGATCGCGGCGGTGCACGCGATGGGGGTGCAGGTCTGCGTCGTCATCGGCGGCGGCAACATCTTCCGCGGCCTGTCCGGCGCCGCCGCCGGCATGGAGCGCGCCACCGCCGACTACATGGGCATGCTCGCGACCGTCATTAACTCGCTCGCCATGCAGAACGCGCTCGAGCGCCAGAGCGTCCCCACCCGCGTCCAGTCGGCGATCGAGATGCAGTCGGTGTGCGAGCCCTATATCCGCCGCCGCGCCATCCGCCACATGGAGAAGGGCAGGGTGGTGATCTTCGCCGCCGGCACCGGCAATCCCTTCTTCACCACCGACACGGCGGCGGCGCTCAGGGCATCGGAGACCGATTGCGAGGCCTTGCTCAAGGCGACCAAGGTCGACGGCGTCTACAGCGCCGATCCGACCAAGGACCGCAGCGCCACGCGCTTTGACCGCCTCACCTATCTCGACGTGCTGTCGCGCGATCTCCAGGTCATGGACGCCGCGGCCATATCCTTGGCCCGGGAAAACCGCATTCCGATTCTGATATTCTCCATCCACACGCATGGCGGCTTCGCCGATGTCGTGACCGGGCGCGGCCGCTTCACGCTGATCAGCGAGGGGAGGAGCGCGCCGTGAACGAGGATCCGCTGGTCAAGGAACTGCGCCGCCGCATGGACGGCGCCCTCGAGGTCTTGCGCAAGGAATTCGCCGGGCTCCGGACCGGCCGGGCCTCGGTGAGTCTGCTCGATCCCGTCGTGGTCGAGGCCTATGGCAGCACCATGCCGTTGAGCCAGCTCGGCACGGTGAGCGCACCCGAGCCGCGGCTTCTTGTGGTGCAGGTGTGGGACCGCGCCATGGCCAAGGCGGTGGACAAGGCGATCCGCGAGGCCGGCCTCGGGCTCAATCCGCAGACCGAGGGGCAGACGTTGCGCATCCCCATTCCCGACCTCAACGAAGAGCGCCGCCACGAGCTCAGCCGAGTCGCCGCGAAATACGCCGAGCAGGCGCGGGTCTCCGTGCGCAACGTGCGCCGCGATGGGCTCGACGGGCTGAAAAAGAAGGAAAAGGACGGCGCCATCACGCAAGACCAGCACCGCAAGCTGCAGCATGATATTCAGGCGTTGACCGACGAAACCGTGAAGCGGGTGGACGACGTGCTGGCGCAGAAGGAAAAGGAGATCCTTCAGGTCTGAGGTTCATGGAGAGCGCTTCCGACATCTTGCCGCCGCCACCGGCTCATGTGGCGATCATCATGGATGGCAACGGACGCTGGGCGAAGCTGCGCGGCTTGCCGCGCGTCGCCGGTCACCGCCGCGGCGCGGACGCGGTGCGGCGCACGCTCGAGGCGGCGGCCGATTTCGGCATCCAATACCTGACTCTGTTCGGCTTCTCCTCGGAGAACTGGCGCCGGCCGCGCGGCGAGATCAACGATCTCATGGGCCTGCTGCGCCACTATCTCCGCGGCGAGATCGCCGAGCTGCACCGCAACGGCGTTCGCATCCGAATCATCGGCGAGCGCGCGCGCCTGCCCGCCGATATCGTGACTCTCATCGACAATGCCGAGGATTTGACCAGCGGCAATGCGCGGATCTGTCTCACCATCGCGCTCTCCTATGGCGGCCGCGCCGAGATCGCGCAGGCGGCGCGCCGTCTTGCCGAGGAGGTGAAGGCCGGGCGGCTGGAGCCCGCGGAGATCGACGAAGCCTGCTTTGCGCGCCATCTCCTGACCGAGGGGATGCCCGATCCCGACCTCCTGATCCGCACCAGCGGCGAGCAGCGCATCAGCAATTTCCTGCTGTGGCAATCGGCTTACGCGGAGCTGGTCTTCACCCCGACGCTGTGGCCCGATTTCGGCCGCGACGATCTCGCGGAAGCCCTGCGCGATTATCACGGCCGCGAGCGCCGCTACGGCACATCCGTTGGCTCTCGTTGAAGGGCGGGCGCTCGGACTGAGGCTCGTCTCGGCCTTGGTGATGGCGCCGGTGGCACTCGCCGCGGTCTGGGCGGGCGCACCGTGGCTGGCATTGCTCGTCGGCCTGCTCGCGGCCGGCATGGCCTGGGAATGGGCGCGATTGAGCGGCCGCGACGGCTTCGGCCTCGCCGGCGGCGTCATGGTGCTGACCGCGGTTGCGGCGGTTCTCGTCACCGCGCTCGGCTTCACTGTGTTTGCGATCGTCGCGGCGCTGCTCGGCGGCGCGGCGGCCGGCGCGGCGTCGCGGAGCGGCGCGCCGGTGTGGGCCATGGTCGGCACCTGGTGGATCGCGCTGCCCTGTGTCGCCTTCTTGTGGCTCGCCGGCGAACCCCAGGGGCGCGTGACCATTCTGTGGCTGCTGGCGACCGTCTGGGCGAGCGACAGCGGCGCCTATGCCGCGGGCAGAGCCCTCGGCGGGCCGCGGCTCGCACCGCGGCTGTCGCCCAACAAGACCTGGGCCGGGGTCCTCGGCGGCATGGTCGCGGCCGGGCTCGCGGGCTGGCTGGCCGCGCTCGTGAGCGATGCCGCGGCGGCGGCCCTGGTGCCGGCCGGCCTGGCGCTCGGCCTCGCGGCGCAGCTCGGCGACCTCGCGGAATCCCTGGCTAAGCGGCGCTTCGGCGTTAAGGATTCGAGTGCGCTCATTCCCGGCCATGGCGGTCTCCTCGACCGCCTCGACGGCATGCTGGCCGCGGCGGCGGTCTTGGGCGCCCTCACCGTTGCCGCGGGATCGAGCCCCGTCGCCTGGCCCATTTAGAGCGGTATTCGATGAGGTGGAACCACCCTTTCTTGGGCTTGGCCCGCGGGTCCAGATGGATTGCCGGGTCAAGCCCGGCAATGACGAAAAAGGGGTGATCACACTTCAACGGGATCCGATCTAGCCCCTTGTGGCCGGGGCCAACAGCGCCAATTTTTCACCAATATGGCCGAGAGTTTCCTGCTATCCTCGCGGCCGGCAGAGCAAAAGCGGGTTTCACTCTATGGCGCTCTTCAGCGGCGGGATCGGCTATGTCGTGCCGTTCCTCATCGTCCTGACGGTCCTGGTCTTCGTCCACGAGCTCGGCCACTACCTGGTGGCGCGGCGGGTCGGGGTTAAGATCGAGGTGTTCTCGATCGGCTTCGGTCCCGAGTTGTTCGGCTGGAACGACCGCAGCGGCACGCGCTGGAAGTTCAGCGCCGTGCCCTTGGGCGGCTATGTCAAGATGTTCGGCGACGCCGGGGCGAGCTCGATGCCCGGCGAAGGCCTCGAGCGCATGACCGCTGCCGAGCGGCAATTGGCGTTCCACCACAAGCGGCTGCCGGAGCGCGCCGCGGTCGTGGCGGCGGGCCCGCTCGCCAATTTCCTGTTCGCGATCGTGTTGCTCGCGGCGCTCTTCGCCACCGTCGGCCAGCCGTTTACGCCGCCTCAAGTCGGACAGGTTCAGGCCGGCAGCGCGGCAGAGAAGGCCGGCATCCTGCCCGGCGACACCTTCCTTGCCATCGACGGCCAGCCGATCGAGCGCTTCGAAGACGTGCAGCGCGCGGTCCGCCTCAACACCGGCACGACCATGACCCTGCTGATCGCGCGCGACGGCAAGGAGAACACGCTCGCGGCGACGCCGAAGATCACGACCTTGACCGACCGCTTCGGCAACCAGCACGTGATCGGTCTCTTGGGCATCGAGCGCAGCGGCATCGACTTCGTCCGCCGCGATCCGCTCTCCGCGGTCTGGCGCGCGACGCAGGAGACGGCGAATTTGACCACCGGCACGCTCCAGGGCGTGTGGCAGATGCTGATCGGCGCGCGCGGGACGGAAGAGCTCGGCGGTCCCCTGCGCATCGCGCAGATGTCGGGCGAGGTGGCGCAGAACGGCGTCGTCGCCCTGCTCTGGTTCATGGCGGTGCTGTCGGTCAATCTGGGGCTCATCAACTTCTTCCCGATCCCCGTCCTTGACGGCGGCCATTTGCTGTTTTATGCCGCCGAGGCGATCCGCGGTCGCCCCTTGGGTCAGCGGGCGCAGGAATACGGCTTCCGCGTCGGCTTCGCGCTCGTCCTGACGCTCATGGTCTTCGCCACCTGGAACGATCTCGTCCATCTCAGAGTCGTAGAGTTCATCAAGGGCTTGATTACCTGAACGGCCGCCGCAGATGCGCTGTTCTTGGGACGGGGGGAAGTATTGCGAATCATTGCCGGCTTGGCGCTCCGCCTGGCTCTAGCGGTCGCCCTGCTTTCTGCGGTGGTGCCGTTTGGGTCGACCGTTGCGCAAATCCCGTCCGGCGGCACGATCGAAGAGGTCCGCATCGAGGGCGCGCAGCGGGTCGAGCCCGAGACGGTGCGCTCCTATCTTCTGGTCCAGCCCGGTGATCCCTTCGACAGCGATCGCATCGATCGCTCGCTGAAGGCGCTCTTCGCCACCGGGCTGTTCTCCGACGTGTCGCTGAAGCGCGAGGGCAACGTCCTCATCGTCCGCGTCGTCGAGAATCCGATGATCAACCGGGTTGCCTTCGAGGGCAACCGCAAGCTTTCGGACTCGACCCTGAACGACGAGATCCAGCTTAAGGCCCGCGCCGTCTATACGCGGCCGAAGGTGCAGAGCGACGTCCAGCGCATCCTCGACCTCTACCGGCGCAACGGCCGCTTCGCCGCTACCGTCGACCCGAAGGTGATCCAGCTCCAGCAGAACCGCGTCGATCTCGTCTACGAGATCAACGAGGGTCCGGTCACCGGCATCAACAGCATCAATTTCATCGGCAACGACAACTTCAGCGCCAGCAAGCTGCGCGAGGTGATCTCGACCAGGGAATCGCGCTGGTGGCGGTTTCTCAGCTCCGCCGACACCTATGACCCGGACCGCATGACCTACGACCGCGAGCTTATGCGCAAATTCTACCTGTCCCAGGGATATGCGGATTTCCGCGTCGTCTCGGCGGTGGCGGAGCTGGCCCCCTCGCGCGACGGCTTCTTCGTCACCTTCACCGTCGAGGAGGGCCAACGCTACCATTTCGGCAAGATCACCATCACCAACCAGCTCAAGGACGTGGACCCGGAGCAGCTGCGGCCGCTGCTGACCACGACGGAGCAAGAGTGGTACGACGCCGACGCGATCGACGCCTCGATCAAGGCGCTCACCGACGCGCTCGGGAACCGCGGCTTCGCCTTCGTCGACATCCAGCCGCAGGCGCAGCGCCATCCTGACACGCATACGATCGACGTCACCTACAACATCAAGGAGGGGCCGCGGGTCTATGTCGAGCGCATCAACATCAACGGCAACTTGCGCACGCAGGATCAGGTGATCCGCCGCGAGCTGCGGCTTGTCGAAGGCGACGCCTTCAACTCCTCGAAGCTGCAGCGCTCCGAGCAGCGCATCAAGAATCTCGACTTCTTCAACAAGGTCGAGACCACCCATACGCCCGGGAGCGCGCCCGACAAGACCATCATCAACATCGACGTGTCAGAGAAGTCGACGGGCGAGTTCAGCGTCGGCGTCGGCTTCTCCACCACCGACGGGCCGCTTGCCGATATCGGCGTCCACGAGCGCAACCTCCTGGGCAAGGGCCTCGATCTGCGGCTCGACACGCTGGTCGCCTTCCGCACGCAACAGATCGATCTGAGCTATACCGATCCCTATTTCTTGTACCGCAACCTCGCGGCCGGCTGGGACCTCTTCGCGTTGACGCGTGACAACACCTCCTTTGCCGGCTACGAGCAGTTCACCATGGGCGGCACCTTGCGCGCCGGCTATCAGATCAGCGACCCGCTGCGCCAGACCGTCAGCTACACGCTGCGGCAGGACCGTATCTTCAACGTCCAAAGCACCGCCTCCTACTTTATTCAAGACCAGGTGGGCGCCCGCAATTCCTCGATCGTCAGCCAGTCGATGCTCTACGACATGCGCGATAACCGGCAGGATCCGACGGCGGGGTATTTCGCGAGCCTGACCACGGATGTCGCGGGACTGGGCGGCCAGGCGCGCTACGTGCGCGTCACCGCGCACGCCGGCTATTTCCACTCCTGGGCGCCGCAATACGTCTGGAGCCTCACCGGCGAAGGCGGCCGTATCCAGGGCATCGGCGAGGGCGTCGCGATCGAGGACCGGTTCTTCGTCGGCGGCGACAATCTGCGCGGCTTCCAGACCGGCGGCATCGGCCCGCGCGACATCCAGTCGGACGACGCCCTCGGCGGCAACAACTACTACGTCGGCTCCGTGACCCAAGGATTTCCCCTGGGCCTGCCGCAGGAGTTCGGCGTCACCGGCCGCGTCTTCACTGATTTCGGCAGCCTCTGGGGCCTCGACCAGACCGGCCCGACGGTCAAGGACATCGCCTCGATCCGCGTCTCGGCCGGCATCGGGGTTTCCTGGGCGTCGCCCTTCGGGCCCATCCGTCTCGATTTGGGCCATCCGGTCATCAAAGAGTCGTTCGACAAGAACGAGATCTTCCGCGTCAGCTTCGGTACGAGGTTCTAGATGTTCTCCATTGCCAAGGCCCGGACCGTCGCGCGGCTTGCGGCTCTCTTGGCCTGCCTCGCCGCGGCGCCGGCGTTGGCGCAGCAGCCGGCGCTGCCCATTCCGGCGATCATCGTCGTCGACACCAACCAGATCCTGCGGGAGTCGAAGGCGGCGAAGGATGTCCAGGCGCAGCTCGAGAAGCAGCAGAGCGTCTATTCCAAGGAAGTCTCGCAAAAGGAGAGCGAGCTCAAGAGCCTGCAGGACGAACTCGAGCGCCAGCGCACAGTGCTGTCGCCCGATGTCTTCGCCGCGCGGTCGCAGGAGTTCCAGCGCCGCTACGTCGCGCTCGACCACGATGTGCAGGTGAAGCGGCAGGCGCTGCAGCAGAGCCTGAACGAGGCGCGCGACAAGATCAACGCGACCGCGCTCCAGATCATCACGGACATCGCCAAGGACCGCAAAGCCAACATCGTCATGGAGAGGGCGGCGCTCATCTATATGGCGGACGGCCTCGATATCACGGCCGAGGTGATCCGCCGGCTCGACGACAAATTGCCCGCGCTGGCCGTGAATTTGCCGAAGGACACGCCCCCGCCTGCGGCCGCCGCGCCAGGCCCGGGGCCAGCGCCGCAGACGCCAACGAAGAAGTGAGGCGATGCCCGATCCGCGCTTCTTCTCCGTCGCCGGGCCTTTCACCGTAGCCGAGTTGGCGGCGCGGACCGGAGCGGAGATCGCCGGCGCGGGCGAGCGCGACCGGGTCATCACCGACGTGGCGCCGCTCGAGAGCGCCGGGCCCGAGCACATAACCTTTCTCGACAACCGCAAATATCTCGCGGCCTTCCGTTTCACCCGCGCCGGCTGCGCCATCGTCCATCCCGATTTGGCCGGCGATGCGCCCGCAGGCGTGACGCTTCTCCTCACCAAGACGCCCTATCGCGGCTATGCGCTGGCGGCGCAGGCCTTCTATCCCGAGCCGGCGTTCGCGCCGGGCGTCGCCGTGAGCGCGGTCGTCGATCCCAGCGCGCGGCTCGGCGAGGGCTGCCGGATCGAACACAATTCCGTGATCGGCGCGCGGGCCGAGCTCGGCCGGCGTTGCCGGATCGGCGCCAATGCCGTCATCGGCGAGGCCTGCGTGCTCGGCGACGACGTGCGCGTTGGCGCCAACGCCAGCCTCAGCCACTGCATCATCGGCGCGCGCGTCCAGCTCTATCCCGGCGTTTGCATCGGCCAAGACGGCTTCGGCTTCACCCTCGATCCCGAGGGCTACGTCAAGGTGCCGCAACTGGGCCGCGTCATCGTCGGCGACGACGTCGAGATCGGCGCCAATTCCACCATCGACCGCGGCGCTGGCCCCGACACCGTGATCGGCGCCGGCTCGATGATTGATAATCTCGTGCAGATCGGGCACAACGTCCAGATGGGCCGCGGCTGCGTTCTGGTGGCTCTATCCGGCGTTTCCGGCAGCACCCGGCTCGGCGATTACGTCATGATCGGGGGCCAGGCAGGGTTGGCCGGCCATCTCGCCATCGGCAGCGGGGCACGGATCGCGGCGCAGGCAGGGGTGATGCGCGATGTCGCGCCGGGCGAGCAGGTGGTCGGCGCGCCGGCAGTGCCGAGCCGCGAGTTTTTCCGCCAAGTGGCGGCGCTGAAGCGCCTGGCGGCGAAAAAGGGCAACTAGGATGGACGGGACGAAGCCGGCGGCGGGCGAGGCGATCGACATTCAGCGGATCATGGAGATGATCCCGCACCGCTACCCCTTCCTGATGATCGACCGCGTCGTCGACGTGACGCCCGGCGAATGCGCTACCGGAATCAAGAACGTCAGCATCAACGAGTTCTTCTTCCAGGGCCATTTTCCGCGCCGCCCGGTCATGCCGGGCGTCCTCCTCATCGAGGCGATGGCGCAGACCGCGGCGGTTCTGGTCGTGCGCACGCTCGGTCCCGAATCGGAGGGCAAGCTGGTCTATTTCATGGCCATCGACAATGCGCGCTTCCGGCGGCCGGTGTTTCCCGGCGATCAGCTCGCGGTCAAGGTCACGCGCCAGCGCAACCGCGGCAATGTTTGGAAATTCGAGGGCCAGGCAACGGTCGAGGGCAAGCTCGCGGCCGAAGCGACCTTCGCCGCCATGATCTTGGACAGCTGAGCCGCCGACGATGCCGGAAATTCATCGCACGGCGGTCGTCGAACCCGGCGCTCGGCTCGGCGACACGGTCAGGGTCGGCCCCTTCTGCCACATCGGCGCCGAGGTCGAGTTGGGCGAAGGGGTCGAGCTGCTCTCGCATGTCGCGGTCGCCGGGCGCACCGCGGTCGGCGAGGGCACGCGCATCTTCCCCTTCGCCTCGATCGGCCATCGGCCGCAGGATCTGAAATACAAGGGCGAGCCGTCGCGTCTCGTCATCGGCCGCGACAACATCATCCGCGAGCACGTGACGATGAACCCGGGCACGACCGGCGGCGGCATGGTGACCACGATCGGCGACGGCGGCCTGTTCATGGTCGGCGTTCACATCGCGCATGATTGCCGCATCGGCAATCAGGTCATCATGGCGAACAATGCGACTTTGGGCGGCCATGTCGTGGTCGGCGACTTTGCCGTGCTGGGCGGGCTCGCCGCGGTGCATCAGTTCGTGCGGGTGGGCCAGCACGCGATGATCGGCGGCGTCACCGGCGTCGAGCGCGACGTCATCCCCTATGGCTCGGTGCTGGGCGACCGCGCGCGCCTCGTCGGCCTCAACATCGTGGGCATGCAGCGCCGCGGCTTCTCGCGCGACGAGATTCAGGCGATGCGGACCGCCTATCAGGTTCTCTTCGGCGGCGATAACGGCACCTTCGCCGAGCGCCTCGACGCCGTCGAGGGCCGCTTTCCCGAAATCCGCCCGGTCCGCGAAATGCTCGATTTCATTCGCGCCGAATCCTCGCGCGGGCTCACCCAGCCCAAGCCCGATGGCGGCTAAGCTCGGCATTCTCGCGGGATCGGGCGAGCTGCCGCTGCGTATCGTCGAGGCCTGCCGCGCCGCCGGCCGCCCGGTCTTCGTCCTGGCCTTCGAAGGCATCGCCGATCCCGCCCGCTTTCATGGCATTGCGCATGCGGTGGTGCGGCTTGGCGCCGCGGGCGAGGGCCTGCGGCTGCTGCACGAGAACGGCGTCGAGGAACTGGTCATGGCGGGCGCGGTGTCGCGGCCTTCGCTCAGATCGCTCCTGCCGGATTGGCGCGCCGCCAGATTCTTCGCCCGCATCGGCGCGCGCGCCCTGGGCGATGACGGCTTGCTGCGGGCCCTTATCCAAGAGCTCGAGGGCGAGGGCTTCCGCGTCGTCGGCGTGGACAGCGTGTTGGGCGGCGAGCTGGCGCCGCTCGGGCCGCTCGGCGCCGTTCGGCCCGACGCCGAGGCCGAGCGCGACATCGCCCGCGGTCTCGAAGTGGCGCGCGCGCTGGGCGCGCTCGATGTCGGCCAGGCCGTGGTCGTGCAGCAGGGCATCGTCCTCGGCGTCGAGGCGGCCGACGGCACCGACGCGCTCATCGCGCGCTGCGGCGGCCTCGGCTGCGCGGGGCCGGGCGGCGTGCTCGTCAAGATCGCGAAGCCGGGTCAAGAGCGCCGCGCCGATTTGCCGACGATCGGACCGGCGACCGTGACGGCCGCGGCGGCCGCGGGCCTGCGCGGCATCGCCGTCGAGGCGGGATCATGCCTGCTCCTCGACCGCGCCGCCATCGCCGCCGCCGCCGACGAAGCCCGCCTCTTCGTCACCGGCGTCGCGCCGTCGTGATTGCATGCTTCGAGACGCGCTGCTTCGCAGCGCTCCTCAGCATGAGGGCGCTTTTTCCTCGTCCTGAGGAGCCGGCGCAGCCGGCGTCTCGAAGGACGCACAACGGGCTCCGGGCATGCGCGAGCTTCTGATCTACATCGTCGCGGGCGAGCCGTCCGGGGATTTTCTGGGCGGGCGGCTCATGGCCGCGCTCAAGGAGCGCAGCGGCGGCGCCGTGCGCTTTGCCGGCATCGGCGGCGAGGCGATGGCGGCAGAGGGGCTCACAAGCCTGGTGCCGTTGTCCGATCTCGCGGTGATGGGCGTGGCCGAGGTGCTGCCGCGCGCGCGCCGCATCCTGCGCCGCGTCGCCGAGACGGTGGCGGAGATCCGCCGGCTCAAGCCCGATGCGGTGGTGACGATCGACAGCTCCGGCTTCACCTGGCGGATCGCACAGCGCTTGCGCCGCGCCGGCGACCGCGTGCCGCTCATCCACTACGTCGCGCCGATGGTGTGGGCCTGGCGCAAGGGCCGCGCGCGGCGCATGGCGCGGTGGTACGATCACCTCATGGTGCTGCTGCCGTTCGAGCCGCCCTATTTCAACGCGGTCGGGATGTCCTGCAGCTATGTCGGCCATCCCGTCGTCGAGAGCGGCGCCGACCGCGGCGACGGCGTCGGCTTCCGCCAACGCCACGACATTGCGCAGGATGCGCCGCTCATCGCCGTGCTGCCGGGCAGCCGCCGCGGCGAAGTGAGCCGGCTCTTGCCGATCTTCGCCGAAGCGATGCGCCAACTCGCGCGGCGCTACACCGGCTTGCGCGCCGTGCTGCCGACGACCGAGACCGTGGCCGAGCAAGTAACGGCCGCTGTCGCGCGCTGGACGGTGCCGGCGATCGTGGTGCGCGGCTCACGCGAAAAATACGACGCCTTCGCCGCTTCCGATGTCGCGCTCGCGGCCTCCGGCACGGTTGCGCTCGAGCTGGCGTTGGCGAAATTGCCGGCAGTCATCGCCTATCGCGTCAATCCGCTCACCCACGCGCTCGTGCGCCGCATCGTCAAGGTCGAGCACGCGCATCTCCTCAACATCATCCTGGGTCACGAGGCGGTGCCCGAGCTGATCCAGCAAGACTGCACGCCGGAGCGCCTCGCCGCGGCGGTGGCGCAGCTCATGGACGACCGCAGCGCGCGCGCGGTGCAAATCGCGGGCTGCCAGACCGCGCTCGGCATGCTCGGCTACGGCCGGACCGCGCCGTCTTCCCGCGCCGCCGACGAAGTGCTGTCGATCATCGCGCGCGCGCAGGGCGCGAGCGGCTAGAAGCCAATTCGCTTCCGCTATTGTCGCCGGCGTGACCGGCGTGGTAGAAGCGGCGCCGGTTCGCATCTTGGGGAGGGAAAAAATGACAAAACTCAGCACGTGGTCACGTCTCGTTTTTGCGGCGGCGCTCGCGGCCACGCTCGGCTTGGCGCTTCACCAGGCCAAGGCCGCCGACACCTTGGTCGAGCGCGGCAAATATCTGGTCACCGTGGGGAGCTGCACCGACTGCCACACGCCCGGCAGTTTCTTCGGCAAGCCGGACATGGCGCGCTTTCTCGGCGGCTCCGACGTCGGCTTCGCCATTCCCGGCCTCGGCGTTTTCGTCGGCCGCAATCTGACGCCGGACAAAGAGACCGGCCTCGGCAAATGGACGCGCGCGCAGATCATCACCGCCTTCACCACCGGCAAGCGGCCGGACGGGCGCATGCTCGCGCCGATCATGCCTTACGAAGCATACCAGCACTTGAAGCATTCCGATGCGGTGGCGATCGCGGCCTATTTGCAGAGCCTGAAGCCGGTCAGTCACGCCGTGCCCGGTCCCTTCGGCCCGGACCAGAAGGTCGATGTCTTCGTCATGACCGTCCTGCCGGCGGATGTCTACAACGGCCTGCCGAAGCCGCCGCCGCCGCCGCCAGCGAAATGATCGCGGAGGCGCGGGATGGCGACGGCACCGCAGTCTGAAGGAACGGCGGCGATCGGCGCCGGCCGCCTCCGGCTTCTCCACACCATGCTGCGCGTGTTCGATCTCGATCGCTCGATCGACTTCTACACGCGCCTCATGGGGATGAAGCTGTTGCGCCGGCGCGAAGTGCCGGAGGGCCGCTATACGAACGCCTTCGTCGGCTACGATACCGAGGAGACGGGGACCATCCTCGAGCTCACCTACAATTGGGACCAGAAAGAGCCCTACGTCTTGGGCACGGCGTTCGGTCATTTGGCCGTCGCCGTGCCCGATCTTTATGGCGTCTGCGCCGGGCTCGCCAAGGAAGGGGTGAAGATCCCGCGCCCGCCCGGGCCGCTCAAATTCGGCACCGTCCACATCGCCTTCATCGAAGACCCGGACGGCTATCGGATCGAGTTGATCCAACGCGCCTGAGCGGGCGCGTCACTCCGCATCCGGACTGGATGAATTTGTTGCGTCCTTCGAGATGCCGGCTTCGGGCGACCGCCTGAGGTCGCCCCTCAGGATGAGGGCCTTTCTTGGTGATTATATACTTGACATAACAGACAGGACGCGCCATATTAGGCTCATTGATGGAGCCCAAGATGACCGCGAACCTGACTAACCCGATCTTTCAGAACGAAGAAAAGGCCATCGCACACTTCGAGGCGATCCGCTGGCCGGATGGTCCTGTATGTCCTCACTGCGGCGTTGCTGGCGAAGCAACTAGCGTACAGGGGAAATCGCATCGGCTGGGCATGTGGCAGTGCAATGCCTGCCGCGAGCCCTTCACGGTCAAGGTCGGCACCGTCATGGAGTCGAGCCATATCCCCATGCACAAGTGGGCGCTCGCATTCCACCTTGTGGCCGCCAGCAAGAAAGGTGTCTCGGCCTACCAGCTTCATAGGATGCTCGGGATCACTTACAAGTCGGCATGGTTCATGGAGCATCGTATTCGCGAAGCGATGCGCCGCGTCGATGCGGAACCGCTAGGCGGGAAAGGAAAGTCTGTCGAGATTGACGAGACGTTCATTGGAACCGAAGCGGGCAAAGTGAAAAAGCGCGGGGGTGGACAGCACAAGCGCAAGGTTGTGTCGCTGGTCGAGCATTGCGGCGATGCCGATTTGCAACGTTACTTAGACGAGTTCGATTTTCGCTATTCCAACCGTGTTGCGGCCGGCGTCGATGACGTGCTGCGGACAATGCGCGCGATCAAAGGAGCGGAAGGCAAGCGCCTAACCTATAAACAACCTCGTTCAGCGCAACCGGCTTAGGCGTGAATTAGGCCGAGCGAAACTGCGGCTCATTTTGGCGTTGATCGACGCGACTGAGTGACTCGACTCCGCTTGCGCGCTTTGGCACGCTTGCTCTTGCCGACAAACGCACTGTTCGGCTTCGGAGGCGTCCCGAGAGCATAGCGGATTGCCTTGTCGCGGCGGAGCGCTGTTTCTTCGGGGCTGTATTGGCCGCGGACATCGACGATTTTTTGGATCATCCGAATCTCGCTATGTCGAAGACGAAGGGAACTTATTACGGACCAGTGGGGCGGTGCATCTATTGCCTGTCCGATACAAAGCCGCTTACCGACGAGCATATCGTCCCCGCTGGCCTAGGTGGTAACATAATTCTTGTGGACGCCAGCTGCGGCGATTGCCAATGCGAGATCAACAAACATATCGAAAATCTCTGTATGAAACGGATGTTTCGCGACATCAGATACCGGAGAAAACTGGGAACTCGGCGCGTCAGGAAACGGCCAAAAGTCCTTCGTCAACAAGAACTCACAAGTTGGGATGGCGATATTTCAAATGTGCAGCCTCCAGCTAAGAGCCCGGAAGGCAGTTGGGAATGGCGAGACGTTCCATATGAAAAACACCTAAGCCTGCTCGTTTTAGCGCGGTTCAAGCCGGCAGGATTTCTTCGCGGGCTTTCCCAACAAGCAAGCATGGCTGATGCGTTTCTCGGTAATTGGATTCTTTCTGAGCTATCTGAAACAGAGCCTCAAAACCCCGTATACGTTGAGACAGAATTCAGTATTCCGGCCTTTGCGAAATTAATTGCAAAAATCGCACATGCTTATGCTGTTTTTCGGCACGGAGTAGAAGGATTCGATCCGTTTTTAGCAGATTTTATTCTGGGTAAGGATTTTCCTTATCCCTTTTATTTCATAGGCGGAGAGGCGCGCGTAGAACCACGGGAGAAATGCCCGTGGCATCTAATGGATTCAAGGCTTGTTGGAACGAGACCCGTCGTCGGAAACATTTGGGTTCCTAGACAGCAGCCTATTCTCGTGCGGGTTCGAATTTTTGCTGATCTTGGCGCCCCCATCTATCAAGCCATCGTGGGCAAGTACCGCCATGATCGCGCGCGACTCAAACCTTACGAGCGTCTTACACGCAAGTAGATAGATGTCCTGCTCAGCACCATCAATCTCATCCCACGAGCGGAATTCGTTACTCGGATCGAGACGCTCCAATTCGTAATAAAGCCGTCGTGCGAGCGCTTTTTGAACTTCTTCTAGCGTAAGCGATGGATATGTCTCATTCCGTCCCACCTCATTTCAGCCTATCCACTTCGTCCGAAGGCTTAGCAGGGCACGCATGCGACGTTCGCCCTACGTCTATACCCGCCGCCGAGTGTTACGGCAAGTATATAATCACCCCTTTCTTCGTGCCATCAAGAATCTACCTCGTGCTGAGGAGGGGTGCGCAGCACCCGGGCGACGTGTACGTCGCCCCGAAGCACGCGCCACTCGGAATAGTGCAGCCCGCGCTCGATCGGCGGGCCTTGGAGGCTTTCGAGTTTGAACCGCGTCGCCTTTGCCGGGCCGACGAGATGGAGAATCCCGAGCGGCCGGTGCGGCGGTTGGGGCTCGACGAGGAGGCCGCGTTCCTCATCGACCATCGGCGGTCCGTCGATGCAGTTCCAGTTGCACCAGGCCGGCAGAAATCCGGCGGGCGCGCGGTCGTGATAGACGACGTAGTTGAGCGCGGTCTGCTCGCGCAAGCCGGTGGGCGCGGCGCGCAGTCCTGCGGCCAGCGCGCGCTGCCAGAGCTGCCAGTGCGGCGCGTCGCCGCGCAAGCCGACGACGCCGCTGTTGACGATGGGGAAGCGGCCGAGGCGGTTCGCAATCCGCCAGCCATAGGCCTTGCGGTATTCCCGGAACATCAGCGTGTTGAAGCGCGGCCGCTGCCATTTGTAGAAGCTCTTGTAGCAGCGGTCGATCTGCGGCGTGACCGCGAGCTTGCCGGACCAGGCGACCTCGAGATAGAGGTCGATGACGGCGGAATCCTGCAGCCAGGCGTCGCTGTCGATCCAGAGATAGACGCCGTATCCGGGAAAATACTTCGGCAGGAAAGGCCGCGCGGTGAAGGCCTTGTAGGCGCTGCCGAGGGCGGCGCGCCCGGGAAAATCGAAATCCCAATCGGCGGTCGCGATCTGCGTCACGCGGCTGCTCAGCGCCCGGCGCTGCGCCTCGTCGAGGCCGATGTCGAGGAGCGCGATCGGCGCATCGGGTCGGCGGTCGCGGAGAGAATCGAGGAGGTCGCCGAGCAGGCCGTAGTAATTCCGGTCCGCCGCCGTGACGATGGTATAGCTGAACTCCACGAGGCCCCCCGCAGCGCGGCGCCACCTTAGAGAATGGCTGGGCGAGGAGCAAACCGGCGCGGCCCGGATATGTTATCCTGGCGCCGCCACCGCCGGATGAATTCATGGCCGATCTTCGCAATTGGTCGCGCCGCAAGATCATGTCGCGCCTGCTCAGGACAGCCGCGCGCGCGCCGCGCCCGTTGCTTGCCGGCCGGCTGCTCGATCTCGCCGCGCGCCTGCGCCGGGCTGAGCTGACCGAAGAGCTGCTGCGCGCGCTCGGTCCGACCGTTCATTCCGGACCGTTTGCCGGCATGCGGCTCGGCACCGAGGCCTCGTGGGGCGACGGCGATCTCGCGCCGAAGCTTTTGGGTTGCTACGAGGGCGAGCTGCACGGCGCCATCGCCACGGCGGTGTCGCGCCGGCCGACGACCATCGTGAATGTCGGCTGCGCCGAGGGCTATTACGCCGTGGGCCTGGCGCGGCTCCTGCCGTCGGCGCGGGTCCACGCCTTCGATACCGACGAGCGCGCGCAGGAGCTATGCCGCCGCGCCGCGCTGGCGAACGGCGTCGCCGATCAATTGGAAGTCGCGGGGCTGTGCACCGGGGAGCGGCTTCGCGCCCTCGTGGCCGAGCCCGAGCGCGTGCTGGTGGTGCTGGATTGCGAAGGGGCCGAACTCGCGCTGCTGACGCAAGCGCTCATCGCCGCCATGGTCCGCTGCGACGTCATCGTCGAATGCCACGACTTCCTCACGCGCGACGCGACCGCGACCTTGATGGAGCGGTTTCGCTCGACGCATCGGGTCGACCGCATCGTCGAAGGCGCGCGCGATCCCAACCAGTTTCACGTCTTGGAGAAATGGGCCGGCCTCGAGCGCTGGCTCGCCGTGTGCGAATTCCGCCCGGAGACGATGACCTGGCTTGCCTGCTGGTCGCACTGAAAAGCGCAAGAGTGGTGGAGCGGGTCGCGCGGCTCCGGGGTTGCGGCTACTGGCTTGCGGCGGTCTTGGCCTTGCTGCGGCGGGCAGCGGGGCGTTGTGTGGTTGCGTCGCGGTCGGCCGCTTCTTTCGCCAGACGAAGCTCCTTGAGACGCGCCGTCTTGGTCGCCTCGACCTGACGCTCCTTGTCGCGGAGCTTCAAGGCTTCGGTGATGCGTTGCTCGAGCGCTTGGCGGCGCGCGTCGATCTGTGCCATGTCGGCGACCTTTCTCCTGGCTTCGCAGCAGCGCGCCGTGAAATCGCCTGCGCGAAGCGCCGCAGGTCTTGGCGAAGCGCGCGATGGCGCGCCCAAAGCGAGATGGCGGGGCAAGATGCTGCCGCCATCTCTCTTGTCCTCACTCGACGAGCGTTATGTTCGCCGCGGCCTGCTTGCCGCGATCCGTGGCGATCTCGAAGCGGAGTCGCTGCCCTTCCTTCAACGTCGAAAGGCCGGCGCGTTCGACGGCGGAAATGTGCACGAAAACGTCCTTGCCGCCGCCGTCCGGCTGAATGAAGCCGTAGCCCTTCTGGGCGTTGAACCACTTGATCGTACCGGTTGCCATGCTGGTCTCCGTAGAAGAGAAGGCGCCTCGTGCCCGTTGCACGAAGCGTCACAGTTGTCGGCCTCAAGGTATTTCGGGAGTGCCGCCGGGGGCGGAACGGCTAAAACGCCGAAGCTGAAACTGCAGCCTGCACTATGGTGGGGGGATGGCGCGGATGCAAGCGGGATTGGAACCGGCCGTTAACCCCCTGTCGGCCAATAGAATGACTCGGAGACCGCGCCCTTCTCGCCGATCGTGACCGAGACCTTGCGCGTGTGGCCGCCGCTCTCGGCGGTCACCTGATAGGTCCCGGGCTTCATCTGCGCCAGGAAAAAGGGCCCGTCCGCGACCGCGTCGACCAGCGTATTGCCCTGGCGGTCCATGATCTTGACCTTGACGTCGGAAAGATATTCGCCCGAGCCCTGCATGGCGAAGAGCAGCTGGAGATTATAGTCGGCCCGGGCCTGGCGCATGGCAGTGCGCCCTTCCTCGCCGATGCCGCCGCTGACGAAGCTGACGCCGTTTTGCGTCTGCGGCGCGAGCGCCTCCTGCGCATAGGCCGGCCCTCCCATGAGGGCCAGCACAACGAGCAGTCCCAGGCTTTTCTTCCAGGCCATCGCTTGTCCCTCCCGGTATGCTTCTTGCGGCGCAGGCTCGCTAGATCAAGAGCGCCAATCCCACCGCCGCGAGCAGCGCCGCCGTCGCAATGAACGGCAGGAGACGGCGCGCGAGCGAGGGGCGGTTGTCGTTTGCGGCGCGCAGCAGCCGCGCCGGGTCACGGGCGAGCGCGCTGGCGCCGGCCTCGGCGCCGGCTTCCGCGCCGTATCGGCTGGGCCTAGCCACGCTGCTCGAGCGGAAGATAGCTGCGGCGCGTCTGTCCGGTATAGAGCTGGCGCGGACGGCCGATCTTCTGGTCGGGGTCCTCGATCATCTCGTTCCATTGCGCCACCCAGCCGACCGTGCGGGCAATGGCGAAGAGCGCGGTGAACATCGAGGTGGGGAAGCCCATCGCGCGCAGGATGATGCCCGAGTAGAAATCGACGTTGGGATAGAGCTTCTTCTCGACGAAATAATCGTCCGACAGCGCGATGTGCTCCAACTCCATGGCGAGATCGAGGAGCGGCTCGTCGCGGATGCCGAGCTCGTCGAGCACCTCGTGGCAGGCGGCGCGCAGCACCGTGGCGCGCGGGTCGTAATGCTTATAGACGCGATGGCCGAAGCCCATGAGGCGGAAAGTGTCGTTCTTGTCCTTGGCGCGCTTGATGAACTCGGGGATGCGCTTTCTGTCGCCGATCTCCATCAGCATCTTCAAGACCGCCTCATTGGCGCCGCCATGCGCCGGGCCCCACAGCGAGGCGATGCCGGCGGCGATGCAGGCGAACGGATTTGCGCCCGACGAGCCGGCGAGCCGCACCGTCGAGGTCGAGGCGTTCTGCTCGTGGTCGGCATGCAGGATGAAGATCTTGTCCATGGCGCGGGCGAGCACCGGGTTCACCTTGTAGGGCTCGCACGGCACCGCATAGGTCATGTAGAGGAAGTTCTCGGCATAGCCCAGATTGTTTTGCGGATAAACGAAGGGCTGGCCGACCGAGTATTTGAATGCCATCGCCGCGATCGTCGGCATCTTCGCGATCAGGCGGTAGGAGGCGACGACGCGCTGATGCGGATCGGTGATGTCGGTCGAATCGTGATAGAAGGCCGAGAGCGCGCCGACCACGCCGCACATCACCGCCATCGGGTGCGCATCGCGGCGGAAGCCGCTGAAGAACGAAGTGAGCTGCTCTTGCACCATGGTGTGGTGCGTGATGTCGTAGACGAACTGCTTTCGCTGTTTTCCCGTCGGCAGCTCGCCGTTGAGAAGGAGGTAGCAAACCTCCATGAAGTCGCTCTTCTCGGCGAGCTCCTCGATCGGATAGCCGCGATAGAGCAGCACGCCCTCGTCACCGTCGATATAGGTGATCTTGGATTCGCAGCTTCCCGTCGCGGTGTAGCCGGGATCGAAGGTGAAATGGCCGAGATCGGCATAGAGGCGTCGGATATCGACGACCTTCGGCCCGATTGTGCCGGCGCGCATCGGCAATTCGACGGAGCGTCCGTTCGAATTGTCGATCACCGTCACGGTTTCGCTCGGCGCGTTGCTTCCGGGTTTGGCGGCAGATTTCGGGCCGGCCGAGATCTTCGTATCCATCGCTTTCGCCTCCCTCTTAGGCCGATGCTGCACTGCAATACCTTAACATATGCCGCCGCCGCGCTTTTATCAATTGCGCTGCCCTGGTGCGACGTCGCCGAGCCGGGCGAGCGTCTCCTCGCGCCCGAGGACGGCCATGACCTCGAAGATGCCCGGGCTCGCCGTGCTGCCGGTGAGCGCCGCGCGCAAGGGCTGCGCCACCTGGCCGAGCGTCACGCCGGCGCCCTCGGCGAATTGTCGCACCGCCTCCTCGATCCCGGATGGCGACCAGGATGCCGATTGCAAGGCATCCATCAGCCGGCCGAGGCTGGCGCGGGCCTTGTCGTCGAGGAGCGCCTTGGCCTTGTCGTCGAGCGCGATGGGGCGCGGCGCGACGTAGAAGCGGGCGCGGTCGGCGAGCTCGGCCAAGGTCTTGGCGCGCGGCTTCAAGCCCGGCATCGCCGCCTCGAGCCGTGCCCGCACCGCAGCGCCGAGCGGCGCGCCCAGCGCGCGCTCGAGCCGGGGCGCCACCAGCGCCGCGAGCCGCGCATCCGCCGCTTCGCGGATGTAATGGCCGTTGAGACTGGCCAGTTTCGCGAAATCGAAGCGCGCCGGCGCGCGGCCGACCGCGTCCATGTCGAACCATTGGATCGCCTCGGCGGTCGAGATGATCTCGTCGTCGCCGTGGCTCCAGCCCAGCCGCAGCAGATAGTTGCGCAGCGCCTCCGGGAGATAGCCCATGTCGCGATAGGCATCGACGCCCAAGGCGCCGTGGCGCTTCGACAGCTTGGTCCCGTCCGGCCCGTGGATCAGCGGCACATGCGCGAACTCCGGCACGGTCCAGCCGAGCGCGCGGTAGATCTGGGTCTGGCGGAAGGCGTTGGTGAAATGGTCGTCGCCGCGGATGACATGGGTGATGCTCATGTCGTGATCGTCCACCACCACTGAGAGGTTGTAGGTCGGCGTGCCGTCGGCGCGGAGGATGATGAGATCGTCGAGCTGCGCGTTGGCGACGGTGACGCGGCCCTGGACATGGTCGTCGATGACGGTTTCGCCCTCTTGCGGCGCCTTGAGGCGGATGACCGGCGGCACGCCCGGCGGCGCCTCGCTCGGGTCGCGGTCGCGCCAGGTGCCGTCGTAGCGGATCGACTGGCCGAGCGCGCGCTGCCGCTCGCGCATCGCCGCGAGCTCCGCCGGCGTGCAATAGCATTGATAGGCGTGCCCTGCAGCGAGAAGCTGCCGCGCCGCCGCGGCGTGGCGCTCGGCGCCGGCCGATTGCAGGACGATGTCGCCGTCCCAGGCGAGCTCGAGCCAGGCGAGCCCGTCGATGATGGCGTCGACCGCCTCCCTGGTCGAGCGCGCGCGGTCGGTGTCCTCGATGCGCAGCCGGAAGATGCCGCCGTGATGGCGGGCGAACAGCCAATTGAACAGCGCCGTGCGCGCACCGCCGATATGCAGGAAGCCGGTCGGCGAGGGGGCGAAGCGGACGGTGACGGCCATCGCGCGCGGTTTAGCACATCGGGCCGGGTCCGTCATGGCGCGCCGCAATCGCGATCCCGAGGCAGCGAATTCGCGGCGTGGATCGTTGACCCAAGAGCGATCGTTCGCTTTGGAGACGGCCCATGAAGCTCTGCATGCTGTTGTTGTGGTGCCTGGCGCTCACCGGCTGCGGGATTGTGGCAGCACCATGCCGCGTCTCCTCCGGCGTGATCAAGGCGGTGCCGCTGGTTGGACATGCCGCAGCGACGCCGACCGATGCCTGCGCCGACGTCATCGACCCCGATTCCTGGTCCAACTCCTAGGGGCCTTTGCTTCCCGCTGGGTCCAAGGCGCGGACCGGTCTACACTTGCGCCATGCAGTGGGACGACGCCGGCGCAGGCGTAGTCGAGCGCGCGCGGCCCACCTGGGCCGGCGCGAGCGATGCCGCGCTGCACTGGCTCGCCGCCCGGCTCGCCGCGGAGCGCGAGCGCTGGCTGCTGTGGTTCCCGGTGGCGATGGGCGCGGGCATCGCCGTCTATTTCTCGCTCGGCAGCGAGCCGCCGCGCTGGCTCGGCGCGGCCGGCCTTGCCGCGGCGGCGCTGGCCGCAGCGGGGGCGTGGCGGCGCGGCGCCGGCATCGCGCTGCCGCTTGCGCTCGTCGCCCTGGGTTTGGGATTCTGCGCGGCGCAGCTGCAGGCGATCCTGATCGCAGCGCCGGTGCTGCAGCGGCCTTTGGGCGCGGTTGCCGTCGAAGGGCGGCTCGTCGCCGTCGAATCCCTGCCGCAGGGCGCGCGGCTCCTCATCGCGCCCGACCACATCGACCGGCTCGATGCTGCGCATCTGCCGGCGCGCATCCGCGTGCGGCTGCGCCATGGCGATGCGGCGATGATCCCGGGCGTCTGGATCACGCTCAAGGCCAAGCTCTATCCGCCGCCCGCGGCGGCCATGCCCGGCGCCTATGATTTCGAGCGGAGGGCCTTCTTCGACCGGATCGGCGCCGTGGGTTATGCCTATGGCAGGGCCCGGCTCATCGATCCGCCGGCGGGGGCGGGGCCGTCATGGTGGCGCAGCCGGGTCGAGGCGCTGCGCGCCAGTGTGACGCAGCGCATCCGCGCGGCGCTGCCGGGCGAAAGCGGCGCCATCGCCGCCGCGCTCATCACCGGCGACACGCATGCGATCGCGCCGGCGGATGCGCAATCGTTCCGTGACGCCGGGCTCGCGCATATCCTGGTCATCGCCGGGCTGCACATGGGCATGGTCGCGGGGATCGTCTTTTTCGCGCTCCGCGCATTCTTCGCCCTGGTGCCGGCGCTGGCGCTCAATCATCCGACCAAGAAGTATGCCGCGGGCTTGGCGCTCGCGCTCAGCTTCGGCTACATGCTGCTGTCGGGCGCCACGGTTTCATCGCGCCGCGCCTTCGTCATGATCGGGCTGATGCTGCTGGGCGTGCTGGTCGATCGCCTCAGCCTGTCGGCGCGCGCGGTCGCGCTCGCCGCCGTGATCATCATGCTGATGACGCCGGAGAGCGCCACCGGTCCGAGCTTCCAGATGTCTTTCGCCGCGGTCGCGGCGCTCATCGCCTTCTACGAGGCTTTGCGGCCGCGTCTCGCGCAATGGCACGCGCATGCCGGGGCGTTGCGCCGCGCCGGCCTCTATCTCCTGGGCATCGCCTTCACCACCATCGTCACGACCGTGGCGACGATGCCGTTCACGATCTTTCACTTGCATAAATATTATAATAATACATATTAATCAAATAGTTAACGTATTTAATCTGACCTCAAATTCTCTAATTTGGACCATATTTGGACCAATACGGCAGATTTCGTCGGCTCGAATTGGCCGATCAGCGCCTGGGGGCGTTCCAACTCGGTCGGCTTGGCCTAGAGGGACAGGCACAGCGACACCCGCTCCTGGGGCGGCCAGCCCCACGTTGGCACAGTCTGGCCCGGCGGCGGTGGAGGGGGCCGCCCGGCGCTTTTGTCCGAGCGCCTGCAAGCATTCCTGTACCATCGGTGCGCCGGCAGCCCCGTTTGCGTGCAGGAACGCGGCCTGCCCTTTTCCTCCCATAGCTGGCGAGCATGAAGCGAGCCTTGGCGCAGCGGATCGGTGAATGGAAAGAGCGCCTCGGGTCCGGGGCGGGCTTTTGCTGCCCTTCGCCGCACCACTCTCTACGTGGTAACCCCGAAAAATCGCCGTGACGGTAGCGAAGCACCGGCCGGCGATCCGCGAGCGCATTGCGTATTCGGCCAAAATGGTCAAAATTGACCACGCGCCAACTCGAAAATAACTTCCAGCGGCTATTTCATGCCTGTGCTGGGAGTGTTCTTCCTCGATCACGCCGCCAACGGTTTCGCTGTGGCGCACCGCCAGATCGAAGCCGATCAGGCGAACGGCAAGATGCCCGGGCGAAAGGTGCTGCCCGCCGACTACATCGCCCGCCGCTCGCGCTACCTGTCGGCGCAGGCCCGCTACTTCTGGAACATGCAACGGGCCACGGCGAGCAGCGCCGAACTAGCTAGACTCGTCACCAAGCCCATGTACGACTATGTCTGGCAGAGAAGCGCGAGCGGCCATGGATTAGTGGCCGCATAACCTGATTGACAGGAAGTCATTGTGATGGACACAAAACTGCTCTTGGCGGACCACGTCTCCGACAATCTGCTGGCCGACCTTGATCGCCGGGAGGTCACGCTTTGGCTTCGCGGCCTGCCAAAGGACTCTGCGGCGCCGGAAGTTATCTCCTCATTTCTGGGTCTGCCTTGGCGGATGGTCTTCTCGGAGGTGTCAGATCCGGGGCTGATGAAGGCTCTGGAAGAAGGAGTAGATGCCACCGATCCGATGACGCGGAAGCGTGGCTTCGTCCAGGTCGTCGATGGTGATCCATCCCGAATTGATCTGCCGCAGCGGTGCCTGCCGGTCTATTTGTTGAATGGGCGGCAGGGTACCTCGCAAGACAATTTCGAAACCCGGTTGCGGCGCATGACGATGCTGGAGGAGCTGCGCCGATCGCGGGTGCGTCAGATCCTAATCGTCTCGGGCGACGGTGATCCCGTCCCGCCCGAAGTGAAGGATCTGTGGTCCTCCGGATTCCGATCCATTCTCGTTTTTGCGACCGATGCGCCGAATGCCAGAGAAGTCTTAGAGGGCTGGGTCGGTAGTGTCGCCGGCCTTGCCGCGGCGAGTTTGCTGCGTCCGCCGGCCGGCCAGATCGTGGCAACCATCCTCCAACGCTATGCCGCTAGCTACCCGGAAGAGCGACTCGTCATCCGCATGCGGAATCGCTCGGGAAACCTTAGAAAGCTCGACATAACGGAAATGGACGAACCGGAACGTCCGCTACTTGACCGGTACTCGCTGATCGATGTCAATTCGCTTCCAACCGTGACCCCCATTTCGCGTCCAATCGCGACCCCTCTGGGACGATGAGTTTTGTCGGCG
>Ga0209415_10001266_pt1 | contig 48244 bp, 30 predicted proteins | sample PeaSoiSIISIP2007_FD_187696 | JGI IMG/M metagenome (GOLD analysis project Ga0209415, IMG submission 187696) | Peat soil microbial communities from Weissenstadt, Germany - SII-SIP-2007 (SPAdes) (version 2) | ecosystem: Environmental > Terrestrial > Soil > Wetlands > Peat | place: Germany... | reverse complement strand
GTGTCGTAATACTGGCGCTTTAATTCGTAGAGAACGCCATTGGGCGCTTGAGCCGCCAGGTCTTTGGGAAAGAGTCTTGCCATTCGGTTCGCCAATATTGGCATGGCTCCCCCGCCATGAGAAAAAATAAACCGGAGATTTGGGAACCGGGAGAAAGTCCCACTCATGAGTAGACTCTCGATCGTGCGAGTCGTGTCGAAATAGAATTCGATAGTGGACGCCGGCACGCGCGCCTGAAGATTCGCGCAACAATTCGGGGCGCTCGGATGAACGAACACGACGGCCTTGCGACGGTTCAGTTCCTCGAAAACGGGCGCGTAGGTAGCGTCGCCCAGCCACTGGTCACCGTAACTGCTCAGCAACGCAATTCCATCCGCGTGAAGCGTGTCCAGCGCATATTCTATCTCGACCAGGCTGCCCTGTGGGTCCGGCAGAGGCAGGGCCGCCAGCAGGCCAAAACTCGCCGGATGGTCCCTCACGAGCTGCGCGCCGTAATCATTGCTCTTTCGCGCCAGACTGCGCCCAGCTTCTCCGGCATCGAACGTGACGCCGGACACGGCGAGAGACAGCATGGCGGTGGTAACTCCATTTTTCTCCATGTCATCGATCGATTTGGACGGCGACCACGTGGGCATTGCTCCAACATCGGGAACCGCGCGCCGCAGGTCCATGTAAAAAGGGGGAAGCATGTGATGGTGCACATCGATTCGTCCGCGCTTGGGATTGGAATCGATGCGCGGCATCGCCGCAAGCACCGAGCCGGTTGAAAGAGCGGCGCCAGCTCCAATCGCGGCCACGTGCTTGAGCGCTGTTCTGCGCGAAACCCCGCCCAGGGAGGGCCCGCAACTTGGATCGGACGCAAGATGTGGAACGAGTCTCTCTTCACTCGGGTCGGCCATTGGAGAGTCCCTTCATTTTTGAGCGATAGAAAACTGCCGGATGTGATCCACGGGCTCCAATCGTCAGAAGCCCAGGGTTGGCAACTCGTCCGCGGGCGGGCGAGTCCAATTCTTCCCTGGGTGCCCTTTGGCCACGGCTTGCAGCTCACGGGCCAGGATTTTTCGCCATAGGATGATGGCCGTGTCCGACCGGCCGAGCCGTTCATGCTGACGGTCGGCAATCCGCCCTTGGCCGGCCTGCACCGCAATGTCCTGGACGATCACCAGGTCTGGGTGCTTCATCTCGGCGAACTGATGCTGGCCTGCCATGAGTTCCACCGCGAGGTCTCGCGCGGGACGAGCCGCGGCGATCTTTTCATGATATTCGGCTCGCTTGGCGCGATACGCCTCCGCCTCCGGTCCACTCACGGTCACGTTGCTGGTGATCAGCCACATGTGATTCTCGTCGTCAATCGGCGTGAAATTGAAGAAAATTTCCACCCATCCGCCCACGCCATCCATGCCCGCTACGGGCGGCACGATCACCCGCGTGACGTTCGGCATATAGTGCAGGCTGCGCCGCACCTTTCCGTTCGCGCGAGTTCCGAGGCGCAGCATGCCCCAATCCGTCTCTTCCGCGCCAACCACCGGCAAGTCGGCGATATTTTTGTGGGATCCGCCTGGGCGGTGCACGAAGGCTACGTGCGTCTCATCCATGCTGTTCTCAAAACACTGCAAATAATTGCACGGCACGTTTTCCACGTTCCACAGGTCTACAATGGCGTCAGGCCTCTCGCCGGGATACGGAGGAAACTGCGGAGGCTCGCCTTCGCCGAAGTAAGCGAAGATGAGGCCCATGTATTCGCGAGTCGGATAGCTGGCAATTTTGACTTTGCGGGCAAAGCTGGAATCCTCCGCAGGCTGCTCGACGCACTGGCCCGTGCAGTCATATTTCCAGCCGTGGTAGATGCATCGGATATCATCGCCCTCCACCTCGCCGAGGTGCATCTGAGCGCCGCGATGCGGACAGCGATAGTCGATAACCTGAGCGCGGCCCGATTCGCCGCGATAAAGAGCGTAGTCCACGCTCATGATGCGGATCGGTTTCGTTCTGCCTTTCGGAAGGTCTTGGCTGCGGCCGACGGCCGTCCAGAAACGCCGCATGAAACGTCCGCCCGGAGTGCCGGGACCCGTGCGCACCAGGTCTGCACCGGCCAATTCGATCGCCAAATCATTTTCCCGACTTCGTTCTAATGGCTGCGGGTTTGTAATTGCCATCTGGCGTCCTCCTGAAACTTAATGGCTTGCAATTGCGCGCTGGACATTGGGGTGATTGCATTCCTCGTTGTTTCGCGACGATATGCCCGCCGCCGCGTTGTGTCAAGGTTTACGGAACTTTGTAGGACAGCCACTCCTGGCTGTCTCGCTCGATCTCGGTAGGGCCAAAGCGGACAGCCAAGAGTGGCTGTCCTACAAGAACTTCTGGAGCAGCGGCTTTAGACTTTGCGATAGCGCGGCAAGATTCTTTCCGCGTTGGTGCGGTTGATGGCGCGCAGTTCTTCCGTGTTAAATACTTTGCTCGTGTCCAGGCCCCGAACGCTTTCTACCGCTGTTCGATACCAGTAATCGGTGCCGTAGAGAATCTGAGAAACGGGTATGACTTTCCGAAGCGCGCCGAGGGCCACTGGGTTCGAGATTTGCGCTGTGTCGTAATAACATTTTCTCAATTCGCGGAGAATGACTTCGCCCGCGGGCAAATTCTTTACCGGCGGCTGGTCTTGCCCCTTGGTCAGAATGCCCGGGACGATTTCCGCGGAAGTTCCTCCCTGGAAGAAGCGCTCGATTAAAAAGGGCATCGTGCCGCCGCCGTGCGCAAAGATCCAGGTGATATCAGGAAATTTCGTGGTCATGCCACTGAAGATCAGGCTGGCGATGGCACGCGTCGTGTCCGTCCCAAATTCGATCATGGCGATTTCATTGGGCACGCCATCTCTCGCCACGCTCAAGCTTGCGCAGCAATTGGGAAGAACCGGGTGAACGTAGATCACCGCCTTGCGCCGGTTCAGATCCTCATAAACGGACGCGAAAGTTGCGTGACCGAGCCAGACGTCCCCGTAGTTGGAGAAGAGAGAGATGCCGTCCGCTTTCAAAGTATCGAGCGCATACTCGGTTTCGTGGAGAGCGCCCTCGGTGTCCGTGAGCGGAATCGTAGCGAAACTTCCGAAGCGCCCTGGATGATCCGCAACCAGTTTCGCGGCCGCCTCGTTGCAGCCTCGCGAGACTTTTCTAACCTCGTTGATTTCTCCGAATGTAAATCCTGGAGTCGTGAGGGACAAAAAGGCAATGGCTGTTCCCGCCTTGTCCATGTCCTCCAAATCTTTCGCCAGGCTCCATTGATTCGTGTCGAAGCCCATGTTGTGCGCCCTCTGGAAGGCGAAATAAATATCCGGTTGGAAGTGATGATGAATATCGATGCGGCCTGGATTCGCGGGGGCGGGCCAGGCGGCTATTGAATGGCCAGAAAAAAGCGCTCCGGCGCCGATAGCGGATATCACGGCGAGAAAATCCCGCCTGGTGAGATTCGCGCGGTCGCATCGCTTCGTGCCGCTTGAAACGTGATAATATGCGTTGAAATTGTTGGAAGTCATCGGCGCGCAGTATGACTAAGATGAAATCACGCCGTCAAGTTTTCTTCGCCGCGCCGCAAGGGGAAGCTTTGTGACGTCGAATATGCGGGAACTCCTCGCCAGTCGTGAAAAGACTTCAGCCATGCCAGGCCAGCCGGCTGCCATTTTGGAGGCACCTCTATGATTAACACGAATATCGCGGACCGGTACTATGTCGCGATTTTGCTTCCATTGACCGAGTCGCTGCAAATCGATGAGCCGGCCTATCGCCGCTTCATTCAATACTTCCTGCGCGAACCTCGCTTTCTGAAGACCGGGGGCTTGTGCATAAATCCAGAGGCGGGAGAAATCTTTTATCTCACTCGCGCGGAGAAACGTCGAGTCCTCGAGATCGCCATGGAGGAGGCTCACGGAAAAGTTCCCATCTTCGCCGGCACCTGGGCTCTGACGACGGAGGAAACCGTTGCCACGGCGCGGGACGTGAAAGCCTTGGGAGCGGACGGAATTTTTGTGACGCCTCCCGGCGGCGCCCAGGACGTCACCTCCTGCTGGGATGCCGACATGTATCCCGAAGTATGGGCAGACATGATCAAGGCGCAGGACAAAGCCGTGGATCTGCCGATTATTACGCACCCTGTTTCCGGTTCGCGGCCGCCGTTTTCTCCCGGCTTGCCGTTGAACGCCACGCTCCAAATCTGCCGCGAAATCCCTAATATTGTCGGTTGGAAGATGACTTACGGCTACGATGGATTTCGAATCATCGCGCAGGGGCTCAGGTCGCTCGACCGGCACGTTGCCGTTCTGGGCGCGCTCGCCAGCCGCTTTCATGAATATAATGCCACCGGGTTTTTCGACGGGACGCTGAGCGGCTTCTGGAACTTCGCGTTCGAACCAATGCTCGACCATCTCGACGCGTGGAGGCGCAGGGACCTCGAAGCAGCCTGCAAATTTTGGGACGGCGGCCTGGTACAGCTGCATGAATACATCGCCGACATGGGACGCCTGCATACACGATACCAAACCGCATCATGGCTTCGAGGTTTGATTCCGAATCCCTATATGCGTCCTCCGATGCCACTTCCCCGCCAGGTTGAGATCGACACGATTTATGAATTGCTGAAGAAGCTTGGCCTGTCCGTAATCGATAAGTCGGAGGCCGGATTATCAGCCCTACAAACGCGTGCAGCGGGTTTCGTGCAGGTCTGAGGAAACTTCTGCATTGAATCTGGCCCGGAATTTCCAGTGTGGGGACAGTTTTCGTTTTTAGTAGGACAGCCACTCTTGGCTGTCCCGCACAATCTCAGCAGGACGAAAGCGGACAGCCAAGAGTGGCTGTCCTACTAAACCTCTCCCCGATTTATTGTTTGCTCTAGCTATCTGGGAAATATAGAGTGGCGATTCGTCCGGCCCGGTGCACGAGTGCCCACCGGCTCGTGCTGCGGCATGCAGATGAATCTTCCGCCAAAGTTGGAAAAGTGAATGGCTCTTGGCTCCGATGGACGGCGAGCAGCTTCGCTTCTCGCAAGAATCGAGCGAACCCAGGTCAGTCCCTGGCACATCAGGGCGCTGCTGGTCATGGGCAGCGCAACGTTCTTCGATGCGTTTGATGTTCTGGCGATCGCGTACGTCCTTCCCTCGCTGATCGGCATTTGGAAACTCGCGCCGCGTGCGATTGGCGTGCTAATTTCCTCGAGCTTCGTCGGCCAGATTGTAGGAGCGTTATTTTTCGGATGGCTGGCGGAGCGCATCGGCAGACTGCGCTGCGCGAAGATTACAATCGCGCTTTACTCGCTGATGAGCCTCCTCTGCGCCCTTTCCTGGAATATTCCCTCGCTCTTGTTGTTTCGCACGATTCAAGGGATCGGGCTCGGAGGAGAGGTCCCCGTCGCGGCGGCTTACATCAACGAAATCTCGCGCGCGAAGGGCCGGGGACGCTTCTTCCTCCTCTACCAGTTGATTTTCCCGATCGGATTGGTCGGCGCTTCCCTCCTGGGTTTTTGGCTGGTGCCGCTGTTTGGATGGCGGACCATGTTTCTGATTGGAGGATTGCCGGCAATCCTGGTGCTCGTGCTTTTCGCCGCAAACATTCTTCCGGAATCGCCCCGATGGCTCGTTTCAAAAGGGCGGTTCGAGGAAGCCGAACTGATCGTCGGACAGATGGAGAGCGCTGCACGCTCGAACGGAGCGGTGACTTCTTCGACGCCTGAGCCCTTGCCGATCGCGCCGGCTCCCCTGCGCGAAACTTCCCGGCTCGAACTTTTTCAAGGGATCTATCGCTTCCGCACAATCATTGTCTGGTTCATTTGGATCACCACTTATTTTGTGACTTACGGCGTCAATACCTGGCTACCTACGATTTTTCGCACGTACTACAAATATAGCGTTGCGGACGCGCTCCGATATGGCGTGATCATCAATCTTGCCGGCCTGGCCGGCGCTTTTTGTTGTGCGATGTTGGTGGATCACCTGGGGCGCAGGCCATGGTTCATCCTGGCCTACGCCTTGGGGGCTGCACCTCTAATTGCCATCTGGATTCGGGGAGCTTCCAATCCGCGCGAAGTCATCGTTCTGGTGGCGATCAGCTTCACGTTCATTTCCGGAAATTCGATGCTAGTCTATTTGTACACGACTGAAATTTATCCCACGCGCTTGCGAAGTCTTGGAACAGGCGCGGCGAGCGCTTGGTTGCGAGTTGCTTCTGCGGCGGGACCGGCGATTGTCGGATTCGCGCTGGCAGGCTACGGAGTGAGCGGCGTGTTTCTCTTGTTTGGAATGATCTCGCTCGCAGGTGCGGCAATTTCTTTCGGTACGGTGGAAACGCGCGAACGCGCCCTCGAGGAAATCTCACCTTAGAGCAGTGTAGTCGATGCCTTCACGACGGAAACCCGTGCCAGATCATTGTCCTGGCGTCGCGTTGCCGCCTTTCTCAAGGACGATTTTCATCTGTGACTTGTTGCTCGCGACCGCATCGATCTCCTTCTCATAGGTCTGGTAGCCGTCAAGAGTGACCTTGAGCCGATGTTTACCGGGGCTGACCAGCATGGAATGAAAATGGCCTCCGAAATCGCCGCCATGGCCCATGTAGCTATCATCCACAAAGACGGCCGCACGCTTGGGCTGGATATCCAGCCGAAACTCAGCTGCATCGCTTCCCGGATACGTCAGCTTGGGGTTCTCTTCTAACACCACGGCGATCGTCTGGATCTGGTCCGGATCAACCACGATTTTCTTGGTCAAATCTTTGTATCCAGCCTGTCGAATGACAAACTCGTGCTCTCCGGGCGGGAGCATAACCTTCCGGTCGCCCTTCAGCTCCTTGACGTAACCTGCATATTTTCCGTCGATCCACACGCCGGAATCTCTTTCATCCTGATTGTCGGCAGTGAAGCGCACTTCACCCATTTTTGTGCTTTGCTGTCCGTACGTCTTGGCTTGGACGACGAACAAGAGAAGGAGCACCGAACATATAAGGAGCCGTGCAGGAGTGCTTGTGAACATTCTTTTTCTTCCCCCGCTGATTATAAGACCGCAGTGAGTCGTATCAGGCAAGTTTTTCCAGGTCCGTTCTGAGCCACAGCAGGGATGCGCAAGAATTTGGAGGTGCGTAAGTACCTGACAGGGTTATACTCGGCCAACTCGAAGGCCGAATTGACAGATCTGCCGTGGCCTGAGCAAAATTTGTGCAACCAAAGTCAGGGGAGGACGAAATGAAACTTCGTATTGTTGGATTGGCGATCGCGGGCGCGCTCGCTCTGGGGGGCACGGCGTTCGCTCAAAACGTACCGGAAAAATTCGTCGTGAGCGGCAAAGCCGCCGAAAAGATTCAGGATTTCACCACGATCAATCTGGCCACGGCGGAAGCCGTCGCCAACGCCTGCGAGAAGGCCGCCACTACGCAGGGCGTGCAGATCAGCATCATCGTGCTCGATAGCAACGGCAACCACGTCTATTTTGATCGCATGGATGGACAAGGGTATCTAAACATTATTACCGCGGACATGAAGGCGCGGGCAGCACTGGCGACCCGCGCGCCAAGCAAGCTCCTGATGAACCGGGCAATCCAGGATCCGATGTCGGAGCTTCAGTTCATTCAACTCGGCGAATTTGCGAATTCGGGTGGGCTGCCGATCGTGGTGAACAAACAAATAATTGGCTTCGTCGGCGTGGGCGGGTCCGCGCCACACCCGCCGGTATGGAGCGATGAGATTTGCGGGCACAAGGGACTTCAGGAAGTGTTCGGCGACTCCGTGCCGCCGCTTGCCGAAGACATCGCGCCGCGCCAGAACCCTGACGCCCAAAAGGTGCCGGTTCCGAAGTTTGCCGCAACTACGGCGCCAAAGTCAGCTCTGCCGGCGGATTATGTGTTGACGGGCAAGGCCGCTGCCAACGTTTTTGACGGCAATCAAATTTCACTTGCAGCTGCGAAAAAAATCGCGCGCGGCTGCCGGGACTGGGCGGCATCAAAGGGTGGATCGGCCTCGATCTACGTCCTCGACAATGCCGGCGAATTTGTACATATGGAGCGCATGGATGGTCAAGCATACAACAACATCCGGACGGCGCTGCTGAAAGCGCAGACCTCGCTCAAGTCGCGGCAGCCCACGTCCGCTATCAATGCGAACCTCAAGAACAATCCGGCGAATACGCCGCGGCAAACCACATACTTTAATCTCTTCTCTAACGCGGGCGGCGTGCCGATCGTTGTCGATGGCCAGATGATCGGCGCGATGGGCGTCGGAGGGGGCGGCGAGCAGATTGGTGGAGACGAGAAGTGCGCCGTCGAAGGGCTGAAGGCGGCTTTTGGTGACCGCGTAGCGTTACCGGTGTATCCAACCGCCAACGCCGCAGGCGCGGGCGACTAAGCCGGGTTCAAAAGCCCACAATTTATATGCGGCTCTGTGTTGCGGCTGAACAGGCCGCGGAAAAAATGTCTTGTTTTGTCATTCTGAGCGAAGCGAAGAATCTCTCTTCGATTTAAGTATAAGAAAAAAAACAAGGAGAGATTCTTCGCTTCGCTCAGAATGACAGCGTTTTGAGTTTTTCCGCAGCCTGTGAAGCCGCGACCGAAAAACCTCGTTCCCATAGCGGTCGAGGCTCATGTTTGCGGTGACTTAGCCTCAGCGCTGTCATCCCGAGCACTCGCAAGGAGCGCTCGCGCCAAGGCGCAGCGAGGGATCTGCATTTGCTCTTTGCGTGTGTCCAGCACGGTCGGACTGGAGCGCTTTTTCTCTTCCTGAAAAAAGCGGCGCGAGGTGTTACAATTTGAGAGCTTAAAAGCTTTGGGCGGTTAGCTCAGCGGTTAGAGCGTCCGGTTTACACCCGGAAGGTCGCGTGTTCAAATCACGCACTGCCCACCAATCAAGAATCTCTATACGGGGCCGTAGTTCAGTCGGTTAGAACGCCTGCCTGTCACGCAGGAGGTCGCGAGTTCGAGTCTCGTCGGCCCCGCCATTTAAATCAATCGGTTAGTCAAAGACCCCACCTGTCATGCGGCGTGACAGATGGGCACACGAAAGTCAAGATCAAAGGCCGAGCCACCCGACCGGTTGTTGGGAACGAACGTCCCGACGTCCAGCCCGGCAGGCCACCGATCCTTTTTGCGAAAAAGGTCGAGGCAGCACACGAGTACCTTTCCATGCGAGGCGTTGATGTGGGACCTCTCCAAAATGACTCTGGTGGAAATAGGTTTTTTCGTTTCAGGGACCCAGAACGAAATGAAGTGGAAGTGTGTCAACAGTCTTAGGGCATGTGAGACAACGCCTTATTGAGCGACGAGATGGGCGGGTGTATTGTTTCGGTCAACCAGGAACTCAAGGCGGAAGCCAAGTGATTTTCTCTTACCGAAGTGACCAGTCATGGCTGCGAGTGGCCGGAGCTGCCTTGGTGCTGCTCTTCGCGCTTGCGAGTGATTGCAGAGCACAGTCACAGCTCGCAATAGATGACGAGCAATGCGAACAGAATGTCGCGAGCCATCCTGACGCGGCGCTGCCGCACTGTACGGCGCTGGTCGAGTCGAGACAACTTTCTCAGGATAATCACGCCCTGGCGTTTATCCTCCGTGGCTCTGCCTACCGAAACATGGGAGATTACAATCGAGCAATTCAGGACTTCAACGCAGCGATACGGATCAAACCCGAAATTGCCAACGCCTACAACAACAGGGGTATCGCGTATGACTATAGCGGCCAGTACGACCGGGCTATCCAGGATTATGACCAGGCCATTCGGCTGCAACCGAATTATCCCGATGCGTTCAACAACCGGGGACTTGTCTACCAAGAAAAGGGGGAATACGACCAGGCGTTGCAGGATTTCGATCAAGCCATCCGCCTCAAACCGGACTATGCCGAGGCCATTGCGAGTCGAGCGAGCACGTACGTTTCCAAGGGAGAATACGACCGCGCCATCGAAGAGTGCAATCGCGCCATCAAACTCGAGCCCAATTTTGCGGGCGACTTCAATGATCGAGCAATAGCCTATCTTGGCAAGAGGGACTATCAGCGGGCGCTGCAAGACTTAGACCATGCCGTCCAGCTCAGTCCGCAAGACCCGCATGTCTTGGCGACTCGCGGAATAACGCATTTCTATCGAGGGGAGTTTAGGGCTGCGGCGAATGACCTAATGTTAGCTCTCCGACTGGCTCCAACGGAACCATCCACGGCAGTTTGGCTATATCTGGCCGAGGTTCGGAGCGGAGAAAATGCAGGCGACGCGCTCAGAAAGAGCAGCCCCAGACTTAAAACAATTTGGCCTGAGCCTGCGGCTCGATTTTATTTGGGGGGACTAAAACCAGTTGATTTTCTGGCGTTGTCTAAGAGCACGGACGCCAACAAAGGGCGCAAACAGCGCTGCCAGGCCTACTTCTTTCTTGGCGAGGCCACACTGATTCACGGCGACCAAACTGAGGCCAGAAAAATGTTCCAGGAGTCTGTCGCAACACGGGTCCTGGACTCCTACGAATACATGGGAGCGATGACAGAACTCGACCGCATCGCTACTCACCAAGGGAAACCCCAATGACGCAATTACCGGAACTAGGCCACCGGGCATTTATGAGATCGGCTAGATTGGGTGGGAAAGTAGCGGGCTCGAAGTTCTAAGATCGTCAACTAGGGCCCGCCATTTTTTACTCAGTGACTTCCATCTGCACATCTGTCCCAGTGATTTTTTCCAACAGCAATTTGCGAATTTCACTGGCGAATTAGCCGACGCGGGCGTTCCTCAGATTTTCAAGTGGAGTTGGATCCAATTCGACGGCTACGCCGTCGCGCAAATCGAAGGAGCGGCCTGAATTGGCGGGGATTCGATCGCCGGGGAGAATGATGCCTACGAGATTCAGCGGGTCCGCGGCGGCGATGCGAACGACTTCCTGAGTCGGCTCCTGGGATCGCGAGGCTCGCAAAGAGTCGGCTGCCACTGGCAGCGCGAATTGCTCGCCGAGGAAGCCGCTGACGAATCTGCCGCCGCGTATTTCGCCGCGATCTTCGAGGCGGCGCAGCGCGATGAGCACTTCGCGCCAAGGAAGCTGAATCGATTCGCGCGTCAGCAGCTCGCGGAATACAATTCCGTAGCGCCTCAGCAGCATCCAGCACGTGGACTCGATGGCCGGAGCTCGATCGTCCACTCGATCCGTGAAGAGCAGAGACCAGCGGCCTCCGCTGTCACGAGGACGCACGGTGCGTCCCCTGCCCTGGCCCGACCGGCGCTTGGGGTCGATCAGCGCGCGCAGATTGTCGAAGCCGTCCGCGGTGATCATGCCCGCGGCGACGAGTTCCCAGAGATCGGCTTCGACCTCGGACTTCAGCTTGCGCGTTCCCCGCACGATGTCCGCAAAAAACAATGCGCCCCGGCTTGCGAGCAGTTCGAGAACTTCTTTTGCGCCGCGGCTCAATCCGCTTCGCTCATCTGCGCCGGAGCCGTGGTGGCGGCAAGCCATCCAGTCGGCATCCTCGCGCACAAAAAAAGTGATGGGAGCGATGCTGCTGGGAACGATGCGGCGGCCGCGCCCTCCGCGTTCGTGCAGCATCGCGGGATGCGGAGACAGGCGGCCCCATCCCACCGCTCCTCTCAAACAAAGATTATCCAAGGTCGCCGGATCATAGTCGGCAACGCGCCGCTTGAGAATTTCGCTTTCCCAGGAATTTGCAGGCGCTTCGTAGCCTTGCAATTGGCGCAGGACTTCAAGCATGCCGCGTTCTCCCAGAGTCAGAGTTCCGGGAGCAACGTGCTGCCAGCGCGCCAGCCAGCGCATGAACTGCGCTGCTGTCACCGGCTCGATCTCCTTGCGGAGTTTTCCCACCGTGAGGCGGTGAATTCGTGAAAGCAATCTTCGCTCGCACCACTCGATGCGGTCAGAGCGATTGTCAGTAAAGTGGCCGCGCAAGATGGCGCCTGCCGCCTCGATTCGCAAAAGCGAATTTGAGATTTCCGATTCCGGCAACCCTAAAAGACGCGACAGAACCTGCGCGTGGACGGGGCCTGAATGTTGCAGCCAGCCACTTAGAAGCGCGGACAAGGCTTCCTCTCTCGTTGGCCCGGGCTGTTCAATTTTGGCGATGGACGAATCAAAACTGATCCCAGGAAATATCGATGCCACGAGTCTAGTTCGTTCAGCTGTTAGCCAGTATTTGCGTCCGGATATGCTAGCCCTCCCGGCTCGGCCTTGCGAGGAAAGCGCTTCAAAATATTCCCGCCATTGAGGCATAGATTCGGCCACTGCGCGTTCCAGTGCATGAAGTTCCGGTGACGCGCCCATCCCGTTGATTTCTGGGTTGTCCTGTTGCTGCGCTTCCAGTACAGGCAGAGCGATCAGCGTCTCGAGTGCGTCATGAAGCTCCTCTGCGTCGCGCACGTCAGGCCAGGCATCCTTGCGGACTTCCTCGATCGCCGCGGGGTCCAAGCGGCCGATATCCGAGGCGACGGTTTCGGGGAGCACGCGCCGCATTTCGACGGCGCGCGCGCGGCGCTCCTCGAGCGGCGCATCGTCCAGATAGGCAAAGGGATTCGCGTTGAGTATTTCATGAGAGAACTGTGAGGGGACGGGCGTATCGACCGCCACGCAACGAATGCGTCCATCGAGAATCTGGGGCAGAAGGTCTCTCAGGCCTTCCAGGTCCATTGCTTCCGTAAGCGCGTCCTTCATCACCTCGCGAATCAGCGGGTGGTCCGGAATCTGCATTTCGCCTGAAATGTTTTCCTGGCACGCCGCTGCGTCCGGAAATACGGCGGCCAGAAGATCGTCCGCGCGCATGCGTTGAATTTGAGGAGGCACCTTTCGTCCGCCTTGAAAGCGCAGCAGCGCCAGGGCGCGTGACGCGTCCCAGCGCCAGCGCGTCGTGAAGAGCGGCGAAGTCAGGACGGCTTGCTCGAGCACCTTTCCGATCGTGGCCGGATGCAGAAAGCGAAAAACGTCCGCGAGGGGAAAGCTATGCTGATCCGACAAGGCGATATTGATGCCCTCGTCTGTCGCCGCGGCCTGCAACTCGAGATTGAAGGAGCGGCAAAAGCGTTTCCGAAGCGCGAGCCCCCACGCTTTGTTGATCCGGCCGCCGAACGGGGCGTGAATCACCAGTTGCATTCCGCCGCTTTCGTCGAAGAAACGTTCCGCGATGATCGTTGCCTGTGTGGGGACCGCTCCGAGCACCGACCGGCCTGCAACGATGTATTCGACCGCTTGCTCCGCGCCGGATCGGTCGAGGCCACATTCCTCTTCGAGCCAGCGAAACGCCGGAGCGGCTGCGTCAAAATCATGGAGCGGCGGGCGATAGACGATGGCTTCCGTCATGTCAGCGATCTTCTGCCGCAGCTCGGCTACTTGCTGCGAAAGCTCGCGCGTGCGCGCCGGGGCTTCTCCGCGCCAGAAAGGAACGTTCGGAGCCGCGCCATGCGCGTCTTCGACAAGGACACGGCCCGCCTCCACGCGACGGATGCGCCAGGAACTGTTTCCAAGCAGCATGATGTCGCCGCGCAAGCTCTCCACGGCGAAATCCTCGTCAACGGTCCCAACATGAGCCCCTTCCGGTTCGGCCACCACGGAATAAAGAGCATTGTCCGGAATCGCGCCGCCGCTCGTGATCGCCGCGAGACGACTTCCCCGCCGCCCCCGTACTCGGCCATTCACGCGGGCGCGATGCAAGTACGCCCCGTAACGGCCGCGGCGGGCGTTGATGCCCTCTGAAAGCATGGTGATTACTTCGTCGAAATCGCTCCGCTCGAGATTGCGATACGGGAAAGCGCGCCGCACCAGAGCAAAAAGATCATCTTCGTTCCAATCCTCCGACGCGCAAATGGCCACAATCTGTTGCGCCAAAATGTCGAGTGAATTCTCCGGAATGCTGATGCGATCGAGGTCGCCGCGCCGCATGGCCCGCACCAACGCCGCGCATTCGATCAATTCGCCGCGCGTCGTCGCGAAGATGCGCCCCTTCGGAATAGCCCCGTGCCAATGCCCCGACCGGCCGATGCGCTGCCAGGCACCTGCGATGGACCTCGGCGATCCGATCTGGCAGACCAAATCCACGGTGCCGATGTCGATTCCCAGTTCCAGAGATGCGGTCGCCACCAGCCCTTTCACTTCACCGGCCTTTAATTTTCGCTCCGCCTCAAGCCGCAATTTGCGCGACAAACTTCCGTGATGCGTCGCCACGGCCTCTTTTCCCAATCGCTCCGCCAGGTGATGCGCAACTCTCTCGGCCAAGCGGCGCGTATTCACAAAGAGCAGCGAAGAACGATGTTGCTCGACGAGTTGGGCAAGGCGGTCATAAATTTCGTCCCACATTTCATGAGTTGCAATTGGGCCCAATTCGCTGCGCGGCACTTCCACAGCGATGTCGATGGTGCGTTGATGGCCGATTTGCACGATCACGGGATCGGGCCGGCCGCTTCCGGCAAGGAAATGGGCGACCAACTCGATCGGCTTTTGCGTGGCGGACAAACCGATGCGGACCGGCGGTCGATCGGTAAGCGCTTCCAATCGTTCAAGCGAGAGCGCCAGGTGTGTTCCACGCTTGTCATCCGCGACGGCATGGATTTCATCCACGATTACCGTTTCGACCGACCTGAGAATTTCGCGGCTTTTCTGCGCGGTAAGCAGTATGTACAAAGACTCCGGCGTGGTCACCAGGATATGCGGCGGGCGCTTCAACATCGAGCGCCGCTCCTTCATCAAAGTGTCCCCGGTCCGCACGGCCGTGCGGATCTCCGGCATCAGCAAGCCGCGGGCGCCGGCAATCTGGAGGATCTCTCCGAGGGGCTGCTCCAGGTTCTTCTGAATGTCGTTGCCAAGCGCTTTGAGAGGAGACACGTACAAAACTTGCGTAGTGTCGCTGAGCTCACCGGCGATGGCCTTTCGTACTAGCTGGTCAATGCAGGTGAGAAATGCCGCCAGCGTTTTCCCAGATCCAGTCGGCGCCGAAATCAGCGTCGTTCTCTTGGCGAGGATATGCGGCCAGCCTTGTTCCTGCGGTTCCGTCGCGGCCCCAAACCGCGCCGAGAACCATTCCTGGACAACGGGATGGGCCCAAGTGAGAGTCGTCAAATTCATGGACATACTGTGACCGTATAGATGCTTAAGCGAATCGGTAAGTCTGGCGGCAAAAATAATAGTATATACCTTGACGCCAAGATTCAGTCTCGCTAGGAGATCGCCTTGGGGCTGGGACTAATTTTTCGTAGGAGTCTCGGGATCTGCCGCGGGCTCCGTCGGTTTTTCAGCCGCTGAGTTGGAAGGCTCACCAGGCGGCGCAGGTTGGACGGCCGGAACGTGATGAGCGGGAGCCATCCCGGTAATCCAGGAACGGTCCATGGGATAAACTTCCGGGTCAAAAACGACGGTGTACATGTGCCAGACTAAGATCGAAAGAGTCGCGAGTATTGCTTCGTAGTAGTGGAGGGCCGTGGCTGCGTCCGTCACCCACTTGGGAAAATGCCGGAGAGTGAAGCTGTTAAACCAGAGGAGGAAACCCGTCGCGGCCATCACGCAAGTTCCCCACATGAAAGCGCAGTACTCCACCTTCTCGACGTAGCTTGCGCATCCTGAAAAGATGGGCCGAGTCTTTGAGAATCCCAAATTGTAAAGAAGGGTCTCTTGCAGGTGATGAAGGTCCGCGAGACCCGGCTTCATGGAAGCAAGAATTGCGCGGTCGCGCCGGACCAGAATCAAGTCCACGATGTGATAGACAATCGCGGCCAGCAACACGACGGCGGCCGCCCGGTGCAGGGTCCCTCGGAAAGCGAACCTGGTTTCCCAGATCAGCATCGGCCGCGCCCACCACTCGTCTGGAAATTTGAGCGCAAACCCCGTGACCACAAGAACGGGAAAACTCGCAACGACCAGCCAGTGGGCAATCCGGAAATTCAGATTCATGCGTTCCACTTCTTGGCGCGAATCTCTCCGGCGCATCGATCGCGCTTTGCGAAGGAAATCAGCGGCATGATGAAACAACATGAACGTAATCGTTAATGGAATGAGAAGCCAATACAACCGCCTGATCCATTTCACCACCGCATTCTCGCTTCCTGTATCGGCTGTCACGTGAACAGGCCCGATGGCAAACGTTTGGCCGGCGCCGGGATGGCACGATCCGCATGTGTGGGCGAGGTTTGCGGCGTTGACCGTGGAGCGAGGATCGCTGGACGGAAAAATATTGTGAACCCCGTGGCAGGAAGCGCAGTTCGCAACGGTCTGCGAACCTGCTCTAGACGCAAGCCCATGAAAGCTGTCCGCAAAGGTGGGCACGCGGTCGGCCGGAAGATTGTAGCGAGCTTCGATCCTCTGGTCGCTATGGCAGCGTCCACATGTCACGACCGACACTCGCGCGGGGTTTACGGGCGACTGTGGGTCGCCAGGGGCGAGAATGGCGTGTTCCCCATGACAATCGGTGCAAACCGGAGCGTCCGGAGCCCCTCGCGCCGCCGCTTTGCCGTGGACAGATTCTTCATAAAACTTCTTGATTTCAGCGTGGCAAGCGCCGCAGGTTGCCGGAATATTCCAATGATTCGTTTTGGAACGTGAGTTGCGTCCGGGTAGGATACTGTGACTCGAATGGCAATTCGAACAGGACGGCGCGGAAGGATTGCCTGCCGCCAGAGCGCGGCCATGGACACTGAGCCGAAAAGCTTCCACCGGATGGGCAAAGGGAATCTGATACTTGGCGAGAAAATCCAGGTTCGAGTGGCAGGAAGCGCAAATATTCGGCAGATTTTGTTTCGCTACCGGCGAGAGCGGATCGCTTGCCGGCAGGATCTTGTGCACGGGCCCGTGACAGGCTTCGCAAGACGGAGCGCCCGGTTGTCCCCGAGTCATGGGTCCGCCGTGCACACTGGAACGGAAATTCTTGACCACGTCGCTGTGGCAAAACGCGCATTGTTGCGGCATCACGCCGGCTGCTGACTTCGTATCGTGGGCCGGGCCGTGACAACCGGTACAAGTGTCCTCACCAAGCGCCGCGTGCACGCTCTTCGACGCGTCAGCAGCTTGCTCTGCGTGGCACGAAGCGCACTCCACCCTGGCAATGCGTTCGGGGTGGGGGAATTCCTTGATGTCTGTGTGGCAGGAAGTACAATTCAGCACTGCGTGGACGCTGGCCTTGTGTTTTGCAGGGTCCACAAAAAGACTCATCCCTAAATCGGATTTCAAGTCCTGGTTGTTGTGACAGGCGAGGCAATCCGCGTCGGGATCAGCGGCGGGCTTGTTCTGGGCGGACGCGGAGGAGGCAAGGAGAAGTCCAAATGCCAGCGCCGCCATGACTTGTAGTTGTTCGCCCGCTCGCATGGTTCATCCCAATCCTTCTGGTTATGCGGAAGCTTAGCGCTATTTCATTCCTAATTCGCTGATGACTTTCGGATTCGCCTCTTCCACGGCGAGAAGCGTATGGCAGGTATCACAATCGTTCGAGATCGTGCGGCCATCGGCCGTGGAATGGCTACCGTCATGGCAACGGAAGCATCCCGGAAAATCCGCGTGCCCGAGATTGTTGGGATAGGTTCCCCAGGTAACATTCATCGCGGGGAAGACATTGCGAAGGTAGATCGTCTGAATCTCCTGTATCGCAGCATCAATTGCGGTCCACTTGTCGCGATACACATCCGGATACGATGTTTTATAGAAATCGTTCAAGCTTGAAGCAATGCGCTGCGCGGCGTCGTCTCGGTCCGAATATCCCGCTTTCAGCAGCTCCGTCGCTTTTTTCTTGATAAACGGCAGATCAGGGCTAATCAGGCCTTCGGACATGGCCTGGTCTACGGCGCGATCGGGCAACTGAAAGGTGTGCGCCGGGCGATTGTGGCAATCCATGCAATCCATGGCGCGCGATTCGCCGGCGGCGAGTTGCTGAGGCGTGGGTTTGACATCGGTCGAGGCAAAATCGATTTTTTTGCCGTTATCGTCGAGATAGGTCACGCGGGGGAGAACCTGTCTTTGCCGATCCATGGCAATGTATTGGACCCGCGATTTCACGTCCAGGTGCCGTCCGTGAATCCCGACCGCCGATTGTCCGTTGTGCCCTCCAATTTTCATGAGCAGGACTGTTATCAACGGCGTGTTCTTTTCGTCATCGGAGAATTTCTTTCGCACAATGAGCCTGTCGCCCGTGAACATCATGGGCCAATGGCACTGCTCGCAGGTTTCGCGAGCCGGGCGCAATTGTTCGACAGGCGAGGGAATCGGATGGTCGTAATTGTGAAACGTAACCGCGAGAACCTGCCGCACGCCGGATAGTTTTGATTTCACAAACCAGCCCGCTCCAGGTCCGATATGGCATTGCACGCAGCTTACGCGCTGATGAGGCGAGTTCAGGTAGGCGGTGTATTCCGGCTGCATCACAGTGTGGCAGGTTTGCCCGCAGAAGTTTGCCGAATCCATATACTCAACGCTTCGATAGGAGCCCACGCTGAGGATGATGGCATTAAAGACCGTGAAGCCGCCTACCCAAGCCGCAGCCTGGCGAAAAAGCGGCCGGTTGAAATCCACTTTGGGATATTCGTTCGGGAGCGTCCCGGCTGCCCTCAGTTTGTGGCGATGCCAAAACGCGCCTACAGGCATCATCGCCAGGCCAACCACAAATATCCCCGGAAGAATGAGAATGAAAATGAGGCCGATGTAAGGATTGATCGTCCCGCCCGTGGTGAAGTCGTATATCCAGAAACCAACAATAGTGAAAGCCGAGCTTATGGCCAAAACGGCCCCGACCATCGTAAAGGCGTTATAGGAAAGATAGGCGGCGGGACGGAACCATCGCGGAAGGCGATCACGAAGTGTCATGAGATCGAGAAACCAATTTCCTTTCGCTGGGCCGCTTCGATCGAACCGGAACACATCGAAACGATTCCTGATTCGTGAGTTCCCGCATTTGATTCACGAAGCTGCAAGTCTATTCGTGAATGACGCCGTCCTACAAGGAAGATGATCCAAGAATATGACGGCGTAGTGGATTGTATCCAGCGTTTGTGACTCAACGGAGAGCGCAATTCATTTCAAATGCTCCACGCCCCCATAAAATTCGGCGAGACACGTCGAGTTACTATGTTTTCCAGGGCGCGCGTTTCGAGTATTATGCTTTCCCAAGTCCGCGAACGTACGCGACAAGGTCCTTAATCTCGCCCTCTTTTAATTTGTCGCTGTACTTGGGCATTTTGTTCTTCCCGTTGGCGATGATATCCGTCAACTCGGCATCGGTTTCTTTTTGCACTTCCGGTGAATGGAAGTCCCGGACCTTCATGGCCTTGCCCGCCGGCGTGCTCCCGGCGCCGTCAGGACCGTGACAGCCCGCGCACTTCGCCTTGTACGTCGCTTCCGCAGTTCCCTGCGCGCGCGCCACCGGCACGAACAACAGCGCGAGAAGCAATGGAAGAAACTGCTTCACTCCGGTCATCCTGGTCCGTACCTTCATCATATTTTCTCCTTTTCGCAAATGCGCCCATCAAGAGACGCGCTAGTACGAATAGCACACGGAAACATTAACCCCACACTGGCACAGCTGCCAAACCAAAATGCCATCGCCGTTCGCCGAGTTCCTCAACTCCGATTCACCCCAAACCAAAATTGTATGCAGTCAAGGTCCAGCCCCCTCGCACTGCGAAACTCCTAGAAGCGGTATTCCAGTGTAGCCAGCACGGTGTGAGCGTGGTAGGAAGGCTGATCCACACCGAGGAACAGATAGCGGGCCGCCGACGGATCGCCCACGGTGAAGTAAGGATAGAACGGGCTGGGGCTCCCCACCGGGTTGACTGTGTTGCTAGTCAGGACCGGGGTCGTGCAGCCGGACACGGAATTGCTGACCGGAGGCCCGTTGGGAATCGGACTTACACAGCCCATGTACTGCGTCATGGGGGAAGTCTGATAGTCCTTGTAATCCCACTGCTGGTAGTGATACTCGATTTTCGGGATCAGGTTTTCGGTGATTTTGTATTTGAAGATGACCGCGACTTCGTGGTTGCGGTTGACCGTCTCCGGATAATTGGCCGCGGCATTGGTGCCAGTCAGCAAGAAGGCGTCGGCGCCCGTAGTGATTGTGGGATCGCCGAGCGGGCGGGAGAAGACGTTGCCTTTGCCCGCGGAGAGCGAGTAGTAGACGGTTAAGTAGGCTTTTTTGCCCCAGTACATATCCACGCCGCCCGTATAGATATCGACCGGGTCCTGGGCCACACTTTCCCAGTCATTGTTGGCCGTATCGCATCCTGTGCAAGTGAGAATGGTCTGCACACCCGAAGTGGGCGTGCGATATCGCGTGATCATCCGCTTGTGGTAACGCTCGCGCGAGAATTCGCCAAACACAGTCACCTGCGTTGCCAGATCGTAATCCGCATCGAAGCCGTAATTGGACGAAATATCCTTTAAGACGCCATACAGGTAATAGGGGCCAACGGTGGCTACCGAGCCGGTAAGAAAATTCAGCGGAGTAGGGCTGTTGGTGCCCCCGGCACGGTTGTAGTTGTTCTGCGTCGTGCCGCCGAAGGCAGAGACCGTGAGCTTGTCCGTGGGACTGTATTGCAAGAGAGCGTCGCCACGGTGTTGTAGGCGGGCAGCTTCGTCGAAGCGGCGACTGCAGCGCTGATCGGCCGTAAACGTGACCGTGGTTGTATCGGTGCAGAGGACGTCACCGCCGGTGACCGGATCGCTCGCATTGTCGTCCTGGTAGACGCTTGGGTTGCGGTCCGAATACTGGTAAGAAACGCGGAAGAGCAAGTCCTTGATGGGGACCCAATCGACAGAAGCGAACACGGAGTTTTCCATCGAGCGCGCCACGTCGCGATGCGAGCGGTCCATCCATTCGCCCTGATAACCGGCTTTCACCATGCTCTTCTTCCCAAAGAACCACTCGCCGTATGCTTCTATGTCTTTCCGGCTGTAGCCAAACGGAGTGTTGTCCGCCGATGCAGGAGCGGCGGCGTCACCCTCGACCGGAGTGAACGTGAAGACCGGAGTGTTGTTGTTGTAGTCGTACTGCCGGTAGGAGACCTTAAACTGAATGTCTTTCCATGCGGTCGTCACCAGGTTGTAATTCATCGCCAGCGTCTGTTTGCTTGCGGACGGGCTCGACTCCGGCAGAACGCTGGTGGAATCGCAAGCCTGCAGCCCGGTCCCGCAAGTGTTGATGGCCGTGTTGGTGGTATAAGGCAGGAGGGCCTCGTTCTGCCGCAGCCAGCCGGGGGTGATGCTGGCCGAAAAGCGCAGGTACTTAGTGACATCGGCCGCGCCGGCAAAGCTGGCATAGTACGCGTGGTTGTCCGGATATAAAGCCATGCGCCCAGTGAGGGGATTGGCGATCTGTTCGGTGGTGAGACGGAAAGGATTGTCCCAGGTCATCTGCTGGGTGTCGTTCTGAAAAAACGATCCGATGAAGGCGGCCTGAACGGCCCAGGCGCGCGTGCCGTAATCGGCGCCAATCCGCAACAAGTTGTTGAAGTAATTGATCGGCTCAGGAAGTTCCTCTCCGTATCCAGAGCTGGCGCTGGCGCTCGGGCTGGAGTTCATAATCGTCCCGATGGGTCGTGAGCCTCGTTCGCTTTCGCGCATGAACGACCCGTTTACATTCCACTTCGAGGTTGCGTCATAGGAGAAGAGCGCGGTTCCCGCCCTGCGGAGGATGGAGGGCGTGATGAAATTAAAGTCCGTTACGACTCCCGCTCCCGCGTTGGCCCCCGTCCCGGCGATCAGCGAAGGAAGGTTGGCGGCGCTGCTGGCCTGCAACTGGGCGCGAATCGCCGCCGGAAAGCTCCACACGCCCGGAGCGGTTTGCGTGAACAGCGTGCGGGCCGTGCTGCTGTAGAGATGCGGGATCTCGTCATACCGGAACTGGATCTTGAACTTGCCGTATTGGCCGAATGTGGCGAGGTAGCTCTGATCCCGGTACAGCGTCCTCTGGGACTTCACCGTCAGATAGTTCTTCGAGCCGAGAATGTTGCCGTAATGGAGATCCATGCCAGTAATGACGAAGCCGTTGCGCATATCCCGATATTCATTGAATTTTGAATTGCTCAGCGCGGGATTGAAAGCAGAACCGCAGCCCAGGCACTGGCCGGTCTGCAAGTCCGGGCGGCCATAAACTTCGCCCTGGGAATAGCGGACGCCGAAATCAACGGTGCCATAGATCGCTTCCTTGTCCTTATCCTTATCCGGATCCTTGTCTTTGTCCTGAGCCAGGAGGCCGGCCGGGAGCAGGAATGCCAGAATCGACAATGCTGAGAACAATTTTGAATTCATCACTGTTTGCTCTCTTCCTAACGCAGGAACGCGTTGCCTGACGGGTGATTCGAACCATGAATGTAGGAATGGCAATTGGTGCAGCCACGGTTGAAATTCTTGATGGACCCGAGTGGCTGCGCCTGGGTGGGGTGACGGCTGCTGTCGTGGCAGGAATCGCACACGCGAGGCATGCGTACCTTGAGGAGCTGCGGGTTGTTGCTGCCGTGGGGTTCGTGGCAATTCGCGCAGTTTTCCATTACCGGCGGGTGCTCCCAGAGGAAGGGACCGCGGCGTTCCGTGTGGCAGCTCAGGCAATTCTCGTTGATGGTGCTTTGAATGAGCTGGCTGGGATTGGGCGAACCGTGCGGATTATGGCAACTGGTGCAGGTCACTTTGCCTTCGCGGTAGGGCATGTGCGATGAGCGTTGCAATTGCGCCCGCCGCATTTCATGGCATTGCAAGCACACTTCGGGCTGAGATTTCTTCAAACCCGTGTTTTCTGAAAGCGGGGCGTTGAAGCGGGTTTCGGAGGACAGCGAGACGTGCAACTCCTGCTTTACCTGGTGGCAGGTCACGCAGGCCAAGCCTCGCGACTCGTGCGGGCTGCCCTTCCAGAACAAGTGATCACCGCGCGAATGGCACTCCTCGCAGGCGGCATTCTGCTCGGCAACGGTGTTTGTCGAGTCCTTGCCGAAACGAATCGGAATCGTATCTTTGCCGCCGCCGGCTTCGACGTGGGCCCGGCCGGGCCCATGACACGATTCGCAACCGCGAGCTTCCTCGGGCGTTCTGGGATGGGCCATGGCCTTGCCCATCACCGTATCCTTGAAGCGGCGTTCCTGATCCGCGTGGCACGCAATGCAGGTTTCGCTGCCGACGTAGTCCCCATCGCCGCCGCCCGATCCCTTCTGCGGATTGGCAGGTGGGCTCACGCGGGCGGAGTCCGAAGGCGGCGCGGGCCTGTCGTATGGGCGCGCATCGGCAACCGAAGCGGAACACAGGATCACGGCCAGACTTACCACAAACACGAGAGAGCTTCTGCAAAGATTCATTTGCCTCTCCAGTTAAGTCTTTTCCAGCAAGACGCTTCCGCTAGGCCGAAAATGCGTCATTCTCTGTGACCGGCGATGCCTGCATATGCGCTAGATATCACATTTATGTGACGCTTGTGTGAAAATCGACCACAAACTCCCAACACATCGGCACAAAACGGAATTTGATTAGTACAGGAAGGGAGGGCTAATTCTCTTGCAACAACTGTTCTAACCCACGCTTGTCTTTGAGGATGACACTCGATCCCTTGATTTGCAAGAGATTTCTTTTCTTGAAGTCCGCAAAGAGTCGCGTCACGGTTTCGCGGGATGCGCCGATCATTTGGGCAATCTCTTCATGGGTCAGCGTGAGGTTGAACTTGATTGCTCCGTTATCGGACGGATGGTGTGCGCTCCAATCCAGAAGAAAGCGGGCCAGCTTCTCCCGCGCCGAATGGGAAAGCCCAATCGTGCGCATTTCCGCAAACGCCGTCTGATAGGTTTCGCTGAGTTCTTGCGCCACGCGCAGGGCTGCTTCGCCGTGTTCGCGCAGGAAATTCAGAAAATCGGCATGGCTGATGAAATTGGCCTGCGAGGGTTCGATCACGTCCGCGGTCACTTCGTATGGCCGGCCGGAAATCGTGGCCGCGAGTCCCAGCAGATCGCCCGGCTCGGCAATGCGAAGAATCAGCGTCCGGCCGTCGGAGGAAGAGGTCGACAGCTTGACGTGTCCGGCGCACAGAATGAACACGCCTCGCGCGGGTTGCCCTTCCACAAAAAGCGTGGCCCCTTTCGGATACGTGGCCGAGGAAGTGATCTCCGAAAGCCGTTGCAGCGCTGCAGGAGCCAGGTTGCAGAAGAGCCGGGATTCCTTGTGAGGGCAAGTAACGCAATTTTCGATAATCTGCAGTCCGTACGGAGAGCGCATAGAAATTCCTGTTCCCATTGTACGCCCCCTTCCTCGAGTCACGAAATGGAACCTGCCGACCAGCGGTGTTTGTTCTTCGTTCATCACGAATCACCTCTTTCAGAATGCCCCTTTCACAGCCCATTGGCCGTGATGGGCATCACTCGATATGGTGACCCCGATCACATTCCTGGGCTACTCAGCTATTCATAATAATGTTGAAGGTGAAGGAGGTAAGACGATGCCGCAAGACGATCGAAATACCCTGGGTGTTCTGAAGGCGGAGCTAAATTTTGTAAGAAAGGGCGGCTACGGCCGATCGCCTCGAGAACCGTGGCGTGCACAATTGGCTTTCGAAGACTCGCCGACCTGCATGAATTATGACACGAAGGAAGACCGAACTCCTTGCGCCGAATGCTTATTAATGCAATTTGTGCCTGACGACAAGCGCGGCGAGAAGGTTCCGTGCCGCCACATTCCTTTGACATCCTACGGCGACACTTTGCTCCACTTGTATCGAGGCGGGACGGAACAAGAGATCGAAGAGGCATTGACGATCTGGTTGGAGAAAGAGATTGCGAAGCTCGAGAGCGAGGAAAAACCAGTATCGCCTTCTGCTTAGCCCAACCAAGGCACGGTGGCACGAAGCGTCGTGCACTGCGGCAACGTGATCCTCGAAGGAAAGGAGGCCTACCATGGTCTTAAATCTTCGACCAAAATGCGCGAACCCAAGTTGTGCGGCATCCTTCGACTGGCTCGCGGGAGGAAAACTTTTCCGGTTTCCGCGCGAGCACCAGGAGCATCTTTCCATGGATGGAAGAGATGCCAGTACGAATGGCTCACACCCCATAGGGCATTTCTGGCTCTGCGAGCGGTGCTCGAACGTCTACACGCTTCACTACGAGCCCGGCCGGGGAGTCGCGATTCTGCCGCTGTGGCCTGAATTGCCCGCAGCGAAGGACAATATGCACTTGCCTGCCTTCTGAGTCCTCGCTGGCAAAGGAAAGGCAAGGATCGCATCCGGCGGCCGCCATCCAACCCAATCGTACGGCAAGTACGGCCGCCGGCCCTCCTTTATTCGTGATCCGTGATTTGTCATTCGTGAAAAGCGAAACAAGCGCGCATAGAGCCGCCCGCTCAGAGGGCTACAATTGAAGTGCGACGCGAACCGCGCTCAAGTCGGAATTTTTCACGACCTCAAATCCGGAGCGCGCGACGAGGGCGCGCATCGCCATATTCTCGGGAAGCATCGTCGCTGTGATCCGTTCCAATTTTTCATCGCGCCCGACCTGAATCAATCGTCCCAGCAACTCCGATCCCAGGCCGCAATGCTGGAACGGGTCGGCCACCAGCACGGCGACTTCCGCCTCGCTGGTGCCAGGTGTGCGAGTCAGCCTGCCCACGGCCATGATTTCGTGTTCCGTTCCTCCCTGATTCGAGCGCTCCGCCACCAGCGCCATTTCCCGGTCGTAATCGATGAAGCATTTCCTCAGCAGCCGGGCGTGCGCGACCCGCGAACTAAGTTTATCCAAGTGAAAAAATCGCAAGTACACGCTGCGATCCGAAAGCGTCTCATGAAACTTGGCCATCGCGGGTTCATCCTCGGGGCGGATCGGCCGGATCAGCACCTGCATCCCGTTTTTCGCTTGCCAGGGTGAAACGTACCGCACCGGGTACGGCCGGATCGCCGAACGCGGAAGCTGAGCCTCCGCCACGGCCGGATCCTGCAAGACGACCCGCGCATCGAGAGCAATCACTCGTCCGGGCGTTGCGACCAACGGATTGATATCCACTTCCTTGATCCATCGTTGTTCGACCACCATTCTGCTGAAGCGGATCAGTGTGTTTTCGAGCGCGGCCATGTCCACGGGCGCGCGGCCCCGCACACCTTGCAGCGCGCGATAAATTCTCGTTTGCTCCATCAACCGCACAGCCAGCGTGGAATTCAGCGGCGGCAGCGCCAGCGCGCGGTCGCCATAGACCTCCACCATTTGGCCGCCGGAGCCAAACAGGATGACGGGGCCGAATTGCGCGTCCACGCTGCTTCCCAGTATGAGTTCGTATCCGTCGAGCTTCAACATGGGTTGCACGGTAACGCCGAGAAAATCCTCGGGCCTAGCCTTTTTGCGCACGGACACTTCAATCTCGCGATAGGCCTGCGCGACGTCTTCCCTGCTTTGAAGATTCAGCTTCACGCCGCCCACATCGGACTTGTGCGTAATCGTTTCCGAGTTGAGTTTCAGCGCCACGGGAAATCCGATGGCTTCGGCGCATTCGGCTGCCTCGGATTCATTTGAGGCAAGGCGCGTTTCGACGGTCGTAATTCCGTACAGCGCGATCACGTGCTTCGATTCCGCCTCGGTCAAAATTGTTCGGCCCGCAGCGCGAATCTTTTCGAGAAAGGATTTCGCCTGGGACTGCGCCTGCCCGAAAGAATCCGCCGCATCGCTCAACACAGGGGTTTCGTACAGGCCGCGGAGGTTGTAGGTATACTTCCACATGTAGGTGAAGGCGCGCGCCGCCGTGTCCGGGTACGAAAATGTGGGAATATTCGCCGCGTTCAAAATTGCGATGCCCTCCGCGACGGATTTTCCGCCCATCCAGCTTGCCAGCACCGGCTTGCCGTGCACGCTGGCATGCGCTTTCAGGCTCTCGGCGACATGGGCGGGGTCGGTCATTCCCTGCGGCGCGAGGATAACCAATAGTCCGTCGCTGTTTGGATCCTTCGCCGCGATTTCGAGAGCTTTCGAGTAGCGTTCCGGACCCGCGTCGCCGAGAATGTCGATGGGATTTCCGTGGCTCCAGTGCGCGGGAAGCAACACATTGAGTGATTCCATGGTCGAATCGGAGAGCGGCGCGAGTTCGCCTCCAACGGAGAGCAGCCGATCCGTTGCAATCACGCCTGGCCCTCCCGCATTGGTGAGAATCATCAATTTTGGCCCGCGCGGCCGCGGTTGCTTGCTGAGAACTTCCGCCATGTAAAACAAGTCCGAGACGCTCGACACGCGCAGGACTCCGCACCGCCGCAGCGCCGCGTCGAACACTTCGTCGCTCCCGGTCAGCGCTCCGGTGTGAGAACTGGCCGCCTTGGAGGCCGCCGGCGTGCGCCCCGCTTTAATCACGATAATGGGTTTGCGCAGCGCGACCTCGCGCGCCGCGGAAAGAAACGATCGCGCGTCGCCGACGGACTCCATGTACAGCAGTATGCTTCCGGTCGCGGGATCGTCTCCAAAATAATCGATCAGATCGCCCCAGCCCACGTCGAGCATCGATCCGGTCGACACAATCGCGCTGAAACCGACCTGCTCTTGCAAGCTCCAATCCAGGATGGCTGTCAGCAGCGCGCCGCTTTGGCTTAGGAAAGCGACGTTGCCGGGGCTCGCGATGTCTTGCGCAAACGTCGCGTTGAATCCTGCGTGCGGATTCATGACACCAAGGCAATTGGGGCCGAGTAATCTCGTCGTCCCCCGCCGCAACTGCTTCTGAATTTCGAGCTCGAGCGCCGCGCCTTCCGGCCCTCGTTCCTTGAAGCCCGCGGAGATCACCACTGCCGCGCAAACCCCTGCATCCACGCACTCGCCAACAACACCGGGCACGGTCTTTGCGGGTGTCACGATCACGGCGAGGTCAACTTTTTCCGGGATGTCACCGATCTTGGGGTAAGCGCGAAGCCCGAGTAATTCCGTGTGGTTCGGATTGACGGGATAAATGCGTCCGCGAAAAGCGGGGATCCGCAACCGCTCCAGCACGATGCGCCCCACGCTCTCTTCCCGATCCGTTGCGCCGATCACGGCGACGGATTTCGGAGTGAACATGCTGTCGAGCGCGGAACGGGCCTCGCCTGCATACGCATCCGGTTCATTCATTGCTGCCGAACCTTTTCATCCGCAGAGATCGTATCTAAAAATCCGTTGCGAGAGGAATCATACGAAAGGTGTGGATTACATGCACGCTCAGAAATCGGTCATTTGGCGGAACGGCAAAGCGGTGCGGACTGCATTCAGAACGGCGGCCAAATCGATGATCTCCTGGGCGATGGCGCCCTCAATGGGCGGAAGATATCCAAACGTAGCGGCAACCATTCCAATCACGCTGAGGCCCATCCCTCCCACCGCGCTCAAAAGAGCAATCGACCGCATGCGCCGGCCAATGTGCAATAGCTCATCCACTTTCTCGAGGGATGCATCCAAAACGACGGCGTCGGCGGCCTCAGCAGTGATATCGCTGCTCATCCCGAAAGCAACTCCCACCGTCGCAGCCTGCATGGCCGGCGCATCGTTGATCCCATCGCCAACAAACAGGGTTCTTGCCGCCGCGGTTTCCTGCCGGACGATCGAAACTTTTTCCTCCGGACTCTTCGCCGAATGGATTTCGTGGATTCCCATCAGATCGGCGAGATAGCGGACTTCGGAATCACGGTCGCCTGACACCAGAAGGACGCGGTTGACGCGATGGCGCGGCCTCAGGTGTTCCACAAAACTGCGCCCGTCGGCTCGTGGAACATCGCGAAACCGGAACGTGGCAGCGTATTCGCCGTCCAGAAACACAACGCATTCCAGGCCGGCCGCAATTTCCGGAAGCGCCACCCCCAAATCGGCAACTTTCTTGCGTCCCGTGATCCAAACATGATGTCCGCCGACTACGCCAAGTAAGCCTTCGCCCTGGCTCTCACTCACTCTTAAGACGGGTTCGAGCGGTAAGTTCGCACGTGAGGCTGCTTCTAGAATCGCCCGCGCCAGCGGGTGCTTGGAATATCGCTCCAGGCTCGCCGCCGCGCGAATGACATCGCTCTCATTGGCCCCAGCCGCGCAAAGTACTTCCGTCAACGCCGGGCGGCCGTAAGTCAGCGTTCCGGTCTTGTCGAAGATCAACGTCGTGCATTTCCCCACCTGTTCCAGCACGGCTTGATTCTTGATGATGATGCTGCGCCTCGCCGAGAGCGAAATCGCTCCGATGATCGCAACGGGAATGGCCAGCAGGAGCGGACAAGGCGTGGCGATCACCACAACGGCCAGAAATCGTTGGGATTCCCCGCTCGCGAGCCATGAGCCTATCGCGATAGCAACAGCCAGAGGCGTGTACCACCCGCCGAGCATGTCTCCCAGGCGCCGCAGCTTCGGCCGGCGCGCCTGCGTCTCCTGCATGACGCGCATAATCCGCGCATATCGTGAATCGATCGGGAGCTTCGTCGCGCGAACGGCAAGCGCGCTTTCGCCATTGACCGCGCCGGAAATCACTGCGGCTCCCTCCGCTTTTGACGTTTCATAGGGCTCACCGGTCAGATACGCTTCATTCATCCTTCCCTGGCCTTCCACGACGACTCCGTCCACCGGACAAATTTCATGAGGGAACACGACGAGCAAGTCTCCGACCGCGATCTCTGCTGCCTTGATATCAACGATCCCCGCCTCCGTTTTCCGGTGCGCTGTCTCCGGCATCCGCTTGGAGAGCGCCTCCAATACCGACGAAGCGCGCCGCGTTGCGTACTCTTCAAGGACTGTTCCCCCCGAAAGCATCAAGACCACGATCGAGCCGACAAGGAATTGCCCCATGAGCGCCGAGGCAATGATGGAAATACCGGCCAATAGGTCGGAGCCAAACTCAAGAGCCAAGCTTTTCTGAATTAAGCGAAAAACAAGAGGCAGGCCGCCGAAAACGAGGACGACGTACAGCGGGAAAAATTGCGCCAAACTACGACTGGCAAAACCAAACCGCAAGATCAGGTGCGCAGTAATGCCGGCAACCGCAACGGCCGCTATCAGAACGTCCCGGCGGAATTGTCCATCGGCGGTCGCAATAGAAGAATCCCGGGATTGAGGAGAGCCACTCTGGCTCTTCTTGCTGGACTGCGTCTCAACCCCGGGTACATCCGCCGCAATCGGCGCTTGGACCACATCCACCTCAATCGTTCCTCACGCCCGCACGGTCAGAACCGGGCACTGCGCGTTTGCAACCACTTCATGTGCAATCGACCGAAGCAAATGCGTTGTTGCACCGACTCCGCCTTGAGGACCACGCACACCGAGGACGATCAGATCGGCGCCAAGGGCAATGGCAACCTCCATGATTTTCTCCGCCTCCGGCCCTTGCTCCACCCTGCATTTCGGCTCGCACCAGAGTTCAGCCTCCGCCGGCACGAGGGATTGCAGCCGGCGCAGCGTCGACTCAACATATTGTCCCGCATGCACGAGCTCGCCAACCTCGGTTTTGCCGGTGACATTGAGCAACGTCAGATTCGACTGATGCTCCTGCGCCATGGACACCGCGAACGGAAGCGCGGCAAGTGACTCGGGTGAGAAGTCCGTCGCGAAGAGGATCTCCTTCATCGCCAGACGGCGCTCCGTATTCAGCGAAACGCGAGGCCCTACCGTGAGCACCGGGCACGAAGCCTTCCGGAAAATTTCTTCCGCCGCCGATCCGAGCAACGCGCGGCTGACGCCCTTTCGTCCATGTGTGCCCATTACAATCAGATCCGTCTTCTGCTTATCCACAATTTCACTGAGGATAGGCCACAGATCTCCTTCCGCTACAGTCACTTCATGAGGGACAGTGGTCAGCATTTCGTGCAATTGTTTTGCTTCAAACTTGGCTTGTTCTTCGGCGGCTTCAATGACCTGCGGCATAGCCTCCGGACCGACGATCGGATACGTCGCCGGGAACCGGACATGCAAGCCATGTACCTTGGCGCCGAATTGGTTTGCCAGGCCAATCGCATAGGGCAAGGCAGCTTCCGCAGAGGGAGAAAAATCCGTCGCAAAGAGAATATTCTTTAGAGCGATTCGAGCTTTGGCAGCGACTGCGTTCATAAGGCACCTCCTTATGCATCATGTATATGCCGGACCCGGAATACTGGATGTGATTGCTGTCACCTTGGACAGTGAGAGCGATCACTTTCCCAAAAGCTCCCATAAGCGAAGCTGTCCCCAGAAGTTAGACCGGCCTTGGCAAGGAGGGGGCGGATGCGAAATCTCCAGAAAATGTCGCGGATCGCGTCGGAGTCGCCCCTTCCCTACTTCCGGCCCCAACGAAGCTCCCGCCCTCGATGCGGAAGGGAGACCTCCGATGCTGCGTGAATTGATCCCATCTTCGTCGTCTGCCGAATCGAGCTGTTCACCAGGATCGCGCTCCATGTGGGCGTATTACCCACAAGGTCTGTTGCGACGCCACGTGGTCGAATCGAGCCTATTCCCGGATCGCATTCAGGAAGACCCGGGATTCCTCGCTCATCCATGCACAGGGGGAAAGAGCGAGCTGACGGAAAAGAAGGAAGAAGATGTGCTTTCCAACCACGCCCACTCCCTTTTCCAGGAATTGTTTTTCTTCTGCACGATCAAGAATGTGGGCGATGTTCCTGGAATGGGCTGCATTTACGTTGAAACGGTAGTGGACCGCGATTCCGGCTTTGCATTTGCAAAAGTCTATTCCGCAAGAAACGCGATGAACGCCGTCGATATTCTCGCGAGCCGTGTCGTGCCCTTTTTCGAGCGTCAAGGAGTTGCAATCGGATCGATTTATACTCGAAAAACAAGCGAATATTGCGGCTTGCCTCCCGTCCACCCCTTTGAGACTTTTCTTGCCACGTCTCACATCCAACACCTGCGAATGGACAAGTCCGCGCAGCCCGACAAGTATCTTTGCGAGCAATTCTACAGTTTCCTTTTGAAAGAGTTTTTTCCGGCGGCCCTTCGAAGAACTTTTCGGCTGTCGCTGGACGAATTGCAGAAAGAGCTGGATGCTTTTGTCGAAGCGTACAACGCCATGCAAGTGAAGCATAAGAATCAAATGAAGAGTAAGCCCCACCCATCCGCGAATTTCCCTGTTGACCTGTGATCTGGTTGTGATATTGCTTTGCCCTGACTTTTTAGGCGAACAGGAGCGTGTTGTAATTCTGGCAGGGTAAGCCCAGATTGCAGCCCGGTGCGCCTGAGATGCGCGCTTCGAATTCGCCGCATCGCAAGCGAAAGGACAATCGGAATGTTTGAGCAGATACTCGACCCGACCGGACACGTGTGGCTCAGTGTGTTGATTTCTCTCGTTCCGCTGATTGCCCTTCTGTTCATGTTGGCGGCCCTTCGCATGACGGCCTGGCTCGCCTCGATCCTCGTGGGCGTCATCACCATCCCGATCGGCGTCTTTGTGTGGCATGCGCCTCTCGTGGGGACGCTCAAATCCTATTTGTACGGCGGTTTGACTGGGTTCTGGGTGATCGACTGGATTACGTTCTGGGGCCTCATTATTTTCAACACCTTGGTCCTGACCGGAGATTTCGAACGGTTCAAGAACTGGATGATTCATCACGCCACCGCCGACATTCGAATTCAGACCATCATGCTGGCGTGGGCCTTCGGCGCGCTTCTCGAGGGGCTCGTGGGGTTCGGCTATCCATGGGCCGTCGTGGTGCCCATTCTCGTCGGACTGGGGATCGCGGATCTCGATGCCATTCGCGTCGCCGCGCTCGCAAATAATGCCCCCGTTTCTTACGGCGCGCTGGGCGCACCCATTCTGGGCCTAGCCGCTGTGACTGGATTGCCGATGTTGGCTTTGTCCGCTTCCATCGGCAATGTAGTAGCTGTCCTTGCATTGCTTCCGCCGTGGGTGCTGATCTACCTCGTCAGCGGGTGGGAAGGAGTTACAGAGGCGTGGCCACTGGCGATCGTGGGCTCTCTCTCTTATATATTGGGGCAATGGCCCGTCGCCCATTATCTGGGCCCTTATCTGCCGGATTTGAGCGGGGCTTTGGTTTCCTTTTGGATTTTATTTGTATTCGTGAAGATGTGGCGCCCGAAGACAATTCGCGGATTCGGCGGCAAGCCGCTCGGGTTATCTCCCACTTCAGAAGCAAATGCCCTGGAAATGGCCAGCATGCGGCAAGCATTTAACTCTTGGATGCCCTTCCTCGTGTTGATTCTTGTCGTCGTGGGCTGGACAGGCCCGTGGTCACACCTCCCCGGATTAAGTTTGACAAAGCTGACTGTCCAGGCGATCTCTTCCGTCACCCATAGCGCCATTTCCTCGACGTTTAACTTTGCCCCGCTCGGTGGCGGCACGTCGACGCTGGCCTCTTGGCTCATTATCCTCGCGATCCTGCGGCCCACACGCCAACAACTGGGGCAAGTATTTTCGCGCACGTTCAAGCAAATGTGGGGAGCATTGTTAGTCGCGTTTTTTATTTTCGCGCTCGCCTACACTTTTGTCTTCACTGGGATGGCGAACTCACTGGCCTTCGGGCTTTCCAAAATCGGACTATTCTTCGTTGTGTTGGCGCCCGTTCTAGGTTGGGTCGGCGTCGCGCTTTCCGGCAGCAACACTTCCACGAATGCGATGTTCGGCCCTGTGCAGGCGATGACCGGAAGGTTGCTGCATCTGCCAGTCTTGATGTTGCCTTCCTTCAACTCGGTAGGGTCGGAAGTGGGCAAACCGATCGCGCCGCAAACCGCCAGCGTGGGCGTTTCGACCAGCAAACTTGTTCGCAGCGAAGGCCAGGTCATTCGCCACAATATGGGCTGGACGCTCATCCTCCTTGCCTATCTGATCCTGATCAGCGTGCTTTTCTATTATTTTTTCCCGAATTCCATGTCGCTTTAGGACCGGCTACACAGGCTGCGGAAAAGGTAATTTATTTTGTCATTCCGAGCGAAGCGAGGAATCTCTCTTTGATTTAGCCCCCAGGGAAAAAAGAGAGATTCCTCGCTTCGCTCGGAATAACAAAAGCTGTGGGGGCCTTCTTCTGCGGCCTGTACAGCCTGTCCTACCAAAACCTCTGTACCAAACTGGGATTCCAAGACAAATTCTTCCTAATCGTGTGTGAAATGCGCGCCGATTCGTTTATCTTGAAAAGATAATTAGGCATCCGTGGGGCGCAGCAGCGGTTTCCTCTCAGAACGGGCGAGATCTTCGACCCGAATTGGTGAGGGAACTTGAAACACGGTTGCTGGCTGTTATTGGTGCTTTTCCTTTCCCCGATTGCGCAATCTCAACAAATTGAAAAAGTTCAGCCCGCGGCGGCGGTTCGCGACGCGATAGTGTCCAAACCATTGGGACTTGCCCGAGAAGTGGCGGCGGCCTCCCGCGATCTTGTAATGTTCCGCGACCCGCAATGGAGCGTCCTGACCATTGGGCAAATTGGCGCGGCCTCTGCGGACGCGGTGACCAGCCTGAACAATCTTCACACCTGCCCAAGTTGCTCGGAGTCCGGTGTGTCTAGATTTTTTGTCGGCCAGCACCCGGACGCGCACAAGTACGTCATCGGAGGCGCCATTGAAATTGGCATCGAAGCCGTCACGGCCCACTACTTTCGGAACCACGGCCCCACACGAAAATGGTATTGGAAAGCTCTCTGGGCGCTGCCGCAGTCATTCTCACTTTACGAACACGCCCGGGCGGCCCAGCGTAATGCCGCGCTTGATCCGGGGTGTTTTTCCTCGAGCACATTTTGCAAGTAGATCCGGCGTCACGGAAGGATGGGCGGCACGTAAGGAAACGTTCGCGCGAAGAGCCACATGAAGAAGAGCACCAACGCGAAGTTCACCATGAAATAGAGCATGCCGTATCCGATCAAATCGCGCGCCTTCACTTTCAGCAGGCCCAGGAGAGGAAGCATCCAGAACGGGTTGATCAGATTCGGCAAGGCTTCCGACGTGTTGTAAATCTGCACGACCCATCCGAGGTTCACGTGAAGATCCTTCGCCGCCTGCAAGACGTACGGCGCTTCAATAATCCACTTGCTGCCGCCGGAAGGCACGAACATCCCCAAAAGAGCCGAATAAATCGAGACCAGGATCGGATACGAATTCGTGGAGGAAAAGCTCACAAAAAAATGCGCCAGCTTTGCGGCCAGCGTTGAATACGTGATGATTCCAAAAATTCCGCCATAAAACGGAAATTGAATCAGGACGCCAGCGGTCGCCGGAACCGAATCATTCACCGCGCGCACGAAAGACCGCGGCCGCCAATGCAGCAAGAGTCCCGTCATCAGAAACAACAGGTTGTACGTGTTCAAATCCAGCGCCGCGAGCGGGCCTTTCGCGGCCAGAACCTGCGCAATGTAGGCCAGGCCGAGAATCCCGACGACGATCGTCAGCGCAGGCGCATATTCCAGCCATTCCGCAGGCGTCTTGCGCTCTTCGAGCGTCTTGACCTCGAGCCCGTCCGTTACTCCGAAAGATTCCGCGTCCTTCGTTGAGCTTGCCGGTGTGGATAGGTAGGCCACGGTGACGCAGGAGATCGTGAGAATGGCCGCGGTGGCGGCGCTCTGCCAGGTGTAAATCGTGAGGCTCAGCGGGATGACGCCGCTGATCTTGAGCAGCGCGGATGGAATCGAAGCGGGCGTGGCCATTACCAGAGCAGCGGACGAAGACAACCCCAACGCCCACACGCTGCCATTCCCCAAAAAAGCGGCGGCGCCAATCGCACGATAGTCGATCCCGCGCACATTTCTTACGATTTCCCGAACGAGGATGCCGCCGAAGATCAGACCGAGCCCCCAGCTCAACAGCGACGTCATCATGGAAAAAAAGACGACGAAAGCGACGGCGCCGCGGGGAGTCCGCGGCACCTTCGCGAGCCTTTGAATCAACTTGTGCACTGGCGGCGACGTGGCGACGACGAATCCCCCGATGATAATCATCGCCATCTGCATCGTGAACGGAATCAGCCCCCAAAATCCGTCCCCAAAATACTTGATCAGATTTCGCGTCCCGACTCCCGCAAACAATCCCGCCACAAAAACAATAATCAATCCCACCAGTGCAAACACAAAAGCATCCGGAAACCACTTCTGAGACCAGTCGGCCAGCCCCATCCCCAGGCGCGCAAACACCCCCGCGGAATCTTCGCCGGCTTCCTGCATCGCATTTCCCTTTGGAATCGACTCCATGCGTCCTTTCCAAACCGGACAGGTTGCAAGGCTGGACAGTCCAGACCATATTCCTCACCAAAAAATCAGAAATTGGCAACCACACCACTACACGAATCCATTCGTTCCGCTGAGTTGTGGCGCACGCGAGACGCCGGCGCCACGTAACACGCGTTTGGCGCTTAACTTGTCAAAGCAGGCACCAGCTTGCTCATATCGGACAGGCTCTCGAGTGATTTCACGGAGGCGATGACGGATTCCGCCTTTGCGGTGGGCCACTTCGCAAATTCGGCGCACCCTCTGAATTTGTCGGCCACCTCGTCATAGCTCATTGGATTGGACGGGCTGCCCTTGGCAAATTCGGCGCGCCCCGAAAACACCTTTCCGTCTTTCATCGTGATTTTGAGGAGGCTCGTCATTTTGTCGAGGCCGGCGTTTTCCGCCACCGGGTCGATATAGAAATGCACGCGCTTGATCATCTCCTGCACATCGGGTCGCTGCACAACCTTATCCTGGAACTCAACAAGGCCCGCTTTGCGATCAAGCAGAAGAATGCTCATGCAAAATTCCATGCTGAATTTGCCTTGCAGGCCCGTCATAGGATCGTGATGCAGCAGCGAAGTCGTCATGGCGTGGTTCGCTCCGACGTCCACTTTTTCCACGTCCGCAGCCTTGATGTCATGCTCGTGAATCAGCCGAAGCATTTCCCCCATGGCGGGGTGAGACAGCGAGCCGGACGGATGCGGCTTGATCGAAACGCCCGGCGAGGCAAGCGTCCACGGCTTGCCGAAGCGGCCCACGATCGCATCGGGGTCGAATCCGCCGCCTTCGGCTTGAAAGAATCCGAGCGGCGCCTCCAAAATATCGACGGCGGCGGTCCATCCGAGAGCGGCAAGATCGGCGGCGACGGTCCCGTTTTCCGCGGCGTGTCCCGCCTGAAATGGTTTGGTCATGGAACCGAAATTGTCGCGGAAGCCTCCGCCTTCGGTGGCCCCGATACCCAGGGCGTAGACCGTTTTCTGCACGTCCAGCCCGCGAAGTCTGGCGCACGCCGCGGTGCTGCCGAAGGTGCCGCACGTTCCGGTCGAATGAAAACCCTCGTCGTAGTGGCGCGGAGAAATGGCTTCGTTAATCTTGGTCTCGACTTCGACGCCCATGTGATACGCCACCATGAAATCCTTGCCGGAACGGTGTCCCAACTCGCAAAGAGCAAACGCCGGAGGAAGAACGCTGACCGTTGGGTGCGTCAGAAGGCCATAGATACGGTCTTTTGCCGCGGAGAGTTGCGTGTCGTCGTAATCGTCTGCGTGGATGGACACTCCGTTCACGAAGGCTGCCAGACGCGGATGGGCCTTCATCCCGGTGCCGATCACGCTGGCGCGCATCTCACCCGCCCCAAAAGTTTCCGCATATTTCCGCGCAATCGGCCCCATCACCGACGCCGATCCCGCGAGCGCCAATCCGAATCCATCGAGGATCGATTTCTTGCCCAGTTCGACCACGTCCGGCGGAATGTCCTCGTACTTCGTGTTGACGATAAATTCCGCAACGGATTTGGTGAGCCCGGGGGCTTTCGGAAATTCCGCGGCGGGCGCTGGAGAAGCGTTCACGCGCCCGCTGGTCAGCGCAAGCGCCGATACGGCCAGTGAATTCTTGAACAAATCGCGGCGATTCATGAGTCGCGTCCTCGTTTCTTTCCAGGATTCAGTTCTTCGCGGCACGCAAAAACGATGCCACGGAATTTCCGTAAATGGCGGCGACGTTCTCCGTCCCAATTTTCTTTCGCACGTCGGCGGGCAGTTGGTTGAACAAAAGAATGGTCTCCTGCCATCTCTTGTCCGCGTCTTTCGGCTCCGGGTAGTGCTGGTCGCTGCCAATAACAAAGCGATCCGGAAAATCCGTGAAGAGCTTCAGCCAGTCGGATTTGATTTTCCCGTCGAATCCCAGCGGGTACGTCTTTCCATGAGCGTCCGGATCGGTCTTGATCTCCATATACAGATTGGGGTGCCCCAGGAGCAGACGGCGGTCGAGTTCCACCGTTCGAAAACCCGTGAAGTCCGAACCCAAATGCGCCCAGATAACCTTGGCGCGCGGATTGTGCGCCAAAAGTCGTTCGAACGCCGCGATATTGGCGTGCAATCGCGACGCATTCGGCGGCGACTTCAGGTCCGCGGGCAGCGGCATGTCCTGCGGGACGGCTTCCATGTGCAGGTCGATGGGCACGTTGTGCTCCGCCGCCAGATCGGCCAGCAGCAGAAAGAGCGGATGGTCCGGAGGCGCAGCCTGGTACGGCGTGAAGCCGTCGAAATGCTCCGCGGTCATTTCGCCGAATCCGATTACGCCTTCCCGCAAAAGTTCTTCCGCGCGCGCCTTGAACTCCTTCCGGACTTCCGGGCCCGCATCGCCAGTGGCCACGGATTTCATGATCATGGCGTTCAGCGACCCGCCGCCGCCCGTAATCGCGAGCTTTCCGGGATGCTTCTTGACCTCAGAGAGGATAATTTCCGTGTCATAGCGGCCGGGGTGTTCGAATGTGTCCGGTGAAATCTGAAATACGATCATGGCCGCATTTTCGCGGCCCAGGGCGGCAACCGCCGAACGGACCGCTCCGGCTGGGTCCTTCTCGTCAAAGTGCGCGTGCTCTTCCACAAAAGAAGTTACGGCCGGCACGGGCTCCATTGCGGCAGGCAGCTTTGCGGCTTGCGAGGAGGACTGCCGCGCGAGCGAAACGTGCGCCACGAGCACCAGCGCGGCAATGGCGATAGCGGAAAGCGACAGAGTCGTCAGAAGCTTCCCCGGCAATCGCTTCATTGCGGGACTCCCATTTTCTGGCCCATTTTCATTTCCGTTTTTTGAATGATCGCGTCCAAGAGCGCTTTCCGTTCATGAGATTCTGTCCGTGGATCGCTTCCGAACGCAAGCGATTTCTTCCGTATTCCGCTCAATGTTAAGATGTTTCGGCGAGGGTTGAAATGAGCGAAAAAATTCGCAAGAGCGAAGCGGAGTGGCGCAAGATTCTGACGCCCCAGCAATATCATGTGACCCGGCAAAAAGGCACAGAGCCTCCTGGGACAGGAGAATACGAAGACGTGGAGGAGCCCGGCGTATATGTCTGCGTGTGCTGCGGGCAGCCGCTGTTCAGCTCGGAAACGAAGTTTCATTCCGGTTCCGGATGGCCGAGTTTCTATGCGCCGGTCGATGATACAAAGGTCGAGGTCGACCGGGACACCAGCCACGGGATGACGCGCGAGGAAGTGTTGTGCAGCCGCTGCGACGCTCACCTTGGCCACGTTTTTCCCGACGGCCCGCGCCCGACGGGCCAGCGCTACTGCATCAATTCCGCGTCCCTAAAATTGGTCGAAAAGGACGAATGATGGCGAGCGGCACAATACCTCCCTATACCTTTTTGCTTGCTCTGCTGCGCGGCAATTCTTTGCCGCGCCAAACCCTGCGCGCCGCAATTCTTGCGTGCCTTCTGTTTTTCGCCCTCGTGAGTCTGCCTGCACCCGCGCGCGCTTGGGGCTGCGAAGGGCACCAGGTGGTTGCCCTGCTGGCCGAAAAGCATCTCACCCCGCACGCGCTTGCGATGACGAAAAAAATCCTGGCCGAGGGCCCGATCGATCCGAGCCTTAGCCGGTACTGCAGGCCGGGCGCAGTCGACGCCCTGGGGGACGCCTCCACATGGCCCGATGACATCCGCGCATTGCGCCCCGAAGCCTCGCCGTGGCACTACGTCGATATTCCGCTCGGCACGAAACACCCGAATGTCGAGAAATATTGCGATCCAAAAGAGGGCTGCGTGACTCGCGCCATCACGGATCAACTCGCCATCCTGCGCTCCGCCGATGCAGATCCCCAGAAAAAGGCCGACGCTCTGCGGTTTGTGATTCATTTTGTGGGCGATTTGCACCAACCCCTGCACACCACGACGAATAACGATCAAGGCGGCAATTGCGTTCCCGTGGCGTTCTTTGACCTTTTGCCCCAATTGAGAAATCCGCAAACGGAAAGCTACGCTCCCAATCTGCACGGCGTCTGGGACACAAATATTCTCGAAAAGGCGACAACGGGAAAAACCGCGGATCAAGTCGCAGCGGAGCTGGACGAATCGTTCAGCAGAAAAATTGCCCGCTGGCAAAAGGGCCCGGCAAACGTGGATGCCTGGGCTTTGGAAAGCTATCGACTCGCGGAGAAAGAGGCGTACGGTAAATTGCCAGTCCGCATCGCGGTGGAAACTCCGCAACCGATCGCGTCCTGCGCGGATGATAATCACATCTCAGCGCGGATGCTAAAGCTGGATGAGCGCCTGACGGATCCGTACCAGAACATGGCGTTTCCCATCGTCCGGGAACGGTTGGCTCAAGCGGGGGCGCGGCTCGCCCTGCTGCTCAATCAGCTTTGGCCATAGTCTCACCCCGCCTCGTCCGCGCGTCTATTCCAACGTGACGTTTATGGGCATCGAATGCGTGAGCGAGTTCGTTGCGCCTTGCACGAAGACTACAGTCAGACCGGTGATCGCTACATTGATGGACCCACTTGTCTTGGAGGGCTGATTGTTCGCGTCACCGGAGTAATCCGCACTGATAACATGGGTGCCAACTTGCAGATAATTAATGTGAATCGTAGCCGATCCATTCACAACAAACGCGGAGGCCAAGCCGGCACCAGTGCTCACGCTTGTATCCCAGAGATCTATGGTTCCCGAGAGCGCCTTGGACGAATTGACTGTCACAGTGAATACAACGTCCGTACCGTTTGGGGCTTTCACCGAAGACGTCGAAAGCGTAACGGATGTAGGCGAAAGACCTACGCCGCCTCCACCGCCACCTCCCCCACCTGCGCCGCTATTGCCTGCCCCGCATCCCAAAACCACGCAAAGCAGGCAAATCATGCTTAGATTCGCCGCAAGATGGCGAGCTTTTTGATTGGGCGAAACGGAGAGAACTAAAATGGCAAGCCCAACCATCAACGTGCCGAGCCACCAGCTTCCCGGCGCAATCTGCTTCTTGTCAACCCCCCGGTTTGCAACAAATTGTGTCATTTGACTGGAGGAGGGCGGCAGAGTCGCGATCGAGAGTGTCGCCGATGCTGCGGCACTGTTCTGCAGGTCCAAAGGCGTAGCGGGATTGAACGAGCACGATGCGCCCACAATATCCATCAAATTACAAGAGAGCGCTACGGTGCTAGACATGTTGCTTAGAGGAGTCACCGTCAACATTGACGTTCCAGTTTGCCCCGCAGTGATTGTAAGATTTGGCGAATTCGCCGCCAGGTTGAAATCCGGAATGATCACATTTACAAACACGTTGGAACTCGTCGCTTCGAAATTCATGTCTCCCGAATAGCTGACTTGCACGAAATCCGACGACTGTGGAGTGATTGTCACGGAAGCCGTCAGCACCTGATTGCCGCTGTTGTCCGTCGTGAGTGTGGGCGTCACCGTTCCCGGGAGAGCGGGATCGCCGGTAAACTGAAAGTGACCCGTGATTTGCGGGCTCTTGTTAACTGCCGTCGTTGTTGCTGTAATGGTGACGCTCTGCCCAAGATTGATGTTCGTGGAATTTGCAGTCACCGCTGTCGTGGTCGGATAGAAAACCGTGGTGCTGGCGGAAGAAGTAGACCCCGCATAATTTGCATCGCCGCTGTATGTAGCCATAATTTGGTGCGGCCCGCTCGTGGCAAGAGTCGTTACAAAAGACGCCTGAAGGCTCGCACCCGCCCCAAAAATTCCAGGCATTCCTTGCAAGGTCAGCGTACCGGAAAGCGGAATATTTCCATCGTTAAACGTGATCGTTCCGGTCGGGGCGACGCCTGAAAATAGGCCTGTGACTACGTCAGTGAAAATGTTGACTTGAGTCCCGGCGATATAAACATTTGAAAGACTAAGTGCCGCCAATTGGGTAGACGCTGGCGTCACCGTCAAGGAAAACGTTCCGGAGCTTGGGCCATAACTGTTGTCTCCCGCGTAGCTCGAGGCCAATTGGTGCGACCCGCCCAAAAGCGGAACTCCGTCTTTCTCCACATTCCCGCCGGAGTTCAGAGCGAACAGGGCCGTTGCGCCAATGGTTATCGCGGCGCCAGCATTCAGCGAATCGGTAATCGTGACATTTCCTGTGGGACACGTCAGCTGCGCGCAGACCTGTTGCGACGGGAACGATATGCTTGCGTTGGCGTTTCCGACATCGACCCGCACGCCCAACGGAGTCCCGTAAGCGACCGACGTCGGTGTATTGCCGGTTTCTTTCCCCGTGTTGGGATCAAAAACGGGAACTGTGATCAGCGTCTTGCTCGGTTCCGGTACGACCGTTACCGTCACCAGGCTGGAATCACTGGGAGCGTAGGTTCCATTCCCGGAATAATGCGCCTTCAATGAATAAGAATTGCCCCCAGCGAGCGAAGCGGTACTGCCGCTGGCCGAGCCGTTTTGCAGCGGAAACGACGCCATGGATATTGAGCCGCCGCCAGTCGGCGTGCCTTCGAGCGACACTAATCCCGTCGCAGCGCTCGGCGATACAGAAATGTCGAAACTCACACTCTGCCCGTGTGTAATGGAAACCGGATTGCCGCTATTGAGCGAAAGTGTCGTGCTCGACGAATTTGTGGGCTGAATCCAGTTGTGAACCAGGTTCGCGGCGTTCACCGAGCCCAAGCCGGTCGTCAAATCATAGCCTGTCGCCGTGTTGTACCCCGAAAGCACCCCATAAAGGTCCAATTGATTTGAAACACTACAATTGGGGCTGCCCTTAGTGCAGGGCACGGCGTTGGTGCCTGAAATCACGTCATAGAAAATGCAGACGGGCGATGGATTCGCGGTCGCGCCGCACGCGTGCGAAGTCTGGGCGGAAGACGCCGCCATTTTATACATGACATAGTTCGCGTTTCCCTGCCCTGAGGAATTCGTAAATTGATTGACCAGGGCCATGATTCCGGCGAAGGAAGGCGCGGAAGCAGAGGTTCCTCCAATCCCCAAAAACGTATTAAAAGCGCTATTAAGGCTGCAGGTTTGCGGAAAGGGGAGCCCGTCAGCCTCGCAAACAATGTAAGCGCTGTCCATAAATCCATTGCCAGCAAATAAGGAAACGTCCGGGATGTCTCTTGCGCCATCCTGAGGAACTCCGGGCGCGACTTGCCAGGCCGGTTTGAGGTACCCGCCAGAGCAACTAGAGGGATTGGTACCGTCCGATGTCGTGCAACTGCTCTTGCCGCCTCCACCGGCAATCGTATCCACCGTGTTTGCCAGCTGTGAATTGTTACAGCTCGCCTCCGGATTCGCGCCGGCCTTTAAGAATACGAACACATTGTTGGTGCACGTGTCATTCCAGGTGGTCTCCGGAACGTAGCCTAGCGCCGAGGCCTGATGCTGCGGGTCATTTGTGGAGTTCCAATACGGGCTTGCGGAATTCAAGTTGTAGTTCGAACCAAAATTCAGAAAATCCGTGCCGCCCACAGCCACGCCGTAGGGCGAGGAGGCCAAACCGCTGATGGCTAGACCGTGAGTCGCTGGGTCCGGGGGATTGCCGTTCGAAGGGTCGCAGCGCGCGGATCCTTCATCGCCCCCGGAGTTGATGTAGGTAATCCCCTGCGCCGCCGCTTGCTGCCGGATGCTGCTCTGAAAAATATTTCCTGCGTTCCCAAGGAAAAGCTCACACTCCCCAAAACTTTCGCTAATTACCGGCGCGACATTGTTCTCGACCGCGTAGACGGCGGAAAGATCCACGCCGCTCGTCGAATTCGTCGGAGCCGTCACGATCAATTTGATCGTGGCGCCCTTTGCGACGGCGCCGGACCACTCGACGTCCAGGTCCGCTTCACTTTCCACTCCCTGGACGAGACCAGGATCGGGCCCATTCAAGATGACCTGAGGATCATTCGCGGGCAGGCCGAACATGCTCCGAAAATCGCGCACGTCCTGAATGTTGATATTGCTCTCGTTTAGGATGGCGATTGCTTGGCCCGTACCATCGATCGGGGCCGTCGCGTTCCACAGAGGCAGCACATTGTAAATCGCGGCGAAATCATAGGGACCTACAAAGTAACAATTGTCCGCGCCGCCGCACATGGGCAGATTTGTGGTGAAGTCTGGGCCATACGCCATCACACCACTTCGGAGGGAGACGCCCGCTAGCCGGTACATAGGCTTCTTCGGAAAATTGTGCAGAGAATTCACACCGGCGACCACGGGCGCGAGCGCTACAGGAATTTGCGGGTCGCTGGCATTCGCCCAATGCTCCTCCCCGTTCACGGTGTATTTGTGGATCTCTGTGTGAAACGCTTGCTGCACTTGTGCCGCCGTCCCGGAAAACTCTATCAACGTGCGGCCCCTGCCGATCGCTCCAATTTGAAAACCGTGCGACCGGAGCCATGCGGCAACCGTCTGGACGTCCTGATCGCTGGGGCCAAACTGCTGCCCGAATTCATCCGGCGTGAGCCACTGGTGATAGCTCGGCGAGTTGCGGTCTTGCTGGCCGTCGAGCAAGTTTTGCAGCGCGGATTCCTGGGCGTCGCTGCGCTTCAGAACGAGCAGCATGCGCGCCATTGGAAGGTCGGGAGGCGCAGCTCCTTGATCAAATTGAGGCTGTGCCAACGGGTGGGTGTTTCCGCGAAGCGTGACCAGGGCGCTCTCGTTCACTCGTTCCACGATGCGGGATTGAGGGGGAGGCGTCTGCGCCCAAGCCACAAACGGAATAAGAAATAGGCAGAAGTGAAGCAGCGCCAACCTGGGCAGGGACAGGTTTCTCATGCGAATCAGGCCACCCTTTTAGGACTCCGAGATGGTCAATTATTATCATAAATGCAATAACTTGTGAAAGCAATTCCTTGTTATAAATCTTCAGTTACGAGAAGTTTCTGCGGGCGGCCCGGTACTTCCAGGACCGGACAAAATAGCAATCTACAATATTTTCTTTTACTTATCGCGCATAGTACCAACGGAAATTTATTCCGCCGAGAAAGCTAGCAGCACGTTGCCGGGCAGCCCATTGCTGACTCCGACGTATCCCGAACCCACGTAGAGCGTGCCGCCCACAACCGTCGGCCCTGGCGCTCCCATCGATCCGCCTTTCCCCGGCACGCCGTTCACGGTGGTGTAATCGCGGACCGTGTTATATTCCCAGATGACGCTGCCATTTCCACTGGCGACGGCGCGGAGCCTGCCGTCCCATCCGCCCGAAAAAACCACTCCGGGAATCGCCGTCACGGCCGCGGATTGTCCGGGGCGCGGCGGTTCTCCGGGGATGGCCGCCGGGGCGAGCGGCGTGAACCACTTGCGCTCTCCGGTCACCATATCGACCGCGGCAATGCCGCCGACTTGGTTCAGCGCAAAATATGCGTCTTGCTCGTCGGAGGCGCCACCGAAAACAATCAGACCTGAAAAGGCTGGCGGCTTTTCGAAGAGAGGCGTCTTCCACAATACGGCGCCCTTCTTGTCAGGATCAAGCGCGAGAACATAGCCGCTCTTTCCCGACACCACCAGAAATTGCCGGCCATTTGGCAATGTCCGGAGCATCGGAGAAACCGAAAAGTCATAATCCGGCCCAAGTTCCTCCGGACAGTTGCCGACGACATGCTTGCCGTCGCAGCCCACCATCCAAGAATCATTTCGGATGTCCTGGAAGGACCAGAGCATCTTGCCGGAATCGAGATCCATGGCGAGGATCGCATCCGAATTTTTCGCGGCGGGCTCGGTGTAGGAGTCCCCTGTGCCGACATAGAGGGCGTTGCGCTTGGCATCAATCGTCGGCGAATTCCAGATCGCCGCGCCGGCCGGGGCGGATAATTGCGCGCCTGCGGAATTTTTCTTGGTCGGCTTGGGAGCTTCTGGAACGGAGTAGGTCTTCCAGATTTGCTTCCCGGTTTCCGCATCCAGCGCTACGACGCTGCCGCGAAACGTGCAGCACGGATAGCTGGAATTCGCGGAAATGCCCTCTTCGCCGGAAGACACGGGCACGTACAATTTTCCGTTGTAAAGTTTTGGAGCGCCCACGATTCGAGCGAGCGGATGATCTTCGACGCGCTGCTTCCACAGCAATTCGCCTGTCGCGGCATCGACGGCATACTCATTGGCGCGCTGGTCGCCGAAATAGACCGCATACTTCGCCGAGCCATGCGTTTTCACGGCGCCAATACTCGGGGCCGTGCGCACTCCGGCCTGCGCCAGGAAGGACCAGTAAACGCATCCAGTGGCGGCGTCGAGGGAATACACGTAGCCCGAATCGCCGCCAAGGAAAATGCGCCCGCTCACAACCGTCGGCTGGCTGTACATTTCGGTGGCATAGGGAATTCCGAATGCCCACTTCAATTTCAAATGAGGCACCTGGTCCGCGGTCAGGCCCGCGGCTTGCGCGGACTGGTAGCGAGTGTTGACGGCGTCGTTGCTCCAGCCATTCCATGCAGCGCCTGTCGAGGGATCTCCCAGCGGGGGATTTGTCGAGCAACGGTTGGACATCGCTTTTACGTCGCCCGCGGCAGCAACGCCGAAAGGCCGCCCACCGAGATGCTGGGCGATCAACCGCTTTTGTTCATCGGTCAAATCCTTGGCCTGGACGCTCATGGAGCCGCTCGTGATGGACGCATAGATCGCCTCAGGCGACAACTTCATCAGCGCTTCGCGTGACGAGGCGTGCGCCTGGGAATTGCCATTGCCGTGGCACTTCGAGCAGTTCTTCTCAAATTGAATCTGCGCCGCGACCCAGCCCTTGGGTTGCGCTTGTTCTTGCGCGGAGGCCACGCCTGCCAGCGGCAACAGCAGGAGCATAACAACCAACCAAATAAGTCCGAGTGTTCGATTCAAAGCGAGTTCCTTTCGTCGATGCAACAGTTGCGATTTTGACCCTGCGCTCAAATTAAACTGAGTTTTGTCAGACGTTAGGCCAGCCCACGCCGAGTGTCAAGGCAAGACCTTCAACCCGGATTCACGCAAGGTTGCATGTGTCATTTCAGCCTCACGAATCAACAATTACAGAAGTATTACAAAGCGTTTCGCACCCTCATGCTACGTTTAATTCACGCGGCAATGAGTGGAAACACTAGAAACAATCGGCCGCTGACAAAGGGGACCGGGCCATGGCCAGCAATGGGAAACGCGACAAGACATTTACTCAGCCAGTGAATTGGATTACGACTTTTTTCATGGTCGCGTTCCATATTGGCGCCGTAGTGGCACTTTTCTATTTTGCGTGGAAGCCGTTCTTAGTGGCAATTTTGCTCTGGTGGGTTGCGGGAAGCCTGGGAATTGGGATGGCCTATCACCGGCTGCTCACGCATCGCGGCTACAAGACTCCGAAATGGCTCGAATATTTTTTGACCACTTGCGGAACGCTCGCGCTCGAAGGCGGACCGATCTTCTGGGTCGCCACGCATCGCAAGCATCACCAGAATACGGATAAAGAAGGCGACCCGCACTCGCCTCGCGACGGCGGATTCTGGGCCCACATGGGATGGATCCTGACCGGCAAGGCCATGCACAACAAGATTGATTCGCTCCTGCCCTATGTCCCCGATCTTCGCAAAGACAAATTTCATTCCTGGATCAGCGAGTGGCACTGGGTTCCTGAAGTCGTCGTGGGCGTCCTCCTGCTCGTCTTCGGCGGCCTGCCCTACTTGCTTTGGGGCACCTTTGTCCGCACCGTGTTTGGACTCCACTCCACCTGGCTTGTGAACTCCGCGACGCACATGTGGGGATCGCAGCGCTTCATGACCGGAGACGATTCCACGAACAGTTTCTGGGTGGCGATCCTTACGTTCGGCGAGGGCTGGCACAACAATCATCACGCATACCCTCAAATGGCTCGGCATGGTATGGCGTGGTATGAGGTCGATCTGAATTGGTACGGGATCAGCGCCCTGCGCATGGTTGGCCTGGCCTGGGACATTTCCCTGCCAAAATTAGGACGCGAGAAAGCAATCCATCCGGCGGCTGCACCGGAATCGCCGGCTGTCCTCGTGTCTCCAGCACCGGAAGCTCTGCCGCAAGAAGCGGCGATGGGAGACTAGACCGAAGCCCGGAAGTTACGACGGGTTGAACACTTTCCGCCGCGGGGCCTTCCCCCCGCGGTTTTTTTTTGTGCGCGTCTCGTTTAGTATGGTCAGATAGAGACCTGTGATGCGCCTTACCAGACGTGCCAAAAAAATCGCGTTCTTCGTGACGCTGGCCGCCTTCCTGATTGGACTGGCGGTGGCGCTGAATGTTACCTGGATTGTCCTCAACTGGCGGGAAGTCGTTCCCCTGGTCCTCGGCGTCATCTTTTTCACCCTGATCATCGCGGGG
>Ga0209415_10001265_pt1 | contig 48264 bp, 37 predicted proteins | sample PeaSoiSIISIP2007_FD_187696 | JGI IMG/M metagenome (GOLD analysis project Ga0209415, IMG submission 187696) | Peat soil microbial communities from Weissenstadt, Germany - SII-SIP-2007 (SPAdes) (version 2) | ecosystem: Environmental > Terrestrial > Soil > Wetlands > Peat | place: Germany... | reverse complement strand
ACGTGCCCACGCTCTTCGATCCCCTGACCCTCGGCGACCTGGAGCTTCCCAACCGCATCTTCATGGCGCCGCTCACCCGATGCCGCGCCGACGCGGGCCGAATCCCCAACGCCCTGATGGCCAAGTATTACTCGCAAAGGGCCTCGGCGGGGCTGATCCTGAGCGAGGCCACCTCGGTGAGCGCCCAGGGGGTGGGCTATCCCAACACCCCGGGCATCTGGTCCAGGGAGCAGGTGGCGGGCTGGAAACTCGTGACGGAGAGCGTCCACAAGGCCGGTGGTCGCATGTTCCTCCAACTGTGGCACGTGGGCCGGATCTCCGATCCGGTCTACTTGGAGGGGCAGCTTCCCGTGGCTCCCAGCGCCATCGCCGCCACGGGCCACGTCAGCCTGCTGCGCCCCCAGAAACCCTACGTGACCCCGCGCCCGCTGGATCTGTTCGAGATGCCCGGGATCGTGGAGTCCTACCGCGTGGGGGCCGCGAACGCCAAGGAAGCCGGGTTCGACGGCGTGGAGATCCATGCCGCCAACGGGTACCTGCTGGACCAATTCCTGCAGGACGGTTCCAACCACCGCACCGATGGCTATGGCGGAACCCTGAAAAACCGTGCCCGACTGCTCCTGGAGGTGGCCGACGCCGTGATCGGGGTGTGGGGTGCCGCCCGGGTGGGGGTGCATCTCGCGCCGCGGGGAGGTTCCGGCGGCATCGCCGATTCCAATCCCCGCGAAACCTTCTCCCACGTGGCCCGCGAGTTGGGTGGGCGCGGGATCGCCTTTCTTTGCCTGCGGGAATCCGCGGGACCGGACAGTCTGGCCCCGGATCTGAAAACGATCTTCGGAGGCGTCCTGGTGGCCAACGAAGGCTTCACCAAGGCCTCCGCCGTGGAATGGCTGGACTCCGGGAAGGCCGACGCCTTCGCGTTCGGGGTGCCCTTCCTCGCCAACCCGGATCTGCCCGCGCGCTTTCGAACGGACGCTCCCCTCAACCCACCGCGCCGGGAACTCTTCTACGGGGAGGGCGAAGAAGGGTACACGGACTACCCTGCGTTGTGATCTCCCCTTGAAATAGCGGTTGGTTCAATGGGGTAATCTCGACAGGTGGGGTGCCAGTGTACGCCGCGCACCGGGGAGGTTCCATGAGGGGAAGTTTCATCGCCATCCTGTCGCTCGCGGGACTCCCGGTGGTCGCCGTGGCCGCTGTGCCTTCCGTCTTCGCGCCCCGGGGTCCTGGCGGCGGGGGTGCTCTCTTTTCGCCGAGTTTTTCGCCGGATGGGTCCGAGCTCAGCGTCTCCTGCGACATGAGCGGCCTCTACCACTCCGCCGACGCAGGGCGCTCCTGGATCCTGGAACCCTTCGGGCAGATCCAGGCCGGGCGGTCGTCCCGTGTATTCCGTTCGGGTTCCACCAGCTATTCCATCGACCAGACCACGGGCCAAGGGCTCGTGGTGCGAAGCCTCGACGACGGGGCGACCTGGAATCCCATCGCCACCGATCCCAATTCGGGGAACGGCGTCTACGACCTCTCCGCGGACCCGAGCGACCCGAATCGGCTCTTGGCCACCGGGTGGGATTCCCTCTACGTCTCCAGGGACGGCGGTGTCTCCTGGAAGGGGATCGAAGGCGCGCCGGACGCGGGTGCCGGGGTGCTCCTGGGCGGGGTCTTCTGGGATGGGACCGATGCCTATCTGGGGACCAACGGCGGGCTCTTCGTGTCCCACGACAGCGGCTGGACCTTCGCCCCCTCCAACGTTTCCGGGATCCCCTCCGGTCAGAGGCTGATCGCCTTGACGGGTGGGGGCCAGGGATCGAAGGTGGATCTGTTGATCGCCACCGCCGCGGTGGCCGACGTCTACAACGGAGTGGCGGTGGAGGACTTCCACTCCTCGACGACAGCGCTTTGGACCTGGACCACCGGCAGCACCTCCTGGACACCGCGCACCAGCGGGATCGATCCCACCCATCGGCTGTACCTCGTGGGCCAGGCAGCCACGACCACGGACACCCTCTTCGCCGCGGGCGGGATCTACCAGACGGATTGGCCCGAGATCTACCGGTCCGTGGACGGGGGCGCGAGTTGGACCGAGGTCCTGGGTGCGACGGGAAATGCCAACGTGTCCACCGGCTGGGCGGGAAGCGACGGGGATCGGGACTGGAGCTACGGGGGCTCGGCCTGCGGGTTCGGCGTGGCCTCGGGGAACGGATCCGAGATCGCCTACACGGACTACGGATTCATCCACGTCTCGGACGACGGTGGCGCCACATGGAGGCAGGCCTACCTCGATCCCGCCGACCGGAATCCGTCCGGATCGCCCACCCCCAAGGGTCGGGCCTACCGGTCCGCGGGACTGGAGAACACTTCGGCCTGGACCGTGGCCTGGGGAGATTCGCTGCACCTGTTCGCGGGGTACTCCGACATCAAGGGGGTCCTGTCCACCGATGGCGGGACCTCCTGGGGGTTTGGGTATTCCGGCGATGGGGACAATTCCATGTACGCGATCGCCAAGGCGCCCGACGGCAGGCTCTACGCGGCCACCTCCACGGTGCACGACCTCTACCAGAGCACCCACCTGAAGGACGCGACGCTGGCGTCGGGCACCGGCCACGTGCTGGTGTCGGCCGACAAGGGAGCGACCTGGACCGCGCTGTGGAGTCCTGGGCACATCGTCGCCTGGCTCGCGCTGGACCCGTCCGACCCGAAGTCGATGTACGCGAGCGTGGTGGATTCCGCGACGGGAGGCGTCTACTGCACCCACGACCTCGACCAGGGGACTTCGGCATCGTGGACTCGCTTGCCGGTCCCTCCCCGCACCCAGGGCCATCCCTACGACGTGCGCGTGCTTGCCGATGGATCGGTGCTCGCGACCTACTCGGGCAGGATCGACGGAACCGGGTCGTTCACGGCGAGCTCCGGCGTGTTCCGTCTGGCCAAGGGTGCTTCGAGTTGGCAGGATCTGTCGGATCCGGGAATGGAGTACTGGACCAAGGATCTGGTGGTGGATCCTTCCGACGCCACCCAGGAAACCTGGTGGGTCGGCGTGTTTTCGGGGTGGGGCGGAGCGCCCAACGGCCTGGGCGGCTTGTACCGAACCGTGGATGCGGGAGTCCATTGGACCAGGGTGTGGAACCAGGACAGGGTGGAATCGGTGGGCATCCCGCCGGATGCGGGCACCGAGATCTACGCCACCACCGAGACGGCCGGGCTCTGGCATTCCGACGACCGTACCGCGAGCGCCCCCGCCTTCTCCGAGGTGGAGGCCTACCCCTTCCGTCAACCGGTGCGGGTGTTCTTCGACCCCTACGATCCCGCCGAGATGTGGGTGACGAGTTTTGGCAACGGATTGCGGGTCGGTCGGCGCGACGGTGGGTCGGCCGTGCGACCGGCGGTCCACCCCGCGCGTTTGGCCGTGGTGGACATGGGATCCGGACTGCTGGTGGAAGGGCTTCCCGTCTCGCGGACCCTGGTCTGCAGGATGCGGGGAGTGGACGGCAGGACCCTCTGGGAGGGCCCTGCGACCTCCGACGCCGCCGGGAAGACCTCCCTTCCGTTGTCACCTCATGGGATCTTTCAACTGGAGGTCTTCGGGGTCGGAAGCCGGATGGTGCTGCGGCCCTGAGGAGGGTCAAGTCCGAATCGGATCAGGGGTTCGACGGATCCGGCGGTTGCAACACGACCTGGCTCGCTTCGGACCCCGCTCGTCCGCTGGGGTCGCGGGTCTGCCCGGATGCGGCCTCGCCCGGGCCGAGCAGGCGAATCCGCTTGGTCCAGGCGTCGTTCCGTTTCGTCTTGGCCATTCCGCCGAGGATGCCCGCATCGCCTTGGCGGATCAGGGACACGCTGTCCAGGCAGAGGGTGGAGGTGTCGGTGCCGAAGTCGAATTCCAGCCGAGCGATCGAGTCCGTCGCGGTCGTGGCGAAGGAGTGGCTGAAGTGCGTCCACGAGGTTCCCACGGTGGTGGTCCAGTTCGTGGACAAGGCGCCAAACGGGTTGTGGTTTTGCACCAGTCCCACCTGGAGAGGCCGGCTGGAGGAGGCCTTGGCCGCGAAGTTCAGGTCGTAGATCTCGCCCAGCCGCAAGGACAGGCCCAGCCAACTGAACTGCGCCATCCAGTTCGAGGCTCCCGCGGAGACGGGATGCAGGCAGGCGCTGTTGCCGACCACGGTGGGGCCGCCTCCCACGGAGGGATCGCTCCACCACGACCAACCCGCGAGGCCCTGGGCGAAATCGCCGTTTCCGATCCGTTCTCCGGCGGGCAGGAACACCGCCGTCACCGTGTCGTTGGCCGCGACCACTTCCGTGTCGGGATTCCGGGAGCCGCCGTTTCCGCCCGCCCAATGGTCGAAGCGCCACCCGGACGCCGGTGTGGCCAGCAACCCGACCCGCGAGAAAGTGGGGTAGGAGGCCAGGTCCGGCGACTTGGAGACGGACCCCTGGCCTTGAGCTTGAGCGACCAGCGAGAATGGGCCCGTTCCCTGGGAGAATTTCCAGACCCGCACGTAGTCGACCAGGAAATCCTTCTGTCCGAAATTCGCCGTATCCACCGCTCCCGGCCAAGAGCCTCCCACCGCGAAGTTCAGGATCAGGAAGAACCGCTGGTCGAAAGGCCAAGTCTGCCAATTCCCTGTGTTGGCGTATTTGAGGATGGTGGCGTCGTCGAACTGGAGAAAGAGGCTGTCGGGCCTCCAAACCAGGGAGTAGAGGTGGAAGGCGCTGGACAGGGTGGCGCTGGTGGCCGTTCCCTGCGTCTGCCCGTTGCCGTGGAAGTGGAGGGTGGCGTAGTCCTTGGTGGGGGCCGACCCGATGTTCTCCATGATGTCCATCTCGCCTCCGTCGGGCCATCCCCCGTAGGGACTGCTCGTGGGCAACATCCAGATGGCAGGCCACACCCCGGCGCCGGACGGGAGTTGGGCGCTGACGTCCACCCGACCGTACAGCCAGTCCGCCTTGCCCTTGGTCAGAAGCCGCGCCGAGGTGAACCGGCAGGGGCCGTACCAGCAGGTGCCGGTGTCCTCCCGGAGGGCGGAGATCACCAGGTGGTTCCCGTCGCAGTGGGCGTTCTTCAGGCGGGCGGCGGTGTAGTACTCCGCCTCGTTGTTGCCCTCGCCGGTTCCCCCGGTGTCGTAACCCCACTTGGAGGAGTCGGGAAGGCCGGTCCGGTCGAATTCGTCGGACCAGACCAGTAGGCTGTCCAGAGCCTGCGACGAGACCGCCGCGAAGGCCACAAGCGCAAAGGTTTTCCCCATCCATCCCATGTCGATCTCCCCCGGTTCGCGCCTCGGCATTCTAACTCCATCCGTGGATCCATGGCCTCGCAAGTGCGGGGCGCCCCCGCTTTCTACCCTTCCCCTCCAGATGAGCCGCACGGGAACCGTCGACGTGGTCGTGGTCGACGACGAGAAGGAGATGGCGCTGGTCCTGCGGGACCTCCTGGAAGCCGAGGGCCTTCGCGCCGAGGCCACGGTGGATCCGCGCCAGGCGCTCCTGCGGGTGCGCGAGGGCAAGGCCCGGGTGATCCTTTCCGACGTCAACATGCCCGGGATGACCGGCATGGACCTGGTGCGCGAGACCCGCCGGGTGGACAATTCCGTGCCGGTCCTCCTGATCACCGCCTTCGCCACCATGGAGGCGGCGATGGAGGCCGTGCGGGCGGGCGCCTACCACTACCTGACAAAACCCGTCCAAGCGGACGACCTGCTCCTGTGGGTTCGGCGCGCCCTGGAGGACGTGCGCCTGCGCACGGAGCTCGCGGGGTTGAAGGGGGCCGACGAATCCCTGCACAGCCTGAACCCGGCCATGCAGCGGATCCTGTCGCAGGTGCCCAGGCTGGCGCAGCTCTCCGGCACCGTGATGGTGACGGGGGAGTCGGGGACCGGAAAGGAGCGCATCGCGCGCGCCCTGCACTTCCTGAGCCACCGCGCCGAGAAGCCGTTCGTTCCCATCAACTGCGGCGCCATCCCGGAGAACCTCATCGAGTCGGAGTTCTTCGGGCACGAGGAGGGCGCCTTCACGGGCGCCGTGCGCGCCCAGGAGGGGCTGTTCGAGGTGGCCGGGGAGGGGACGCTGTTCCTGGACGAGATCGGCGAACTTCCGCTCCTGATGCAGGCCAAGCTCCTGCGCGTGCTGCAGGAGGGCAAGTTCCGGCGGATCGGGTCGCGCAAGGAGCTGGAGTTCAAGGCCCGCGTGGTCGTGGCCACCAACCGAGACCTCGCCGAAGAGGTCCGTTCGGGCCGGTTCCGCGAAGATCTCTTCTACCGGATGAACGTCATCCCCATCCATCTCCCACCGCTGCGCGAACGCGCCGAAGACGTGATGCCGCTGGTCCAGCGGTTCCTGGAGCGCCACTGCCAACGGGCGGGGCTTCCGGTCCGTCGCCTGTCCAAGGAGGCGCAGAACCTCCTGCTCTCGCACCATTGGCCGGGCAACATCCGGGAGTTGGGAAACGCCATCGAGAGGGTCGTGGCCTTCACCGACGCGGAGATCGTGCAAGCGGAGGATTTTTCCTTCCTGCGCGACGAGAGCGCCCGCCTGGGCGGCGACGATCCGCTGGAAGCGGAATGGCCGAGCCTGGAGGAACTGGAGCGACGCTACCTGGAGAAGGTTCTGCGCCGCACGGGGGGCCATCGCGGACGCGCCTGCGAAATCCTCGGAATCGACCCCAAGACGCTCTACCGGAAGCTGCGGGAGAACTGAAGCGCGCTCGGACTCGCCGAGTCCCGCCGGTCCTGCCGTCTCCCTCCGCCCGGGCGGGTTTTCGCCACCGGGAACAGCTGGACGCACACCTGCAGGACGCGGTCCGGGGAATCCGCGGCTCCAGCCATGGCTTGGACCTCCCGGCGCAAATCGGCGATCCATCCTCCCACGAGAGGAAGATCCTTCGAAGAGAGAGCGACCGTCAATGTGGAGATGTCCCGTTGCGCCGGACCGAAGCGATCCACGCTTTCCGATGCCAGCGAGAGGACCTGGGCGTGCCAATTCCGCAACACCTCCCTGGGAACGTCCTGTCCCGGGGCGACATGGGCCTGCGTGGGCAGGAGACGACCGCCATCGTCCCGCACCAGGAGCCCCAGCGCTTCCAGGAGCCGCGTCGATTCCGCGGCATCGGCGGGGCTTTGTTCCGGAAGGCACAGTCGCCCCAGTTCTCCGCCGTCGGCCGTCGGCGCCAGGCTCGCCAGGGCCCGGACCACGGAGTGCCTCCAATGGAGGTAGAAGGAAGATTCCCGCCCGTCGAGTTCCCTGGCTGCGACCGTGCGCAGCGCATCCAGGCGATCCCGGATGCGATCGGCCTCCGCGGGGTCCCTGCACCGCCCCAAGCGGACGAGTTCCTCGAAGAAGGCGGCTTCGCGGGCCGTGAACCTGCAAAGCCGAAGCGTGGCCGCCAGCGCCCGCTGGGGCAGGTGCAACTGGCCCTGGAGGATGCGGACCAGCTGGCCGGGGTCGATTTCCAGCCGGGTGGCCATGAACCGGTACGAGAACCTGGCTTGTTCCGCGCGGCGGAACTCGTAGTGGCGTCGGAGGTACTCCCGGTAGTCCTCGAAGGAGAAGAGGTCCGGGGCCCGGCCCCCTACCACCGAAGCCATGGTACGCCCGATTGGGTCTGCCCCTCCAACTGGCTCCACTCCGTGCTCCGTGCCGTGTCGGAAAGGCGGATTTCGTCAATGGCCCCGAAGAGTCCGACTCCGCCGACGATGGGCTGGCGCGAGGCGGTGGGGAAGGCGACGGTGTTGCGGGGATAGACCGTGGTGTCCACCACCAGCCCGATGCGCTTGGTGGGCGCGTCGAAGGTCGCCACAAGATGCGTCCAGGTGGAGAGGGAAAGCGGCGCGGAGGTGACGATCTGGTCCGCGGTGTCGGCTCCGGACCACACCCGGACATGCATGTCGTCCCGCACGGAAAGGCCCCACCTGGCGGAATCGGCTCCTCCCGCGAATCCGGCCAGGACGGTCTCCACCGAGGGCTTGGCGTCCAAACGCACCCAGAAGGAGACGGTCCAGGAATTGGCACCGCCCAGGGAAACGGAATCCGTCGTCCAGTTCCCGGATCCCGCCAGGACCCGCGCATTTCCAACGGCACCCGTTCCCGCCGCCGAACCCGTCCAGCGCAGCGACGTCCCGGAAGAGGTCTCCGTGGAGGAATCGCAGTGCCAGGCTCCGAGGAAGCGGGCGGATGTCGAAAAGACCTGCGGCATGTCGGCGGGAACCGCGACGTGCCGACCCCAGAGCACGCGCAGCAGGTGCTTCGCGGAGTTTCCGTTGGCCGTGTCCAGACGGACCCAGGCCAGGGCGTGCCCCCCGATGGAGTCCCAGGCCAGGGTGTACGGATAGGGAACGCCCTCCCCGTCGTCGAAGCGCAGGCTGGCGGGATCCGTGGTGCGGACGTCGAGCACGGAGTCCAAGGCGACGGGCACGGGGAAGTCGGGTTGGTCTCCCTGCACGTTCGCCCCGGTCGCGGAGAGGTCGATGACCGCGGTGCGCGCGGAGGGCCACAGGTCGTAATCCTCCTGGCCCCAATGGGCGAAGAGCCAGGCACCGGTGGAGATCACTTGCCCGGGACTGGCGTGGACGGAGCCGTCCAGGCTGGTGGAATCGGCGCGCAGATGGAGTCGGAGACGTCCGGAGGGCAGAGGGCCGAAGAAGAACGCGCCCGTGCTGTCCGCCGTGGCCGAGAGGCTGGTGCCGCGAAGCCAGACCTGGGTGTGGGCGAAGCCGGCGCCCACGCTGCCGGTCACCCAGACCGGGGATCGGAGCGTGTCCGTGTGGAGCACTCCGTCGGGAACGCCCTCGCGCATCGACCACCCGGCGGCTCCTTGGGCCACGACGGTCCAGTCGCCGGAGGGGACGGAGAGGAACCACCGGCCCGCGCTGTCGGTGCGTGCCGAGTCCAGGACCAGTCCGCTGTCGGCGAAGGCCTGCGCAGGGACCACCCGCACGGCGGCGTCGGCCACCGGCCTTCCCTGGTCGTCGACGATCCGCCCGTCGAGGGCGTTGGGAACCTCGGAAGACGTGCCTCCCGCGACCTGCTCCGGTTGGCCGCAGCCCAGAAGGAATGTGGCGGTCAGGGCGAAGGCCCACCATGGCGGAACGCGTCTCATGGCAATCCCCGGGTGGAAAGGCCCCCGACGGGGAACAGTTGGATGTTCAGCTGGAAGACGCGGTCCGGATCCCGCGTCCCGTGGGACAGGGTCTGGACTTTCTGCCGAAGTTCGCGGGCGAGCTCGCGCAGGGTTTCCAATCCGCCGGAATCCAGGGAAGCGGTGACCGCCGAAATGTCCCGCTCGGAAGCGGGCATGGTCTCCAACGCCGATCGGGCGAGATCGATGGCTTGGCGGTGGAACCCCCGCACCACCGGGGCGGGAACGTCGGGACCTGTGGTCAGGTGGGATTCGCGCAAGCGCAGGTTGCCATCCGCGTCGCGTTCGGCCAATCCCAGTTCCAGGAGCAGGTCCACGGATTCCCGAGCTTCGTCCTGGGACACGGGCGGAATGCAGAGGGACCCCAGTCCCGCCCCGTCTCCCTTCACACCTCCCAATCCCACCAGGGAACGGATGACGGAGTGGCGCCAATGTCCGTAGAACTCGGCTTGCTCTCCCACCAAAGGACGCGCGGCCACTCCCCGCAAGGCCGACAGCCGTTCCCTGCTGCGGGTCCGTTCCTCCGGCGACCGGGCTCGATCGCAGCGCAGGAGCTCCTCGAAGTAGGCCGCGGCCCGGCGATCCATGCGGAAGATCTCCGCGACGGCGGGCACGAAGCGGAAAGGCAGCGGAGTCCTCCCGTGGAGGATCCGGTGGAGCTGTGCGGGGTCCATCCCCATGCGCAAGGCCAGTGCGCGCGAGGTGAGCTCTTCCTGGGCTGCGCGGCGGACCTCCAGTTCATCCTGGAGGAAGGCCCGCCAATCCTCGTGGGAGTAGACCCGATGCATCTCCTCCCAAGGGTACCTCTTCGACCCTTCCGCGACCCGTCATGGGGGGAGCGCTCCGTTGAACGATGGTCAACGGCGCTCGGGATCAGGGCGCGACGGAGAGCGCGCGCTCGATGGCCTGGAGAACGGCGGGATCGTTCGGCTCCGTCGGGGGGGCGAAACGGGCGAACACCCTTCCGTCCCGGCCGATCAGGAACTTCTCGAAGTTCCAGGAGATGGGACCGGGACCCACCGGGGCGCTGGGGTGCCGGGTGAGCCAGGCATAGAGGGGAGAGATGCCTTCGCCCAGGACCACGCTCTTGGAAAACAATGGGAAGGTGACACCATAGTTCAGGTTGCAGAAGGATTGGATTTCCGCGTCGGTTCCCGGCTCCTGGCCCTTGAACTCGTTGGCGGGAAAGCCCAGGACCACCAGGCCGCTGGCCTTGAATTCCGTCCACAACCGCTGCAGACCCGCGTATTGGGGGGTGAGGCCGCATTTGCTGGCCACGTTCACGATCAGGACCACCTTGCCGCGCCATCTGGAAAGGTCGACATCCGTTCCGTCCAACGCCGTGGCGGTGAAATCCAAGGCCGTGAGGGGGTGTGTCGAGTTCGCCGTGATCGCCATGGAGCCTCCTTCGGTGTGGGAGGGATTGAACTACAAACCCGACGGCTTGCGCGGCGCGGCCTATCCTGGAACCACGGCGCAGTTCCGCTTGCCGAAAAGGCGGACTCGACGGCACCGCGCGACCAAGCCGTAGACGGAATCGCGCCAAGGTCGAGGAACGAACCTCAGCGCGGTGGCCATCCGCCAGGGCATCCGACAGCGCCCCAGCAGGGCGATCACGGCATCGGACCGGACATGCGCCAGCGGACCCTCCACGAAGACCACGGAATCGGAGGTTCGTCCGAGTTCCAAGACGTCCAGGATCCTGCGTCCCGCCAGGGATTCGCGGGGCACGAAGGAGACGGACGCCCCCGTCAAGCGGCGAGAGGCCCAACCGATGCAACTCCTGCAGAATCCACACTCGCCATCGAACAGCACGATCCCCATGCCCAGCAAGCTACCCGGAGATCCTCTCCACGACCCTGTTCCACCGTAAAATTTGCGTTTGGGGTTGATTCCCTTTATGATTGATCGGGAGCACACCCAAGCGGGAGACTTCCCGGCTCGCTCCTGTTGTTCGGAGTCCTCTTGTCGGAGATCGCGCTCCTCGCATGGCGCGGTCGGGCGGTGCCGTGGGTGGAGATCTCCGCCGACCTCGGGTCGGGACATCTCCCGATGTGGGTGCTTCGCGGCGTCGAAGTGGCGGGGCTCGCATGGATCTCGCAACGGACTCCCGTAGGATTCGCCGCAGACTGGCCGGTTTGGTTCGTCTGGCCGCTGGCCTTCCTTGCGTGGGATTTCTCGTTCTACTGGCTCCACAGGATGCACCACGCCGTCCCGCTCTTGTGGAAGGTCCACGCGGTCCACCACCAAGGCGAGACCTACGGACTCTCCCTGGGGAACCGCAACGCCTGGCTCTCGTCCCTGACCTCCCTGCCGTTTTTCGTCCCCATGGCCCTGATGGGATTCCCGACGGCCGCGTTCGTGGGTGTCGGGAGCGTCCACTATTTCGTGCAGTTCTGGAACCATTCCGCGCTCGCGGGGCCGATGGGTCCGCTGGAGAAGGTGATGGTGACTCCCACCCACCACCGCGTCCACCACGGGAAGGACGCCCCCTACGTGGACTGCAACTTCGGGGGGACCATCGTCCTGTGGGACAAGTGGTTCGGCACCTTCCGTCGCGCGCTCCCGGAGTTCCCGCTGCGGTACGGGCTGGAGGGGAACACGCTGCGGGCGGATCCCCTGGCGGCGAACCTGGCTCCGTTCCTGGCCGGACGGAGGGAGCGGGGGAACGGGATCCGGGAGGGTCGCGGAAGGTCAGCCGTCGGGATCTCGGGACTCCTGCTGTTCACCCTCCTTCTCCACTACGTCCGCCAATCGCACCTCTGGACGGTTCCTGTCCGGGCTTCCTGGGTGGCGGGGGTCGCGGCCGGGACTTGGGCCCTGGGCCGCTGGTCCGAACGCGGGGTCCGGGGAGCGTGGATCTGGCTGGCCCTCGGGCCCGCCCTCCTCGCGGTCTTCGCGATGGTCCTCCGATCGCCCTGGGTCGGCGCGGTGGCCTTGGCGCTGGCGATCGTTTTCGCGCTGGATCGGTCCGGGCGCGGGATTCCTTCCTAGGGAGCGGACATCCCCACCACGCGTCGCAACTTCGTGCCGGCGGAAGGAGGCGACCAGCGCCCGATCTCGAGGATCCCCGCCGAGGCGCCCCGGGAGGCGCAGAGCCTCTCCCAGCCGAAACGAAAATTGTCCACATCTCCGGAAGTCCGACCCGGTTCGGGAAGGGCGAGCCCGAAACGATCCGGTGCGGTCTGGGTGAACGTCCAGTCCCGGATTCCCGGAAGGGTCTCCAGCACCAGCCTCCGCACGAAGTCCGGGAAGAGGATGGCCTCCGCGCCGGTCGGCGTGCGCAGCCGCAGGAGGTCGTCGCAGCGACCCTCCACGCGGGCGATGGCCCGTGCGTGGCGTCCGCAGGCGCAGGATCCGGGCACCAGGACGTCGTCGAGCCGGTACCGGACCACCGGCTGGGTCAGGCGTCGGAAGTCGGTGATCACGGGGCGGAAGCGGGTGCGTTCCGCGTCGAGCCATTCCGTCTCGACGACCATGTGCTCCTCGTGCAGGTGCAGGGTCCCCAGGGGACACGGCGTGGCGAGCAGCCCTTCGGTGCACTGGTAGATCTGGCGCACGGGAAGGCCGAAGGCCGATTCCACCTCGAGCTGGACGTCCGGATCCAGGACTTCGGCCACAGACAGGATCTGTCGCAACCGGCGCATCTGCGGCGCGATTCCCCCGCGGGAGAGCATGGCCAGCACCGATGGGGGGGCCGCCAAAAGCGTCGGGTCCTGCGCGGACAGGCCTTCGACGAGGCGCTTCCAGGGTTGATAGAGGTCGTGGTGGCGAAACCGCACGTGTCCCGCGCCCAGTGTCCGGTAGAGATTCGAGTCCGAGCGCAGGACCAGGGCGATCCGATGGCCGTGGGTGAACAGGTCGGGGAGGACGCGACGGAGGATCGTGCCGGCCCAGAGCGCCCGCTCGGCGTCCGAGGCCGCGAACAGGCCCCGGGAGCCGGAGGTCCCCGACGAGAGCCCGATGGTCACGGCGCGCCCGTTCCTCGGGGAAAAGACCACGGGGCGGAAGTCCCTCCCGGTTTCGGCGCGCAGGGCCACCTGCTCGCAGAGGGCGCGGTCCAGTCCGGCGGTGTTGATCCGGTCGAAGTGTTCCATCCACTCGGCCTTGCCGATCGCGGGCCAGGAGGACAAGTCCGACGGATCCTGTCCTCGGTAGAAGGGGCTGTCCCGCGCGACGCGTTCCAGGTGCGCGCGCAGGTCTCGGGATCGGCGGGTCTGCCACTCCACGCGCGGGCGAGGGGCGAGGAGCCGCCCTTCCCGCCACCACGCCAGGAGCAGGCGCAGGCCGCCGCTCACCGGAGCGAGTCCAGGGTGGCGTGGCAGTGCGAGGGAACCATCAGGAGACCGGGATCCTCCTCGCGCAGACGGACGAGCTTGCGCAGGGTGGAGAGGGCCTCCCGCCGGTCGGACATCACCAGTCCCGCCAGGAATCCGGGTGGACGCCATGCCCGGAGGGACTCTCCCGTCCAGCTCGCGTCGGCGACGAGCAGCGTCCGCCCCCGGAGCGCGTCCTCGAAGAACGCGCCGTGGTGCCCGGGGGCGTGGCCGGGAAGCGGAATCAGACGGAAACTGGCATCGCCGAACAGGTCGATCCCGCTCCCCAGGGGTGCGAGATGGCCTTCCAGGGGCGTCCGGGGGAGGTCTTCGATCCACAGGGCGCGCCGGGGGAGGTCGGCGGGGAAGAGCGCCGGGAGCACGCCCTTGCGCGTGTTGCGCCACCGGTGGGTGCGGGTCGCTTCCCAGGCTTCCTTCGAGAGGACGATCCGCGCCGAGGGGAAATCTCCGAGCCCGGCGGCGTGGTCCCCGTGCAGATGGGAGAGGACCACCGTCGAGATGTCCCGCGGGACGATGCCTCGGCTCTCGAGCTGGATCCTCGCGCACCGCTCGGAGGGAAGGTCCACCGGGGTGGTCCAGGCGTAGAGACGCTCGGGGAACGGACGCGTGGCCTTGCGGAAGGCCTGGGCGTAGCCCGTGTCGAACAGGGCGTGGCCGTGGACGGGGTGGTGCAGGTGGACCACCAGCGAGGGGAACTCGCGCGGTCCCCAGCCGCCGCCGCGCAGCACCATGCACTCCGGATGGCGGCACGATCCCGCCTGCAGGTAGGTGGCCTTCCAGGTCACGGATGCTCCTTCCACCAGGCGGCGCAGGCCGCAACGTTTTCCGTCCATGGGTGCCGAGGGGTCCAACCGAGGCGCTCGCGGGCCGCGGAAAGGTCCAGGGTCTTGGCGTGGCTCAAAAGGCTCGCGCCGTAGCGGGTCAGGACGGGTTCGGGACCCCCCAGCAGGCGGGCCTTCCCCTCGGCCGCGCGGGCGACCAGCGACAGCAGCCATCCCGGAACGGGCTTCCACCGCACGGGGATTCCCACCGCGCCGAAGAAGTCCTCGACCGCCTGCCGGAAGGGAAGCCCGGCGCCGTCGCTCACGTGGTAGAAGGTGCCCAGTGCCGACTCGGGAGCAACCAGGCACGACTCCAGGGCCTCGCAGGCGTTGGGCATTCCGGTGAGGTCCACGGGGAAGCGGCCCCCGCGCACCAGGGGGATGCCGCGCGCTGCGTTGGCCCGCACCAGGCGCGGGAACAGGTTGCGGTCCCAGGGTCCGTAGAGTCCCCGCGGACGAATCCCGACAATTTCGATCCGCCCGGAAAAGGAACGCGCGACCTCCTCGGCCTGCGCCTTGGTCCGGGCGTAGGCGTTGGGCGGCCTTGGAAGTGGCATGTCCTCCCGAAGGCCCACCTGGTCGACGGGGCGGTGGAGGATGCTCGGGGTGGAGACTTGCACGAACCGCCGGACCCCGACGGCCACGGAGGCCTCCAGAAGGCGCCGGGTGGCCACGACGTTGTCGCGGACGAATCCCGCTTTTCCACCCCAGACCGAGGAGCGGGCCGCGGCGTGGACCATCGCCTCGGTTCCGTCCAGGATCGGTTCCAAGGGAGCCGATGCGAGATCCAAGGAACGCACCTCGAACCCCTCCGCGGCCAGGTCTGACAGGATCTGTCTGTCGCGGCCGATGCAGACCACCCGGTGTCCCGCCTCGCGCAGATGGCGGGCGGCGTTGCGACCCAGGCCTCCGGTGGCTCCGGTCAAGAGGACCCTCACGCGAACTCCAGGAGCGCGGCCCCGAAGCTCACACCGGCCGAAGTGCCCCCCAGGAGGACCTTCTGGCCCCCACGGATGCGGCCATCGGCGCGGGCGAGGTGCAGCGCCGTGGGGATGGACGCCGACACCTGGTTCCCGTGGTCGGCGAAGATCTCGATGCGGCGGTTCGCGGGAAATCCGAGGAGGTCCGAGAGGCTTTCCAGGGCGTGTCGGCTCGCCTGGTGGGGGACGAGCCAGTCGATGTCCGCCTTGGACACGCGGTGTTCGGCCAGGAAGGCGTCCAGGAATGCGGGGTAGCGCGCCGCGGTCACCCGGAAGAGTCGCGGTCCTTCCATCCGGAACAGGAAATCGTCGCCGCCGCCACCGCGCACGGGATGGTACCGCGATCCGCCCGCCGGAAGCTGGCAGAGGTCGGCGAACTGCCCCAGGGTCTGGAAGGCGGCGTGCAGGGGCGCTCCATCGGGGGAGACCACGGCGGCGGCGGCGCCGTCGCCGAACAGGCAGTATTCCTGCGGCCTTTTGGGATGGATCCCCACCGACGGAAGGTCGGCGCAGGCGATCAGGAGGGGACGCGCCAAGCCTCCGCGGAAGAATTGTTCGGCGACGTGCAGGGCGGCGAGGAAACCCAGGCAGGTCATGCCCGTGTCGAGGCAGGGAATTCCGCGTGCTTCCGGTCCCAGTTCCGCCTGGAGCAAGGCGGAATTGGAGGGGATGGCCTGGTCGGAAGTCCCGCTTCCGCAGAGGATCCAACCCAGATCGGAAACCGGGATGCCGGCTTCCTCCAAGGCCTGGAGCGAGGCCTTGGCCGCGAGCCGGGACGAGGTGTCCGCCCGGGCGCGGTGGCGCTTGCGCAGGCCCACCTTGTCGGCCAGCCATTCGGGGCTTTTCCCAATGGCCTGTGCGATGTCGGAAGCGGTCTCGACGGCTTCCGGCAGGGCCATGCCCGTTCCAAGGATCTTCATCGGTTCCCGTCCGGCGCTGGAAAGGGATGCGGACGGTTCCATTCCAGGTCGCGCGAAACCGCGGCCTCGGCGGTGATCCCCAGTCGGCGCGAAAGCCGGAAGAAGGAAATGGCCGACGGAATCTGACGAAGGTACGGCATGGGGTCGTCCAACCGGAAGACGGGGTCGCGGGCGCGCAGCAGGAACGCGATCGAGCGGGCGAAATCCGCTGGACGGCGCAGGGCCGTCGCGGGCAGCAGGAACGGTGCGGCAGCCGAGAGGACCTGGCGGACCCCCGCGGGAGCCAGGAGCGCCGGGCCGGAGACATCGCCGTAGAACCGCTCCGTCCAGCCCGACCCGCGAAGGAAATGGATCCCGCTGGTGGCCCGGGGGTTGCACTCCATCGGGAGCAGGCCGCCCGCGGTCTCCATCAGGTCGAATCCCAGGAACCCGTCGCAGGGGTGGGTGGCCAGGAACCGCTCCACCCACGCGAGACTGGGCCGCGCATCCACCGAGACGAAGCCCCAGGAGGGCCCGAAATCCCGGCGGAGGACGGGCCGGTAGGCCGCGTGGGCCACCACCCGACCGTCGCGGCAGGCGGAGAAGCTGCAGAGTTCGCTCCCGTGGAGTTCTTCCTGCAGGATCCATCCGGGTTCGTCGGGCAGCACATCGCCGGTGCGGATCCGGAGGGTGCGTCCGCCGGAACGCGACCAGACCGGCTTGGCGATGCCGTCCCGGCGCGCCACGGATCCCGGTTCGACGGATTCCGTCCATGGTGCGGACAGACCAGCCTCCCGGCAGGTACGGACGAATTCGCCCTTGTGGTGGAGCCTGGCGAGCAGGGCGAAGGGCGGGATGCGCACCGCGACTCCGGACGGCAAGCGGTCGCGGCCCTGGGCCACGGACAGGATCTCCTCGCAGGTGGGCTGGAGAAACTGAACGGATTCCGTCCGGCAGAGCCGGGCGAGGTGGTCCTGGAATCCGAGGAGATCGTCCTGCGGCGAGGGGTGCCGCACCTCCCGCACGCCGCGCGAACCGCCGGCGACGGTCCACGACCGCGATTCTCCGACCAGCACACGCCAGCCGGAGGCCACCAGATCCCGTACCAGGTCCAGTGTGGCCGGGGCGCGACCTCCGGTGACGAGGATGACGGGTTTGTGCCGTTTCGATTCCAGGGTGGCTCCAGTTGGGTTTCCGGATCGGCTCCGAGATGGTTCGTCGATGGATATAGCATGACGTGTGCCGAGACCTCGCAATTGCCCGAACGCCCCGGTGGAAGGATCGGATGGAAGGAAGTCTCCTGCGGGAAGGGTGTCGGCCGGAAGCGGGTTTCCTGCACCCGACGGAATGAAATCGACCCGAGGATCGGTCGATCGAGGTGCTCGGGCACCAGTGGAGGCCCGGAATCGCGAGGGAGCCCTGGATCGAGCCGGATGCGCCGCGATTCTAGACTTCCTCCTCCAAAGCGCCGATCCGATCGGCGCGTCCGATCCAACCGAGGAAACCATGGCCGCCGACAAGACTCCCGAAAAGTTCGTGTTCTACATGAACGGCATGACCAAGGAGTACACGCCCCAGAAGGCGGTGCTCAAGGACATCTACCTGTCGTTCTACTACGGGGCCAAGATCGGGATCATCGGGTCCAACGGATCGGGCAAGTCCACGCTCCTGCGCATCATGGCGGGCATCGACAAGGACTTCTCCGGGGAGGCCTGGATCGAGCCCGGCCGCACCGCGGGATACCTGCCCCAGGAGCCCCAGTTGGAGGCGGGCCTCACGGTGAAGGAGAACGTCATGAAGGGCGTGGCCAAGAGCCAAGCCGTCATGGACCGCTACAACGAGATCTCCCTGGCCTTCGCCGAGCCCATGGACGACGACAAGATGAACAAGCTCCTGGAGGAGCAGGCGAGGCTCCAGGACGTCATCGACGCCCAGGATCTCTGGAGCCTGGACCGCACCGTGGAGATCGCCATGGATGCGCTGCGGTGCCCCCCCGGCGACTGGCCCGTCACCCACCTCTCCGGAGGCGAGAAGCGGCGCGTGGCGCTGTGCCGCCTGCTGCTGGAGCAGCCGGATCTGCTCCTGTTGGACGAACCCACAAACCACCTGGACGCGGAATCCGTGGCGTGGCTGGAGCGCCACCTGAAGGAATACAAGGGATCGGTGATCCTGGTGACCCACGACCGGTACTTCCTGGACAACGTCACGGGCTGGATCCTGGAACTGGACCACGGAAAGGGCCTTCCCTGGAAGGGGAACTACGCCGAGTGGCTGGACCAGAAGCTCGAGAAGATGAAGAACGAGGAGAAGGGCGAGACCGACCGCCAGAAGAGGCTCGCCCGCGAGCAGGAATGGGTGAAGGCCTCGCCCAAGGCCCGCCAGGCCAAGTCCAAGGCCCGGCTCAAGGCCTACGACGAACTCCTGGCCCAGGAGAAGAAGGACACCATGAAGTCCGCGCAGATCCAGATCGCCAATGGCAAGCGGCTGGGCGACGTGGTCATCGAGGCTCAGGGCATCGCCAAGGCCTACGGGGAAAAGGTCCTCTACGAGAACCTCTCCTTCCAGCTTCCGCGGTCGGGAATCGTGGGGATCATCGGACCCAACGGGGCTGGAAAGACCACGCTGTTCCGCATGATCCTGGGGCAGGAGACGCCGGACGCCGGATCGTTCAAGCTGGGCGAGACCGTGGAGATCATCTCCATGGAACAGGGGCGGGAATCCCTGGACGATTCCAAGAGCGTCTTCGAGGCCATCACGGGCGGAAGCGAGGAGATCAAGGTGGGCGAGCGCAAGATGAACGCCCGCGCCTACTGCGGACTCTTCAATTTCATGGGCCCCGACCAGCAGAAGCTCGTCTCCCAGCTCTCCGGAGGCATGCGCAACCGGGTGCTGATGGCCAAGAACCTGCAGCACGCGGGGAACCTGCTGTTGCTGGACGAACCCACCAACGACCTGGACATCGAAACACTGCAAGCCCTGGAGCAGGCGATCCTCGGGTTCGCCGGCTGCGCCGTGGTGATCTCCCACGACCGCTGGTTCCTGGACCGCATCGCCACCCACATCCTGGCCTTCGAGAACGAGTCCAACGTGGTGTGGTTCGAGGGCAACTGGTCCGAGTACGAGGCCGACTACAGGAGACGAGCCGGAATCGACGCCGACAACCCGAAGCCGGTCCGATACAAGACGCTGAAGCGCTGACACGCCGGCTGCGCGTCCGTGATCCTTCGTCGGCGCATCCCTCGGCCTAGCCGACTACGCCGTTGGGCGCGCTTCCTCGGCTGACGAACGCTCGCACGGCGTGGGTGCTGTTGGCTGCGCGTCCGCGATCCACCGTTTGCGCTTCCCCGGGGCGGGGATCAGATCTTGGCGAAGGAGCGGACCTCGAAACCCTGGGAAGAGATCGCCTTCAGGGAGTACGCGCCCGACCGGAGATCACGGATGGAGATCGAAGGACCTTCCGAGCGGGCCACCTGGGCGCCGGAGCGGTCGTAGACCAGCACCGACAGGATGGGCGCGTTCGACTGGAGATCGAGGATTCCGTTGGTCTCGAGCATCCGGAGATTCAGGTTCGCTGCGCGATTTCGCGCCGGAGGTGCGATCGAGGCGGTGATCGAGTTCACGTCGACGCGGATGGCGTCGATGTCGGGCGCGAAGGCGGTGGCGTTCGAGAACCGGATCGTGTTGGGTCCGGCCTTGAGGGCGACGGGAACGGTGATCGAGTCGACCTTGCTTGCCGAACCGGAATTCAGGTTGGAGAGGAGGGTGTCTTTGCCGTTGACCGTCATGGTGGCGGAACGATTGCTGGCGCACAGGTAGTAGAGGGTCAGGTGGTAACCGCCTGCGGCGTTGGCGTAGATGTTCCGGAACTCGAGGTAGTTGGCCGTGCTGTTGCCGATGTACCCGACCTTCGCGCCCCGCGAGCATCCCGATTGGAGCGCGGGCGCCTCCTGGTTGGGCTGGATGACGACGTTCTTCGTCCACTTGAAGTTGTTCATCCACGAGTTTTCGGCCTCGAACAGCTCCTGGAGCTTGGAGGTCGTTCCCGTGATCACCACGAAGACGGAACCGTGGGAGGGAACCGAACTGGAGAAGCTGGAGGTGAAGGAGCCCAGGTCCTTGTGGTTCAGCACGTCGCGCACGGTGGCCGATCCAACCAGGTCCAGGTCCGTCCAGGAGACGGAGACGGTCTTCGAGGCGGAGGATCGGTTGAACAGGACGACGGCGCGTTGGTTGCTCGTGAATCCGTACAGGCGGCGCCCCCACACCTGTCCGCCGTTGCCGTCGTCGCTGAGCTTCGTGGCCTGGATTCCGGAGGTGTCCTGGCTGACGGCGATCGCTTCCGAGTTCGTGAGCAGGCTCTTGGTCGTGGAGCTCATGTTGGACATGTCGTTGCCCAGCACCAGCGGGGAGGACATGACGCACCAGAGCGCGAATTGGCTCTTGTCCTCGTCGGCGCTCATGCCGTTGCCCACCTCGAGCATGTCCATGTCGTTGTAGTGTCCGGGGCTGGAGAATCCGGAGAGGTAGGTGTTCGTGTCCAGGATCCTGGTCATGGCGGACCAGGTGTTGTTGATGTCGTCGGCGATCCGCCAGGAATTCCCGACCGTGGCCACCCAACCCCCGGTGAACTGCCAGCGGCAGATGTTGTAGACGATGTCGGTGCGGCCCGTGGCCAGGAGAGCGTTCCCGATGGCGGTGTAACGGGTCTGTTCATCCAGCCCCGTCTGGCGTCCGCCGCAGTAGTCCACCTTGATGTAGTCGAAGCCCCAGGTCTTGAAGGCCAGGTTGATGTCCTGCTGGTCGTGGCCATAGATTCCGGCGCCGGCGCCGCCGGTTTCGGGGCCGAAGAGATTGCCGCAGGTGTTCGCCCCCGCGTCGGTGTAGAAGCCCGCCTTGAGTCCCTTGGAATGGATGTAGTCCACCACGGGCTTGAAGCCTCCGGGAAACTTGGTGGCATCCACCTGGAGGGTTCCGTCGGCGGCGCGTCCGGCGAAGAAACCGTCGTCGATGTTGATGTATTTGTATCCGGCGGCCGCGAGTCCCGACGAGACCATCGCGTCGGCCTGGCCCTCGATGAGGGCGGCCGTGATGTTCAAGCCGAACTTGTTCCAACTCGCCCACCCCATCAACGGAGCGTTCGGGGTGGCCGCAAGGGCGGATGTCCCCAGGGATGCGCAAAGAATCGACGTTTTGACCACCAAGCCTGCGTTTCGCATCTCTACACCTCGTCGGGTTCAAACCGGCACTTCGGGAGACACGACCTCCCTGCAGGGATCCTACCCCCTGGCCGGTTCGACCAAGCCCCGATACGCGAGGGGACCATTGTTTTTTCCGCAATGTGTCCGCCCCGGCGAGGTGGGAGTCGGATTCACTCCACCACGATCAGACGGGTGCCTTCGGGGCCGTTCAGCAGGTGCTTGCCGATGGGGAGCGGTCGTTCCAAGCGAATTCTGCGCCCCGTTGTCGGCTCGTAGCCGGAATTTCCCGAACGAACGGGTCCGAGGAGGGTCGGAGCGTCGACTTCGGAGGTCGCCTGTCCCACCATCCAAATGCGGTCGGCTACCTTTCCATCGGCGGTGAACTCCCATTGGACCGCACCGCCACCGGGGTTGAAGGCATCCAGGACCCGGAAGGTCCAACCGGGAGGGATTTCGCCGGCGGGTACCGGCAAGACCGCGTCGCGGAACCCCCAATCGACAGGTGTGGCCGTGTCCGCCGAATCGCGCAGGATCAGTCCGAGATGGGGCATTTGCGAAACCGGTCCAAGGTGTCCGAGCGCGACGGAATCCAATGTGGTCAGGACCGGCAAACCCACGGGAGCCACTCCGCTGGCGAGACGGACGGTGTCCACCCAGCGCACCCAAGGCACGGCGGTATCGATACGGCTCCAGCGCCAACGAGCGGTGAACACGACTGTGGAAGGCCACCGCGTTTCCCAATGGATGGAATCCGCCCAGACGGCCCAGTCGCCGCTGCTCCCGTGGAGCAAGAAACGACGGACGTTCTCCGGGGAGATCGACACCCATGTGCTGCAGATCGGGAACATTCCGCTCGCATCCGTTCCCAGCAATTTTCCGCCCGAACCTGCGATTTCGACCCTTCCGCTGGGGTATCTGGTCCCGGGAAATGGCTGGATCCTTCTGCTGGAATCCGTCGAAAGCGAGATTTCGTATTTCCCATCCGGGCACATGCAGAGGCAATGGTCCACGTTGACCCGGACCGTGTCCCGATCCACGACCAGGACCGAATCCAGGGACCGGATGACGCTTCCCCGGACGGGAAACACCGAAAAGAGAAGCGAAGCGAAAATGGCGATCACGGGCTGCGCCTCGTGGGGTTGGAGTGGGCTTGTCCTCCTGTGAAGATAGGGTGCAGTCTCCCTTCCAAATCTTGACGAACGTCAAGAAATCGGAGGTGATCCTCAGGCGTGGTTCCCGAGTTCCGGATTCCGGGAAAGCCGTTTCCGGATGCGGCTGAGGGACTCCGGAGTGATTCCCAGGAGCGATGCGACCATGTATTGCGGCAGGCGATTCATCAGATCGGGATTCTCCCCGCAGAAGTGGAGGTAGCGTTCCTGGGGGGAAGCGATCAGAAGTTCGATGATCCGTCGGGTCATGCTGCCGATCCAATACCGGTGGTGGTTCGTGATTTCCGCGAAGATTCCGGGATTCTCCTTCCCCATCCGTTCCAGGACGAGGCGAGGGATCTCGATCACCTCGGATTCCTCCACCGCTTCGATGGAATATCCGCTGGGTGTTCCTTCGAAGAAGCTTTCGATCGAGCAGAACACCTGCCCTTCCAGGAAAAGGTGCACGGTCAGGTCCTTGCCGTCGCGTCGGATCGCGGCGCGCAGGCATCCCCTTTCCAGGACGTAGAGGTGCTCGGCCACCTGTCCCGCCCGCAGGAGGACCTGGCCAGGATGCACTCGCCGGGGTTCGCACCCGCGTTCGATGGCCAGATCGGCGATCCCTCCGGTCGTCGTCCCGGAAGAGACGGGGTCCAACTGGGCCATCTCAGGGCTCCAGCGTGGAATTCACGACCGACAGCTTGGTGTCCGTGAACGCGGAGATTCCCGGCCTCAAGTACCACGACCCACCGAGGTTCCCCGAGATCCTGGAGTCCTGGATGCTCATGGTCCCGTCGTGGTCGTCGGCCACGAAGAAGATCGCGGAGCCGAAGGCGTTGACCTGGTTTCCCGTGAGGACCGATCCGCACACGGACAGCGACAGGGTGTTCCCGTCGTTGTAGATGGCGCCGCCGCTTCCGCCTCCCGGGGTTCCCGTGTCGGCCGGATTGCCGCCGTTTCCCGTCGCGATGTTGTCCTGGAAAAGGCTGTTCCAGATGGACCAGTTCACGGAAATGCTGCTGAGGGCACCGCCGTTGGAGCCGATGTTCCCCAGTCCACCCGGGCCGCCGAACGTGGAGTTCACCACCTGGACGGGAAGTTGCCCGGACTGGGAGAAGACGCGGATGGCCGCGCCACCCACGTCGGGGCCCGTCTTCGCGCATTGGTTCCGGAAGAACCGGCAGTTCACGATCTTCAAGCGCCCGCCCCGGGCCCAGATGGCTCCGCCGCCGTCCAGATTGTCCGTCGCCGGCTCCCCTTGGGAATTCCCGTCCGTGAAGGACAGATTCTGAACAGTCAGTCGGGGGGTCTCCTGGTCCTGGCAGTGGCTGGTGGTCCAGTGCTGGGCCTGGTCGCAGGTGTTCATGTAGAGGATCCGCGTGGTCCCGCCGCCGCTCAGGGTCACGCGCGCGCCCCCGTCGACCACGATGTCGGGCAGGGAATCGTTGAAGACCTTGGCCGGACGGTCCAGGACGATCGTGGCCGTGTCCGGTCCGCAGTCGAAGACGATCCTGCCGCCGTGGGCCACCGCCGCGATGAACGCGTCCGCGGTGCAGCTCGACGGGGTCCCCGTTCCCACGACCCGGTCGGCGGGGACCGATGGTGCCGGCAAGGCGTCTGAGGGGAGGCCGCATTGTCCGGCCGGATTGCCGGCGGGAACGCCGTCGGAAAAGGAAGGAAGAAGGGGATGGTTGGTGGCGGGGTCGGACGGTGCCGTGGAACCGCTTCCGCAGGAAGCCAGGAAGAGCAGCAGGGAGGCGCCGATCGGAGTCCAGGTCATGGAGAGAAGGTACGGGCGGAGCCCGGTCTGCGAAGGCATGTTTGCGACGCATCCGCCATCGAACCGCTGGCCCGGACCTGCTCGCGAGGCCGCAGGTGCAAGGGGGGCCGGTCCTCGTGGATGGACACCATGCGCCTTGGTTCGAATCCTCGCCTTTCGATGGGCGTCCGGACGACCGGATCCCCACCGAGGAAAATCTCCGGAATAACATTGCGACTGAGTCCAAATCGCGAAATTTCCGTGCTATCTTCGGCGCATCCAACACCCCCTGCACCCACGGAGGGGGTGGCCGTCCATGTCCCGAACACGGAGAACCTCCCGATGCGCAAGATCCTGGCCCTCACCGTCGCCGCCTTCGTCCTCTCCCTCGCCGCCTGCGACAGCGGCTCGAGCTCCGCCACCGGCTCCAACAACTCCACGGGGGGCGGATCGAACGCCCTGGTGGGAACGTGGATGTACGACACTTCCAGTTCCGACTCGGGGTACATGATCACGGACACGGAACTCGTGACCCTGTCCTCCAATTGGGCTTTCGTCCGTCGCAACAAGACGACGACGACCATCCCCGGTCTCGGCTCCTTCGCCAGCGCGGAGACCTTGAAAGGCACCTGGACCTCCACCTCGACCCACCTCATCCTCACCGACACCGCGGGCACCGACTCGGCCAGCTACACTTTGAACGGGTCCCAGCTCACCGTGGTGCTCGCCACGGACAGCACCACGACGAAGACCCTGAAGTTCACGAAGCAGTAGGAGCGGACAGCCCGTAGGGGGGATTCGGCGGGCGTCCGGTCTCCCCCCGATCGAGCCGACGGCGGCGTCCACGTACAGGAGATCCGAGATGACGGAACCCTCGCCTTCCATCCCCGAGGCTTGGCCTTGGCTTTCCCTTCGGGGGGATCCTTCCGCGAGCGAGCCGAACACCTCGTTCGCCCCTCCCACCCGGGGCAATCGCGCGACCGCCCTGGTCTGCGGACGCGACGCCATGCGGGCCGTCCGTGCCGCCATCCTCGCCGCGCGGTCGCACGTCTACATCGCCGACTGGATCTTCTCCGCCGACCTGCTCCTTTTGCGGGACAGTCCCGAACGTCCCTCTTCCCTGTTCGAATTGCTCGGTGTGGCCCGCGGGCGCGGCGTGGACGTCCGGGTCTCGCTCTACGAATCGGTGGACGAGATCCGACCGCTGGACAACGGCGACGAAGCGGCCGAAAAGAGACTGTCGGCCATTCCCGGCCTGCGCGTGCAGAGGCACCGGCCTTCGCTTGGCTATTCCCACCACGAGAAGATCGTGGTGGTGGACGGAGTGGAGGCCTTCCTGGGGGGGATCGACCTCGCTTGGGAGCGGTGGGACACGGCGGAGCATCCGCTGTTCCCGGGGCCGGATCTCCTTCCGGACGACGACTTCCTGAATCCCGGGATCGGCGCCGAGGAGCGCCATGCCGCCCAGGCGGCAACCGGAGGCGGATGGCGAACGGTCTATCCCCGGATGCCCTGGGAGGATGTCCACCTCCGCCTGTCGGGACCCTCGGTCAGCGACGTGGGCCGCTGCTTCGAACAGCGCTGGAACTTCATCGACGCGGAGAAGTACGGGGGAGGTTCCCCGCTCGACAGGTACCTGGACTCCGCGGCTCCTCCCGCCCCATCCCCGGACCCCGGGGACTTGGACCGGGAATTGTCCTCCCCGGACGCGAGCGTCCAGCTCCTCCGATCGGCGGGTCCCCGCAGCCACGGGGTCGCCGTCGAGGCCTCGATCGCGGACGCCTACATGTCGCTGATCGAAGGCGCCCGAAGCCACGTCTACATCGAAAACCAGTTCTTCATCTCCAATCCCACCGCCCAGACCGACTGGGAGGTGCGCAACAACGTCGCGGCGCATCTGCTGGACCGGGTCCGACTCGCGATCGACCAGGGACGGGAGTTCCGCATCGACATCGTCCTTCCGGTCCACTCGATGGGCGACATCCGCGACCTGAATCCGGTCTCCGCTCCGCACCGGACCGGCTACCACCAGAATCGAAGCCTCTTCGAAGGACCCCTGTCGCTCTCGGGTGCGATCGCCGGACTGGTGTCCCAGGACCGTGCGAAGAGGAACGCCCCGGCCCTGGATCCGCAGGGTCTGGATCGGGAGGTGTCCAGGCATCTGGGGGTCTACTGCCTTCGCAATTGGGGCGTCTCCTCCGGCAGCCCCGGTCGTTTGGCGTCCGAACAGGTCTACGTGCACACCAAGCTCATGATCGTGGACGATTCGCGGATGATCGTCGGGTCGGCGAATTTCAACGACCGGAGCCTGCTGGGAACCCGCGATTCCGAGATCGCCCTGCTCCTGGAGGACGGCGTGGCGACGGAATCCGTCCTGGCGGGAGCGCCGGTCGCGAAGGGATCCCTCCCCTTCGCGCTGCGCCGTCTCCTCTGGAGGAACCACTGGGGCATCGACGTGGAGGACCCGTTGGATCCCGATTCCTCCGCCCGGTTGCGGGAGATCGCCGATCGCAACGCCGCACTGGTCGCGGAGGTGTTTCCCTTCGCGCCCTCCGACCGCTGGCGCGACCTGGGCGAGTGGAACGAGGCATTGCGCCGGGGTCCCGGATGGCACGGGTTCGGCCCCAACTCCGACCAGCCCGGCGTGCAGGAGAAGCTGCGGGGGATGCAGGGCCTGGTCCACACCTTCCCCAGCGGGTTCCTTGCCGATCGCGGCTGGGAATCGGGCTGGCCCCTTTCCGAGTACTACACCTGAGCGGGAGTGGCGGGGGGAGTGCTTCTCCGACCACCGGGCACGACGGAATCCTTCTTCAGATCTCCATGGAGCCGTCCGGAGAGGATCCGGGGAAGATGGTCTCCACCGCCGACCGGTCCAGCCGGAGATGGCGTCCCAGAACGGAGCCGAGGACGGAGCGGTATTCGTTGAGGACCGGGAAATCCCGGTTCTGGAACAGGTTGGACGCGGCGACCCGCACCTGGCGTCCGTGGATCCGGCCCCCGCGGATGGAGCCGCCCAGGAACCACAGCACCGATCCGTGGCCGTGGTCCGAGCCCCTGTTTCCGTTCTCCCGGAACGTCCTGCCGAATTCCGTCAGGACCACCACCAGCGTTGAGGGCCAGGCCTCGCCCAGCTCGTCGCGCAGCGCGGAAAGTCCCCGGCCCAGGTTGCCCAGGAGGTTCGCGAGCTGCCCCTGGGCGCCGCCCTGGTTCACGTGCGTGTCCCAGCCGCCGACGTCCACGAAGCCCACCCGGTAGCGCCGGCGCAGCAGGCTTCCCATGCGCCGGGCTTCCTGCTCGAAACCCGCGCCGCTGATGGCCCGGCCGCTGGCCGCCTGCATCTCGTCGGCGAACATCTTCGCGATGTCGTCCCGGGTCTTCAGTCCGGATTTCACCGTCGCTTCCAGCGTGTCCCCCTGGTAGAGCCGCTCCAGCAGTTCGCTCTGACGGGCGTCGAACGGGGCCTTGGGCACTTCGTGCAAGGGCAGGTTCGGGATGTCCGCCTTGCCCTGGCAGATGACGGGGAGATCGGCGGTGAAGGAGATCCCCGAAGTCGGATCCAGCAGACCGACCAGTCGCGAGATCCAACCGCTCGTGCCGCCCAGGTCGATGTCTGGGCCGAAGCCTTCCTCGATGCGCTCCTGGGTCTCGAAGTGGCTGCGGGAGAGGTCGTCGGTGCCCGCGAAGGGCACGAAGGCGAGTTGGTTGCGCTGCCACAGCGGGAGCAGGGAGTCCCCGAGCGCGGGGTGGAGGGACCAGGAATCGTCGAGCCAGGCCGAAGCCTTGGGATCGGCCGGGTCCGGTCGTGCGATGGCGGTGTTGGGACGCAGCCGGTGGTAGTCGTCGCTGGACCATGGGACAAGGACGCTGGCCGCGTCGCAGCCCCCGCGCTGGAACACCACCAGAAGCCTCGGGGCGTCGGGATCGGATTCGGAGAGGGACACTGCGGCCCGAAGCGACCGGGGCCACAGGAGGGCTCCCCCGCCCGCCGCCAGGAGCTTCAGGAAGGTCCTTCGATGCATGTCCAGGTTCGAGGGGTCAGTCACGCATCGCCTCCGGGGAAGACATCCAGAGCAGGTTCCACTCCTGCGGACTTTTCGCCTGGTCCAGGACCGAACGGGTGTTCGCGCCCAGGACAGGTTCGCGCCAGGTCCAGAAGAAGGGTCGTTGGAACAGCGGAAAGCCGCCCCTGGAAGGCGTGCCCTGGGCGATTTCGAACAGCCCTCCGGGGCCGGACCCGATGGCGCGCGCCACCTCGAAGCGCTTCACCATCTGGCCCTCGCTGGACCAACCTTGCTGGTCCAACGGATACCCGTCCGGCGTGAGGCGACCGTACAGAGGCTCGCCCAACTGGTTGATCCAGTTCGACACCGGCTTCAGGTTGGTGACGATCCGCCCTTCGTAGGCCTGCCGCAGGGCTCCCACCACGAAGCGGTGCGGGTCCTTCAACGCCCCCGGCGCGTGGCTTTCCTTCGAGCGGAAGAAGGTCCGAAGGACCGCGGAGATGTCTCCATCGGTCTTCCGGAAGGTCTTGGCCATGCGGTCCACCAGGTCCGGGGGCGGAGGCACGCCCAGGAAACAGGTGGCGATCCGCAGCGAGACGTGGCGGGCGGTGGACGGATTCCGACAGAGCAGGTCCACCGCGGCCCGGACCTCCTCGAATTCCCCGCCTTGGATGCGGGTGCCCAGGAGGACCACCGAAGCGGTGTCGTGCCGGCGCGGGTTGAACTCGAACCCGCCGTCGCGGATGGTGCCGGGAGGCGGTGGACGTTCCGGGTCGGGACCGCGTCGCCAGTCCACCCCGACTCCGGTGAGGACCTTCGCCAGGGATTGGACATCCTGTTGCGAATACCCGCCGTCCACACCCAGGGTGTGCAGCTCCAGGAGCTCGCGGGCGTAGTTCTCGTTCACGTGCCCCGCGGCGTTCTGGGCGTTGTCCAGGTAGACCAGCATCGCGGGGTGCGTCAGGGTGGCCATCACCAGGTCCCGGAACCGGCCCAGGGCGTGCGGTCGCAGCGCGCGTTCCTCGTAGTCGGCCAACAGGATCTGTTCGTCGTCCTTGGCGGAATGGACCGAGAAGTGGTTGCCCCAGAACCAAACCATCCGCTCGCGCAGGCCGTCGGGCGAGTAGAGGTCGCGCAGCAGGTGGCGCTCCACGGTCTGGGCGAAGATGCCGTTCTTCCAGTCTCCCAGGGCCTTGCGGGCCACGGTCTTCGCCGAATCGCCCACGGCGGAATCCACGATCTTGGCCAGGCTGTCGCGGTGGTGCATCAGGGCGAGAGCGTCCCATCGCTGGATGGATAGGGAGTCGATCTCCATCTGCGCCTGGGATGGCAGTGGATGGGTTGAACCGAGTTGAAGGTCCAAGAATCGATCTTCTCCGAGGGATTCCAGTTGCGCGGCGGAGGTGCCGTCCGCACCCATTCCGGTGCGGTCGAGCCACACCAGGTCCACGCCATGCGGGAACGCGACCGACGGCAGTGCGCTCGCGAGGCCCAAGGCCAGGCAGGATCGGAGGGCGGAATACGTCATCGCATTCCTCCAAGCCTCAAATTCCGTTCCACGCCGAAGTCGGCACCGCGTTTTCGGGGAGGATCCGGAAATGGCGGGAGGAACCGTTCCGGGCGGAACTTCCGGTTCCGATTGTGGCCATGTCCCGGAGGCGGATCACCGGCCTCCAGGACTGGATCCTATTTCCGGCGCCCCATCTCCGCCGCGGAGGATGTGGCGGTGGCGGAAGGGTGGAACGCCCGCAGCCGGTGGCCGTCGGGGTCGGTGGCCACGAAGGTGAATCCGAAGTCCAGGCGGGTGGGCTCCTGGATCATGCGAGCTCCCATCGCGCTCCAGGCATCGCGCAGGGCCAGGACTTCGTCGTCCGAGGCCACCGGAAATCCGATCTCCGCGCCTCCGCCGGTGAAGGGCGCGTCGGGCTGGACGTCCGAGCGCGCCCAGAGGCCCAGGAGCATCCCCTCTCGGAGCGGGAACATGGCGAAGCTCGGGGAGGATTCCACCGGGGGGCGCCCCAGGAGCTTCTGGTAGAAGGCCGAACTCGCCGCGGGGGATTGGACGTAGAGCAGGATGAAGTTGGGATCGAGCATGGTCTTTGGTCCTTTCAACGCTGTGGTGTCGCGCCGCGCCACGTGCGAAGGCGCAGAAAGAAGATGCGACCCCGCTGCTGCCAATCCATGTCAGCAGTGCGCGACGCTCACCTCTTCAGGGAGGCCTTCCATCGACCGAGCAGCGCTGTCCGGGAACCTGGATAGCGGCCTTCCAGGGCATCCCAGGATTCGATGCGGTCCAACCGGAAGTGCCGGAAGTCCTGTCGCGTCTCGCACCACGCCGCCAGGATTCGCGCCGGGTCGAAGAAGGCGAGGGCCACGGGCCAGACCACACGGTCGGTGGGTTCGCCCTTCGCGTCGCGGTAGGCGAGCCGCACCTTGCGCCGCTCGCGGATGCAGGCGCGGGCCACGGAGAGATCCAGGATCGAGTTCTGGACCTGGGGTGAAGGACCCACCAGGAGCGCGGAATGTTCCAGGATGTCGCGGGCTTGGGGCGGGAGCACGGTCTCGATCTTGGAGAGCGCCTCGCGGGCGGCGGCGCCCAAGGCCGGGTCCGTGCGCATCGCGACCCAACGGGTACCGAGCACCAGGGCCTCGATCTCGTCCTCCGAGAACATGAGCGGAGGGAGCAGGTATCCGCCCCGCATCCGGTATCCCACGCCCGCCTCACCCTCGATGTCCGCGCCCTGTTCCTGGAGGCTCGCGATGTCCCGATACAGCGTGCGCAAGCTGATGCCGAGCTCCTTCGCCATCGCGGCCCCCGTCACCGTGGTGCGGTGGCGGCGCAGGATCTGGAGAAGTTGGAGGAGACGGGCGGCGCGCTGCATTCCAGGCTCACCGGTCCCTCGGACACGGATCCTCGGACGACGGTTCCCGGCTGGGACGGCCATCGCCGCATTCGCCCTCCAGGGGTTGGAAGGCGAATTGCAGACCGCGGGCGTAGCCCTCGGCCTTCGCGCTTGCGTGCCTGGTGTCGTCCAGGAACCGGTAGTGGTAGCGCAGATGCGCGTAGCGATGCTGGCGAAGGCTGTCGGCGAAACCTTGGATCTTTTCCAGGAAACGGGAATCGCCGGGAAATTCATGTTCCGCCGAGGTGAGGTAGAGCGAACCGCTCAGGTCCCGCCCGCTCTTGTGGAAGGCGGCCTCCGAATCGACGAGACCAGGTGCGATGGCCGGGCTCACCGCGACGTACGCCTGGAACAGGCCCGGCCTCGAGAACATCGCGTACAATGTGAACAGGCCGCCGAGCGAACTGCCCTGCAGCACCCGGAAGCTCGTGTCCACGCGCCACCGCGACTGGACCAGGGGAACGATCTCGTGCTCCAGCACCCGCAGGAAGCCCTCGGCGCCATCGGGGACGTGTCCCGGTGGCACGGCATTTCCCGTCGGGACGTAGTCGCGGGAGCGCAGGCTTCCGTAGTCGGGGTTCGTCCCGGAATAGGTCAATCCCACCAGGATGCAGTCGGGGATGGTCCGGTCGAACAGGCCATTGGAGTAGATGGAGACCAGAAGGGGAAAATCCCACGTCCCGTCGGTGAAGTACACGACGGGGTAGCGCCGGGTCGGATTGGAGGCGTAGGTCCAGGGGAGGTGGACGGCGAGCTGGTAGTTTCGTCCGTTGATCGCCGACCGGAAATCCACCAACTGGGAATTCCCGATCACGTAGGGACGGGGCGTCGAAGCCGTGTCCGCAGGTTGCGCGGCTGGGACGGAAACCGCGCCGGGTGCAAGGGCGATCGCCACGGCCAGCGCGATCCGTCCCTGGAGGCGGAACGAGGGCTTCCCGGAACTCCGGACCGGCGTGCGCATTCCGTTTGCCGGTCGTGTGGAGATCAATGCTCCTCCATGTGGTCGATCGCGTCGTTGAAGCGGTCCACCGATTCGTGGTGGGCTCTCGCGGCATCCCGGGCCGCATGGGCCTGGTCTTCCAGCGAATGGGCCAGGTTCTCGCGCTGGTTCGCGAAATCGTTGTCCCGCTGGGCGAATTGGCGGAGGTCGTCGGCGAGCCGCTGCAGTTCCCTGCGGCCGTGGCGGCCTTCGTCGAACCGCGAGGCGGATGCGGAGTAGTCGTTGGCCCTGTCGTTCATCCACTGCGCGTGCCGGCGCGCTTCGGCCGCTTGGCGGTGCAGGGTCTGCGCGGTCTCGTCGTCCCACCGGGCCTCGTTCTCCAGTTCGTGGGCTCGGGCGTCCTGGATCCGGACATCCTCGCGGAGGCGATGGTCGACGTCGTCCCAGTCGGCGTAGGCGTTGGCGAGAAAAAGACCCAGAAGGATGAATGTCGCGCTGGAGAGTGTTTTCCGCATTGTGGGTGGTCCCATGGTTGGAGTTGGATGTGGCGGCCGATCGCCGATGGGAAACGGACTCGTCAATCTTCGTGCCGAAGCGACGGGCACTCCCGAGCAACCGAGGGCATACGCGAAAAACGGGGTGATTCCTTCCGGTCCTCCCCGTTTCCCCCGAACTCGACTCCCTACACCCGCTTGGCCCGGGAAGTCAAGCGTTTGGCACGGGCCTTGATCATTGGGGATGCCAAGTGCCCGACGTTCCTCGGCGGGACAAAACACCAGGAGAAACGAACATGAACACCAAGATCCTTTCCACCGCCCTCGCCCTTTCCACCTTCCTTGCCGTGGGGGCCCGGGCCCAGGACAGCGCCGCCCTGAAGACGGACCACCAGGAGCTCAAGGCCGACCGCCAGGAAGTCAAGGGCGACAAGGAGCAGCTCAAGGCCGACCGCGACGCGCGCCACGACGAAGTCAAGGGCGACAACCAGGCGATCCAGGGCGACAAGGCGAAGTTGAAGGAAGACCGCAAGGTCCACGACACCTCCGCGGTGAAGTCCGATCGCTCGGCCATCCACCAGGAGAAGGTGAAGCGCCACCAGGACAAGAAGACCTCCGACAGCGCCATCCACAAGGACAAGAAGCAGTTGCACCAGGCCAAGAAGGCGCGCAACCAGGAGAAGAAGGAAATCAAGGCCGACAAGAAGTAGGCTGTACCTCTCCCCACCCACTCCTGCAGGGTGGGGAACCGACGGTCCTCCCCGGCCTTCGCGACACCCCGCGACGGAGCTACTTTGGGGCATGCTTCGGTCCTCGTTCGATCCGCTCTCGGGCGGGGGAGCGGGGACCGGACCGGCTCGCGTAGCTCAGTTGGATAGAGCGACGGTTTCCTAAACCGTAGGTCACAGGTTCAATCCCTGTCGCGGGTATCGAAGAGAGGTTCGGGTGCGGGGAGTCCATGGAGCCGGAACCTCGCTTGAACTTCCACCCGTTGCTTGCTAAGATCTTCCCCATGCCGCACCTGCGGGAGACCGTCCGGGCCCTGGCTCGACGACGATCCGTCTGATCCTCAGACGATCCTCGTCCGCCATTCCCGGTCGCCTCGTCGGAGCCATCGCTTCCTCCATCAGGTAGGGCGCGTGGATTTGATCCCGCTTTTTCGGGCTTTGCGCGGACCTCCAATCCACGCCTCGGGACTGGATCCCGAGAGAGGAGTCCAGCATGAGCACGAGCAATTCCACATGGGCCAATCGGGGGCGGAAGTCCTGGATGGGCGGCGCGATGCGCCCCGACCTTTGCCTGGTGCGCGGGGGCGGGTGCCGCGTCCGGGACGCCGACGGCCGGGAATACCTGGACTTCGTGGGAGGCTGGGCCGTGTGCGCGTTGGGACACGCTCCCGAGGCCGTGTCCAAGGCCCTTGCCGAACAATCCTCCCGACTTCTGCATTGCTCGCCGGGATTCTGGAATCCGGCTGCCGTGGAACTCGCGGAGGCCTTGGGGAGAGCCACCGGCTACGAACGCGCATTCCTCGGCTGTACGGGCGCGGAAGCCAACGAATGCGCCATCAAGCTCGCCAGAAAGCATGGTGCCAGCCGTGGTGCGTTCCGCATCGTATCCACCATGGGCGGGTTCCACGGACGGACGCTCGCCACCATGGCCGCCACGGGCAAGCCCCACTGGCAAACCGTGTTCGGGCCGCCCGCCCCGGGCTTCTTCCACATTCCCTTCAACGACGCGGCTGCGCTTCGGGAGGCGGTGGACGGGAGCACGTGCGCCGTCCTGTTCGAACCGATGCAAGGCGAAGGGGGAGTGGTGGCGGCCACTCCCGAATTCGCCCGCGCCGCGCGCGAGGCGTGCGACCGGGTGGGGGCGCTGCTGGTGCTGGACGAGGTCCAGACCGGACTCGGTCGCTGCTGCGAGATGCTCTTCCACCGGACGTTGGGAATCCGGGCCGACGTGGTCACGCTGGCCAAGGGGCTGGGAGCCGGGTTTCCCGTTTCCGCATGCCTGACGGATTCCGTCCACGACCGGTTCGAGCCCGGAGACCAGGGCGGGACCCACACCTACCACCCCTTGGGTGCGGCGGTGGGCCTCGCGGTGCTGCGCGAAATCGAATCGCCGACCTTCCTGCCATCGGTCCTTCGCGCGGGAAGGGTCCTGGATTCCATCCTGGTCGCCCTGTCGGAGCGCCACGGCCTGTCGCGGATCCGTGGCGCCGGATTGTTGCGGGCCTTCGATCTTCCCGACGCCCGGGCGATGGAATTGGTGGCCGCGGCCCGCGAAGAAGGCCTGCTCCTGAACGCCCCCAAGCCCGCTTCGATCCGGCTGATGCCTCCTCTGACGGTGGGGGACGAGGATCTGGTGGACTTCCGGGTGCGGTTGGAGCGGGCGTTGGAAGGGGTAGCGCGGACCCGAATCTCTCCGGATCTGTGACCTCCGTCACGACGGATGGGATCTCCCGAGCCTAGATTTTCGCGCGATGACCCCAGTCGACACTTCCCCACGAGCAGCGACATCGCGCAGACCGGTTTCTCGCGCTTCCTTCCATGGGAGGCGACCAATACTCCCGTCCTTGGTCCTCGGGATCGGATTTTCCGTCTGTGCCCAGGTTGCACCAACCCCGCTTCCCGTCTCCTCGCCCGGTTCCGCGAGCGTCTCGGCCGCGGTTGCAAACCCGACGAAAACCCAGACGGATTCAATCAAGCCCTCCACCCCTTCGCCGGAACCGGATTCCTCCGCGATCGCTCCCCATCCGCGGAAGTTTGCCCTCAAACGCCTGCCGACGGTCGCCGTTCTCTCCTTCACGGGGGAAGGGATCGACGAGAAGGACCTGGTCACGGTGACCAATCGCTTCGAAAACGAACTGCTCGCGACCGACAGCTTCAAGATCGTCGAGCGGCGCGACATCGACAAGATCCTGCGCGAACAGGGATTCCAGGAGAGCGGAGCCTGCGACAACAGCGAATGCTCGGTGGAAGTCGGGAAGCTGCTGAGCGCGGAGGGGATCTACACCGGAGAAGTCGCCCACATCGGAAAGACCTGGACGCTTTCGGTGAAGATGACCGATGTCGGCTCGGGACAGACGGTCTTCAGCCACGTCCTGGACATCAACGGCAGCCTGGAAGATGTCCTTCGCGGGGGGTGTCCGGAGATGGCGTTGATCGCCAGCGGCCGGAAGAAGCCTGAAAACAGCCACACCGTCCTGGTGGCCCAGGGCGGAAGCGTCGTTCCCTGGGTCGTCGGCGGGGTGATCGTGGCGGGGGGGGCGACGACGGCCGCGATCCTTCTGCTCCGGGGCAGCCCGTCGAGTTCCAATCCGACCCGCAATGTTTCGATCACTTGGTAGCAGGGCCTTTCGGAATGCACGATTCTGGACGGTTGTCGCGTCCTTTGCCGTCGTTTCATGCGATCGGTCTTCCCGAACCACCGATCCATCCTCCTCCATCGCTCTCACCGCCCGCCTCGAGAGGAATTCCAGCGTACCCGATTCGATCTGGAACCGAACGTCGGCGGTCCATGTGAAACTGGCCACCACCGACGGGGTCCCCCTGCTGGACGACACGGTGCTCTTTTCCGCCCATGGCGTTCCGGTCGTGAGGGTCCCCGACGATCGGGGAGTGATCGTGGCAATGGAGGGGTTCAGCAACGAATTGGCGGTTCTTTGGAAAGGTTCGGCGATCCTGCCTCCCAGCTCGCGGGATACGACCTACCAAATTCTCTTGAGCGCAGTCGAGAGTCTCGACACTTCGAATTCGGTATCCAACGGTCCGGCCTCTGCGCCGATCTTCGATTCCGCGAGCGTTCCCGCCTGGGCTCCGAACACCTACGACCAGGCTGTTCGGGTGTATTTGTCCAGCTCCACCCCGGGATCCACGATCCACTACACCCTGGACGGCTCCTTCCCCACGACGGCGTCTCCCGCCTACGCGGACACGGGAATCCTCGTCGATTCGAATCGCACCTTGGAGGCCGTCGCGTCCGCGCCGGGCTGGACCACCAGCACGGGGTTCGTCCGGACATTCTTCCTGGCCAGCCAACCAGCGGCGATCGGCTCCATCGACATCCCCTCCTGGGCCGCCAACACCTACGACCAACCGGTGGTGGTGACCTTCGCCAGCGTGCCGCCCGGTGCCGAAATCCACTACACCTTGGACGGAACCACACCCGTGGAAACGTCGCCGCTCGCATCGAAGACGCTCCTGATCGATTCGAGTCGCACCCTGAACGCCGTCGTCTTCAACGGGAAATGCCTTCCCAGCCAGAAGATCCTCACGCAGGATTTCAGACTGCAGGTCCAGCCGGTGGCCATCGCGGCGGACGGCAACGCGGGGTGGCCACCTTTCGAGATCGGAATGTCGTGCCCCACTCCTGGATCCTCCATCCGCTTCGCGCGACAGCGGGCGATACCGACCCTGGACTCCGCCTCGTACGTGGACAGCTTCGCTTTCGGCAAGATGGACGACAGCATCGTTCTTTCGGCGGTCGCATTCGATACCGCGCATCCGAAGATCCTGCCTTCCTCCCTCGCCCAGAACGCCTTTCGATGGAACATCCCGTGGAACACCGCCATCCGGTACGGAACCTTGACGGATTTCCGGGACGGACAGTCCTATCGGACGGTCCAGGTCGGGTCCCAGACCTGGATGGCCGAGAACCTGAATTACGACGTTCCCACCTCGACCTGCAACGAAATGCTCGGCGATTGCCATGACCAATACGGTCGCACGTACACCTGGTCGGAGACCATGGGGTTGGGGACCTCGATGGATGCCTACGCCTCCGGATCGAGCGACACCGACCAACAGGGCATCTGCCCCACGGGGTGGCACATCCCGAACAACGGGGAATGGCAGACTCTCTTCGCGAACGCCACGGGATCCGGGACCGCGGGAACTGCGTTGAGGTCCGCCACTTCCGGCGCATTCATCGAGGTGGACGGACATGGGGTACCGGGAAATGGCGGCTTTGTCACGCCGGGAACGGACGCATTCGGCATGAGAGTGCTGCCAGCCCCATACTATCTCAGCTCCTTGGCAGGTGTAGGGGAAAACACGAGCGCTAGATTCTGGACCGCAACGGAATCCGGAGCCGAGGGGGGGTACGTCGAGATCGACATCACGCCTTCTCCGAACATGAGCTACGACTCGAAGTCCGATCGGATCGCGGTACGATGCCTCGAGAACTGATCTCCGACTCCGGGAGGAAGCTCCCCCAACGGCCTCCCTCGGCGCGAAGCCTGTTCGCTCTCGCTCTGGCGGGTCTGCCCTGCATCTCATGCGACCGGTCCCCCAAAGTCGCGGATCCCACCTCCGCCATCACGCTGTCCCCCAGGCTGGAGCGCGCCGCCGATCTGACGGATTCCGTGTGGCTGCTCGCCGCGGCCGTGCATGTCGAAATGGTCACGATCGACGGCAGGACCCTCCTGGACGACACCGTCCTTTTCTCGTCGCACGGCGTCCCGGCGGTGCGGACACCCGTGGACCAGGGGGTGGTCGTGACCGTGGACGGGCTGGACAACCACCTCGCGGTGGTGTGGAGCGGCAAGCAGACGCTGCCGCCCGGAACCAGGGACACGAGCTTCAAACTCACCGTCGACGGGGTCACCAGCCCGATCTGGGACAGCGTGGTCACCAAGGGCTCGGCGAACACGCCCACGCTGGATTCCGCCGACGTCGCCGAGCTGCCGGACAGCAGCTGGGATCGACCCCTGCGCGTGTACCTCTCCTGCGTCACGCCCGGCGCGCAGATCCACTACACCCTGGACGGGAGCTACCCGACGGACTCCTCGCCCGTCTATTCGGGATCGGGAATCCTGGTCGATTCCACCCGGGTCCTGGAAGCCATCGCCATCGCGCAGGGATGGATCAACAGCGCCGCGCTCTTCGAAAGGTTCCGGCTGCGGGTGCAGCCCGTTTCCGTGGTGTCGACCAGCGCGAACGCGTGGGATGCGGACACCTTCGACCAGGCCCTGACGATCAAATTGTCCAGCGCGACGCCCGGTGCGCAGATCCGGTACACCCTGGATGGATCCGCTCCTTCCCTGTCCTCGCCCCTCTACCAGGACAGTCTGGTGGTCGATTCCAGTGGAACCTTGAACGCGATCGCCTACGAAGGGAAGGCGATTCCCAGCGCCCCCATGCCCAGCAGGAAGATCGTGATCCAGGCCCAGCCGGTCACGCTGACCTCCACTGGCGTCGACCCCTGGACGACGGGAACCTACGACCGGATCCTCGCCTTGAAGCTGGCCACCAAATCCACGAACGCCGAGATCCACTACAGCCTGGACGGGACCACGCCCACGCGATCTTCGCCGCTCTACAAGGACAGCATCGTGGCCGACTCCGGCTGCACCCTCGTGGCCACCGCCTTCGTGGGCAGATCTCGGCCCAGCACGCCGCTTTTGGACCAGAAATTCGTGCTGCAGGCGCAGCCGGTCACGCTGGGGTCCGCCAGCACCTACTCGTGGGCGTTCTTGACCTACGATCGCCCCGTGACCATCACCTTGTCCACCTCGACCGCGAAGGCGCAGATCCGGTACACCCTGGACGGGACCACGCCCACGAGGTCGTCGCCGCTCTACGCGAACGGCATCACCATCGATACGGCCACCAACCTGCAGGCCGTGGCCTTCTTCGGGAGGTCCATCGCGAGCTCCCCCGTCTTTTCCCAGTCGTTCAAGTTCCAACCCCAGTCGCCCTCCGCAACACCGAACACGGCGGCCTGGACGACCGACACCTACGACAGGCCCATCACCGCGACCTTGGCGAGTCAAACCGCCAACGCGGAGATCCACTACACCCTGGACGGATCCACCCCGACGAAGTCATCTCCGCTCTATTCGACGCCCATTCCGATCGATTCGAACTGCACATTGAAGTCGATCGCCTACGCCCCGATCTCGCCCATCGGTTCCCCCTTGGGAGTCCAGACCTTCCGATTCCAGGTGCAGCCCGTCTACATCGGGGCGGACGCGAACGCAGGCTGGCCGCCGTTCCTGATCGGGATGCATTGCCCGACACCCGGAGTCCAGATCCGCTATGCCCGCCACGGAAATCTTCCGACCGCGGATTCCTCCCTGTATACGGACAGCTTGCGATTCACCACCTCCGACGACAGTGCCACCTACAAGGCCATCGCCATCGATCCCAAGCATCCCCAATACGCTCCGTCGACGCCATCGGGCGGTTATGTCGGGTGGTCCATACCCTGGAACCCGTCGCTTTCCTACGGCACACTGGTCGATTCCCGCGACGGCCAGAGCTACAAGACCCTCCAACTGGGTTCGCAGACCTGGATGGCGGAAAACCTCCGCTACGCACCCGTGTTCGGCGATTCGGATTGTCTCAAATACACCGACTATTCCGGCTGCCCATCGGGGGGCCGGAAGTACGACTGGGCGACGGCCATGGGGATCGACGGAACCTACGACAACCTGCCCGACAGCGGTTCGGGGGTCGCGCCGCAGGGGATCTGTCCATCCGGATGGCATGTGCCGAGCCAAGGGGAGTGGAAGAAACTGACGGACACGACTTTGACCCCTTCGACGGCGGCGACCACGCTCGAAATCGATTTCCGGATCGAATCCGACCAGTACACCTGGCCTTACAGCGGCTTTTACTGGGCCTCCACCGAAGTGGATTCCGCTACCGCCGCATTTGTGGAGATCACCAACCCCGTCATTCATGGAGGGTTCGGGAAATCCACGGAATTGTCTTTGCGATGCATCAAGAACTAGAACATCCGGAAGCCGTACGGCGGACTCCCAGTGCCCTTCTCCGCGTCCTCCTCGGCGCGGTGTCCATGGCCTTCCTTTCCTGCGACCGACCTCCGGAACCGGTCGACGCGGTTTCCACCATCTCCCTGGGCGCGCGCGTACTGCGTTCGGCGGGGGTGACGGATTCCGTCTGGAGCTCCGCGGCGGCGGTCCGCGTCCAGCTCGCGACCACGAACGGATCCGTCCTGCTGGACGACACCGTCCTGTTCGCCGAGCACCAGGTCCCCGCGGTCCGGGCTCCGGCCGACCGGGGTGTCGTGCTCTCCATCGAAGGATTGAACGACATCCTCGCCGTCGTCTGGAGCGGATCCACGACCCTTCCCCCGGGAGTTCGCGACACCACCGTCCAGGTCACGGTCGGGATGGTCGACCTTTCCGGCACGGGGCAAGGTCCCACCGGCGCGAGGGGCACCGTGAACGCGCCCACCCTGGACTCCACGAGCGTGGCTCCGTGGAAGTCCAACACCTACGCGGGACCCGTTCGGGTCCACTTGTCCTGCATCACGCCCCAAGCCGTGATCCACTACACCTTGGACGGCAGTTCGCCCATGGCCTTGACTCCCACCTACGGGGACAGCGGCATCCTGGTGGACTCCACGCTGACCTTGAAGGCGGTCGCGATCCGACCGGGTTGGACGAACAGTTCCGTCCTCACCGTTCCGTTCGTTCTGCAGTCTCCGTAGCGGAAACCCCCCCCGAGAACCTACCCCAACCTCTTCGCCAACCCCGCCACGAACCGCCCGTACTTCTCGCCGGAGAGGGCGTCTCCGGGATCCAGGACCGGAGTGGACCCCGGACCGGACGTATTCTGGGTCATCAGGCCGATGGAGCTGCCCAGACGGTTGGTGCCGTCCTTCTGCCGCGGGAGTTCGTCCCAGTTGGCCCAGAGCATCCCGTGCTGGGCGCTCAAGGTCGCGAAGTATTGGAGGGTGTTGGACTTGTCGCCGCTGGGGCTGCCCCCGATGGTGAACCCGCCGCCGATCTTGCCGGTCCAGCGCCGCGCGAACCAGAGGGAAGAGGTCGCGTCGGCGAAGGCCTTGAACTGCGCCGCCGGGCCGCCCATGAAGGTGGGCGCGCCGAAGAGGATGGCGTCCGCGAGGCTCACCCGCTCCAGCGCGGCATCGTCCTTCCAGCGGCCCTCCACGATCTTCTCGCCCAGGATGCGCAGCAGTTCGACCTCGGTCCCCTCCACCGAACGCGCCCCGGCCGCGATGGCCTCGGCCAGGAGTCCGGTGGACCCGCCTTGGGAGTAGTAGACGATCATGATCTTGGACATGGGATCCTTTCCGAAAGGTTCGACGGAAGGAGGATCCGGTTTCGGGTTCCGAATCCTCGTGGTTTTGGAGAAAGATCCCAAATTCGGTGCCGCAAACCCGCGGCCCCCATCCGCTCCCCGCATGCGACCCATGTGGAACCGGCATTTCCCTTCGCGTCGGCCGCGACGGATCTTCCAGAAGGTCGGGTTGCGGGCCGCAAAATGGAAGGGGTGTCGCGATGGAGAAAGTCGATTGGAATCCAACAGCCTATGCGGGCAATTCCACGGCCCAGGAAGGCTGGGGCGAAGAGTTGCACGGAAAGCTGCGACTGCGCGGCGACGAGACCATCGTGGACATCGGGTGCGGCGATGGACGGCTGACGGCGAGGCTGGCCCGGCGCGTTCCCCGGGGACGCGTGTTGGGCATCGATGCCTCGGAGACCATGGTGCAGCACGCCCGTGCCACCTGGGGACAGGTTCCGGCACTCGAGTTCCGCAGGGCGGATGCGAGTTCCTTCCGACTGGAGTTCCAGGCCGATGTCCTGGTTTCCAACGCCGTCCTGCACTGGGTCGCGGACCTGCGACCCGTGTTCCAGGCGTGCCGGGAGGCCTTGAAGAGCGATGGACGGATTCTGTTCCAGATGGGAGGGGTGGGGAACGTGTCCCGGTTGGAAGACGCCGCCGAGCGGGTGCTGGCACGGGACCCCTGGAGGGAATGGTTCCCCGCCGGGATGCCCCGGGTCTGGACCATGCATTCGCCCGAAGAGGCCGTGCGCGACCTGCAAGCGGCGGGACTGGCGCCGCTGCGCGCCGAGCTCCTGGAGCGGGACATGGTCCACGCGGATCCCGTCGCCATGCTGGGGTGGATGCGCTCCACCTGGTTTTCCGCGGTCGCCCCCGCCCCCGAAGCGCAGCGGGAAGAGCTGCTCGCGCAGATCCGGGACGCCTACCTGGAGGAGTGCCCGCCCGACGCCGGTGGCCGGACCCACGTGCGGATGGTGCGGCTGGAGGTGGAGGCGGGGGGTGATCCGTCCCGCGGCGGGCTCACGTTGGTTAAGGAAAGGCCGGTATCATTAACTAGTGAAAAGGTTTAGGTAACGTTCGAAGGCGAAAAGGCGGTTTCGGGGCATGGGGGTCACTTGGGTCAGGATGCCCATGCGGACGAAGTCGCGGACCAGGGCGTTGGCGGTGGGGACCGAGACGTCCAGGTTGCGCGCGACGTCTCCGGCCGAAATCAACGGGTTTCGATACAAATGGAGGAGCAGGTCGCGACCGCTCGGAGCTCGGCGGCCCATCTGGTAGAGGGAGGCCTCGATTTCCTGGCGCAGGGCCAGGATCTTCTGGAAGGTCTCGCGGCCCCGTGTCGCCGTCTCGGCGACGCCGGTCAGGAAGAAGCGCACCCAGTGGTTCAGGTCGTGGGACACGCGGACTCGCATCAGGGCGTCGTAGTAGTGGGCGCGGTTGCGCTCGAAGAAGTCGGAGAGGTAGAGGGAAGGCTTGGCCAGAAGTCCATGCCCGATCAGGTAGAGCGGGATCAGCAAGCGCCCGATGCGTCCGTTGCCGTCGCAGAAGGGGTGGATGGTCTCGAACTGGTAGTGGCTGATGGCGATCCGGACTAGATGGGGCACATCCACTCGTTCGTCGTGCCAGAATTTTTCGAGATCGCCCATCAGATCGGGAACCTCGGTGGGGTGGGGCGGGATGTACACGGCATCGGCCAGGCTCGAGCCCCCGATCCAGTTCTGGCTGGTGCGGAATTCCCCGGGCTGCTTGTGCTCGCCGCGCACCCCGGCCATCAACCGGGCATGGGTCTGGCGCAGAAGCCGGTTGGAGAGCGGTAGGGTTCGAAGCTCTTCCACCGCCTGGTTCATCGCTTCCACGTAGTTGCGCACTTCCCGCCAATCGTCGCGCCTTTCGGGAGCGATCTGTTCCTCGCTCATCAACGCCTCGTCGATTCCCGTACGCGTTCCCTCGATGCGACTGGACTGGTTGGCTTCCAGGGTGATGTGCATCTGGATGAACAGGTCGATGTCGGGCACGATCAACGAAAAGGCGTTGAGCTCGCCCAAGGCCCGCGTCGCGTTCTCCAGGAGGGTGTGGATCTTGGGATCTTCCCAAGTCCAATCGTGGTCCACCAATACAGGCGAGAAGCTCCGGTACTGGAACTGTCGACGCCATTGACCGGATTTGAAGGTTTCGAACTTCATTGGAGCCTTTCCATGCCAGACCTCCGGGAGGTGTCGGGTCTGGCTAAATCCCAAATTAAGTTAAGATTCAAGCATTATACTTAACTTAAGTGGGGGATTAGTAAAGGCGAGACCATTCCTTTTCCTATGATCTTGCCTCGGGTGCGCCACCGCATTCGACGATGGATGAGCGACCAAGTCACCGACTATGTAAGCGACTATGTAAGCGATCAAGTAAGCGACTAAGTAACCCTTTGGATTCCAGCCGTTTCGAGACTATTTTCCAGGCATGGAAAAGCCTCGTCCACAGGCACCTCCATACACCCTGACGGCACCGATCCTGGACCTTGTCGCCCAGGTGGGAGAGAAGGTCGGGAAGCTCGCGGGCGCTTTGGACTGGACTCCCAAGCTGCGTCGTGGCAATCGGATCCGCACCGTCCAGGCGTCGCTGGCCATCGAGCAGAATACCCTGGATCTGGAGCAGGTGACCGCCGTACTGGAAGGCAAACGCGTGCTGGGAAGTCCCCGGGAAATCCTGGAGGTTCGCAATGCCTTCGATGCCTACGAACGGATGGAGGGATGGTCGCCCATTCGCAAGTCGGACCTTTTGAAGGCTCATTCCGTTCTGATGCACGGCCTGGTCGAGCGCGACGGGAAATTCCGGACCGGAGCGGTAGGAGTGGCGCAGGGATCGAGAGTCGTGCATGTGGCTCCTCCCGCCTCGCGGGTGGATGGCTTGATCTCCAACCTCCTGGGTTGGCTGGGCACGAACCCCGTCCATCCATTGGTGGCAAGTTCCGTCTTCCACTACGAATTCGAATTCATCCATCCCTTCATGGATGGGAACGGGCGAATGGGGCGTCTTTGGCAAAGACTGATCCTGTCCCGTTGGAACCCTTTATTTGGTTGGCTTCCGGTGGAAAACGTGGTGCGCGACCGGCAGGCCGAATATTACGCCGTTCTGGCTGCTTGCGATCGAACGGGGGATTCGACCGCCTTCGTCGAATTCATGCTGGAATCCATCTCGCGAGCCTTGGACGAAATGGCCATGATCGATGAGGAATCCGACACGCCCTCGATGCAGGTGATCCGGCTGCTCAAGGCTATGGGAACACGGTCCTGGTCGGCAAGTTCCTTGATGGAACGGATGGGTCTTGCGCACCGCCCCACCTTCCGCAAGAACTACCTGGATCCCGCTCTCGAGGCCAACTGGATCGAGCGGACGCAACCGGAGTCACCGCGCAGCCCCACCCAGATGTATCGGCGGACTCCGCAAGGGCACGAGGTGGCGCGGAAAAGGACTCCCACAGGTTGACGCCAACCCAAACGCCATCCCCTTTGGAGCTACCTTGACTTCCCAATGAACGGGCGAGACGTACGGGCCGATACGGCCTGGATCTCCCCTCCGAGCCGCCCCGGAGAGACCATGGACAGGAAGAGTCTTTCGGAATCCGACATCTGCGCCAAGTTCATCACGCCGGCCCTGGAGGCCGCGGGATGGGACGAAGCGGTGCAGATCCGTCGCGAGGTGACCTATACCAGCGGCCGCATCGTGGTGCGTGGCAAGATGGTCTCGCAGGGCAAGGGGAAGAGGGCCGACTACGTCCTGTACCACCGGCCCAACCTCCCTCTGGCCGTGATCGAGGCCAAGGACGCCAACCACGGCGTGGGAGAGGGGATGCAACAGGCGATGGCGTATGCCAACGACCTGGATGCTCCGTTCGTGTTTTCCTCCAACGGTGCGGGGTTTCGGTTCCTGGATCGGACCCGCGACGACGAGACGCGGGAAAGGGACCTCTCGATGGAGGAATTCCCGGGACCCAAAGCGCTTTGGGACCGCTACTGCGCTTGGAAAGGAATCGCGGCAAAAGATCGGGCCGTGGTGGAACAGCCCTGGCACGACGGCAAGGCACCGCGCTACTACCAGGTCAAGGCGGTGAACGCGGCGGTGGAAGCCGTGGTGAAGGGCCAGGACCGGATCCTGTTGGTGATGGCAACGGGAACCGGCAAGACCTTCACGGCCTTCCAGATCCTTTGGCGGCTCTGGAAGGCCGGCATGAAGAAGCGGATCCTGTTCTTGGCCGATCGGAACGTGTTGGTGGACCAGACCATGGTCAACGACTTCCGGCCCTTCCGCGGCGTGATGGCCAAGCTCTCCACCGATGCGAAGACCATCGAACGCGCCGACGGCACCAAGGAGGAACTGACCATCGCGCTGGACGGCAAGCGCCGCGTGGACGCCTCGTACGAGGTCTACCTGGGGCTCTACCAGGCGCTCACGGGACCCGAGGAGCGTCAGAAACTGTTCCGGGAATTCTCGCCGGGGTTCTTCGACCTGATCGTGATCGACGAGTGCCACCGCGGCAGCGCCGCCGACGACAGCGCCTGGCGCGAGATCCTGGAGCACTTCTCCGGTGCAACCCAGATTGGCCTCACGGCCACGCCCAAGGAAACCGAGTACGTCTCGAACATCGCCTACTTTGGTCCGCCCGTGGCCACCTATTCCCTGAAGGAAGGGATCCGCGACGGATTTTTGGCACCGTACAAGGTGATCAAGGTCCACCTGGACCGCGACGTGCAGGGATGGCGCCCCGAAAAGGGCACCGTGGACCGGGAAGGCGATCTGGTGCCCGATCGCATCTACAACACCGTGGACTTCGACAACAACCTGGTGATCGACGAGCGGACCCGGGTGGTGGCGCGCAAGGTCAGCCAATTCCTGCGCGAGAGCGGCGACCGGATGGCCAAGACCATCGTGTTCTGCGTGGACCAGGACCACGCCGACCGCATGCGCAAGGCGTTGGTGAACGAAAACGCCGATCTCTGCGCCAAGAACGACCGCTACGTGATGCGCATGACCGGCAGCGACACGGAAGGCGTGGCGCAGATCGGGAACTTCATCGATCCCGAATCCAAGTGGCCCGTGATCGTGACCACCTCGCGATTGTTGAGCACTGGTGTGGACGCCCAGACCTGCCGCCTGATCGTTCTGGACCGCAACGTGGGTTCCATGACGGAGTTCAAGCAGATCGTGGGGCGCGGCACCCGCCTGCACAAGGACACCAACAAGCTGTACTTCACCCTGATGGATTTCCGCGGGGCAACCAACCACTTCGCCGATCCCGACTTCGATGGCGAACCGGTCCAGATCTACGCGCCCGGAGAAGATGACCCCATCGTTCCGCCAGACCCTGGCGAGGAACCACCCGAAGGCGGCGAACCCGCACCCGACGGGTCCGATGTCGAACCGGGCGGCGAAGAAATCCTGGTGGACCGCCAGGGACAGGTGGTGATGGGCGAGCGTCACCGCCGCAAGGACAAGATCGTGGTGGACGGCGTGAGCGTCCAGATCCTGGGCGAGCGCGTGGAGTACCTGGACGAATCGGGCAAGCTGGTGACCGAGAGCCTGCGCGACTTCACCCGCAAGAGCCTGCGCAAGCGGTACGCGAGCCTGGATCAATTCTTGTCGGTCTGGAGCAATGCCGAGCGCAAGCAGGCGGTGCTGGACGAGCTCGCCGAAGAAGGTCTCACCCACGAGGTCCTGACCGAGGCAGCCGGGGTGGACCTGGATCCGTTCGACCTGGTGTGCCATGTGGCCTTCGACCGGCCCGCCCTCACCCGCGCCGAGCGCGCCGCCAACGTGCGCAAGCGCGATGTCTTCGGTCGCCACGGGGAAGCTGCCCGCAAAGTGCTGGAAGCGATTCTCGCCAAGTACCAGGACGAGGGGATCGTGGATCTGGAAGATCTCCAGATGCTCTCCATCGCGCCCTTCACCGCCATGGGGACTCCGCTCCAGCTCATCAAGGCCTTCGGGACCCGCGACGATTTCACCCGCGCGGTCCACGATCTGCAAACCGCCCTTTACACGGAAGCCGCCTAAGACATGTCCGTTCGCAACATCGTCAAATCCATCCAGGACATCATGCGCAAGGACGCGGGTGTGGATGGCGACGCCCAACGCCTCTCCCAGCTGTGCTGGATGTTCTTCCTCAAGATTTTGGACGACCAGGACCAACAGTTGGAACTGACCCAGAAGGGCTACGTCTCGCCCATTCCACGGAGGTTGCAGTGGCGCGCCTGGGCCGCCGACCCGGAAGGCGTGACGGGCGACGAGCTGCAGCGCTTCTTGAACGAGGACCTGTTCCCGAGCCTCAAGGGTCTGACCCAATACGGAAAGGGGGCCGAGCGCGCCGCGGTGGTGCGCAATGTGTTCGAAGACGCCTTCCACTACATGAAGTCGGGCCAACTGGTGCGCCAGGTGGTGAACAAGATCAACGAGATCGACTTCAACAACCTCGCCGACCGCCAGCACTTCGGCGACATCTACGAACAGCTCCTGAGCGACCTCCAGGCCGCCGGAAACGCGGGCGAATACTACACGCCGCGCGCCCTCACGCAATTCGTCATCGACCGATTGGACCCGAAGCCCGGCGAGACCCTGATGG
>Ga0209415_10001263_pt1 | contig 48319 bp, 29 predicted proteins | sample PeaSoiSIISIP2007_FD_187696 | JGI IMG/M metagenome (GOLD analysis project Ga0209415, IMG submission 187696) | Peat soil microbial communities from Weissenstadt, Germany - SII-SIP-2007 (SPAdes) (version 2) | ecosystem: Environmental > Terrestrial > Soil > Wetlands > Peat | place: Germany... | reverse complement strand
ATCGTGACCAACATGTGACGCAACGCTAGAAACCGGACACTAGAGCGCAGAAATCCCGGAAGTTAAGGGCAGTGCCGTCGGCGCTGACGCGCCGCCGGCCGCTGCCGCGCGCCCAGCTGAGGTCTTATTTTCGGACCAGTCGCGCAGGCCACCAGTTCCGCTACTCCAGCGTCACCAGGAACTAAACACCTCATCCCACAGCTCGCTGCCCAGCTCGCCATGTTGATCGGCATGCTCCATCTTCTCGTTGAGGTAGTCCGAGGCACGCGCCCACCAGCTGTCGTGCTGGTGCAGGCCGAGCGCAGCGCGCAGTGATCCCTCAGGCGGATCGGCCGGGGTGCGAGGCAACTCGATGGCCTGGAAGGCCATCACGCTGCGGGCGTTCACCGACCGCAACCGGTCCAATCTCCGCTGGTGCTCGGGACGCGGGTTGCGACCTGAGAGGCGGGGTGCGAGCAAGTGTGGGGCTATGTGCGGCTGCAGAACGTCGTGGGCGATCGGGAGAGCTGTCAGCGCGATGTTGTCGACATCTTTGCCCTGGGCAGGTGGCGTGACAAGGAAGGTTATGGTGACCGGCACGAGCAGAGACTGGAACACAGGCCAGCGACTCCGAAACTCCTCGATCTGCGCACGGATCTGCTGACCGAACGCGGCTGTTTCTCCCGCGGCGCGGGGCGCGCTTGGCAAGGGGAGCGTCAGCGGGCTGGACAGGAGCAGGTCCCGGCTCTCGGCCTGGGCGTCGGCGAGAATGGCGGCGATCTGCTCGTCCGCGCCGATATTGTTCGTTGGGCGGAGGCAGTCTGCTAGCCCTGAGGCCAGCATTGCGTCTGTGCCCGCCAGTATGGCTTCCTGCAGGTCGGCTATATAGCGGAACCGGATGTCGTCATCGACCCACCGATGAAAGTCGGTGACGTTCGCGGGAGGAATGCCCGGCCAGCCTATGTCGGGTCCGTCGGGCAGCTCGGGGACGACGAACGGGCAGTCGGTGTCATAGTCGTCGTCATCGTCTTCCTGGCTCACGAGTACGGCGGCACGCATGTCGGCGGCGACGTCGCGTGCTCGCCGGGCAGTGATGTAGAGAATGCCGGTCCCGGTTGACCGGGCCGGGGCCTCCCAGGCCCAGCCCTGGTCCAGATCGACGTAGAGGAACTTGACCTGCCGGTCATCGCGGTAGAGCACGTGCCGCCGCCGCGGGCGAGCGTTTCCTTCTAGGGCTGGCCCGAGGACATCAAGGGCATGCTTGGCCGCGTTGTGGATGGCGGGCGGCCCCTTAAGAACGGACCGGAAACAAAGGTCCAGGGCGACCATTCCGGTCATCGGGAACCGTCGCCAGGCTTCCATCTCGTCCATCACCTGCTGCTGAAAGCTGATGGCCGCGCGGGAGCCGCTGCGGCCCTTGCGTGCGGGCTCCCCGTTGACGGCGAACCGCAGCGCTCTGTGTCGCCGCAGCGACCAGACCGACATCCGGAGATTCTCGGGCACTGGCTGGTCACCCACCACCGGGCGCTCCTCTCCGAGATCCAGGGACGTGATCCAGTCTGCATGCGTACCGTCGTGCAGGAGCCGGAGCGCGGTCACCGGAAGGGCGGACAACCGCAACGACACACGCTCGCCCAGCAGATCGAGCGAGACAACCGATCTGGCCGAACCGAGCAAGTCGGATGAGGCACCGAGCAGATCGAGTGAGACAGGACAGCCAGGTCGCTCTTTCGCGCCTGGTAGGCGGCGGCCAGCAGCGGGCGCACCGGTCCGCCAGCGCCTCGGTGTTCGGGATCGAGTGCAGTGCGGCCTTCTCATGGAATATGGCACGCTCGGTCCGCCCGGTCACGTCGGGAAGGTGCTCCAGCCTGCGGCCAGTCGCCTGCTCGAATGCCTCCCGGGGCAGCTCGCCGCCTACGCCCGGGTCTCGATCAGCGTGTGGTCGACGTCCCACAGCACCAGCGTGCGCGGCGGTTGGGCATCACTGTTCCATGATCGAACACGCTCGTGTGAGGCTGGCGTCGCCTTGAACCAGTGCCGCACGCGGGTGACGGCGCTCAGCTTCGGGTGGCGCCTGGCGGCCAGACGAGATGCATGGGCTTGCCGAGCCGTCTGGCCTGCTCGACCACCATGCCGGTGCCGCCTTGATCCTTGGCTGGCTGGCCGTCCCACACCGCGACCAGCGCGTCGGCCAGCTCCAGCATCGCAGTACTGGCGGCCTAGTAGGCCTGCAGGCCTGGTTCGGCGAACAGGCAAGTGCTGGAAGCTCGCTGGCGCGCTCAGCAGCTCGTCGAACACGGCGGGTCGCGCAGGTCGAGCTTTCGCTCGCGGTAGTCCGCCGTTAGGCACACGACGACAAGGGTGCCGCCCAGGTCGAGCACTGCGCGAGCGAAGATCTGGTCTGCACCCTTGGCCAGGCACGTGATGCCTGTGAGCCCATCCCGGTGCCTTGGCCAGCAGTTCGTGTATCCCGGAGCGGATCAGCTTCTGAGTCAGCGGCGTGAGGTTCATGTGGCCGGTGACCGCGATCAAGGGCATCGTCAGCCCTAGCCGCCGCGGTGCTGCCAGTCGCCGGGACGCTGTCCGCAGTGGCTGGTCATGTTCTGATGCCGCCGCCGTGATCGTCGCCGCGGTAGTACGGCGCTCGTTGATCGCCAGCTTGCGCTCGACCTCATCTGCCAGGTCGATGCCGTTCATCTGCGCGATGCCCGCCCGGTAGATCGCGACGTCGGCGAGTTCCTCGCCGAATTCGTGCAGGTGCTTGCGCCAGGCGGTGAACGCCTCGCCGATCTCGGCGGTGAGCAGGCCGAACTCCAGCGCGACGTCGGTCATATTGAACCCCTTGGCGATCTTATTGTCCCAGGCGCGTCGCTGGACCTCGCGGATATCCACCGGCTCCTCCAGGTGGCGGGCGTCAGGTGCGCGAGCCTACCGGGCTTGCGGGCAGCGGGTGCGGGGCCTTGCCGGTGACCTTCGTCTGGGCTCCGGCGTGCCAGGTCACCACGCGCTCGCGGCACCGGGCAGGACAACCTCGACATACACGGTCTTGCCGGGACCGTGCTGGTCCTCCACGACGCCCAACTCGCCGCCGTGAAGCCTGGTCAGGCCGTCGAGGAGCTGCAGTCCCCGGCCAGTTTCGTCGTCACCAGTCGCGTGCCTGCGGACCGGGCGGCCGACTCCGTGGTCGTGGACTTCGGCTCGTAGCCGGTCCGCCGCACACGACAGCCGGACGCCGACCGGCCCGGCGCCGTGGCACATCGCGTTGGTCACCAGCTCGCTCACGACCAGCTCGGCCAGGTCGGCATGCTCGTCAAGACCCCAGTCGCCCAGGGCCTTGCGGGCCTGCTCGCGCGCCCGGCGGATGTTGCTCAGCTTGGGGCCGAGCTGGTAGCAGGCCGAGCTGGCGGTAACGGTCACGGGCATGCACGGCCCTTCACAGCTGGCGCCGACAAGCGTCGCGCGGCATCACGGCCGGTCCGGGATGCGGGTAATGCCGTGCCGCCCAATGGCATCATCGGGCCGGCATGAGCATCGGCTCTGACATTCATGTGGCGAATTTCGCACGGCACGGGCTGCGCGATCATTACCTGTGCCGGGAAAGCCTGTGGTTCCCGCACACACACATCGCTGGCCTGCGGGAACGCGCCAGACACCTGGTCATGGTTCCCACCATGCCGCGCATGTGCGGGCTCATCAGCGGCAATGCGGCTACCGTTGATGCAGCGCCAATGCCTACGGCGTTGCAGTAAGAGGCGAGGTAAGCCGTGCCGTACGCGAAGACCAGCGAGCGCGCCGAGCAGCGCGCCCTTCGCGAGCGAATGCGCGCCCTGGGGCTGACCCACCCGCAGATCGCCTTCGAGTTCGCACGCCGGTACAACATGCGGCCCCGGGCTTCGTGGCGGCACGCCCACGGCTGGTCCCTCAAGCAGGCAGCAGAGAGGATCACCGCATGCGCCGCGCAGGCCGGCGTGAACCCGGACGGCACGACAGTCGCCATGACCGGCCCGCACCTGTGCGAGGTCGAGTCCTGGCCTGGGTACGGTTCCGTGCCGGCCGGGCGCAGGCCGACCCCGTACCTGCTGTCCCTGCTCGCCACCGCGTACGACTGCGCCATCGCCGACCTGCTCGACCTGGCGGACTACGAGCACATGCGGCCCGCGGACCTGCTGGTCCTGGGCAGGACAGCCGACGCCCGCAGGCAGGCGCGCGCAGGTGCGGGCGCCGCCGGGCAAACCGCTCCCCCGCGCCTGGCCACGGTCATCGAGCCGCCACCGGGGCAGGACCGGCAGGCGGCACCTCCGCCGGTCCTGCCGGACGGGCCAGCAGCGCCAGCAGCAGCCGCCCCCAGCCCCGCTCTTGCCCTGCTCGCCGAGGCGCTGCTATCGCCCGGCCAGCCATGCGAGGCGCCGGTGCCGCTGGCCGACCATGCCGCTCGTGCCTGGCGGCTGCGGCAGCAGGCCCGGTACCGCAAGCTGGCCGCCGAACTGCCTCCCGTGCTGCTGCGGGCGCGCGGGGGCGAGCCCGCCGTCACCGGGGACCGGCGGCTGGCCAGCGGGCTGACGCACCTATACAACGCGGCGTCCTCACTGGCCACCGCCCTGGGGTCGGCCGAGCTTGCCGGCATCGCCGCCGACCGGGCCGTCCGCACCGCCGCGGAGGTCGCCGACCCGCTGCTGAACGGCGCGGCCGCCTACCGGCTCGCCAACGTGCTGCTGTCAGCCGGGCAGCTGGAGTCCGCCCGGCTCGTCGCGATCAGCGCCGCTGACCAGCTCCGGCCGGCGCTGGCCGTCACCAGGAGCCACACCGCCACGTGGGGTGCGCTGCTGGCCACGGCCGCGCTGGCCGCGGCCAAGGCCTCGTCCGCAGCCGAGGCCAGGGAACTGCTGGGAGCGTCCAAGGTCGCCGCAGATCTGCTCGGCAGCGAGCAGGCCGACCTGTTCTCCATCTTCGGGCCGGCGAACTGGCTGATCCACGCGGTCAACATCGCGGTGGAGCTGGACGACGGCGCCGGGGCCGTGCGGCGCGCCGAGCAGATACCCCTGAGCCGGCTGCCGCTGTTCCTGGCCGAACGGCGGACCTTCCTGCTGGTCGGCAAGGCACGCGGCTACGCGCTTCGCGGCGACCAGGCCAGCGCCGCGCAGCTACTGCTGGAAGCCGACCAGGCCGCGCCCGAGGAAGTGCGCCGCAACCCGCACGCACGCTCGCTGGCGGCATCGCTGGCCGCGGCGGGCCCGGTCCGCAGCCAGGCGCTGCGCGAGCTCGCCGCCCGGATGAACGGCAACGCCGGCCAGCCTGCAACAGGCCCGGCGCGATGACCGGCCAGGACCAGCCGAAGGTGCTGTACGTGATCGCCTGCGGCGGCCGACCCGCCGGCGACCTGCCGGAGTTCACCAGCCGTGCGCTGGCCCAAGGCTGGGACGTGTGCGTCATCGCCACGCCGTCGGCGCTGAAGTTCCTCGACCCGGCGCGCCTGGCGGCGATGACCGGCCACCCGGTCCGCTCGGACTACAAGCAGCCCGACGAGCCTGACGTCTTGCCCCCCGCGGACGCGTTCGTGGTCGCCCCGGCCACCTTCAATACGGTCAACAAGCTCGCCGCCGGGATCTCCGACACCCTCGCCCTCGGCCTGCTCAACGAGGCCATCGGCGCTGGGCAGCCGGTCATCGCGGTGCCGTTCCCCAACCGGGTGCTGGCCCGCCACCCGGCGTTCACGGCCAGCATCGCCACCCTCCGGTCGTGGGGTGTCCGGCTGGTGTTCGACCCCGGGCGCTACCCGCTGCCGGTGCCCAACCAGGGAGAGTCCGGCAGCGCCCTGTTCCCGTGGGCGGCGCTGACCGGCGAACTGCGAGCCCTGAAGACCCCGGACGCGTCGGCGGATTCCCAGCGCGGGGAATGACCCGCCGCCCTCTGGCAGGCAGGCTTGCGGTAGTCCCGCACATCGGCAGCGCCGCCGTAAGCACGTGATCAGCACGAGGTCGGCCCGCCCCGGGGTCGCCCGGAACGCTCCGCATTCGGGCAACGCCAACATTGGGCACGTGACTTTCCGGTGTCATGCGGTCAGGCTGAATGTGGGGCTCAACGCCGCTTTGCCGCGCCCGCCAGGAAGGACCCATGACAAATTCGCCATCCGGCGCCGCGCTCCTGCCGGTGCCCGAAGTCCCCCGATCAGATCGTGACCGGCAGCCCGGCGGGCCAGTATCGTTCACGGCCGGGCATCATTTCACGCTGTCGGCCGGTGCCGACCCGGCCGCGCTCGCCGAGGCAGCGTCCGCGCCACTATCGGTGATCTTGCAGGTCACCAAGCGCTGTGACTTCAACTGCGGGTTCTGCTCGGAAACCCTGCAGATGGCCGATCCGACGCTTGAGCAGCTCGACACGATGCGCGCCAACCTGGCGGGGGTACAGCGAGTGTTCCTGTCCGGCGGGGAGCCGCTGCTGCGCCGCGACCTGCCCGACATCGTGGACATGTACTCGGGGTTCATCCTCGGCTTGCCGACCAACGCGACTCGGGGCGTGGTCATGGCCCCGCGGCTGGCGGGGAAGGTTGCGTTCGTCAACATCGGCTTCGACGGGCCACGGGCGACGTTCTCCCGGGTCCGCGGCGACTACGACAAGGCCATGACCGGGGTGCGGGCGTTCATCGCCGCCGGGCTGCCGATCTCGCTGTCGGCGGTCGTGCTCCGCTCCACGATGCACGCGCTGGGGTACCTGTGCCAGATCGCTGACGTACTCGACGCCGGGAAGCTGAAGCTGATCCTGCCGCTGCGCAAGGGCAACGCGCTCGGGCTGCCGGAACGGGAGTTCATCACCGTCGACGAGGCTCGCGACGCGTTCGGCCGGTTGACCGAGCTACGCGCCACGCACGACTGGCGGCCGGCGGTGCGGATGACCCCGTGGACCGCGGAGACCGAGGGGCACATGATCGTGATCGAGCCGAACGGCAACGCCCAGGCCTGGCCGGTGTACGACCAGCCGGACCTGTTCCTCAGGCTCGGCAACCTGCTGGAGGAGCCGATCGCCGCGATCTGGGATCGCTACCCCTACAAGCCCAGCCACTACGCCAAGTACCTGGGCGCCAGCATCTACACGGCCGCCCGCACGACGCCTTGATGCGCACCTACACCAACCTGGCATGGCCCGACGACCCCTACCGCACCGGGCAGCAGCTCTACCCCCGGCCCGCCCCGAGGCTGGCCGCGTTCACGGCAAGCCTCGCCGAAGGCGGCGGCCGTCCTGCCCGCTATTCGGCAGCGATCGTCTACCTGCCGCTGCACCGCACCCGGGCGGTGGCCGTCACAGGACAGACGGTTGGGTTCGGCTTCCGCGCGGCCAGCGTGGACGACGATGCCAAGGCGGCCGCCTTGGCCCAGATCGCCGACCTGGACCTGATGCAAGCCCGCCGACACGCGGCGATCCTCGCCGGGAGCCGGCTCGACTGTGAACTGGCCGCATTGCGGGCAACGGTGCCAGACGCGGTGCTGCGCGGCATCGCCTCGGTCGAGAGGGAATGGGCAGATCGCGGCACGCCTGCCAAGGGCCGGGCGGCGATGATCGACTGCGGATTCGACCTCCCTGCCGCCGGGTCGCTGGAGGTGGCGTGCCAGCAGGCCCGGATCACCCCGCTCGCCGAGGCCGCCGGCGAGCTGGAGGCGCCCGCCATGGCCGAGGTTGCCGCCGCTGCGGCAGTCGGGCGCGCGCTGTGCATCGCCCTGGTATGCGCCCGGCACCTGAACCGCTACACCTGGCGGGGAATCCTGGACATCGGCGAGATCATCGCGGCCAGCGCATGGGACTGCTTCCCGCGCTTGCCGACAAGCGCGTGGTGACCGTGCCAGACTCCAGGTTCAGCGCGAGCGTGCCAGCCGCAGATGACAATCCCGCCGGAGCCCCTGAATGATCATTACAGGTAACCTGCCCGGCTCCCGGGCAGCGCCCGCGCGCGCGCCGGGAACGCTGCTGGTAGCCGCCGTCGACGTGGAGTGGTCGAAGAACTACCGAATCCGCGGCGGCAACGTGCCGTTCTGCTACTCGGTGATCTGGCTGGCTCTCCCGCGCGGCGGCACGGACACCAGCCTGGGCACTGGCTCGTTCTGGTACACCTCCGCCTACGTGCATGACGCGGGCGAAACCCAGGACCTGGCCGCAGGAGCCGCCCAGGCGCTGGACGACGTGCTGCGGCGGGCTGACCTCGTCGCGGGGCACCAGCTCAGCAGCGACCTGGCCGTACTGGCTGCCGCCTCGAACGAGCCGACGCAGGGCGTGACAGTGGCCCGCGCTGCCTGGCATCAGCGCCGCCAGGCAGCCGAAGGCCCGCGGATGGTGGACACCCGCTATGACACCGGGCACATCCTGTCCTGCACGTCACGGCGGCTGGTCGACGTGTGCGCTGACCTGCGGCTGGATGTCACCCAGCCGGAGCTGCGCGGCACGTCCATGACCGCGCTGCACCGCCGCTGGCTGGAAGCCGGAGACGCGGTTGCGCGTGAGAAGATCAGCGTGCTCAACCTGCGGCATTCGCTGTCTACCGCATTGGTCGCCGCGCGCGCCGCCGGGCTGGGGAGCTGGGAGCCAGGGCTGAATGTCAACCGGCTGCTCGCTGTCGGGCTCGGCGGAGCGTTCGGCTGGCTCTCCGGGCCGGTGTTCACCGCCCTGCTGGGGAACTCCGGTGCTGCGTGACTGCGTGGTCATCGCCATCGAGGGCACCCACGCCTCCGGCAAGACCACCCTCACCCACGCGCTGGTCGCCTACTACCGCGAGCGCGGCATCCACGTGACGACCGTGGAAGAACCCGCCCGGCACAGCCCGTTCATCGAAGAGATCGTCGTGCACGGCAAGGGCGCCTTCGACCTGGAGACCGAGGCTGACCTGTTCGCCGCCCAGCTCTCAGCCCAGCTGCGGGCGGCCCGCCAGCACTCGATGATCGTCTGCGACAAGACCATCGCCAACGTCCTGGCCTACGCCCGGCTGGTCCTGCAGGCACCGCCGCGCAGTCAGGCCGCCGATGTCCTGGCGGCGATGGAGGCGTTCTGCCGCGCCTGGGCCGGCACCTACGACGCGGTGTTCTACTGCTGCGACCAGTTCAGCCAGCACCAGGCCGGTGACCCCTACCGCGCCAAGGTCCTGGACCTGCAGCCTGCCGCCGACCGGGTGGTCCGGTCCACCTGCGCCACCGTCGGCCAGCGGGTCATCGACATCCCGCCCAATATGACCACCGGGCAGCGCGTCCAGTGGGTCGCCGGGCAGGTCACCAAGCTCGGCCTCGCCAGGGAGAAATAGGCATAACCCCACAGGCCAAGTGCCGCCACCCTGAGTCGGCGCTGCATGCAGACGAAGCCTTGCTCAAACGCCAGTCCCGCCAGCCGCCTCCTGGGAGAATGCCCGCGAGGACGCGAGCGGCCGTCGGTCAGGCCTGCGCCCGCGGCGAGTTCGCCATCGGCCAGCATGCCGGGATGAAGCAGGGCGCAGCCACTGCCGCGCAGCTCTAGCGCATCGGAGGGGCCATGTGGGATGACGTGAAACGCCTGCACGAATACCACGGTGACGTGCCGGTCGAGATGCGCATCCTCAAACTCACCGAGGAAGTCGGCGAGGCGGCCGAGGCGCTGATAGGGGTGCGAGGGATGAACAGCAGGAAGGGCATCTGCCGGACCACCGGCGACCTGCTAGACGAACTGGCTGATGTCATCATCACCGCCGCTGTGGCGATGAGCGCCGTCACCGGCGGCGGGGCGGACGAGGCGCGCACCCACTTCGAGCAGCGGCTCCAGGCGATCACCGCCCGGACAACCGGACCGTGATCTCAGGCGCCCTCAAGCCCCCAGAGGTGGGCGACGTCGAAAAGAATCTCAATGAGGTCCCGGTCGCGGCACCTCGGGCAGGTGTTCTGGTGTCTGATCGCCTGGAACACGTGGCTGGCCAAGCCAGCCAGTGCGAGCCATCCCCCGAAGCCGCCAGGCCCCTTGCCCTTCGCCATTTCGGCACTCCTCCTGAGCGCGCCGGTGAGCCCGGCCCTACGCCACTCACAGTAGCCGCAGGTGCCGACAGTGCGTGTCCGCGGAACTTCGCGCCGGCGCAGCAAATTGGCTGCAGCCGGCCTGGGGATGCCGCCTGGATGCGGGGGAAGGTGCGCGAACTCCGGCGCAACTCCTGACGCAGCCTACTGGCTGCCACTGGTGGGGTGCCGAGGTCCATCACCGGGAGGCGGCATGATCGTCGTCTCGTACGGCACGTCCGCAGAGTCGGCGGACATGCGGTCGTAGACCTCCAGGATGAGGTCCTTCGTACGATACGCGCCGTACTTGGCAATGTCGTTGTTCTTCAGTCCGCCGCTCTCTGTCTGGAACGTCTCCATGATGTAGTCGACGTCGTCCCGCTCGATCCCGTACAGGCGGAAGAAGAAGGCATCGAGCTCGGCACGGATCTGCGCCCGGCGCTCCCCGTCCCAGACGAACGGAGCGCCGCCGTCGCCCAAGTCGCGTGCGAGGGGTGCCATGTCGTAGGCGGTGTAGACGAGCTCAAGGACCCGCGGAGTGAGGAAGCCCGTGTGAGCTTCCAGAGTTGAGGGCGTAGGGACAGGCAACTGCTTCCAGGTGAACACATACATGTGTTCATCGCCGACCTTCCGTCGACTGACGAAGTCGAGGACCAGCGAACTCTGCACGGCGATGAGGGCTGCGGCCAGGACAGGAGCGATGAACGGCAGCATCAGCGGGAAGGTGTGCCCCACTGCTGCACGCGGCAGGAACGCGGGAATCGCTGTCCGCTCGTTGGTCGAGGCCGTAACGTCGCACCATCCGCACAACCACTCCCTGTCCCATTCCAGCTCACCGAGACGTCGGGATACGCCGGGAACCTTGACGTCCCTGCCTCGCCGGCGCGCGGGAATCACGCCGTCCTCGGCGATCCAGTGCAGCGGCATCGCGAACCTGCCGGGATCCTGAAGCTCCTCCGCCGTGAGGTACCGCGGCTGATTCTGGCGGTTGACCGCCGTCGCGCTCTTGACCACGTCGGCCGCGCGATGGTTGAAGAAATCGATCATCTTCGCCTCGTACAGCGGGAGCATGCGCTTCCCGGCGCGGACAAAGACGTTGCCGTGCAACTGCCAGCCGTCAGCCTCCAACGCCTCACGCGTGCGGAACAGGTCTGAGTCGTCGCTCATGTCGAAGAGACGCTTGACAATGATGTTCCAGGGATTGCCGTCTGGCTTCGCCTCGTGCCACAACACGGGCACGCGGCGGTAAATCGCGGCGGTCAAATCAGCAATCCGGCGATTGTGGAAGATTGGCAGCGTCCCGGTATTCGGGTTGATGAGCGCGATCTCCTCCGGGCTGAGCGCGAACACCCGCTCGGTGTCGTCTAGGTCGGCTGTGTCCAGGAGGAAGAACGCGAACCTCGCGCCCGGCTCGCGCATCGCCTTTCCGACCAGGGAAAGAAGGCAGAATTTTTCGCGGGAGTCCACTCCCGGGAAGAGCAACTTGCGGTTCTCGAAGTCATAGAGCGAGGCGACGGCAGCATGCTCGGTGAAGTCGCCGAATAGGTACTGGCCACCGGCGCCGGTGGCGATGTCGGTCGGGATGATGCAGCCGACCCGGCCCTCCGGCGCGGCGATCGTGGCGAACCGTTCGGCGAAAAGCTGGTCGGTCTGCAGCGAGTTAACACCTGGAGCGCTAAGCCCCTTGGCGCATAGCGGGAATGCGACGGACCGGCTGGCGAACAGGAACGTCGATTTCACCTTGCGCCGCGCGGCGCGGTAGCGGGCGCCTTCGTCCGGGTTCTCTCGCTGCCATTCGATTACGCGAGCGCGCCGCGTCTGCCCCGTGAGCGCCGCTATAGACGGCTCGACCACGCTGAAGTACTTCTTGTCCTCGAAATCGACCTTGTCCCACGGCGGGTTGCCGAGGACACAGGTGAAGCCTCCGGACCAGCCGACAGCCGGATCAACGTCCGGATCCGGGGTTCCGGGCACATGGAAAATGTCGGGAAACTCCAGGTGCCAGTGGAAGAAGCCGTACTCGGTGCGGAGCCGCGTGATCTCCGTGCTGCTGGTCGGCGGGATCGCGACACCGCCCTGTTCGCGCAGCGCCCGGAAGACCCGGTTGACGATGGCAGGGGGCGCGTCCCTGGCCTTGAGCCAGACGAAGGCGGCGCACCAGGCGTCGGCGACCAGGCGGGCGTCGAGGTATTCCGGGGATCCTTCCCAGGCGCGGTAGGCGGCGGCCTGACGGTGCACGTCGCGCAGGGAACCCGCAGCCGCGCTGGTGATCTGCGCGAGCTGCTCAGCGAGCTTGTCGTTCGACTGAGAGAAGATATCCTGGTCCGCGAACAGCTCGCCTTGCTGCGCGTTGTCCTTGGCGTTGGCGCGGCGGAGTGACGCTGCCCACTCCTTGTCGTCGCCCTCGACGGGCTTGAAGGCGTCGTCGGGGATGCCGTCGGCCATAAGCGTGGGGGTCGCGCCGATCAGCGCGTTGCCGCACTTGACGCGGGCGTCGAGGAAGCCGAGGGGCTTGCCGGGTTCGAGTGCCTCCAGCCAGAGCGAGACCTTCGCGAGCTCAACGGCCATCGGGTTGATGTCAACGCCGTAGATGCAGTGGGTCACGACGTCGCGCAGTGCGGTGCGCAGCGCTTCGAGGGTCGGTTCGGGGTTGTGCTCGCGAACCATGGCGAGGCGCTTGGCGATGCGCCGGGCGGCGGCGACTAGGAAGTGCCCGGACCCGCAAGCGGGGTCGCAGACGGTGACCGAGAGCAGCGCGTGGGCGATCGCGGTCGCGGGGTCTTCCCCAGCGGCGGTTGCCGCGGTCTCGGCGCTTTTCTGCGCGTCGTCGATGACGGGATCGAGCGTCGTGTCGAGCAGGCAGTCGATGAGCGAGGTGGGAGTGTAGTAGGAACCAGTGCTCTTGCGTTCGTTGCCTGGCATCACGTCGAGCAGGAAGCGGCGCTCTTCCTTGCTCCACTTCGGGACCAATTCCAGGAGGGACTCGTAGATGGATCCGAGTTCCTCGGCCCCGAGGTTGCGGTAGTCGACGGGCCGGTACCTCTTGGTGGACGGGTCGTGGACGCGGGCCAGCGACTTGGTCGCGGCGAGCAGGTGCTCGTTTGACAATTCCAGGCTGTGCAGGATCTGGTCGGTTCCGGTGTCGTCGTAGATGCCGCCGAGGCCGGGCAGGCCAAGCTGGGGCAGGCCGTTCTCGTCGCCGAGTCCGCGGAGCACAAGGCGCACGACCTGCCAGAGGTCTCCGTGAGTGGTGCCCGCGCGGCGCACCGCGACTTCCCGCAGACGCATGGACGAGAAGTACTTCTCGTAGCGGTTCCTGGTGTTGTCGTCCGCGCCTGGGGAGAGCAGGACGTCGCGGTCCTCGGCGACGAACCAGAACAGCAGCCGGTACACCAAGCGGAGCAGGGCGCGCTTGAACAGGTCGGCGTCGAGGTCGTCGCGGAGCCGGGTGTTGGCGGGGTGGCGGAGGAACCCGGTGCCGAGGTGAGCGATGGCTTTCTGCACCCCGTCGCGGAGCTGGTCGAGAGCGCGGGCTCCGGCTTCGATGGCCTCGGCGCGCCAGCGTTCCATCCGGCAGGAGGACGGCGCGGCGCCGTCGGGGATCTCGTAGCGGGAGACGTGCAGCAGCCGGTACAGCACGACGAACTCGGCGAACTGCTCGCCGTCGAACATGGCCTCCAGGTCGATGTCGATGTAGGAGCTTCCGGCTAGGGAGGTTGAGTCGCGCAGGATGCGCAGGTGCCGGCCGTTGCCCAGGATTCCCCACAGGTGCGCCGGTGACCGGTTCAGGCATTCCTGGAGCATGGACTGCGGTGGCAGCCCGCCGCTTGCCGGGCGGCGGTCCAGGTCAGCGTCCCAGGAGGCGAGGTGGATGGGGACGTGCTCCCACCGGTGGGAGACCGGGACCGCGTGCGCGTGGTCGTCGGCGTGGATTCCGGCCGGGAGCCGGTGCAGGCGGCCGAAGCCGTGCTCTTCGAACAACGGCAGCAGCCAGTTCTCGGTGGCCAGCCCGGCAGGATCGTGGCCGTCATCGCCGAGGGCGGCGCGGAGGCTGCGCCAGGCACCCTTGAGGTAGTCCCAGTGCCGCTCGGCGTCGTCCTGGACGGACCGGACGCCGACGACGTGGTAGTCGGCCGGCTTGGAGCCCGAGATGTCCTTGCCGTCGGCGATCCGGGCCAGCATGTCGGCGGGCAGCAGGCCGCCGACGACGCGGATGGAGGCGAAGGCCTGGCTGGCGGAGACGGTGGAGGTCACTGGCCGACACCGGGCTCGGCGGACACGGGCAGGTACACGTACGTGCCGAGGATGTCGGCGTCGCCCTGGGCTGTGACGGTGATGCCGCGCACGGCGTGGTCGGCGCTGCGGCGCACCCGGCGGTGGGCTTCACGCAGGTCTTCGGCGAACCCGGCGCCCCGCCTGGCCAGTTCGGGCATCACCTCGGGCAGGCCGTCGAGGACCCGGCGGATCGCGGCCTGGGCGAACTCGGTGGCCGTGTTGGCGTCGGGCCTGGCGGCCAGCAGCGCCGCGGCCGTGTCGTCGGGCAGCCAGTCCGCGGAGCCTGGCGGGCCTTCGAAGCCGAGCACGCGGCCGTCCTCGGCGACCAGGGGCCGGTCACCGTGACGGCCAGGCAGGATGAGCTGGAATCGGTACCGTACGAGCAGCACCGTGGTGCGCCGGGTGACGGCGCTGGTGCGGATGACGCCGCAGCGCCGGGCGGGACGGTACCGGGCGGGCATGTCTTTGTCGAGGGCCGCGGACAGGACGAAGTGCGCGACGGCGCCGACGATCGGGTTGGTGCGGGTGAGTGCCGCCTCGCCGCGTGGCACGCCGGGTGCCGTGCGGAACGCGATGCCCGGCCACTCGCCGGCGACGGCGGCGATGCTGTCCCGCAGCCCGGCCGGAAGCGTGGCGGTGGTGACAGTGAAGTCACCGTCGGCGGCACCGGTGAGGTCGCCGCCAAGCGCTCGCAGCGCCGTGCGCGTGAAGGACCGGATCTCGTCGTCGGAGCCGAGCGCGGCTCGGGTGGCGGTGACCTCGCGGGCGACGTCGTCCGGGTGGATGCTGCCCTGGGCGTAGCGGGACCGCGACCTGCGCTCGCGCTCGGCCATCGAGTTCCACTCGGCGTCCAGGTCCAGTGCCTGCTGCCCGGTGACTTCCCCGAGATCGAACAGGGCCTGCTGGCTGCCGGCGGCCCTGTCCCGCCGCAGCAGCCATCCGACAACCGCGTCGGTGACGGCCGCCGACGTCTCGTCCGGGACCGGAACCGAGATGCCGGTGGACTTGCGGATCTCCCGGTGCTTGCGGATCAGCACGTCGAGGACCCTGCCGTCGATGTCGTTGTCGGAGCCGTAGATGGTGACGACCCGGATGTCGGCCGAGCGCTGGCCGAACCGGTCAACGCGGCCCTCGCGCTGCTCGTGCCGGGTGGGGTTCCACGCCAGGTCGTAGTGGACGATCGCGTTGAAGTGGTGCTGAAGGTTAACTCCTTCGGCCAGGCAGTCAGTGGCCACCAGGACGCGCCGGGCACCGTTCTCGGCCGCGGCATCGGCCAGCTTCTCGATCCGCTCGATGCGCTGGGATGGCGACAGGGTGCCGGTAACGGCGGCTATGACAGTCTTGCGGCCGAGCTGCCCGTCCAGATGCTCGGCGACGTACTCGGCGGTCGGGATGTAACGGCAGAACACGATCGGGTCGTAGCCGTCTTTGATCAGCTTCTTGAGTGTCGTGATCAGCAGGGCCAGCTTGCGGTCGCTGGCCGGGCCTTCCAGCGTGGCCGCGCGGCTGGCGAGGTCGCGCAGCAGCGCCGGGACTCCTGCGCGCGTGTCCTGGCTGGTGTCGGCGCCGGGCGCGGCGTCGATGCCGTCGGGGTTCTCGTCGTCGGCCATGTCCGCGGTGACGGGCCGGCCGAGCTCGTCGGCTTCCTCGGCGGTCGCCGCGGCGGCGGACCGGGAGCGGGTCAGCAGGGTCTGCGCCGCGGCGCGCGGTGAGGAGACCATGGACCGGAGCAGCGCAATCGCCGACCACCAGGCCACCCGCTGGTCACGCTGCCCGGCGGCGCCGGCGAGGCGGTCGCTGGCGTAGGCGATCGCGTCGTCCAGCAGCGCCCGGTAGTCCGGGGACAGCGTGTACGGCTCGTCCCTGAAGAGCCGGTCATCGGGGAAGGCGGTGTCCTCGTTCAGGTAGGAGCGGAGGTCAGCGCGGCGGCGCTGCACGAAGCAGGACGCCAGGTGCCGCCTGCCGGCCTCGGTGGCCAGGTCCGCGTGAGCCAGGGCCGGGTCGAGCAGCCCGATCAGGCTGCGGAACAGCTCGTCCTTGCCTGAGTGCGGGGTGGCGGTGACCAGGAGCAGGTGCCGTCGCCGGTCGGCGGCGAGCCGGGACAGCAGCTCATACCGCTGCTGGGCGGACCTCACGCCGGTGCCGTCCGCGGACACGCAGGTGTGCGCCTCGTCGACGATCACCAGGTCAGGACAGTGGGCGACGAAGTCGTCGCGGTGCCGGGGGGATTTGATGAAGTCCGTGGAGATCACCAGGTGCCGGTACCGGTCGAACAGCGACTGGCCGTAGGCGAGGCCACGTTCCAGGCGCGGGACGGTGGATGCAAGCACCAGCTCGGCGTCGATGCCGAACTTGCCGCGCAGCTCGTCCTGCCACTGCTCGGCCAGCGCCGGGGAGCACAGCACTGCCAGGCCTGCCGCGTCGCCCTGGGCCAGCAGCTCGGCGGCGATGAGCCCGGACTCAATGGTCTTGCCGATGCCGACGTCGTCGCAGATCGCCATCCGGACCACGGGCTGCTGGCGCATGGCCATTAGCAGTGGCACCAGCTGGTAGGGCCTGGGTTCGACCGCGATCGAGGCCAGGGACCGGAACGGGCCGGCGCTGGACCGGAACCCGACCCGCAGCGCGGTGCGCAGCAGCCCGGCGGCCTGCGCGTCGCCGAGATCCTCCGGCGCGGGGGCCGAGAACCGGGCCTCGGTCACCTGTTCCAGCGCCGGGAAGACCGCGGCGATGTCGTCGTCAGTTCCGCCGAGCGGCCGCAGCACGAGCAGGTCCGGGGCGCTGTCCGGCAGCACGACCCATTCCCGGCCGCGGGCGGTGACCAGCGAGCCCGCCGCGTAGGCGACGTCCATACGTGCCTGCCCTCCTACCGGCCCGCGCCGAACACCGTGGGGTTGGCACCTGCCAGGTCGTTCCAGTCGTCGTCATAGCGGACCCGGATCACGTACCAGCCTGCGTCCTCCAGCCGGTCGCGGGCCTGGTCGTCGCGCTCGGCGACCGCCTGGTCATCATGCACCGGCCCGTCCACGAATACCGCGACGCTGCCGCTAGCCAGGCGGTAGATAAAGTCAGGCCTGGCCCGCGCCGCCTCGACCAGGGTCTGCGCCTCGTCGGGCAGCCGGTAGCCGTGATCCTTCAGCCACTGCACGAACTCGGTCTCCAGGCTGCTGTCGGCCTGGGCGATAAGCGCGATGGACTGCTCGGTGCGTGACTGCCCGCGCCCGGCGGGCAGCGTCGTCGCCTGGGCCAGGGCCATCAGCAGGCCGACGGCGCGGTGACGGTCGATCAGCGGGTGCACGAGCTGGTTGCCGTAGCTGAGCAGGCAGTCATAGCAGCCCTTGGCGCACGGGTGCGCCGGGTCGAGTCCGCCGAGGTCGCTGCCGGTGTCCGGGTCGAAATGCGCGATGCGCAGCGCCTCCCGGGCGGCGCGGGCCAGCGCGTGCGGCTCGGCATGCAGGCGGCGCAGTACCCCGGCGCCGCCCTCGGCGGACTCGGTGAACAGCAGCCGATCGCGGGGCCCGTCGTCGGGCGGCAGCAACTCACCGTCAAGCTCGGAGTCTTCGAGCTGGAACACCGCCTCGATGCCGCGTTCGAGCGCGTACATCACCGACAGGGCGGTCCCGGCGTCAACGGTTGCGGCGAGCTGCAGGACCAGGATGTTGCGGCGGTCTTGCACATAAGGAATCACCCGGGTCCGCTGAGCCGCGGGCTCGCCGTCGTCGCCATTGCCCTGGCGGGCCTGGGCTTCGGGCAGCCACCGCCCGGTCACCGGATCCAGCCAGAACCCGTCGGGTTCGATGGCAGGCCGCCGCAGCGGGCCGAGGTTGGTGCGCCGCACTGTCGCCGAGTCCCCGTAGGTCAGGCGCGCGACCGGGTCGTCCGCGTCCTGGACGATGGCGTCCAGGCGGCCAGGCCGGTCACCGTGCCGCTGGAAGCTGTAGGAGGTGACGATCCTGAACCCGGCGCGGCGGCGTTCCTCCTCGTCGGAGGAGATCCGCTCTAGCGGGCGGGTGAACACGGTGTGCAGGTGCAGCAGCCCGCCAGTGGCCTCGCCGAGCATCGCGCCGCACATCTCGCACCGGTCGATCCCGGGCGCGACGTCGTGATGGTGCCCGCAGCCGGCGCAGCGGCGGGCCTGGCCGGTGACGACCTCCCCGGCCGAGTCGGCCGGAAGCTGGATCCGGTTGACCTCATACCGCGCCCCTTCGTGATAGATGACGGCCCGCGGCCCGAACTCCCTGATCGCCAGGAACCTGGGCCGCTGCACGAAGTCGCCGTCCGCGCCGTACCGGCCGCGCACGGAGATGTAGGCAGCAATCGGCAGCCGGGGGAAGGAGTAGCCGGGCAGGAAGCCTTCCGACGCCAGGTACCGGTAGGGGTTGAAATCGGAGGTCAGGTTGCGGGCATCGCTGTCCTCGTTCAGCAGCAGCGTGAGCTGGGTCTCGGCCTCGCGGCGGCGCCGTGCGGCGGCATCACGGTCCCGCTGCGACAGCGAGTGGTCCAGCCGGCGCCGGTTCTGCTCCCACTGGTCGATCAGCGCCGCCCGGAACAGGTCACGCCACCGGTCGAAGGCATGATCGAACGCCGCCGGGGCGGCCCGCACTGCCTGCTCGACCCATCCCGGATCCCACCACGAGGTCCGGTCACGCAGGCCGTCCTCGAGTTCCCGCAGAACCGCGCTGGCGCGGGCGACCGCCCGGCGGGCCGCGTCCGGGGAGGCAGCATCCCTCGCGACGCCGTCCAGCAGCGGCAGGCGCGGGTCGGGCCGCCGCCTGCCCTCCGGCTCGGTGCCGGACATGTCGATGCTGCGCGGGATCGCCCGGCCCAGTTTCACGCCTGCCTCAGCCAGCCAGATCGCGTGCACGTGCGCGCGGATCAGGTCCTCGTTCAGCAGGTCCAGCCGCGCCGGGGCAACGGAGCCGGCGACCATCTTGTCGGACCGGCGGAAGTAGTACTGATCGTGGCTGTTGCCGGTAGCGCAGTACGTGGTCACCAGTGCGGGCTGCCCGGACCGTCCCGCGCGCCCGGAACGCTGCGCGTAGTTCGCCGGGGTGGGCGGCACGTTACGCATCGCCACCGCGTTGAGGCCGGCGATGTCAACGCCCAGTTCCATGGTCGGCGAGCAGTAAAGCAGCTTGAGCTCTGCGGTCCGGAAGTCCTCCTCCCGCTCCTCCCGGACCTTGGGGTGTACCTGGGCGGTGTGCTCCCGCGCCGTCAGCCCGGCCAGCGTCCCGGCGACATCCCGGTAGAGGCGGACGAAGTACGGGTTGACCCGCGGGCGCGCTGCGCCACTGAAAGTCCGCGACAGCGGGTCATCGACCCCAGTACTGCCGTCCCCCGGGCGCCACACTAGCGCGGTCGCCCGGACCCGGTACCCGGTGCCGTTGCGGCGGCGCGGGTCCTCTACCTCGCTGACCAGGCCCGCGCTGGCCAGCGCCCGGAGCAGGTCCGCGATGATCTGCTGCGCATCGTCGGAGGTGATCGCGCCGAGATGGCCGGGGAAGCGGCCGGCGCGCTTGAGGTACCGGCCGAACTTGCCGCGCCCGGACAGGTTCACGTGCTCGCGAGGGCTGCCCGGCCGGCCGGCGCGCGCGAACACGGTCGCCACTGTGGGCTCGTTGTCCTTGGTGACGACCCACTCGTCGCGCAGCGAGCCCTGGCTGCGGCGCTGGATCCGGTCCAGCTCATCGTCGGCGAAGCACTCCACGCCGATGGCCAGAGAGCGACGCATCTCATCCAGCAGCACCTCGCAGATCGCGGCGCGCGTCTCCGAGGCCGCGTCGCGGAGCGGGGCGGCGGCGCCGGCCCACAGGTCCGCACGCGCGGCCGCCTCGTCTAGGCCCAGGTATCCGATCCGCAGCAGCCCGGCCTGCTCTAGGTTCGGCATCGTGACCCGCCAGCCGCGTTCCAGGTCGAGGTAGACGCGCAGGTTGACCACATCGCGCAGGGCCGCGTCGGTCCGCCGCCGCATCGCGGGTTCCTCGCCGGGCTCGCGGGCGTACTCGGCGAACTCAAGGCCGAGCGAGCGAGTCACGCGGGTGGCGATGTCGTCGTAGTACAGGCCTTCTTCGCCGCGCCCTGTCGCCTCCTGGGCCGCCCGGTACAGGGCGCCGCGCAGCATCGTGACCTGGACGAAGTCGTTGAAGTGCCCAGCCTGCAGCGAGGCGTCCTGCCGGTTGTCGACGAACGTCAGCAGCTTGCGCGCATGCCGGTCCAGGTCCGGGCCGGGGACCGCCATCAGGCTCCGCACGATTGACGCCGAGATCAGCGAGGTCGCCGATGACCGGCCTTCCTGGTCGAGGGTGGCCAGTTTCGCGAAGTCCCGGCCGCGGACCTGCTCATACGACACACCGCAGCTCAGGCAGAACCGGAACGGGGCGGGGATGAACGCCGCCTCGATGCCGCCGGCCGCTGGGCGCTCCTCGCCGTAGACGTCGACGGTCACCGGCTGAGGCAGGTACTTGCGGGCAGTGGGCCTGATGACGTCCTCGCCCGTGCGGTCGGACACTTCCAGCCACGATTCGGGCAGGCGCCGATCGGCGATGACCGTCTGCTCGTCCCGCGGCCACGGCATCTCCCGGGAGATGTACAGGTAGCCGTCGGAATCGACGGCTCCTTCGCCACCAGCCGCGACCGCGTCACGCCGCGCCAGGTAACGCACGCCGCCTGCCTGCTGCCGCCGCCAGACCACCACGTACTCCTGGCCGCATTCGCGGCAGAACGCCAGCGGCAGCAGGATCTTCCCGCCCGATCCGGGCTGCTCGACCTGGTAGCTGCGGGTGATGTGGCGGGCGTTCTCGTCCTCCAGCGTGACGTACACGGTGTCGCCCTTGGACAAGAACTGGTGCAGCCGGAAGGCGAACAGCGGACGCCCGGTGTCCGGATGGCGGGCCCGCGACCCGGCCCGCAAGGTCCGTTCCAGAGCCTTCTCGCACTCGTCCGGATCGGCGCCGGCCTGCGTGGCCAGCAGCCGCGCCGCCTGCTGCACCGTGACCGGCGGGCGCCGCACCCACCGGCCGTCGCCGTCGCGGTCGAGCCCGAACGCCGTCTCGATCCAGGAGGCGAGCGGGTCGCCGGCCAGGTCCGCATAGTCCGCCGGGGCGGCCGGGGCGGCGATCCGCTGCCGGGTCACCTGGCCAGGATCCTCGGCGGTCGCGCGGACGAGCGTCTCGCCGATCACGTGCTCGGGCTTCACCATGGTGCCGAAAATCTGGGAGGCGACCTCGGCGACGACCCGGCGCTGGTCATCGCCGCTGCCCTCGGTGGACATGGTCGCCGAGGTGCCGACGCACTGCACGTCCGGCGCGGCGCAGGCGTCCTTGACCCGGCGGATCAGCATCGCCACATCCGCACCTTGCCGGCCCCGGTAGGTGTGCAGCTCGTCGAAGACCAGGAACTGCATGCCCTCGGCCATCCGGATCAGGGACCGCCGGTCGTCGGGGCGGGTGAGCATCAGCTCCAGCATCACGTAGTTGGTGAGCAGGATGTCGGGCGGGTTGGCCCGGATCTGGTCCCGCCTGGCCTCGTCCTCCTGGCCCGTGTAGCGGGCGAAAGTCACCGGCTCCTGGCCGTCACCGAACCCGTCGCGCAGGAACTTCTCCAGCTCACCCAGCTGGCTGTTGGCCAGCGCGTTCATCGGGTACACGATGATCGCCCGGACCCTGGGCCGCCGGTCAGTTCCCTTGGCGCGCAGCACCCGGTCCACGATCGGCACGATGTAGGCCAGCGACTTGCCGGACCCGGTCCCGGTCGTCAGCACGTAGCTGGAACCGGTGCGGGATGCCTCGATGGCTTCGCGCTGATGCTGGTAGAAGCGGATCGGCTGGCCGTCGCAGGCCGCCGAGCCGGGTGTCTTGCCGGACTGGAAGATCTGCTTGCACTGCGGCTGCAGCACGCCGGAATCGGCAAGCTCGGCGACCGATCCGCCGTCGGCGAAGAACGGGTTCAGCGACAGCCACGGATCGGGCCACTGGGACTTGGCGTCCAGGTCCTCCTCGACGAACGCGGCGATCCGGTCGTCGCGGATCACCGCCGCCCCCTCGGTGAAGCCGCGGTAGTCACCGATCAGCCGCCGGTGCACATCGAAGATATCGAACCCGCCGTCCCGGTCGACCACAGCGGCAGCCGCCTCGGCAGGCGGGATCGGCGTCAACTCGTCCGGGGCGACGCCGACCGCGGCTTGCTCGCGCAGAGGGACCGTCGGGTCTCCCACCCCGGCCGGGGCGTCATGCGCAGACGCCAGCGCGAGCGGGACGAGCAGGCCGGCGACCTCGGCGGCGTCGGCGGGCCGGTCGGCCGGGTCTTTCTCCAGCAGCCGCAGGATGAGCGCGTCCAGGTCCTCGGGGACCTCGCTGCGCAGGGTGCGCACAGGCACCGGCGCCTGCTCGACGTGCTTGTTGAGCAGCTCGTAGGTGGTGTCGCCATCGAACGGCGGCGCGCCGGCCAGCATCTCGTACAGCACGCAGCCCAGCGCGTACAGGTCGGCGGCGCCGGTGACCGCGCGCTGGCGGGCCTGCTCCGGCGCCATGTAGCGGGCGGTTCCCACCGTGACCTCGGAGCTGGTCAGCCTGCCGCCGTCCACGTCATCGAGGATCAGGCCCACGCCGAAATCCAGGACCTTCACCACCCCGCCGGTCGTGACCATCACGTTGGCGGGCTTGAGGTCCCGGTGCACCACCCCGGCCCGGTGCGCGGCGGCCAGCCCGTTCGCGATCTGCGCCCCGATCGCGGCGGCCCACGCCACCGGAAGGCGGCCGCTCTCGTCGATCAGCCACGCCAGTGTCGTGCCCTCCAGGTACTCCATCGCCAGGTACGGGCGGTCGCCGTCAATCCCTCCTGCGATCGTGCGCGGCAGGTTCGGGCTGGACAGCCGCGACATGATCCGCACCTCGCGCATGAACCGGGCGGCGTTCTTATCCGCCTCAGTGAGCGCCACCTCTTCGCCGGTGCGGCGACGCCAGATCAGCTTCACCGCAACGGTCTCGCCAGTCTGCAGATCACGGGCGCGGTGTACCTCGCCCATGCTTCCGCGCGCCAGCGGACTGACCAGCGCGAAGCGGCCGGCGACGGCGTCGGAGTCACTCATGGCCGCCTTCTCTCAATCCATGCCTTGGATGCCGCTCCGTGGCGCAGCGTGCGCTCAGGGTAGTTTGCCATCATTCACGCTCCCCCGCCGCCGACGGCAGCAGCCCGCCATCCGCCAGCGCCCTGCCCAGCAGCCTGGCCAGGTTCGCAGAGAGGCTGGCGAACTCCTCGCAGGAAGCACGGAAGGCGTGCAGCTGCCGGAACGCCGCCCCGTAGCGGCGCTGCTCGGGCGGCGGCAGCAGCGGCACAGTCAGGCGGCGCACGTCGATCCTGGTGACCGTCGAGCCGTAGCTTGCCTGCTGGATGCTGGCCGGGCTGGCGAGGAACCCGGCAAGGAACCACGGGTCGATGCGGCCCGGGTCGGCGCGGATCAGGTGCAGGCCGCGGCCCAGAACGGCTTCCTCGTCTTCGCCTGCGGCTACTCGTGCATACACCGGCCCAGCGGCCATCGCCGGGATGATCACGTCACCCGCTCGGATCTTGACCCATCCGGGTTCGACGCCGCCGCCGGGTGCCGCAGCTGACGGCGGGCGGCTGCCGGCGACGTCGCCGTAGGTGAGCACCGGCCAGCCATCGTCAGGATCGAGATCTTCCACTAGCTCATCGTCCGCTGGCGCGACGGCAGATGCCCGGCGAACGCTGACCGCCCCGCCGCGAGCTAGATCTCCGATGCTCACCGTGCGCCACCGCGGGGTTGCGCCGCTAGGCGTCCAGTCCCCGCCGGGAACAGCCTCACCCAGCCCGGCCATGACCCCAATCAGCCGGGCTCGTGCCGCGCTCGCTGCCCTGGCGGTCTCGAAGGGTGTCGGCGCGGCTGGCCAGGCGCCGACCTGCCGGGCGGGCGTCAAATCGACGGCATCATCCAGCAGATCGATGGCTGGCACGGTGCACCACGGGCCAGGCTCCTTAATCTCGCCGTCTGCGAGGAAGGAACTCCAGGCCCGGGAGATCACGGCAGACGCCTGCTGCCAGGAAACCGGAAGACGCCTCCCGTCGACGGCCTCATCAGCCTCCGCAGCCGCGTGGACGAAGAGAGTGCGGAAGTCAGCAGAGATCTCGGCAATAGGCCGCTGCAGCACCCATAGGTGCAGCCCGACATTGCGCGGGTGCGCGGCGCCCGAAGGCAGGGAGGTGATCGCCCGGATCGCGCCGCGGCGCAGCATTTCGGCCCGGATGCGGCGGCCCGACGGCCTGGACGCCACGGCCGGGGGCATCAGCATCACCGCCCTTCCGCCGGGCCGCAGGTGAGCAAGGGCGTGCTGCGCCCACGCCAGTTCGGATTCGGCCCGCGGCGGCGTGCCGTATTCCCAGCGCGAGTCGTAGGCGAGTTCGTCGTTCCCCCACTCACGGTCGCCGAAGGGCGGATTGCAGAGCACGACATCGGCCTCGACCCCAGCGAGCCGGTCATCGCGCAGCGAATCGCCAGCCTGCACCTGCGCCGTGTCCGGTTCTGACATGATGCCGAGCCGGGCTCCCGCAAGCCGGGCGAGACCTTGATCTATCTCTTGCCCGAAGACGCGGCCGGCACCGCGGTCTGCCGCCGACGCGAGAAGCTCGCCGGTGCCGCACGCCGGGTCGAGGACTACCGCGCCCGCGGTGACGGCAAGCTCGGCCATCAAGTCGGCGACCGCTTTCGGCGTGGCAATGGCCTGTCCGCCGGTCGCCTCAAGGTACTTGCCGCTCAGCATCCCGAGGGTTTCCTGGGTGCCACATTTCGCTACCAGATCAGCCAGGTCTCGGGCGACACGATCATGCGTGAACGTGGTCATGGCGGGCCGGAACGAGGCAGGCGTCGTACGATGCACCGCAGGGGCAGAAATCGCCTGCACGAGTTCAGCGGCCCATAGCACAGCATCACCTAGATTGGCGTCCCCAGCCATTTCAAGGATGTCTCGCCACAGCCGCTCAGCCGGAGGAAGTTCCGGCAGTGCACCGCGCGCGGCGAGCCACGCTTCCACTTCGGATCGGTTGTAAGCCGGGCTGGCGTCTGTCCCGCCGGACGGCTCCGGGAAGTCGGGGTGCCGGCGCCGCCAGTTGCTCACGGTGGCCCGCGTGACGCCGGCGAGGCGCGCGATGTCCGCGGCTGTCAGGACACTGGCGTCGGGCACGCTCCCCCCTCGGGTCGGACGGTCCCGGCACCGGCGCCGGGCGATCCGGTGAAAACACTACCACGCGAGTAGGTGGATTTGACAGTGCTTTCATGCAGTGCTTCACTTGGCGGTGGCCGCCGGAGCGGCGACCCGGCCGCGACCGCCTCGCCTCGGCTCCGACTCGCTGCCAGGCGGTGGCTGGCATGGCGAGCAGCTTCCGGCCGCTCCCTGCTACCCGGAAGGAGGTCGTGAGTGGACCGCTTGCGGGCCTCCCGTGGCGCACGATCTGCGCGGCTGGCAGTCAACTTCCTGCCCGTGGAGTTCACGGCCAGCAGCTTCCCAGCCGGGATAGTCGGATACGAGTCCGCTGACCAGCTGACGCGGCTGCGGAGCCAGCTCGCGGAGACGCACGTCGTCACGCGCGCCGGCGGGAAGATCGCCTGCGTGCCGTTCGCCGAACACGCGCCCGGAATCGGGGAGCAGGCAGTACTGGACGTGCAGGAGAACCTGCGGCTGGCCATGCGCCTGGTCCAGGCGTCCCTGATCCGCATGGTGGAACGCTACGGTCACCGCCTGCGCAGGTTCGCTCCTCCGGAGTTCGTGGCGCGAGGGCCGGGCCGGGACCTGCTGGCACGAGCCGCGCAGGGCAGCGGGAGCGACCTCGCGGAGGTCCACGTCTTCCCGCGGTACCGCCTCGATGCGCGCATGACTGGCCCGCCCGGCTGCCCGGGGATCATCGTCGGTGTCAATACGCGCTACGAGATCGACATCCCGGTCAGCGTCCTCATGCAGCGCGGGGTGTCTGCCGAAGGCCGGTATGTCCTCATCCAGGCCGATGGCCAAGATCCACGCCTCGACCCGGTGGCCAGCAGGCATGCCGCGGGTGCCGTGGACGCGATCGACGGGAACTATCTCTTGCTGCGAGACGCGCCAGGCATCAACAAGGTGCTGGCTGCGGACGCGTGGCTGGAGGGACGCCGCGACGTCATGGACGAGGTCGTGCGAGTCCTCGCCGGGCCGAAGTCACAGGTGATCCTGGAGCGCCTGGCGCAGGAGGTGTTCGGCCTGACCGGCGCCGAAGGGCGCCTGGCCAAGACCAGGGAGCTGGCGTCGTGGCTCGGCCAGCACCCGCTGGAGCTGGCGACCGGGCTGGCCGCAACGGTAGGTGGCCTTGCCGGCGACGGCGGGCAGGGCGGTGGCGTCAAGAGTCGGCTCTTCGACGAGCCGACCTTCGTGTTCGACCTGGCTGGCGACAAGACACACCGGTCGGCTGACAGGGGCCTGGATGAGTTCGGGCCGTTCGACTCCGAAAGCTTCACCCCAAAGCGCCCGCTGATCGCCGTGGTGACCCCCAGCTTCCTCAAGGGCACGGTCGAAACGTTCATCAGCAGCTTCCTCAACGGCGTGCCCGGCGGCGGCGTGTTCACCCAGGGCTTCGTCCGCAAGTACCGGCTGACCGCCTGCGACCTCGCCTTCGAGGCATTCAGCTCCGGCACGAGGGACGCGCGGGCCTACCGTGACGCATGCCTCGCCGCGCTCGGCAAGGCCAGGAAGCCGAACCTGGCGGTCGTGATCACCAGCGAAGATCAGGTAGACCTCACCGGAGACGACAGCCCCTACCTGGTGGCCAAGTCCACGTTCATGGGCCAGGGCGTGCCCGTGCAGGACGTCCAGATCGAGACGATCCGCAAGGGCGACCTGGCCCACCCGCTCAACAGCATCGCGCTGGCCTGCTACGCCAAGCTCGGCGGGACGCCGTATGTCATCGCCGCCCCGCGCGCGGTCACCCAGGAGCTGGTCGTCGGCATCGGCAGCGCCCACGTGAAAACCAGCCGGCTCACCACGCCGGAGCGCGTCGTCGGCATCACCACGGTGTTCAGCGCCGACGGCAACTACCTGCTGTCCAACCGGTCGAAGGAAGCCGACTACGAGGCGTACCCGCAGGAACTGCTCCGCTCGCTGGAAACCTGCATCGATGACGTGCGGGCACGCAACGGCTGGCAGCCCGGCGACGCGCTCAGGCTGATCTTCCACGTCTTCAAGCCGCTCAGAGACACCGAGGCCCAGGCGGTCAAGCTGCTGGTCGGCAAGCTGGCCGGGCAGTACGCGAAGGTGGAGTTCGCGTTCGTCCACCTCAGCGACGCACACGACTGGTCGCTGTTCGACCAGAACAGCCCCGGCCGGTCCACCGGCAGGCAGGTGCGGGGCCGGCTCGTCCCCGGCCGCGGGCACGCCGTCCCGGTCAGCCGCAGCGAGATGCTGCTGTCGGTGACCGGACCCTGGGACATGAAGCTGCCGCTGCAGGGCCTGCCCAGGCCGCTGCTCCTTCACCTGCACCGGGAATCCACGTTCACGGACCTGGAATACCTGGCCGGGCAGGTCTTCCGGTTCACGGCGCTGTCATGGCGCAGGCCCTACCCGTCCGCGCGACCGGTCACCATCATGTACTCCGATCTCATCGCCGGCTTGCTCGGCCAGCTGCGGCACGTGAAGAACTGGAACTCCGACATCGTCGCCACCGACCTCCGCGCGAGCAGGTGGTTCCTGTGACCGGCCAGCCCGAGGACACCAGCGGCCTGGCCGCGGCCCAGGCCGGCAGCTGGCTCGCCGCAGCGGCCCAGCGGATCGCCGCAGGGAACGTTCCGGGCCACCTCGACGGGCTGTTCGCCCGCCACATCCTGGCGGGTACGCCAGTGGCCGGGCTGGACTGGAACGTCAGCCCGCTCTCACCGAAGTGGCTCGGCGACAACCGCGACCGGCTCGGCCAGGCACCCGCGCTGGCCGCCATCGGCTACGGCCTGGCATGTCCTGCCCCCGCATGTCAGGCGGACGCGCGGAGCGCGCTCGCCGACGGCCTGTCCCGGCTCATGGCCCGCGACCTCTTCACCGACCGCCTGACCTTCATCCACAACAGCCTTCAGGTAACCGGCATCGTCCTGGCCGCCCACGCTATGGCCACGGACCTTCCTGCATTCGGTGACTGGCTGCTCGGAGTCCTCCACGACACGCGGCTGAAGCCTGCCGATCGCTTCCAGGAACTCATCTACCAGCACCTGCGCGCCATCCTGAGCGGCCAGCCGACAGCCGCGAATTGGCGATCGGACGACGACCCGGCCGTCCTGGCCCTGATCCACTGCATGATCACGGCGGGTACGGCGTCCCCGCCAGGGTCGGTAGGCGAACTCGGCGCGCTGCAGAATCACGTCTTCCGCAGCGCCTTGCGCACCGACCCAGCCAAGCTGATGATTCCGCAGGCCGCGGTCATCTACCGGGCCGTCACCGACATCCTCGATGCGAGCATCGGCCAGATGGTTCTCAGCAGGTCTCACCTCGGGGCCGTGCTGAGGCGGTTCGAGGCGGCGATGCGCCGGTGGCGCTGGGACGACAAGAGCCTCGCGAACCCGATCCGCTGGCCCATCACGTCCGAGCGCGAGGTCCAGGACATCCTCTGGCTGATCCTCCGCTCCGTCTTCGACGACGTGGTCGATGAGGAGACCCTGCCCAAGCTCGGCCACAGCACCTACCGGGCCGACTTCGGCCTGCCACGCCTCAGCGTGCTCATCGAGGTCAAGTACGCGCGCGGCCACGCCGACTTCAAGAAGATCGAGAAGGAGGTGATGGAAGACTCCGTCGCATACCTCCACAGCACCACCAGGTACAGGGAGATCGTCGTGTTCATCTACGACGAGTCCGCCTCGGTCCAGGAACACGACATCACCGCGGCCGCTCTCAAGGAACTCGACGGCGTCACCGACGTCGTGATCGTCTCGCGGCCGAGCCGCCTGCCGGTACCCGACCGACGGTTATGACGAGGGCTACGCCGAGATCGCTCCGAGGTGCTGTTGGTCACCGCTGGCGCGACGAAAGGTCTGATAGGAGGTCCTCGATGACCGCTTCCTCCTCGACCGCTACCTCATGCTTCAACATTGTGCCTACCAGGCCGGGATCCCACGGTGTCGTGACCGGGCTGGCGGGCGGGAGGAGCTTCTTCTGGCGGCTGTTGTGCCGGAGTCCACGAAGGTAATCCGATGCGCCAAGGCGCCATGGCTGGGCGCCGACGATGATGAGTGACCTGGCAATCGCAAGCCCCGCCCAGTCGAAGTCACCGTGGTAGTGGAGCACTGTGCCGACGCCGAGCAGCTCTTGCAGCAGCAGTCGGGCAGCGACGCTTGGCCTGCCTTCGACGCAGATCAGCGGGCCGCAATCCGGTCCGAGGGCGTCCGCCGCGGTCTCGGCGACGCTCGGGTTCTCGCAGACATACGCGGCGGACGGCGGGCGGGCGCCGGGGACCCGCTCCGTGTCGAGGTAGTGCCGCAGCTGGCCGAGGGTGAGCCTGGCGGGCATGCCTGCCTCGGCGTTGGCCGCCAGCGTTGTGACCGCCGGCCCGCGGCCGGGAAGAGTGAGGCGGAGGACAAGGACGGTCGATGAAACGGTGTCGAGTGCGACTCCCGCGCTTTCCCAAAGCTCGCGCTTGCGGGCTGCGCCGGAGGTGCCGGCCTTCGGGTTGGCCAGCCAGCTGAGGGCGCGCAGGACGGCTGCCTGCACCGGGCCGTCATCGAGTGCGTGCGCGTCTCCCAGCACGCGGCTGGCAAGCCGGGCCAGTGCGGTGCCGGGGTCAGGCAAGACGGCAAGGACTGCCAGCGCATCGGTGATGACCTGCCGGCGGACCGCGGTGTCAGCTGGCATCCGCCCGGTCCGCCATTCCTCGGTCAGCCACTCGTGAAGCTGCGGATGCCGCATGATGCCGGGATGCGCCGCGGCCTCGGCCCAGAGCTGGTCGCTGGCAGCGCGCTGTGCTGCCTTGTCGGCGCGGCGTTGGCCCGCCTCGTTGTGAAGCGCTCCGCCGGATACGGTCAGGCAGGCGGCGAGCCCGGCGGCGAGCCCGCTGGAGCGCAGCAGCCTGTCCAGCCTGATCAGGCTGACCGTCGTGATCCCAGTCCGGTGGGTAGGCCAGCGCAGGAAGTCGGCCATCGCGGCTGCCTCCGCCGCTGTCAGGGCGGACAGGTCCAGGCGCACGTTCCGGCGCGACAGGTCCCGTTCCCAGGCGGCACGAACTGTGCCGGTGAGCCATTGCCACGACGGCTCGCTGAGCACCGTGCTGATGCGGGCGGCCGCAGTGTCATCGAGCACCTCGGGCGTGGTGAGGTCCCCGGCATCGGAGTTCCCTGAGGGGGCGTTGGGGTACGTGCTCACCTCCCCTGACCGTTGTGAGGCTCGCCGTTGGCGCTGATGGCGCGGTCAAAGTCGAGCATCCTGTGCGCGGTGCTGCCGTCCCACAGAGTGCGGGTGCCCACGACCGCGTCGGAGGCGGCGACGAGGTGGTACACCGCCAGGCCGTCGAGCTGCCGGTAGAAGCCCTGCTCGCTGTCGCTGGTCGCGACCAGGTCCAGGTCCAACGCGCGGGCGAGCTCGAAAAGGTCTCCGCGGTTGTCCTCATCGACGCCGGCGAAAACCTCATCAAGCAGGATGAGCCTTGGCGAGCCTGGTCCCTGGCCGCCGTCTGTGCCGATTGCGCGCACTCCGGCCGAGTCACAGTACGAAGCGGCGGCGGCGAAGAGCGGCAGGTGCAGGCAGATTGCCTTCTCGCCGCCGGATAGGGTTCCGTGTGCCTTGCTTGTCAGCGGCTCGTAAGGCTGGTCGGGGCCGCGCCTGAAGCTGATCGTGAACCGCCACCACTGGCGGTAGTCAAGCAGGCGCTCCATCTGGGCTTTGTAGTCGGCGTCGGAGGCAGCCCGCACAGTGGCCAGATGGGACCGGAAGAACTCCTGCAGTCTGGCCCGCTCGGACTCCAGCGGGGCGTCCTTGGCCATCAGGGCCACGATGTCCTGCATGCCGGGGGCGTTCTTCTCCTCAGGTACCCAGTTCAGGCGGACCTGGATGCCGCTGCCGGTCGGGTGGCGGGAGATGACGGCTGACATCGCCTTGATCGCGGTGCGAGCGTCCCGGACCTTGGTGGTGACCTCCCGGCGCGTGGTATCGGCGAGGAACATGCGGAACAGCTCAGACTCATGCTGGGCCAACAGTTGCTGGTCCCGGACAAGCTCCTCGGCCAGCACCGCGAGCATGTCCATGATCGGGAGAGTGTGTGTGCCGCGGGTCGCGTGCAGGACCAGCAGGCCGTCGCGGCGCTCGTCCCGGATGCTTACCGTGCCGGCGAGGTTCGGCTCCAGGTGGTAGCGGATCTCGTTGACGCGGTTCGCGGCGGCCTCGACGGTTTTCTCATCTCGTGCCGCCCGGTCGCCAACGGCTTCCCGGACCGTGCGGGCCCAGTCGCGCGCAGCTCGCGGCCCGATGGCGGTGACCGCTGCCGGCTGGCCTTCCCCCGCCCAGGTGATGTCCCGGCCGGGTGGCGTGTGAGGGAGGCCGGCGATCATGAGCAGGCCCAGCCGGTGCACGGCCAGGAATGCCGTGGTGGCTTCAGCGCGGGCCCGCTCAGCCTCTCCGCGCTGCTGGTCAAGGGTGCTGAGGATTGCCTCCGCGGCCCCGTGAGCCTGCATCTGGGTGTTCTCCTCGCCGCGGAGGTTGTCGTTCTCCCGCTCCAGCCGCTGCTGCTGCTCGCCGAGCTTTGCAAGGTCAGCGACGATCTGCTGATAGCTGCTGCCGTACTGGCTGGTCAGCGAGGACAGTTCGGCTTCCTTCTCCAGTAGGAGCTGGCCCTGGCGGTCAGCCTCGGCGCGCTGACTGGCGGCAGTCTCCGCGCTATTGATGGAGCGGGTGAGGGCGGCTTGTGCTGCTCCGAGCGCTCGCAGTTCGTCGATTCCGGCACGCAGCCAACCGGCGGCGGTTGAGCGGTAGCGCGCCACCGCGCTAGCCAGGGTGGCGGCGTCGCAGTCTTCCGGCAGTGCGTTCGCCAACAGCGCCGTTCGCAGCGCAGCACCGCTCTCAGCGGACCGCTCTCGGGCTGACTGTTCTTCTTCTTCGCGGGCCGCCAGCCTGCTGCGGGCTCCGGAGAGTTCGGCCATCGCCGCGGCAACTTTCGTGCGTGCCTGCTGGACGGGTGCTGGGTCCGGGATCGCCGCGAATTCGCGTTCTGCTGCGCCGCGAAGTTCCCGGCATTGCTCCGCCTGGGCGCGACGTGCCGCTGCCGCCATGGTCCATTCGGTGGCGAGTGCGCGGGCTCTCCCTGCTAGGGCGTGCATCGGCCCGGCGGATACGGCTGATGGCGCGGCGCTCGCGTCTGCCGCCAGCTGCCCCAGCGATCTGGCAAGTTCTGATGCCTCCCCGCCTAGTGGACCCTCACCGGGCTCGGTGACTGGCAGCTCGCTGAGTGGTGACCGGGCGAAGCGGGCGTGCAGGTCGGAGGCGGCGCGGGAGGCGCTGGCGGCGGCCTGGTGTGCCGCGTTGCCGAGGCGGAGGACTTCGCCGCCCGGGGGCAAGCTTGCTCGCTCTTCCTCAAGGCGGTGCAGAGAGGCGGTGATCTCGGCGCTGCGGCTTTCGAGGCGGCGTGCCTCCTCAAGCTGCTCTTCTAGCTGGCGGCGGATGCTGGCCAGCGCGGATAGCCTGGCCGCCTCTCTGTTGCTGGCTCCGATTAGAGTGACGGCGTCGGCGTGGTAGGCGCCGGTAAGTGGGCCCGCGCGCCAGGAGCCGTCCCTGCCCACGACCAGGTGCGCCTCGTCCTCTGCGGCCTGGGCTGACCATGCGTAGCCAACGCGCCGGAGCACCGACGTGACCAGCCACGCCGGGATGCCCGCGTCCTGGCATCCGTCGTCGGGCGCCAGGACGTCTGCGAGGGTCGCTCCGGCGGGAGCAGGTGGCAAGGTGTCGAGCTGAGTGTCGAGCAGCAGCTTGCCTTCAGCTGACTGCAGCCGCCCGTCTGGGCTGAGCCAGGCGTCGGCGATCCCGCTGCCGATGGCTGCCGCCTCGATGCCGAGCCGGTCGGCCTCGCCGACCGATGGGGCGAAGTCGACGAGCATGTACAGGGGGGCGCCTGCGCGGCCTTCCCGGCTAGCTTGCCGGGTCGGCGGGATTTGCGGTTCTGGCGGGCCGCCTTCAACGAGGCGGCGTTCCCTAGCCTGCAGTTGCGTGATGATTCCCGAGATGCGGGTGGTTTCGGCGTCGGCGGTGCCCTGCTCTGCGAGCAGCACGCGGGTGCGGATGGCGCCTGCCCGGCTCGCCCAGGCGCTGGCGGCCTCATGGGCGTTGTTCACGGGCCAGGTCGCGTGGTCATGCGGCGGAGGCTCGCCCAGGCTCAGTTCCACGGCTGTGGCTGCCCACGCCGCGACGGCGTCGCGGTAGGCGGCTATGGCCGTGGCGTGCGCCTCTGCAGCGTGCCCGGCCGCCACGAGCAGGCGGGCGGTTTCCTCCGCCTCGTGGGCTGTGTCAGCGGTGGCTGCGGCGGCCGTGCCGCGCTCGCCGGCGGCGAGCAGATGACGTTCCTGCTCGCTGAGAAGGGAAGCCATCCGCGCCGAGGCCGCCTCGGCAGCCCAGCGTGGCGCGCGGTCGAGAGCGGTCTCGGGATCCCATGGCAGCGGCGGCGCCTGGCCGGCACGTAGCTGCTCGCTGGCTTCTGCCCACCGGTCCAGTTCGCTTATCCAGGTGAGCGTGACGTCCCTTTCTTCTTCGAGCCGCGTGTTCAGGGCCTCTTCGGCATCGCTGGTCTCGGAGCGGGCGCGGTTCACCTCAACGCGCGCGGTGGCCAGCGTGGCGGCGTCTGCCCGGGCGTCGCCGCTAAGCCTGGCCAGCGATTGCACCTCAGCCGCCCACGCCCCGGCTTGGTCGTCGAGGCGGCTGATGAGTTCCCGGGCAGCAGCGATCAGCTGCTCAGTGGTGTCCTCGTCGGGCGCGTCAGTTCCGGTCAGGGCGTCCAGCGTGGAGGCGAGCTGCGCATCCAGTGCCCGGGCGTGGGCCTGGCCGGCAGACTCGGATGCCTTGTTGCGATCGGACCTGGTGGCGTCGCGGGCGGCGATGGCGGCTTCGACGGCCCGCTCGGCTGAGACAGCGTCGGATGCGCTGGCGCGTTCAGCCCTGACTGCTGCCTTGTCCGCACCTCCCGCGCTGGCGCGTAGCGAGGTCACCAGCTCTCGCAGCGGCTCGACGTCCTGTCCCTTCTGGTATGCGTCAAGCCGCTTCAGTGTGGTGACCTGACCGCGGACCCGGGCAAGCTCGCCGTTGATCTGGCCTTGCCGGATTCTGATGGCCTCCAGCGCCGATTCCGCCGATTTGAGGGCGGACAGGGCAGAGGTGGACTTCTCGCCGACAGCGGTGATCGCGGATTCGGCGGTGGCGACGGCGTCGGCTCGCGCGGCGCTGGCGATCCGGGCGTAGCTGCGGTAGGCGTCGCGGATCCTGCGGAGATGACGCATGGTGTCTTCCAGCTCAGCCAAGGCGGCGGCGTGACGGTCGAGTCGCTCGTAGCCTTCAGCGAGGTCCTCGACGATCGTTTCGGACACTGGCGGGAGGCTGTCTCTCAGGATGCCGCTGAGTCCTTTCTCGTCGAGCTTGTCCGACAGCTTGGGCCGCCGTAGCTGCAGCAGCGTTCGGCGCAGCGCTGCATACCGCTGTTCGCTGAGGCCGTAGAGTGCCTGGTTCACCGCCGAGCGATGCCCCGCGGAATCGGCGTGCAGCTTGCCGGGCCAGCCAAGCGCCGCCTGTTCGGCGAGAGCCGCGCCCAGCTGCGCGGCGTTGAGCGGTTCGGTGCCGGGTCGGCCCACCGACAGCTGGACGCCGATACGTGCCGCGGTGGTGAAGTAATGCGCCTTGGCTTTGCTGTCCCGCGTGGCTTCGAGCATCGCCCCTGCAGTGAAGTACTCGCACTTTCCTCCGGGCAGGCGCCTGCCGAACTCGACCCAGGTGTACCCGCGTTCGCTGGTGCGGGCGCCCGTTTTGTCGAAGCCAATCAGCCACAGGTCCATGCTGCGTTCGCGCCCGCCGAAGGTGGACAGGCGTGTTGGCGTGAGTTCGGCATCCAAAAGGTACGGCAGGAGCACCTCCAGGGCCATGGATTTGCCCGTGCCGTTGTTGCCGCGCAGCAGCAGGCGGCCGTTGTGGAACGCGAAGACCTGCTCGTCGTACAGGTAGAGGTTGAGGATTCCCGCCCGCAGCGGCTGCCACCGGGCGCGGACCGGCTCGGGGACGCCCAGCAGGACATCCATCGGCAAGGTCGTCGTCGTCTTCACTGGCTTTGCTCCTGGTAGGTGGCCAGGGACTCGGGGACCTCCCCCGTGCCGTTGCCGGCCGGGTGGCCACCATCGGCTGTTACCGGGTCGGCGGCGGCACGCGGCGCGATGTCGGCGACCTGGGGCCTGTACCGGCCGGAAGCGGGTAGCAGGGTGAAACCCGCCTGGTCGACGGTTGCGAGGTCGAGATCAGCGAGGAGATTCAGAGCCGCGGAGGCTAGCTGTGCCGCGCCGTCAGCGGCGGTCTGGTAGGCGCGTGCCCAGGTCGGGTTGGCGCGCAGCCGTGCGTCGATCACCCGTTCGGCGCTGTGCCGGGGGTAGCGGACGGTCCCGACCGGAACTGTTTCAGGCTGCAGGGCGCTGAGCAGCAGCAGCGCGGCGAACTTCACCAGATCGTTGCCCTCAGGGAACCGCACGTCAGTCGCGATGTTGTCCGCGTCGATGAGCGCCCAGCCCTCGGATCTACGCTCCAGTACCATCCCGGCCTCGGCTGCCCAGTTCGCGATTCCCCCGATCGTCTGATTCATGTAGGTGCGCTCGGTGGCATTGAGGTGGTCCAGGTAGAGCACGGGGTCGTCGAGCAAAATCCGCATGATCCGGTGACGGGCCCGGCGGCGGAGCTGCTCATCGGTGGCGGCAGCGGCATCTGCGGTGACGGGCGGATGCGCATACTCCACGGCACCCAGGCCCTCCCAGGTTTGGCTGGTTCCGGTACTAGTGAGGGCACCGAATGCATGCCCTCGGCTGCTGGGTGTCACCCATGACTCGTAACGGCTCTCGTGCATCAGTTGCTCGAGGGAGGTGGCCAAGCTGGGAGGGAACGGAGCTGAGATCAGATGGCTCAGACGGCGATCGTCGATGTCGTACAGCGCGTTGGCGTCCTTGTCATTGGCGTAGTCACCGCGCGTTTCGACGACGTTCAGTACGCCCAGGTCGACCAGCAGGCATACCGCGTCGACCAGTGCGATCCGGTCATCGCGGCGGGCGGTGAACTCGGTGATTTCGTCTGTGCTCGCGGTGATGGCCTGGATTCTCTCCGCCAGGTCACGCAGGCTGATCTGGGGCCTTGTTGTATCGGACAGGACCGCCGCTGCGACCGCGAGAAGGCTGTACCGGCGTCGAGTGAAGGGGCGGGGCACAGAGCGTTTGGTGAGCGCCCCGCGCCGCGAACTCAGGCGCACAGGGATCTTGCGCAGCCGGGCGAAGCCGTGACGGGCGTCGACCACCAGAACCCATCCGCACTTCTCGTCGAACCATCGCTGAAGCCACTGAGCGTGCGCGACGACGTCACTGAAGCCGGATCCGGCTCGGCGGTCCAGCAGCGGGCGGGCGAGCAGTGTGCGTATGGCCCTGGCCCGCACCTCTGCGGTCTCCTGGTCGGCGGCGCTTCTCATGGTGTGTCCCCGGCGGTCAGCAGCTGGCCTTGAGCCCGAGGCGGGATGGTGTCAGCGGCGGTCCGCTGCGCGGCCAGCACCTTCTCGCGCCAGTCCACGCAAACACTGAAGTCTGGGAGGGTCCAGGTTCCGGTCGCCGCCTCCAGCCGAGCTGCACGTGGCGGCAGCGGGTCGGCGACATCGATCTGCAGCGTGCCGTCGACGCTCACGGCGTGTAGGGTGCCGTCGCGGCGTCGGCGCCCCTGCAGCGCCCGGTACATAAGGGAGGCGAGCAGCCTCAGCACGAACGGGTCGACCGGTCCGCCTAGCCGGATGTTGATCTCGCTGATGCTGACGACGCCGAGCCGTGTGAGCGTTTGCGCGGCCTCGTCTGCCTGCTGCTGCACGGCGTGGGCTGAGGCTGCCAGGATCTGCTTGGCGGCGGAGCGGTCGGCGACCCGCCTGGCGTTGCGTACATAGTCGGTGCGGCCGCCGGCGCGGAGCTGGCGTGACACCAGGACCGCCGAGACGCTCTCCCACCAGCTGGCCGAGGCGGGCACGGCCTCATCGTCCAGGACGATTCCCAGGTGACGGGAGGGCGACAGGCCGAAAGCAGCGTGCCACAGCCGGTGCGCGTCAGCGTCGCTGCCCGCTTCGAAGCGGGCTGCGAGATTCAGTAGATCGGCGGAGCGGCTGGACGGGCTGGACGACGACTCCCGGATGCGCTCTGCGGCGCGCGTGATGCCAAGGACTGCTGCGCGCGCCTTCTCATAGAGCGCTCCCGCGCCCGAGCGCGAGCCGGGTTCACCGCGGAACCAGTCGGCCAGGCCCGTCAGGTGTGTCTCCGCCAGGCGCGCCCACGTGACCGCGTCCGCTCCTGCGTCCAAGAGGATCTGCCCGGATGCTGCCTCGCCTGCCATCAAAGCGGCCCGCAGCTGCGCAGCCCCGATCTGGTCGAGTACGTCAAGTCGCGCCCGGATCTGACCCGCCAGGGTGTCCAGGTCGCCGATGAAGTCGTGGAGGTAGGTTATCGTGTCGGCCTTGAACAAGGCGTAGTCCTCGGCGTTGAGCACCGGGGCGGCCAGCAGTCGGTTCACCTTCTGCATGAAGAGCGTGGCGTTGGCGGTGAGGCTCCTGAACCGGGTGTGCAGATCCTCGCAGAGCGCATAGACCCGCGCGCCATCTGGCGTAGGCAAGCCCAGTTCGCTCAGGAGCAGCCCCAGCATTTCCTCGATCTGCCGGAGCGCCACGGCCTGCAGGCCTCCTACCCGCCGCAGTGCCTCATCAAGGGCTGTGATGGCCTCGGCGGCAGCTTCGCCACCGGGTGTGAGGTCGTAGACGTAGGCCGTTCTCTCGTAGCTCTCCAGGCTGGTCGCCCGGGCTGTGTCGAAATCCTGCGACAGGTTGCCCCAGCGCCAGAGTTGCTCAAGCCGGTCCTTGACCTCGGCGAGGCTGGAGAGGCCATCCCCTGGCTCGCCGGTGTCCGGGCCGAGGCGTGCCAGCAGTGCGGCATGGACGTCCTCCGGGGACAGCCGGCTGCTGTAACCGGCCGCAGCGTCAGCGAAGACCTGCATGATCTCGCGATACATGGGCGCCTCGGGCACAGTGGCGTATCGCAGCAACGGTTGCCCGTCGAATCGCCAGCGAGGCACAGCCCTCTCCGCTCATGTCGTCGGTCAAGGCAACCGTAAACGAGCCCACCGACAATCTCCGGGAGCATAAGGCGGGCCGGCGGGCCAGCTCGCCGCTGCGGCGACGGCCGACACTGAGGGCGGGCGCGGGGGTTCATGCTGTCGGCACGCTGCCATGACGCGGCGGCGGCTAGCCAGCCGCCCAGCTGACGTTGGCTCCGAGATCATGACGAGACAGGCCTGGTGATCGGCGTCGTATAAGGCACTGGCGTCGGCTGTGCTTATGCCTGCCGCAGTTCAGCCGGGATGCTGAGCCGACGGAAGGCAGCGAGAAGCGGCTCCCGATGAGAGGCGGGAACGGCAAGACCGAGAAGCCGCCGGGCGCGGGTGACGCCGACGTAGACAACCCGCAGCGCCTCCACCACCTCAGGCTCTGAAGCCGCACCCGCCAGCCATGCGGTCAGGGTGCGGTCGGTGACCGCGCTAGCGGGCATGAGCACTAGGACCGCCTCGGCCTGATCGCCCTTGACTTGGTGGATCGTGTTCAGCCGGGGCCGGGCGCTGGCCACTGCTGCCGACGGAAGCTTCGCCACGATGCGGGCGACGCGGTCGGCCTGGCCTGCGCAGACGAGCCTGCTTCCCGTCCGGGAACTGCCGGCGGCGGGAGGGTGTCGGCTGAGAACGGCGGCAGCGGCAGGAGCCCACGTTCTCATCGGCTGGTCGAGTGACGGCAAGGCGGCTGTGATGCGATGCACCAGCCGTTCGAACGCTGCCGGGTCGATGCTGTAAGCGCCCAGACAGTCGGCTGGAGTCCGCTCGTCGGCGTCGGCGTACCACCAGCGCAGGACGGTGCGCGCGAGGATGTCGCGGGCCCGATTTCGGACGCGCACCGGCGCAGCCGGGTACTCGGTGATAATTCCTGCGGCCCAGGCCAGGGCGGCGGCCTTCTGTGATGGCGGTGTCGCCGCGCCGGCGTAAGTCTTGGGGAGGGAGGCCTGCGCGTGGGCAATGACCAGGCATTCACTGGGCCTGATGCCAAGCGCGGCGGCGTAGTCAATGAAATCCGACGTGATCGTGTCCCGGCTGGCGCCGGTGTAAAGGAGCACTGGGTGGGGCGCATCGTGATGGTCCGCGACGGCGGTATCTGCCGCGCGCACAGCAGGGCCGCTGCGCAGAGTCGCAGCCACCCTGCAGATCGTGGTGGTGCTGCGCCAGTTGTGGGTCAGGTCGTAGCGGCCCAGCCTGTCGGCCAGGCGGATCAGCGTCTCGGCTGCGGCACCGCGGAAGCCGTAAATGGCCTGGTCGGGGTCGGCAACAACGACGAGCGGAAGACCCGCTTCGTGAAGCTGATCCAGGATGTACAGGTCGGCGGCTGAGCAGTCCTGCGCCTCGTCGACCACGAGCTCGGCGTACTTGGCGGTCAGCAGCCCGCCGATCCGGGCGCCACAGTCGGCCAGGTTGCGGCACGCATGGGCGCGCAGCTCGGCGCCGGTCAGGTATCCGGCCCGCTCAAGGCTCGCTCGGGTGCGATTAGCCTGCCATGCCCAGTCGGCGGGCAGCTGGCCGCGGCGGGCAGCGATCCCGGCCGGCCGTACCTGCCAGCGGCTCGTGGCCGGGTCGTAGCTGAAGTCCGCGTCGGCGAGGTCGTAGGTCTGGCCGCAGGTGAACTCGGCGGAGCGGGCCGGTGCGTCGCGCCAGGAGTCGAGCCGTCGCCAGGCACGGTCGGCCGGCAGGAACGGGCGGACCAGATGGAGCCAGATGAAGGTGTCGAGGGTGCCGACGAAGTGCGGGTGGCCGGTCAGGTCGAGCCGCCCAGCTGCGGCGCAGCGGCGGCTGACCTCGGCAGCCGCCACGCGGGTGAACGCTGTGACGGCGCGGCCCTGCCGCGCCGGTACCGGGCGGCTGAGGTGCCGCTCGACGATCACCCAGGTCTTGCCTGCGCCGGGGCAGGCCATCGTGGCGAACGGCGGGCTGGCGGTGATCACCTGCCGCTGGGCGGCAAGCGCCTGCGCTCGGGCGGATGCCAGTCCGGCCGTGCTCATGAGCCCGGGATTGTCGCGGGCGGGGCGGTGACCCACCGCAGCGCGTCTTCCAGATACCGCGGGACCTGCGGCGGCGGGGCACCGGGACCATCCGCAGCCTCCAGGAAGTCCTGCGCGAAGTCGCCCTTGCGCAGCCGGGCGTCCCTGAGCCTGGCCGCGAACACCGCCGCCCGGCTGCCGGGGCCGGAGGCCTCGACGGCGGTTTTCACGCCTTGCCAGGCTACGGGTTGCTGTGCGGCCCAGGCTCTCCAGATCGCGGTGTCGTTCCCGGCGGCCAGCAGCTCCGGTTCGAGCGTGGTGGGGGCAGTGAACAACGCGGCCTGGCCGGACGCGCCGAGTTCTCCGATCATGGCGGTCAGCTCCGCGATGCGGGCGGCGCCCGTACGCTGGGGGTTCTGGGTGTCCGCGTCGGTGATGACCGCTATCCGCTGGCCGATCCGCCGGCCGCCGTCGGCGGTCAGCAGCACCCGCAGGTAGGGGGCGAAGTCGACGCCGTCGATCGGGACCAGGACGGTGCCGGTGAACCTTGCCCGCTCTGCAGACGCGGCCGGGAACAGGACGCTGGCCATGGCGGGCAGCACGAGCGCCTCGGCGATGCCCTCGGCGAGGATGACCCGCGGGCTGAACAGCATGGCGCTGCGCGTCGCGTTCAGGTACCGGTTGAGCTTGCGCCGGTCAGCGTCGGCCAGCCCGAGCGCGGCGATGTTGATCGCGGCGGTTTGGTACCTGGCGAGGTCGCTGCCTGCGGCTGTGGTCGGCTCCGGCTGAGTCCCCGCCGCCGGGTCGGCGGAGGTGGCCGCTGCCGTGCTCTGGGCTGGCAGGGCAGCCCGGCGCTGCAGCACCACCAGATCGGTCACCTCGGCTGAGGCTGCAAGAGACGGCGCGTGGCTGGTGATCACGACCTGGAGGTAGCCGCGCCACCGGCCCGGCGGCGGAGCGAGCCGGCTGGAGGCGGCCGCGTCCCGTAGGTAGTCCAGCAGCAGGGCCTGCAGCGGCGGGTGCAGGTGCGCTTCGGGCTCTTCTACCAGCAGGAGCGTCAGGTCCGCGTCCCTCGCGGCGTGGAGCTGGGCGAGCACGGTGGCGATGAACAGCAGGTTGGCGTAGCCCATGCCGGACTCGGCGATCTCGCGCGGGTCGAGCCCGGCGTCAGCCATCCGGACCCGCAGCGCGCGGGCGAGGGCCTGCACGGAGGTGGCGGCGAAGCCAAGGCCGGCGGACTGCTCGTAAGCCCCGGCGGTCAGCCGCGACAGCGGAGCGGTGATCCGGTCGGCGGCGGAGGTGATGACCGGGTGGTTCTCGGCCTCGCTGAAGCGGCTGCGCATGAACTTGAGCAGGCTCGCCTCGTCGACTGCGGTCCCGGCGGCGTCGGTGACTGGTTCCGGTCCGGTGAGCAGGCTGTCCAGGATGACCTGGATGCGGGCCCCGGCCGGCGAGCCCAGGTCGCGGGCCGCGTCGCGCAGCGGCGGCAGGTAGACGTGCCGCAGCCGTTCCCGCCCGCGGGGCTGGGGGTCGGACGGGTCGGCGCCGTTGCCGGCCACCCAGTCCAGCTGGCCGCGTAGCTGCCCGGCGCCGGGCGGCGTATAGCGCAGCGTGTACAGCACCCGGTCCAGTTCCGGGCTCAATGCATGCTGGTAAGGCGCAAGATCCTCAGGCGATCCCATGTAGGAGGCGCGCAGCACGACCTGGCCGACTCCCGGCCCGCGGAAGATGTCGTCGCGGTCGGGGTACAGGTTGCGGCGCCCGTCGACCGGGTCGGTCAGCAGCCGCAGGGCGTCGATCACGTTGGACTTGCCGCCGTTGTTCTCGCCGATGAGCACTGTCATGTCGCGGCCGAGGCTGACCGACACGCGCGACAGGGACCGGAAGCCTTCTGCGGCAAGCTGGCTCAGGTACACGCTGCTCCTTAAAGGCTGGGCAGGGTCGCCGGCCGCGTCCAGATCCGGCGGAGAGCATGGTCCCGTCGGTGGCCAAGGCCGGCACGAGACGGCACGCTACGACCTCCTCGGCATGTGCGTCAACTCGATGAGGAATATTCTTAGTGAAGTTGACGAGGCATGCTGGCGTGGATAGATTTTCTGCTACGCAAGTGTGGCGACGGCGGAGGTGCAGTGGAGGGCGACGCGGCGGCCCGTGCCGGGATGCTGGTCCTGGCCCGGGAGTCCCGCGGGATGACACAGGCAGACCTGGCGCAGGTGATGACCCGGGAATCCGCCGGCACGCCGGTGTCCCAGGGCTACGTCAGCAAGGCCGAGGCCGGCCGGCTGGAGGTAACCGCGTCCCGGCTGGACGTGTACGCGGCAGCGCTTGGCTACCCGCCGGCCGTGCTGTGCGCCGACCCGGAGATCCACGGCGTGGGTGTCGGCCTGGTCCACCATCGCAAGCGGGCCTCGCTGGGCGCGCCCGCGCTCCGGCGCATCCACGCCGGACTCGCTCTGGCGCGGATGCAGGCAAGCGCCCTGCTCGCCCTGGCCGGCGTCAAGCCCGGGCACCGGTTCCGCCGGATCCCCGTCGATGACTTCGACACGCCATCGGACGCGGCAGTCACCCTGCGCCGTGAATGGCACCTGGCACCAGGCGCCGTGCCGCGGATGGTCGGAGTGCTCGAAGATGCAGGCGGACTCGTGCTGATCCGCGACCTCGGCTCGCGGGAACTAGACGCGGTCACGCAGTGGATAGACGGAGAACCGCCGCTGTTCCTCATCAGCGCCCATGCACCCGCTGACCGGTTCAGGTTCAGCCTCGCGCACGAACTGGGTCACGTGATCATCCACGGCGAGCCCGGCGCCACGCCCGTCCAGGAGCGGCAGGCCGACGAGTTTGCCAGCGAGTTCCTGATGCCCGCTGACGCCATCAGGGCCGAGCTGGCGCGCAGACAGCTAGACCTGCCGTGCCTGCTCGACCTCAAGCACCGGTGGGGGGTGTCGATGGCCGCCCTGCTGCGCCGCGCCTCCACACTCGGCGTCATCAGCGAGTGGCAGTACCGCAACCTGATGGTCGAAATGTCCGCACTTGGGTACCGCACGCAGGAACCAGGCGACCTTACCCGCGAGAGCCCCCGGCTCATCCCGGCTCTTGTCACCCGGCTCCGCCGCGACCAGGGATACCAGCCCGGCCAGCTCGCCGCCGCCGCCGGCCTGCTGGAGGACGAGTTCACCCGTCTGTACGTGCGCGACGACCCGGCGGCGCCAGTGTCCGGTGAGGTGATGCGATGACCGAGCCCGCGGGCCTGCCCGGCACCCAGCCCGCTGTCTCCGCCTCCACCCTGGTGGCGGGGCGGATCTTCCTGCTGGATAGCCCCCGTTACGCGCACCAGGTGCCGGGGTTCCTGGCGGCAGGCCGGAGCGGGCTGGTCCTGAGCGGCAGCGGCGGCCATGCCCGGGCCACGGAACTGTGGCCGCAGGCGGCCGACCCGCTGCTGATTGACCCGGCCAGCTACCTCGGCCAGACCGCGACGGCCGACGACCCGTTCGCACTTCCCGGCGGCGAGGACACCTTGTTCGGCAGCAGCCTGGAAGCGCTGCTGGCCGGCCAGCGCCAGTGCCGCGCCGCGGCGGCGATCACGCCGTCCCGGTACGTGCAGGCCGGCGACTCGGCCGCTTTCAAAGCCCTCGTCCGCCAGGCCCAGGCCATCGAGCGCGACGACGTGATCGTCGCGGTGCCGGTGGCGCTGCCATGGCTCACCCAGCAGCAGTACCTGCCCCAGCTGATCGAGGGCCTCCGGCGCATCCGGCATCCCAAGGCCATCATGTTCGGCGCGCAGAAGAACCCGTTCGACGCTGCCGCGGCCATCCCAAACTTCCGGCGGCTGCTGGCCGAGACGACGGGTGTCGGTCTATGGCGCGCCGACGTCCTGGCCGCGTTCGACTGCCTGGCCCACGGCGGCGCGTTCGCTGCCATCGGCGCCGGCGGATCGCTGCGCCACCTGGTGCCGGCTGACGAGCAGCCCGATTCGAGCGAGCCGCGAATGCACACGCCCTCGGTGCTACTCCCGGCGATGCTGCGCTACAGCCTGGGCCGGTTCATCGCTGACAGGTATGCCAGCATTCCGGCACCGCGATGCGGATGCGTCGTCTGCGACGGGGCGACCCTGAACCGCTTCGACAGCCTCCGCGGGAATGTCCGCGCCGCCGCCCACGCTCACAACGCCGCAGTGTGGTCGGCCTGGCAATCCGACCTGTTCAGCCACTCCGCCGGCACCGCCCGGCAGCTATGGTGGCGAGGCTTCTGCCAGGCAGCCGTCGATGCGCACGAGCAGGAGAACACGCGACTCCGCCAGATGGGCGCCTTCAAGCCATCCCCCGCGCTGCGGAGGCTCGCAAACCTTCCGCTCCCCGGTCACCACGGCTGAGGCTTACCCGACGACCCGGTACACCTCCTCCAGGAACCGCCATCCTGCCGCAGTCCACCGGCAGCGGCGGAACGGAGCCGGAGGTACGAGCACCTCCGTCGACTGGTCGTCGATGACTATCACGCCCACGCCATAGAACCCTGCCTGAAGCTCAACCTCCGCCAGGTCCCGCGGGTGCCGGCGCAGTGCCACTGCCCTGGCACAGAACGGCTCGAAGCGTCCGGCCTTCTCCAGCCCGTGCCGCCAGAAGCTTCCCGCGACCACGGCAAGCTCCACTCTCACCGGCGCGACCGCGTGCCGGACCACCTCGCCATCCCGAACCGAAACCGCACCCGGCGGCGCGAGCTTCAGCGCAGCGGTCTCACGCCGGGTCAACGAGGTCACCGGTACCGGCATGCCGACAGGCAGCCCCAGCAACAACTCCAGCACGTCAGCCGAGCAGAGACTCCCAGCGCGGGCCCGGTGCCGCCGAGCCGCCTCGCCGTCGTCAAGCCGGTAGCAGACCAGCGCCTCGGCTCCCATCACCGGCATGAGCGCGAAATGCACCTCGCTGGCGCGCACGGCGGGTGACGCCGCTCGCGCTGCCGCCGCGAGCGTTTCCGGGGTCCCGGTCACAGACTGCACGCCGAGTGCCTCCGCCAGCCGGAACTGCCCGTCCCCGGCCGGACCCGGGCGGATCGTGTCACGATTCTCGCCCGCGCGGCAGCCGACCACGCCTGCCCCCCGCGCGTCAGACTCCTGGTTCCCCGGAGACGCCAGTGAACCAGGGAACGGTCATCCTGACAAGAAGGCCCGCTGGAACCGCTCCACGGCCCGGCTCTTCCAGATGATCGCCGCCAGCCGGCCCGCAGTCCTGCGCCAGGCCAGCTTCCGGGCTGCTCGGCAACGCCCCATGAGCCCAGCGTCACTGCAGTATCCGCCCGGCCGGACCGGACTCCGGCTGTGCGCGAGCGTGCAGCTCATCAAGGCTCATCCCCAGGACGCCGGCCAGGCGGGCGATCGTCAAGAACGCCGGCATCGCGACCCGGCCGTTCTCAAGGCTGCGGACGGTGTCAATAGCCACCATCGCCTCCCGCGCCAGGTCCGGTGCCGACTGCTGCTGCTCGATCCTCCCGGCCGCAATGAGCAGACCAAGGCGACGGCCATGCTCCCGGTCCGCGACCGACGAAGGCTTACGGCTCACAAAGATAATAATACATGTATTAGAATCTCAGAACCACTAGCCCCGGCGTGGGCACGGCAGTCTGGCCCTGCCATGCCGGGTGGTCGCGCAGGTGGGCGATCCGCATCCATAGCGCACAGGCATGCTGGCAGCCGCTGGCAGGTTTGACCTCACGTCTCCCCGGAGAGGAGAGCCATGGCCAGCCCGCGATCGTGGGAGCTGAAAGTCGAGCGCGCTGAGCATCATCTCGACGAGGTAAAGGCCAAGATGGCCGCCTATGCGGCCAGGAACCCCTTCCGGGCCACAAGGGTCCGCCAGCCAAGAGGACAGCGGCACATCTGGCTGTACCGGCTGGAGATGACCGAGAAGCCTGATCCGATGATCCCGGTCATCATCGGCGAGTGCCTCTACGACTTGCGCTCGGCCCTCGATCACCTCGCGGTGGCCATGGCACCTCGAAACCGGAAGGCAAGCGCCGCCTTCCCGGTGGAGTGGACAGACCCATGGCAGAAAGATGCGGCCGGAAACCTCGTCTACGGCGAGGAACGGCGACGCAGCTTTACCTCCAAGATCAAGGGCATGCCCGACGAGGCCGTCGAGATGATCAGGAAGGCACAGCCCTACCAGCGCAAGAACTCCGAGCTCGAGACGCTCGGCCTGATCAGCCGCCTGGAGAATGCCGACAAGCATCGCGAGCTGATCGTCGTAGGGCATGGCGTGGCAGACGCACGCAGCGTGGTTACAGTCGGCGGCGAGGCGATCAAGCAAGAGGCCGCCGGATTCCGCCCAGACGGAGCCGAGATCGCAAAGTTCGGCTTCTCCGCCCGCGTCCCCGACGAAAGCGAAGTGGCAGTGGAAGTCAGCGGTATCGCGACCCTCGCGATCAAGATCGCGGATATCGACGGGTACTTCGGAATGCCCGAATCCCTGGAGATCCTGGTCGCATGGATGCGAGACAGTGTCGTCCCGGACTTCATGCCATACGTCCGGTCTGAATAGCGAAGCATGCGTAGACGCCGCGCCCGCTTGACACAGCGACACCGTCGGCGGTGACTCACACGGCTCCGGAGCACCCGGCATGCGCACCATCCAGGGCACTTGCCGCCACCCTGTCAGCACGGCATAGGTGCCCGGTCCGTGCTCAGCCGTTTTTCCAAGCGCTCTCGAAGATGCGATCCCAGCCGGCCGGAAGGTCAGGCTCCAGGTTGCCCAGCAACGTTCCCGGATACCGGAGCCGGTAGTACTTTCTGTACAGCTCGCCGACGGTGTCGATCGCAACGTCCAGTTCTCCCCACGTGACCGGCGCAGGACCCGAATAGCCGGGGCTGGTGGCATCAGCCTGATGGGCTACGAACTGATCCACGACGGACTTCGCGGCCTGCGTGACGGCCCAGAGACGATCGCGATCAGTTTCAGCGACCTTCTTGTCCAAGATGGCGTTCCCGGCTCCGGCGAACGTGTCGAACTCCGCCGCCAGCGTGGTCATGTAGCGGACTGAGCCAGGACGCGATTTGAGCTCCGCGATGAACCATGAGCGGGTCACCATAGCTGGCTGGCGCGCCAGTTCGTCGAGCAGCCGCCAGAGGCTGACGACGTCCTTGCGCTTGTCGACCTGCCGCCTGACGCCTGATAGCTGCGCGACCGAGTAACACTGCGTCAGCCAGTGCTCTGCGATGCCCGACCGATTCACGTTGGGATTGGTCTCGATCATCGCCCGGACTGCGCGCCATACTCTCCGTGAGTGGTGTAGTCCGAGTATTTCGTCCTTGAGAGCATCGAACCGGCGGCACCACCGAGCCCAGTTGCTTCCGGATGCTGGGGCCATGCCGTCCGACGCTACTGCAGGTCGCCCCCGCACCCGCTCCTTCTTGTCCGGGCGCGCCAACGATGCTAAACACCTGCCGCCGTGCCGACAGTGCGACCCGCACCGGCGATGGATGATCGGGTTGGCCCAGCTCCAGTTTCCGATCGCGTAGATGCCCGGCGCCGGCCCGTGATCGCGTCAGGCCCGCTGTTGATGATCTTGCTGTTTGCTCGTTGTTTGCTCGTCTGCCCCGGTACCACCCGTCAGGACCCGGCACGATCCGGCAGGAATCCGCGACGAAGTCCGCACGGAACGGCACAGACTGGCATTGAGAGCACTTATCTGATAGCAGAGCAGCGGACTCTTAATCCGCGGGTTCGGGGTTCAAGTCCCTGGCGGCGCACCCGTCCTGACCTGGCCTTTC
>Ga0209415_10001261_pt1 | contig 48352 bp, 40 predicted proteins | sample PeaSoiSIISIP2007_FD_187696 | JGI IMG/M metagenome (GOLD analysis project Ga0209415, IMG submission 187696) | Peat soil microbial communities from Weissenstadt, Germany - SII-SIP-2007 (SPAdes) (version 2) | ecosystem: Environmental > Terrestrial > Soil > Wetlands > Peat | place: Germany... | reverse complement strand
GACCCCCTCACCTTCGACGACGACAACATGCTGGCCGGCGTCAATGCGTACAAAGAGCAGCACTGCGCTTTCTGTCATGGTGCTCCGGGACAGCCGCGCCCGGCAGTCTCGAAAGTGATGTTCCCCCCGCCGCCTCAATTATTCGAAAAGGACGATATGGTCACCGACGACGCCGAAGGCGTGACCTTTTGGAAAGTGACGCACGGCATTCGGCTTTCCGGCATGCCCGGCTTCGGGGACACGCTGCCGGATACGCAACGCTGGCAAATAACCATGCTGGTGGCGCACGCCGACAAACTGTCGCCTGCGGTGCAGGCCGCGTTCGGCCATTAGCTCCAACGGTACGGCACGTGCTCTAAACATCAATGCATCGGAAACGGCACTTCCGGGAAGGACTAATGATGAGAAGATATTCGACGATTACGGTTGCTGCATGCGTCTTGACGACCCTGCTCCTCGCATTCCCGGCGCTCGCGCACGACCGCAGCGCCCTGAACGGCACCTGGACGCTGGTGCCTGCCAAGAGCGATTTTGCCGGCCAGCGCGTGGTTCAAACCGGCACCGTGACGATCAACGACCACGAGGGCATCATCACCGTCTCGCGCAGTTTCGTGTATGAAGGCGCCGCCGAGACCTTCTTCTACAACGACATTACCGACGCCGAGAACAATGCCACGATTCACACCGGCAAAGACCTCAAGAGCAAGACCAGGTGGGATCACGACGTCCTGAAGGTGACAACCACGCAATTCGGCGCGATTACTACGGAAAGCTACACTCTTGCGCCGGATGGCACGATGACGGTCAGCGTGGTAAGGCCGGAGCACAAGCTCATCACCCTCGTCTTCCAGCACAACTAGAGCAACTGCGTGGAGGCCGAAGGAGGCGCGGGGACGATGCCGTTTGGCGGGTGACTTGCAACTAGCGAGAGCGAGAGATGGAAACTCAGGGCAATCTGCGCGTGCTCCTGTTGGGCTTGGCTTCTGCGACTGCCCTTCTCGGCCAGGTAGATGCGCGCGAGATCATTCGCAGCGCCGTCGCCGCCGATGCGCGCAACTGGAGTCTCGCCCGGAATTACACTCTTCTGGAGCGGGTGGAACTCCGGCGCCTGGACGCTCATGGAAGAGTGAAGTTATCGGAAGTGCGGACCTACGACGTCACGTTGCAGGAAGGCACGCCCTACCGGCAATTGGTCCAGAGGGACGACCGCCGGTTGCCCCCGCCCGAAGAGAAAAGGGAGCAGGACAGCTTCGCCAGGAGTATTGTGGCGCGACGGCAGGAGACCGAGGCGGAGCGAGCCAGGCGCCTGTCCGCATACGAGAAGCGGCCGGATTGGCAGCGTGAAGCTTGGCACGAGTTGCCGGAAGCTTTCACATTCCGCCTGGCCGGAGAAGGAAAGCTAGACGGCCGCAGCGTCTTCATCATCGAGGCGATGCCTCGCCAGGGATACCAGCCCCAGTCCCCCACCGCCAAGTTGTTTCGCTCTCTCAAAGGCAGGTTCTGGGTGGACCGCCAGGACCACCAGATCGTCAGAGTGGAAGTGGAAGTCATCGACACCATTTCGTTCGGGCTGTTCCTGGTCCGCGTGGCGAAGGGATCAAGCGCGACCCTGGAACTGAAATGCGTCAACGATGGAATCTGGCTTCCCGATCGCTTGCAAATATCGGCCTCCGCCCGCTTGGGACTGCTACAAACCCTGCGCATCGAGCGGAGCGTCGTTTACAGCCGGTATAGCAGCGGCGGCGATGCCCGGACGATCTACCCGGCAGAAGGCCGGGACGCTCTGAACGCGAGGCTGAACGGATTCGCGAAGGCGATCTTCCCATGAGCATTGCAAGACCACCTCCAGGCCGCCGCCCGCGAATGTCGGTTCGAACCTGGTTCAAGCGTTTGCGCGTTCGCGTCCGGGCCGCGAGCCGGAGAATACGCAGGACCCGGGTCGGGAGGCTCAATTGGACCAAGGGCCTGGTCCGCCTTCTGATTGGCGTAACGGCTTCTGCGGCCGTTCTCGCCGCAGCGGGTTTCTATCACGTCTATTTCGATCGAAGCAACCTGCCCGATCTGGAGGGATTCACCCGGTTTGAGTTCCCCACGATCGGCGGCATCTACGATGCTAACGGCCACCTGCTCAAGGAAATGGCCTCAGAGTCGCGCCAGATCACGCGGTATGAGGAAATTCCGCCCATTGTCCGCGACGCGATCCTCGCCGCAGAAGACAAGAACTTCTTCTCGCATTCCGGAGTCGACTATTCCGGATTTGCTCGCGTGCTTTGCAAAATCAAGCTCGGTCATCTGATCGGCCGCCTTGCCAGGATGGGCAGCCGCGACTCGGCTAACAATTCCGCGATCTTCCCGCAAGGCGGGTCAACCATCACCCAACAGCTCGTGCGCGGCTATTTTCTCAGGACCATGACGGCTCAAGAGAACAGCGACCAACTGCGCCACAGTCAACGCCTGGCCCGCCTGTTGTCGGGCGTAATCGGCGCGCGCACGGTCAACATGCTGGCCCGGAAGGTGGAGGAGATCCGTCTCTCACTGTGGGTCGAAGAAGAGATGAAAAAGGAGTTCGGCTCCAAGCGCCGGGCCAAAGAGGAAATTCTGGCCCGGTACGCCAGCTCGATTTACATGGGAAACGGTCAGTACGGGTTTGCCAAGGGGGCGGAGTATTACTTTGGCCGGCCTCTCGGCACGTTCACGGTAGACGATGCGGACAAGGCTGCGCTGCTGGCAGGCGTTGCAAAGTCGGCGCGCTACTACGCGCCCGCGCGAGCGAAACTGCGAGAGTCTTACAGCGCAGAAACCGAACCCTGGCGTTGATGGCCGCCAGGGGTTCTATCACTCCCGACCAGGCGCGGACGGCCCAGCAGCGCCCGATTGAGGTGGTGGCGCAGCACAAGGACCAGACGATCGAGGCGTCCGCCGTCGTCGACACCGTAGTTGACGAGCTCACCAGCCGCCAGGCCGAACTCAGTGTAAAGGACCTGCGGATGGGGCGAGTCCAGGTCTACTCGACGGTGGACGCCGGAGTGCAGCAAATTTCGAACGTGGCGCTGGAGCACGGCCTTGCGCTGTATGAGAACCGGCACTCGGGCGCCCGCGGGCTGATCCAGGGCTCAGTGGTGGTGCTGAGGAACCGCGATGCGGGCATCCTCGCCGAAACGGGCGGCCGGCAGTTTTACAAAGACCGCTCCAGCGTATATAGCGACCTCAACCGCGTCACGAAGTCCAGGCGCCAACCAGGGTCCGCCATGAAGCCAATCGTCTATCTTGCCGCTTTTCGCGAAGGAACCTTCAATCTCGATACCGTGGTGCCCGATGAACCCATCAGCGTCGGCAATGGCCGCGGGCAGGATGTGAAATGGATCGCAAACTACGATGGTCAATTTGAGGGCATGATCCCCCTCCGAATGGCATTGGCGGAATCCCGAAACGCGGTAGCAATCTGGATCACCGGGCAAATCGGAGTCTCCAGCGTCCTCCAGACCGCACGCAGTCTTGGGATCCAGACGCCATTGCGTCCCTATGTCACGACGGCGTTGGGAGCGTCCGAAGTGACTTTGCTGGAGCTGGCCAATGCATACCGCACGATCGCATCCGGCATTCTGACCCAGCCATATGTAATCCGCAAGATCGTGCGAAATTCGGACGAGGTAATGGCCGATAGCGGACACGCGTCATCCCGGATGGATATCGATGGTAACGCGCTCTCGCTGATTCAGGAGGGTCTGCGCAGTGTGGTGCGCTTGCCCACCGGTACGGCTCATGCGCTCGATTCCGCCGGGTTCCCGATCGCTGTCATGGGAAAAACGGGAACCACAAACGGGTTCCGGGACGCGCTCTTCGTGGGTTCCACTTACGGCCCCGAAGGAATCACCGTCGCCGTTCGTATAGGCTTTGACGACAACCGTTCGCTGGGGTCGGATGAAACCGGTGCCAGGGTTGCGCTTCCCGTGTTCAAAGAAGTAGTGCTCAGGGCGTATAGCGAAAAGCTGGTGGGGGCTGCGCCGCGGTTTCCGGCTGAAATGGAACTGCATATTAACGAGTACCTGAGAAATGACGTGCTGGACACCAGCGCGATCCCGGACGTGAGCGCCGACAGAAACGGGCTCATGCCCGTAGTCTTCCGCACGTCTCCTCGACTACCGTAACGCGATTTCCCCGCTGTCATCGCGGTTCGCTGTCGTTACTTGGTCTTCGACCGGTTCCATTGAGAAACCGCTCCCTACGGTCGCGGCTCTGATTTGTCCCCGGCCGGACATCGGAGCCGCGACCGTAGGGAGCGGTGCGCCACATCAAGCACAACCTCACACGGTCGAAGACCCGTAGACAGGCCTGTCAGGTGCCGCGCTGGTCAGGCGGCTGCTATCGTGCCGCAGCCGAGCTTGTACCTTTGCCGATCCCTTCGCCCAGGAAATTCACCAGCGCGGGGTTCACTTCGTCCGCGTGGGTCCATGTGATGCAGTGCGGGCCGTCCTTCACCACCAACAAGCGGGCTCCCTTGATCAGTTTGGCGGTCCGGAGTCCCGAGGCACTGATTGGCAGGATTCGGTCCGCATCCCCCTGAATGACCAGCGTGGGTGCGTCGACGTGGGTCAGGTCCTTGCGGAAGTCCTCGTGCCAGGCCGGCACGCACGCGAGACTGGCCGTAGCAGAGGCGCCGGCTGCGACGTTCCAGCTAGCCTGAAGCGCCTGTTCGCTGACACGCTTCCCCAACAGCAGATCCGTGTTGTAGAAATTCTTGAAGAACTCGGTGAAGAACGCGTAACGGTCAGCGACAATGGCCTTTCCGATTCCTTCGAAGACACTGCCGTCCACCCCTTCCGGGTTGTCCGGCGTCTTCAGCAGGAAGGGTGGAACCCCCGAGACGATCACCGCTTTGCTGACGCCCCTCGACCCATATTTCCCGAAGTAGCGAACTACTTCGCCGCCTCCCATGGAGAAACCGGCCAACGCGAAATCGCGTAGTTCGAGCTGCGTCACCAGTTGGTGCAAGTCTTCGGCAAAGGTGTCGTAGTTGTAGCCGGCTGTCGGCTGACTGGACTTGCCGAATCCCCTGCGGTCATAGGTGATGACGCGGCGCCCCGCGCCCAGAAGCGCCGGGATCTGCTTTTCCCAGGACGCACCGCTCAGCGGATATCCGTGGATCAGGACAACCGGCTTACCCGCGCCGTGGTCCTCATAATAGATATCGATGTTGCCGGAGTTTTCCTTCCCGACCGTTATGTATGGCACTAAGACCCTCCCTGTGCGCGGATTGACTTCGGACTTGTTTGGATGCCCCTGGGTCTCGGCCGGATGCTCTTTTGTGAGGCGAGCGCGCCCGATCCGCGCCGTCGCGCCCGCCAATCGTCGGAACTTGCGAGGTCGTCTTAAGCGTGAGCTTCGACGACCGAACGGGCAGCCTCTTTATCTTTGTCGGCAATACCCGCACCCGCTATGTGTTCGGATACAAACCAGACTTGAAGCTCGTTCACGCGAAGAACGTCGCTGACCAGCAGGTCATTGGTTCCATCGTCGCCGCTGGCCGCTGCGGCTCGGGCCGCCTCGTGGGTGGCCTCGATGATGAGTTCGTGAGCCTGCAGCAAACGGAATATCTGAATGGTGACGTCTTCCCGGCCTCGGGGCGGCCGGGTGATGCGGGTTGTCTCGGCAACGTCGTGAGCCATGGCGATCGCAACTCCGCCCAGGGTCTGAACGCGTTCAGCCAACGCGTCGACAATCTCCGCCTGTTCGCCGAAGTGCTTGTCGAAGAGAAGATGGAGCTGGTAAAAGGTGGGGCCGGAGACCTGCCAATGGTGCTTCTTGTACATGTCGCGTAAGGTCATGGTGTCGGCGAGAATCTGATTGAGGCTGTCGACGCTGGCCAAGCGAACCTTGTGATCGAGCGATATGGGGCGGTTTACGACTGTTCCATACTTCTGGATTTCAGTCTCGTGCCCGGTTAAGTGCGTCTCTTTAGAGGGATTATGTCTCATAGGTTTTTAACCCGATAACCACAGCATGCCGGGGGCCATTTGCGGCTGCCGCGTTGGGGTTGGATTGCGAAAGAATCGCAGCCATTTAGGAGTCGCGCAGACCCGGGTCAGACCGGCTAGGCGGCGACCCCTGGCAATTCCTGCGCAGCCGCCTTGCACATCGATGCAGAGTTTTCACGGAGTATTGGCAAGTCACGTGCGATGAGAAGGGTATGAAGAAACAAGACCATGAAGGAGTCCAAACGTACAGTGTCGTTTCGACTCGAGAGAATCGGATGGGGCCGGGTTCGGCTGGCCAGTCCGGGGATACTCAGGGATTGTCGGACGTCGCCGAGGCAGGCTCAGAGAGCGTAGAAGAACTGGTCGAGGAGGGGCAATCCTTCGAGGCCGAAGTGACCGGCGGCGTGGAAGACGCACCCGACCCAGACGTGGCTGAAGTCCACACGAAACAAGTCGCAGAGGACGATGTGCCGTCCGAATACCTGGAAGGAGACTAGCCCGCGCCTACTGGGCAGCCACGGTAATGTATGTGCCCAACTGCGTCTCGGCGTCGCCCAACAGGGCAACCAGCAGGTGATCTCCAGACGCTAAGCCGGGCGGCACCACGACGTTGATCTGATACAAACCGGGGCCCACCAGGCCGGCAAACGTCACCTGAGCCTCGGTGGCGTCCATCAGCACAGTCGGCCAGGCAGGGAGCGGCAACGGGGATGGGACGATCTGCCCATTCGGAATCGGCGGATTAGTCGCTCCGAAACCGGTTCCGTAGAGCACGATGGTCTCGCCGGGCGCGGCTCCGGTCGTGGTGGCACCGCTGATGAGTCCGGTGGGACCGATCAGCGAGTTGTTCGCGTGCGTTGCTGCGACGTACGTATGGCCGTTAGCCGCGCCGATCGTGAAAAACGAGGGCGCGACGAGCAGAGCATTGGTCGACACGATCGCGCTGGTAAGTCCGTTGTTAGTGGTCTGTATCCGAATCGGGCCAACCGGAATATCGGCTGGGACCAGGAAGTTGATCTGCATGTTACTGACAAAACTCACCGGCGCGGCTTCTCCATTTACAGTAACTCCCACTCCGCCCACCGTGGTTGGCAACGTGTTGCCGGTAACCGTCCATGTACCCGTCAATGTCGCCAGGGCCGCGCCCTTCAGCGACGCCCAGGTGTTGGGGGCAATATCCGCGGTCAGAAAACTGCCTGCGTTGAAAATGCCCGTCACCGGAAAGGACGGAACCGGTTGAATACTGCCAAGCAGGCCGTGAGACTGCACTGGGTCGTTATTGGGACCGCCGCCGATTCCGGCCGTGAAGTAAAGCGTGCCCGGGTCTTCGCTGCGGGCGCCGCTGCCGAAACTCAGCGACCACAGCCCCGGGTAAGATATCGGCGCGCCCGAAAGATCGCTCAACGTGCCGAGCCAGTCGCCGGTAGTCAGATTGTAGGCGTTGATCTTACCGTCGGCAAAGTTGCCGACCAGCAATGCGCTTCCGAACGGTCCAAAGGTGGAGGGAGCCGGCGCCATACCCCAGGGCGCATTCAGCGCCCCGTTCGCAATCAGGGTGACAACCAGTTTGCCCGTCTGATCGAACAGCGCGACATAGCCATTACCGGCTCCGGCCACTGAATACTGCTGCGTGGCGTCCTGCTTGGCGTAAGCTACGTAGACATTTCCGCCGATGATGGCCGTGTTGTACGGAGCGAACCCCGCGGGGACTGCGGGGTTCACGAAGGCGCCGGCGTTGTGGATGGGCTTGAGAGAGCCATCGAAGACATCGACGGTCCCGCTGTGGAAGTTGGCCGCAAACAGCAAAGGAGCACCCACTACCCCACCCAACGCGCAACCCGTGTAAACTGCGCCAGAAGCGGAGTTATCGAACAGGACCAAAGCGTGCGTCGAATCTACGCTCGAATTCCAGCCCGAAATGATGCCGTCGGTGGAACAGAAAAGGAACGACGCCGGCTTGCCGGAGGCCACAGCGAAGGCCGATGGACTCGACGCGAACGTATTGAAGATCACTCCGGTAACCGGTCCTCCGGTCTTCGCTCCACCGGCCGCCGGTATGTCGACGACCAATGGGATCGCTGCGCCGGTCCCATCGTAGAGCGTCGAAGTGCCCGTACCATTGTTACCAACCCAAAAGGGACTCTGTCCGAAGCCGTTGCCCCAGGGGTTTACCAGATTCGGATCCACGTGGTCCGCAACACCCGACAGGTCGGAAACCAGTTTGTGCACCAGGAAAGTGTTTGGCGCAGTCTGCGCCATCGCCCACGCACACAGGGCGCCGGCAAGAACTCCCAATCGGCAAACGGCGCGCGCGATGCGCGCTAACTCAGACAGTTGGTCATGTTTCATAGCAGCAGTGTAAAGCTAGAGGTGCCGTGATAAACGTAAACTCAGCGTGAACCCTGACACTTACTCCTGCTGCGTTGTAACGAACGGCACGTATCTGTGGGGCGGCGGCAGTGGAGAAGCAAAGCAGACAAAGAAAGCTGAATTGCGTGATTCCCCTAATGCGCAATCACCGAAGCGTTTTGTCGCGTGGACGCGAGGAGAGTCGTTCGTAGGGGCCGGGCATGCCCGGCTCGGCCGTGTCACTGAGGCGTAACCCAAAATCTGAAGACAACGCCGCGCTGGCCGGAAACAGGCTTCATCGATACCCCGCGGCCTGCAGCTCGAACAGCTCGGCGTAGCGGCCGCCGAGCGCGACGAGCTGGGCATGCGTGCCCTGCTCGCGGATCACGCCGCCGGCAAGCACCAGAATGCGGCCGGCCATCCTCACGGTGGAGAACCGGTGGGAGATGAGCACCGCCATGCGATCCCGCGTCAGTTCGGCGAAGCGTTGGAACACTTCGAACTCGGCGCGCGCATCGAGCGTAGCGGTGGGCTCGTCCAAAATCAGAAGCTGGGCATCGCGCATGTAGGCACGGGCCAGGGCAAACTTCTGCCACTCTCCGCCGGAAAGGTCCACGCCGCCCTCGAAGCGTCGGCCCACCATCTGCCGGTAGCCGTCCGGCAGGCGGTCAATGACGCCCTGCGCCATGCTCTTGCGTGCGGCGGTCTGAATGCGGTCCGTCTCCTGAAGCGAATCGATCTTGCCGAAGCCGATGTTTTCAGAAGCCAACATGTCATAGCGCATGTAGTCCTGAAAGATGACGCCAATCTCACGGCGCAGGTCCTCGACGCTGTAGTCACGCAGGTCAACGCCGTCGAGCAGGATTTGGCCCGCCGTCGGATCGTAGAGTCGCGCCAGGAGCTTCACCAGGGTGGTTTTGCCGGCTCCATTCTCTCCAATAAGCGCCAATTTTTCAGAGGGGTGCAGAGTAAAGCTAATGTTTTCGACGACCAGGCGGCTATCGCCCGGATAAGCGAAAGCCACGTGGCGAAACTCGAAGCCCTGGCGGATGGGCCGTGGCGCCGGGAGAGAATGGGGCGCGGAGCGGATGGAGGGCTGCATCTCGAAGAAGTCGAACAGGTCTTTCAGGAATACCGCCTGTTCGGAAATGTCGTTGAAACTGGAGAGGATGCGTTCGATGTACCCGCGCGATCGCGAGAAGGCGCCGGTGAGCAAAGTGAGGCTTCCGACGGTGATGGCCCCCGCCAGATATTGGACCAGCACGACGACGTAGGCGCCGTAATATCCGCCGGTGGAGATCAGGTTGAGGGCCGAGCCAACCAGTGACCGCCGTACTGCAAGACTCTTGTTTTCCTTCTCGATAGCTGCGGAAACCTCATCGTACAGTTGAGTCAGATGCGGGCCCAGGCCGAAAATCTTGACCTCCTTGGCGGCCTGCGCGCTGGCTCCCAGCAGGCGCAGGTAATCCAGGCGGCGCCGCTGCGGCGTCCAGCGGTAAAGCGCCGAGTAAGCCAGGGTGCTGAAGTGAGTTTCGCCCAGGAAGGCGGGAACGATGGCCGCCACCAGCAAGACCATGAGCCAGGGAGAGAACAGGATCAGACCGGCGGAGAGCGAAAGCAGGCTGACGAAGTCCTGTCCGACTCCCAACAGCGAGGCCAGCAGGTTCAGCCGGCCGGTTGTCTGCCGCCGGGCGCGTTCCAGTTTGTCGTAGAAGATGGGGTCCTCGAAGGAGGCCAGGTCAAGCTCAGTGGCATGGCGCATCAGGCGGACGCTGATGCGGTTGGTGAAGCGGTCGCCGAGAAGGCTGTCGAGCAGCGTGTTGGCGCGCCCCAGAACGTCGCTCGCCACGGCTAGCCCCAGGTCCAAAGCCACCAACTTCCAGATGCGACGCAAATCGCCCCTGTGGCGCGTCACGCGGGCGACCACGGCGTCGAGTATGAGTTTGGAGACCCAGAGGGTAGCCAGAGGGAGGAGGGCGCGCATGAGGCGAAAAACGACACTGGCCGCCACCATGGGCGGGCTGGTTTCCCAGACCATACCGAGCAGCGGCCGTACGTTCGCCAGTGCGCCAAAGCGCTCCCGCCAGGACAGATTCTTGGCTGGATTGGCTGGCCGCGGCGGGTGCATGGCATCCAGTATAAGCCACGGTCATAGCGAGGGACGTGTGGTGGGAGGGAGTAGCTGAAAGGCAGGGTGGAAGCCGGCGCGGGCCTCAAGCGCCTCAAAAAGGGCCACTAAACAGAAATGCTCACCCCGAAGGGTGAGCATTTTATCCCCCCTGTTCTACCAGGGGGTGATGTTCGATGGGAGAATCAGTTTCGACGGAATCGCAATCCGCCAAAAACTTTTGTAGTTGGATCTTATTTCCCCGCGGCCTTCAAGTCAAGAAGAAATCCGGCCCGTTTTTTTGAGCCGTAAGATGCTCGTATGCCCCAACTTGCAGCAATGCGCAAAATCTTACAGCGGTAGCGCAATAGCGGAAAACACCTCGAAGCAGCCTGAGGATTTCTGTCCAATATGCACATATCAGGCAATTTATAAAATGGTGCAGCAGCTCAATCAAGGTGCAGGCTGATCATGACTTCGGGTTCTTCGCCACGGCGAATCAACCGCATGAGCACCCGGAAAGCGCCCAGAAGGAGGCCGGACAGAATCGCAAACAGGAGCAGTATCCCGATGAGTTTAAAGATGTTAAAAAGCAGGTTGCCTGGGTTGTCCCGCTGTGTGGGAACGTATTCGTCGCGGGTGACTTCGGCCTGCCAGCGGACCTGGGAGAGGAGGCGCTCCGCCATGTCGCGGTCGGCCGGGGCTAGCAGTACCGCGACCAGCGGGCCGCTGCGTTTGACCACGGCACCGGGCAGTTGTTCGAATTCGGCCACTTTCTGCATCGCGATTTGAGGCGACGGGTAATTGAAAATGGCCAGCGGCATAGTGCCCTTGGGGCTGCGGAAGACGCCCAGTTGCGCCTCAGCGTCGAAGTGGAAGCCAGCCACCGAAGGCGAAATCGCCGGCAGGAATCGGGCGAGGCTGGCCGGGCCGGTGATGTAGCGTTCGCTATTGGGCACCAGGTTTTCGGCGGGCAGGTAACCGGGCAAAACCGGCAGCGCGGTGGTGTCGACGTTCTTCAGCGACTGGCCCAGAGCGGTGAGCTCATCGGCGGGTGGTTGATAGCCGGCGAAAGCCAGGAGGTACTGGCCCTGGGTAAGCAGCAAGCCGTCCCGGGTGGTGGCGGCGAGTGGGGCGAGCTTGGACGGTCGGGCGGTTTCGGGACGCTGCCAGTCGAAAGCCGCCAGCGCCGCGGTGGGATCGCGAAGTTGCCACACGGTGACGGTGAAGCTGGCCCGATCCAATTTGTAGGTCGCCGCTTCCCAGACCTTAAGCCCGTAGTCGTCCCAAACCGCGCGATCGGCCAGCGCAGGCTGCGACTCGCCGGTGCGATGCGCCGCGCCGATCGTCTCGGGAAGAATGGAAGCCGCAAGCAGACAGGGGGCAGCCAGCAGGGTCAGGAAAGCTCGCATACGTTTATTAGACGCTAAAACGGGGCAGCGGAGGTAGACGCGTTTGCGGGTCTCCGGCCCCCGGCGGCGTCCAACTCGCCCAACGAGTCAGGCATAATGAAAGGGATTATGAACCGCGAGTTCCAGATCGGTGATAGAAAGGTTGACGAGGCCAAGTTGGCAGATCTCTGCCGCCGCTACTCCGTCCGCGAACTCTCTTTCTTCGGTTCAGCCGCACGTGGTGAGATGCGACCTGACAGCGATATCGATTTGCTTGTCGAGTTTCTGCCGGACGCGGAGATCGATCTGGTGGATTATGCCGGACTGATGTTGGAGCTGTCGCATGTCCTCGGGCGGAAAGTGGATCTGGTTTCGAAGAACGGATTGAAACCGCTGATCCGAGCCTCCGTCTTAAAAGCGGCGCAGCCCTTGTATGCGGCGTGACAGCCTGTACCTCGCGGATATTGTTGAATCTGCAGACCACCTCGCTCAGTTCCTCGCTGGCATCGAATTCACGGCGTTCCAGGCCTCGGAGCTGCTCCGCAGCGCCGTGGTGCAGAAGCTCGCTATAATCGGCGAGGCGGCGGCCCGAGTCTCCGATGATCTGAAAACCCACCACCCCGAAATCCCGTGGCCCCAGATCATAGCGTTCCGCAACATCCTCATCCACGCCTACTTCGGGATCGACTGGGAGCTGGTGTGGAGGGCTGCCAGGAATCGTTGTCCAGTCTTGCGGAAGCAGGTGGCTGAGATCCTCGCCGCGGACTCTGCCGATTCCGATGATGAATGAAATCCGCAGCCGGAGTGCGAAAGCTGTCTTCCGTAGATGGCATACGGATTGAAGTTCCGGGACTTATGGTGCGCCATGCGATGATGGTGTTTCCCAATGGCAGAGGAAGCGGAGAAGCAGGAATGGCTGGCGGCGGCGCGCGCGGCCATGGAGATTGAAGCGCGCGCGGTGATGCAGGCGGCAGCGCGGCTGGATGGCGCGCTGGTGCGGGCGGTGGAGCTGATTCTGGCGCATCCCGGCAAGGTGGTCGTCACCGGCATCGGCAAGTCGGGGCACGTGGCGCGCAAGCTGGTGGCCACACTTTCGAGCACAGGCACGCCGGCCGTCTTCCTGCATCCGGCGGAGGCCGCGCACGGCGATTTGGGCATCTACACGCCCGGCGATCCCACGGTGCTGGTGTCGAAGAACGGCAGCTCGGCCGAGCTGATGTCGCTGGTTCCGCTGCTGCGCGATTTCCAGTCGCCGCTGATCGGCATTCTGGGCGCTACGTCGTCGCCGCTGGCGGCGCTGGTGGACGTGCTGCTGGATGCAACGGTCGAGCGCGAAGCCGATCCGCACAACCTGGCGCCCACTGCCAGTGCCATGGCTGCGCAAGCGGTGGGCGACGCGCTGGCCATTGCACTGATGCGCGCGCGCGGCTTCACCCCCGAGCAGTTCGGCCGCTACCATCCGGGCGGGCAGTTGGGACGCAATCTGCGGATCTCGGTGCGCCAGGCCATGCACGGCCCCGGAGAAGCCGTGATGGTGCCGCCGGAGACATCCTTAAAAGAGGTGATCATCGCCATGACGCGGCAGCCGCTGGGCGGTGCGTGTGTGGTCACTCCGCAGGGTTGCCTGGCGGGCTTTATCACGGATGGCGATTTGCGGCGCGCCCTGGCGCATCACGATGACATTCGCGGCCTGCGCGCCGCGGACATCATGACGACCGCTCCGGTGACCATCGGTCCGGAAGCCAGCCTGGCCGCTGCGCTCGAGCGGATGGAGCGGCGCGCCTCGCAGATCTCCGCGCTGCCCGTGGTTGACGATGCTGGTCGCGCGCTAGGCATTTTGCGCCTGCACGATGTGTACCTTGGATTCCGCGGCCCGGCGCCGCTTGCATCCTGAACAGCGCCGCGCGGAAGCCGGCTGCCATTTTTTCTCCATGCCATGTATTCTGGAAAAAGTGAGACTTCTGCAAAACCACATGCGACGACTGATGATGGCTGGTCTGGGATTGGCGGCATGCCTCGCCGTGCCGCGCGCCAACATGCTGGCGCAAACGGCTCCGCCCAAGCCGCCGCCCGACACGCTGGTTCTGAACGACGATGAAAAGCTGGTCGGGCACTTCGTGCGCTCCACCAGCGCCGACCTTCGGTTCAAAAGCGACATCCTGGGCGAAGTCACCATTCCCTGGAGCAAGGTTAAGGAACTGCACGCCAGCGGAACGTACACCGTCGTCGGTAAGAGTATCAAGCTGGGACGCCGCTCCGACACGTCCCGGTTGCCCAAGGGCAGCCTCGAGGCAACCGCCAAGGAAATCACCGTCACCGCGCCGGGTGCGGCGTCCGAAAAGGTCCTGGTAGCGGATGCGGCCCATGTTATCGAATCCACCGAGTTCGAACAGCAGGTGATGCACAGCCCCGGCCCCGCCGAAGACTGGGCCGGTTCTATCAACGCCGGCGCCACCCTGGTGAATGCCACACAGCAAAGCCGAACATTCAGCGCGGGCTTCGCCCTGGTGCGGGCGGTGCCGATCGAAGCCTGGCTCGACCCGCGCGAACGCACCCAGGTGGATTTCAACTTCGCCAGCGGCATCGTCAAGCAGCCTGGCGCCGCTGAGATCAAGACCGACATTATTCACGGCGGCCTGGAACGCGACGAGTACTTTTCCACCCGGCGGATGTACGGATTCGCGCAGGCCACGTTCGATCACAACTACTCCCAGGGCTTGGACCTGGGAGCGCAAGTGGGCGGCGGACTCGGCTGGACCGCGGTAAAGAGCTCCGCGAACGTGCTCGATGCCAAGGCCAGCATCACGTACCTGCATCAGAGCTTCGATGGATCGACCAGCCTGACCAAGAGCCTGGTGGCTTCGAACTTTGCCGAAGCCTTCACCCACAAGTTCAAACACGGCGTCGTACTGGCGCAGACAGTCTCCGCGACGCCGACCTGGAACATCACCGAGGACTGGCTGGCCAACGCTTCGGTCGGGCTGACCGTGCCCGCATATAAACGGCTGAACATCGCCCTGGGCGCGGTCGACAGCTACCTCAACAATCCTCCGCCCAGTTTCAAGAAGAACTCGTTCCAATTGACCACCGGGCTGACGTATACGTTCAAATAGTGCGGGAAGCCTTCGTCGAAGGCGGCCAGCCTGTTTTTTGTCCAATAGTCAATAACGGACTGTTATTGATTGCCGGGTTGCGAGAAACAAGCGATAATGTTTTTTAAGGGAGCCTGCGATGGCAATCGAGCAGATGAACATCTCGCTATCGCCTCGGATGGCCAGGTTCATCCGCGGCAAGGTGAAAGGCGGACACTACACGAACATCAGTGAAGTGGTGCGGGACGCGATCCGGCATATGCAGGAGGCTGACGCTGCCCGGAGCGGTGCGGCACGCCTCGCCGATTTTGAAGCCGGCCTGACCAGTAGCCAGCGCGCAGGCATTCGACGCGGCGTCCGGCAAGGGATGCTGGACATCGAAGCGGGCCGTTACGACCTGTACGACGCAGACGGGCTTCGGGGCGTTGCACCTGAGGTGGTTGCTGCCTCCGTCCGGAAGCTTGCGCGTCGCTCGAAGGCCGGATGAAGCTCCGCTATGTTCTCACTCGTTCCGCCCGGCGAGATCTGCAGCAGATTTCCGACTATTGGACCGCCGAAGGCGGTGAGGACGCGGCCATGCGGATAGTCGCCGGCATCCTCGAGACCATCATTATGATTTCAGGGTTGCCGAGAATGGGTATCGCGGCCGCTCAGTTCGGGGAGCGTGTCAGGAAGTTCCCGGCGGGAAACTACATGATCTACTACAGAGCTGACCGGTCCCGGAGAATCCAGATTCTGCACGTATTTCACGGCTCGCGGCACCAAAGCAAGGCATGGGGAGACGAAGGCGCGCGTTGAGGCACGCCGATTCCGTCACTGGATGCGGATGTTGTCGAGACCGAACGTGAAGGCGCCTGTCGGCGGCCCCGCGGTCCAGGCGATACCCATGATGTCGCTGCCGTCGATCCCCCCGAAGCTCGCGAATTGCAGCGTGAACTGCTTCCACTCGGGTCCGGCGACGAACGATTTCGTCGCAGGCCGATAGCCGAGCCGCCGCGAAAACAGCATCACTTGATAAGTGCGTCCGTCGCCCTTGGCCCAGAATTGGATAGCCTTTTTGGACGACAGATTCGCCGGGGCCATCATGGCGGGACCTGGCGAGAACAACACGCCCGACCAGGGGAACGCAAAGCCCTCGATGACTTCGCCGGTCACCAGCAGATAGCTCTTGCTTGCCTCCGCTCCGCCGGGCGCAATCTCCATTTTCGCCACTGACTTTCCGCCGGCCATTTTGTCCGTGGAAATAGACCAGCCCATGCCGAATTTCGCCTGCGGCGCGCCGTCCTGTTCGAAGTCGCTGATCCAGCCGGATTCCGAACCCACCGGCGGGGGAGCGCTCTTCGTCTTGGCCTGGTCCTCGAACTGTTTCGCCACAGAAGCTTTCCAGGCTGCGCGATCGATCTGGTGGCCATCCTTCCACACGGCGACGATGTCGCGAGTCTGGCGGATATCGACGGTCGGATCGCCGTTGACCAGCACCAGGTCGGCGCGCTTTCCCGGTGCGATCTGCCCGCGATCATCGAGGTGGAACGCGGCCGCCGTCGCTGTGGTTGCGGCTTGCAGAGCTTCCACCGGAGTCAGGCCGGAGCGCACCAGCAATTCCAGTTCGCCATGCATGCTGGCTCCCTGGGTGGTTCCTGGGTTTCCCGCGTCCGTCCCGGCGAGGACCGGCACCTGTGCGGCTTTCAATTGGCGGACGGCCGCATAGGCGCCTTCGCAACCGAGCTTCACCGGCAAGCTGAAGCTTCCTTGCAAGGCGACAGCCTCAGCTGGGGGCAGGTATGGCTTGAGCCGCGGATCGGCGGCCAGTTCCGCGTCGAAGCTGGTGGCGCACAAGGTCTGCAACACCGTCAGCGTGGCGACGACAAAGATATGGTGCGACGCGGCGAGCTTCGCGAAATCCGGGCCGGCAGCGGGCCCAACGAAAAGGTGGGCGAGGCCATCGGCGCCGGCATCGATCGCGTCGGTGGCCTGTTGCAGCGTACCGATGTGCACGACCAATAGCTTTCCGCGCGCGTGCGCCGCCACTGCCAGAGCCTTCAAAGTCTCTTTGGTCAGCGTCGGCGTGGATTTACCGGTTCCGTACTCTAAGGCGTCATCGTAAACCGCTTTGATATAGTCCGAACCCTCGCCAATCCGCGCGTCCACCCACGCCTGCGCTTCTTCCGGCTTCGTGATGGTGGGGACTTTGATGCCGTATTCGGTTCCGTGGCCGCCGGGGGCGGTCGCCAGGTAACCGGACGATCGCAGGTCCGCGTAGTCGAGCAGCTTCCCTTCCGCCTGCTGCTTCTTGATACCGGCGGCGACTGTCGGAAGCGTGAACATGTCCAGGTCTGTGGTCACGCCGAAGATGGGCGCCTGCTGGAGGCTGGCTTCAACTATGGTGTGCGTGTGCGCGTCGATCAGACCTGGCAGGAGCGTCTTCCCGGTTCCATCTACGACCTCCGCTCCCGCTGGCCTGGCGATATTCCGGCCCACCGAACGAATCACGCCATTTTCGACCAGGACGCCGGCGTTGTCGAGAACGCGGGTTCCATCGAACACCCGCACGTGCTCAATCAACAGCGGCTTGGATGCCGGCTGCGCCCCCGCGAGGGTCGCGCAAACCAAGCTGGCGAGCAGAAGTGAACACCGTCTCATCGTATGCCGATTCCCTTCACCCAGGTCTTGGACCGGCGGATTCGGTTCCATTGAGGAACCGCTCCCTACGGTCGCGGCACTGATCGGAGCCGCGACCAGAGGGAGCGGTGTGCCATATAGAGCCCAACATCACACGGTCGAAGACCTGGTCGTCTCCTAGCAAGTTAGCACTTCCGGTGCCTGGAACGGTCAGCGCACGGTGATCTCGCCGAAGGCGAGGCCCAGCTCGCGGGGGTCGCCGGGGGCGTGGAACGTACGGCTGACTTCGATGGTGACGCGCATTTCGGGCTTCGCGGCGGCGGGCAGGGGGAAGGCTGCCTCGAAGGCAGTGGAGGAGACGAGGGCCGGCGGCAAAGCCGCGCCATCCGCGGTGACGGCGATCGAGAGCGGGCCGGACCGCAGCTCCTCCTCCGCACAGTGGCCGCGAAGGTAAAGAGACTCGCCCGCGTGCGACGCGCCAGCCATGCGCAGTGTGGCGCGCTTCGGCATCCAGCGGTGGTTGCCTTCGAGAAGGTACCACTCGGGACCGAGCAGGTTGGCGATCAGCGGGTCGGCCACATCCAGCGCAGCCGGCAGGCTCTGCTCGATCGGCATTTGCGCGAAGGCGGCGGTGATGTTGCGCAGGTGCGGGCCGCGGACGTCATAGACCACCAGGTCATCGAGACTGAGCGCGCGCGCGGTTAGGGCGCCAGAAAGTACGAAATCGCCGATCTCGTCTTCGTGCTCGAGATCGGGCTGCCTGTCGCTGCCAGGCGCCAGGTAGACGCGGTCGATGCCGATCAACCGCTGGGCGTATTCGCGCACGGCATCGACGAACAAATCGCGGTCCAGGCCGTAGAGAAGGAGCGCCCGATGCGGATGGAGCCGATGGGCTGCGGCGAGGCCCCCGAGAAAACTGCGGACGCGCATTGTCCGCGCGTAATTCCACGCCGCGTCAGCTCTGAGCGGCGGTATGACCATCAAGCCATAAAGGGCCGCCAACAGCACGGCGGCGGCTTTCACGATGGCGTTGGTTCGCCAGGCTTCGGCGAAACCCCAAGCGCCCAACCAGCAGAGGCCGATCATGGGCAGGACGGGGTAATACTCCATAAGGTGATCGCGGAGCGGCAGAAGCGGCGCGAGAATGGCGAGATACCAGACCAGGCAAAACAGCGCGGCCCATTTGCGCGCGCGGAGCTGGCGGAAGACAATGACGGCCAGCGCGGCCGTGAGCAGGCCGACCCCCGCAAGAAGCTGCCACCGCGACACGCCGAGCGGCGTCGTGAGATAAGTCGGACCCAGCGACCAGGTCCAATACGTCCACAACGTGCGCAGCATCGACGGGCCGAAATGCATGGCGTAATCGCCAGTAGCCGGCGGCGGCGCGACCCACTGGTGGAGGCCGAAGTAGGCGATCGAGACGGGAACCATCGCCAGCGTGCCGCGGAAACGGCGCCGCGCGCAGAGCCAGGTGTAGGAAGCGGCGAGCGCCGGGTACACGAGGTTCAATTCAAGCGCTCCGAAGCCCAACAGGAACACGATCCATTGGCCGGCGTTGTACCGGCGCGCACCAGTCTCGATGTAGCGCAGCAGGAACCAGAACGCCAGCAGCAGGAAAAAGCCGCACAGAATCTGGTTCCACGCACACGCCCAGCCAAGAGGCTCCATCAGCGAGCTGTTGACGATCCAGAAGATGGCGGCCCAGAAACCCGCCGCGCGGCTGCCGGTGAGACGCGTGCCGATGGCAGCCACCAGAGCGAGATTCGCAAACTGGGTGGCGAAGATTACGATGCGGTAAGGCAGGGCATCCAAACCGAACAGGACCGAGCCGGCCATGAAGAAGGCGCGTTCGCTCAGAGGGCGGAGCGTGCCCTGCGCCAAAGGCGCAAAGACGGCGTAGAGCAAATCGTGAAAGTTGGAAACCGTGTCGGCCAGGTGAAGCCACGCGAAGTCATCGGCGCGGAACCAGGCGCGAAAACTCAGCCAGTGCATCCACAGGCAGAAGAGCGGGGGAACGAGCCAATAGAGCGCATGAAGAATTTTCGGGCGCGCGGCGGTTACGGAATCGCGGATCATGGCGGCCACTGCCGAATCAGCCCAGGTGACACGAGTGAATTCCTACTTCGGCTCCAGCCCGACCGAGGCGACGATGATGCCGAGCTCGCGCCTGTCGGCGCCGCTGGGCGGAATTGCATTGTCCAGGGAGAACTGGATGCGCACCGCCTCCTTAGTCAGGGCCGATGCGGGGACGTCGCTCTTGTACTCATACTGGCCGGACTTGCTGTAGGTTTCGGGCGGCAGCGGCGTGCCTTCGACGGTCGCCGACAGCGTCAGCGACTTCGCATGATCGATGGCTACCTGGGGGATGGTGAACACCAGGTTGAGCCTGGCTCCGCTTTGCGCGGCGGCGATAGGCGCGTGCAGCAGCACGCTGAACTGCTTGCCGGTCCAGCGCCAGGAGCCCGCTTCGATGCCGTAAAAGCCGCTCAGCAGTTGCGGCTCCTGGCTGGCTTCGGATGTTCTCACGGTGGAGGCGAGAGTCGGCGCCTCGCCCTCCGTCGCCACCACCTTGACGGTTTTTGGCTCGCGTTTGCAGCCCAATGGCGCCAGGGCCAGCGCCAGCGCCAGTCCTCCGGCCAGGAGGGGCAGGCGGGATCGTCGTGTGCGGAATGCCTGTTTCATCAGTCTCCGATTTTCTCCACTTCCACCAAACAACTGTAAAACACCGGGCCGCCTCCCGCATCGGTGAGCCGTTGGGAGGTGAGCGCGTTCACGTTGCGGCGGCCGGGGGCGCGCCGCGGCCACCGGATGGCGGGCGCGCACGCCACGCCGGGCGGCACGTGTCCATCTACGCTGGCGCGCAACACCACCGAGCCGCGATCGTTGAAGACGCGCACGGCGTCGTCACCGGCGATGCCGCGCGGCGCGGCGTCGGCCGAGTTCAGGTGCACAACGGCGGTCTCCCGATCCACGGCGTCGCGATAACCGAAGGTGGAATTCAGGCTGTCGTCGTTCTTGGGCGAGATCAGCTCCAGCGGGAAGCGGCGGTGAAGCGTCCGGTCGCCGTGGCGCGATTCGACCGGCGGCGCGTAGTCGAGTGTCTCGGCGTTGAAATGGCACTTGCCATCGGCGGTGCCAAAGCCGCCTGCGGCGAAGGGCTGGAACGGTTCGGGAATGCGCAGCCGCACGGAGCCTTTCTCCTCCAACTCTTCGAGCGTGATGCCGTTGACGAAGGGATGGGGCGAATCGAGCAGGGTGCGGATCATGTCGTCTTCGGAGTCGCGCAAACAGGCATCGTAGAAGCCCATGCGTGCCGCCAGCAGACGGAAGAATTCCACGTTGGACCTGGCTTCGCCAGGAGCGGCGAGGGCGGGCCGGGCGAGCTGCAGATAGTAGTGGCCGTACGCGTAATAGAGGTCGGTGTGCTCCAGGAAAGTGGTCGCCGGCAGCAGGATGTCGGCGTAGTCGGCGGTATCGGTCTGAAAATGCTCCAGCACCACGGTGAACAGGTCTTCGCGGGCGAGGCCGGCGAGCACAGCGTTCTGATCCGGCGCCACGGCGGCGGGGTTGGAGTTGTAAACCACCAGGGCCTGGACGCGCGGCCGGTCGAGTGTGTTCAGCGCCGGGCCCAATTCCGACATGTTGACCAGGCGGGCCTGGCGGCCAAGCGCAAGCTGCTGCAAGTCGGGGCGCTCCAAGCCTTCGCGGTTGAGGTGAAAGGCCTGGGAGGTGGAAAGCTGCAATCCGCCGCCCACATCTTTCCACGAGCCGGTGAGCGCCGGCAGCAACGCGATGGCGCGAACCGCCATGGCGCCGCGCTCGCTGCGCTGCACACCGTAATTCACGCGGATCACGGCTGGGCGCGTGGCGGCGTACTCGCGCGCCAGTTGGACGATCTCCTCGGCGGCAATTCCGGTGAGCGCGGCGGCGCGTTCCGGCGTCCAGGCGCGGACGCGTTCGCGCAGTCGTTCGAATCCGGTAGTGTGACGCTCCACGTAATCGGCATCGTACAGCCGTTCGCCGATGATGACGTGCATCAGTGCCAGCGCCAGGGCGGTGTCGCTGCCGGGATGAATAAAGTAATGATGGTCGGCAAGGTCGCCGGTGCGGTTGCGGCGCGGGTCGATTGTGTAGAACCTGGCGCCGTTGCGGCGGGCCTCGACGATGAACGGCCACAAATGCACGTTGGTGCCGAGAACGTTGGCGCCCCAGGCGATGATCAGGCGCGAGTGGCGGAACTGCTCGGGTTCAGTGCCGTAGCGCAAGCCGAGCGCTTGGGTGAGACCCGCGCCACCTGCCGAAGCACAGATGGTGCGGTCGAGACGGGACGCGCCCAGGCGGTGGAAGAAGCGGCGGTCCATGCCATTGCCTTGCAACAAGCCCATGGTGCCGCCGTAACTGTAGGGCAAAATGGCTTCGGCGCCGGATTGGGCGGCGATGGCGCCGAGCCGCGTGGCGATTTCGTCCAGCGCTTCGTCCCAACCGATGCGTTCAAAACGGCCTTCGCCTTTGCGGCCGATGCGCCGCTGCGGATAGAGCAGGCGCGCAGGCGAATATTCGCGCTCCAGATACTGCGCCACTTTGCCGCACAGGAAGCCCCGCGTCACCGGATGCGCCGGGTTGCCGCGCAATTTGCTGCCCCGCCCGTCTTCCACCGTGACCAGCAGAGAGCAACAGTCCGGACAGTCGAGGGCACAGACGGACCGGTGAACTTGGGGCATTGACGACGATTATACCGTGGGGAACGACGCGGTCCTGCCGACGCTGCAGAGCTGAAGGAGGTTCCATTATTTTCACGTGCTCGCCAGAGCGGGAAAACCACGGAGGCGGTAACATTCTCTTACAGGCTGTCGCCTAAGAGAGCATCAACCCATGGAGGCCCACAGTATTCTTGAACTGCTCAAGGCACAGGTAGGGCAAACGATCGGTGTTGGTCGTCTGTCGATGCGTGTTGCTGTGGCGAGGCATGGCAGACCACGAAAAGCGATGGTCTGTCCTACCCGGGCCGGAGCCGGACCTGGCATGCCCGGCCCCTACGACGGGCGCGAGGATCGGCTCGCGTATTGGCGAATTGGCGTACCAAAGTGGTTACTTGCCGCCAGTCTCTCAGTCGCGTGTGCGCTGGCTTCCGAGCATCACGGATGGGTTAAATCGGGCGGGGTGCCGGTGCCGGGAGCAACCGTCACGGCCGCGCAAGGGGACAAGAATTTCGTCACCTCGACCGATGATTCAGGCGCGTATTCCTTTCCGAATCTGCCGGACGGCATCTGGACTCTGCGCGTGTCCATGCTCGGGTTCAGTCCGGTGGTGCGCGACATCGGCGTGGCGCCGGAGGCACCCAGTCCGAATTGGGAGTTGACGGTGCTGACGCTGGATGCGTTGCGGAAGCAGCTGGCGCCGCCGGCGCCGGCAGCAACAACGGCAGCGGCGCCGGCAGCACCCAAGCCTGGCACGGCGGCATCCGCGCCATCCACGCCAACGGCGGCGGCCGCCGCCGCTAACCCGCCGGCCGGCAACCGGCCCTCAGGCGGAGGGCGGGGCAATGCGGGCGGCGGACGGCCTTCGCTACGGCAAGGTATGCAGCAGGGCGGCGGCTTCCAGCGGTTGGATGTGAATCAATCGGCGGACTCGGGGCTGGATAACGGCGGCGGTGAGAGCGCCTCTGCGATGGGGACGGGCGATGTTAGCCAGAGCTCAGACGCTTATGTGGTCAATGGCAGCGTGAACAGCGGCCTCAATATGCCGCAGCAAAACGACTGGGGATTCGGCGGCCCCGGCGGCATGAACGAAATGGGTGGGCCCGGCGGAATCAATGGAATGGGTGGCCCCGGAGGGCCAGGGGGTGGTGGCCCAGCGGCAGCGGGCGGCGGCCCTGGCGGGCCGGGAGGTGGTTTCGGCGGCCGTGGCGGCGGTGGCTTCGGCGGCCGCGGTGGAGGAGGAGGCGGCTTCGGCGGCAACTACGCAGGCGGGCGTGGTGGGCGCGGCGGACCGGGCGGTCGCGGCGGCAACCAGGCTTCCTTCGGCAACGGACGCCGGAACCCTCGCTCGCGGTACAACGCCAACGTCGCGCTGATTCTCAATAACTCGGCGCTGGACGCGCGGCCGTTTTCCCTGACCGGCCAGGACACGCCCAAGGCTGCGTTTGCCCAGTTTCGCTCTACCGGCATGCTGGGTGGACCGCTGAAGATTCCGCATGTGCTCAGCGGGCAGAAGACTTTTTTCACTATCAACTATCAGTTGACGCGGGGACGCAATGCCACCACCACCACCGCGCTGGTGCCTACGCTGGACGAACGCGCCGGCAACTTCTCGCAGGCGGTGAACGCCGTTGCCAATACGCCCGTCACCATCTACGACCCGCTGAGCGGCGCCCCGTTCGGCGGCAACGTCATCCCGCAATACCGGCTGAATTCCGCGGCGCTGGCGCTGCTCAACTCTTACCCGCTGCCGAATTTTTCCGGCAGTTCGCGCTACAACTACCAGGCGCCGATCGTCGGTATCAACAACCAGACCAACATCAACTCGCGCATCAGCGAGACGATTAACGCCAAGAACCAGGTGTCTGGCAGCTTTGCCTGGCAAAGCAGTAACTCCTCAACGCCCAATCTATTCGATTTTATTGACGCTATGAAGATGACCGGCATCAATACCGGCGTGCAGTGGAGTTATCACATCACCACCAAGCTGATCAGCAGCCTGCGCTACAATTTCAGCCGGTCGGCCACCACGCGAACGCCATTTTTCGCGAATTCCGAAAACGTCTCGGCGCTGGCGGGGATTCTGGGCAACGACCAGGCGGCGCAGTTCTGGGGGCCGCCCTCGCTGTCGTTTTCGAGCGGCATTTACGGGTTGAGCGACGGCGCCTACCAGCTCAATCACAACAACACGAACCAGGCCGGCGAGAGTTTGATCTGGGTGCGCGGTGCGCACAACGTGACGTTCGGCGGCGACGTTCGACGGCTGGACTTCAACCAGATTGCGCAGCAGAATGCGCGCGGCAGCTTCACTTTCACCGGCAGCATGACAGGCCTGGCGGGCTCGAACGGTCTGGCGGCCAGCGGCACGGGCTTTGACTTCGCCGACTTTCTGCTGGGCCTGCCGGATGCCAGTGCCATCGCTTACTCGCCGAGCGGGGCCGACAAGTATTTTCGCGCCTCGTGGGCGGATACTTACGTCACCGACGATTGGCACATGCGCAGCAACTTCACTCTCAACATCGGCCTGCGCTGGGACTTTCAGGCGCCGGTAACGGAATTGTACAACCGGCTGGTGAGTCTGGAAGCCGGGCCGGACTGGACCACGGCGACGCCGGTGTGCGCCACCACGCCGCCCGCGGGCAGCGCCGGTTCGTGCACTCTGGCCAGCCAGGCAGGGCTGCCGGATTCTTTGGTGCGCCCGAACTATCACGAGTTTCAGCCGCGCATCGGCATTGCCTGGAAGCCGTTCCCCAAGCACTCGACGGTGGTGCGGGCCGGCTATGGGCTATACTACAACACCTCGGTGTTTCAGCCGCTCGCCAACCAGATGTCGCAACAGGCGCCATTGTCGACGAGTGTTACGCAATCGTACCCGGTGTCACTGGCACCCACGCTTTCGCTCCAGAACGCGCTGACGCTGCCGGCCATCAGCACCACCCCCCAGACGTTCGCGCTCGATCCGAATTTCCAGATTGGTTATGTGCACTCCTGGCAGGCCTCCGTGCAGCAGAGCCTGTCCGGGTCCTTTGTGGCGACTTTTACTTACAGCGGAAACAAAGGCACACACCAGGTGCAGGAATTTCTGCCATGGACGTTCCCGGCTGGCGACCCGCTGAGCAGTTACCCGCATGGGTATGTGTACGAAACCTCGAACGGAAACTCGAATTACAACGCTGCCAGCGCCCAATTACAACACCGCTTCCATAGCGGGTTTCTGGCCAATGCGACTTACGTGTTTTCCAAGGCCATCGACGACGCTCAGACGCTGGGCGGGCGCGGGGCGGCCGCGGCGGGCTACGCGCAGAACTGGCTGGACCTGTCAGCCGAGCGTTCGGTTTCCAGTTTCAACCGGACCCATACGCTGAACCTGGTATTCCAATACTCAACCGGGATGGGGGCGCGCGGCGGGACACTGATCAACGGATGGAAAGGCGTGCTGTTGAAGGACTGGACGCTGGGCCCCAGCCTGACGATAGGCAGCGGGCTGCCGGAGACTCCCATCGTGCTGGGCCGCGTGGCCAGCGGAACGGGCGTCACCGGCACTACGCGGGCCGAATACGTGGGAGGGCAGTTGGGCGCGGTCTCGCCCGGCTACGGTTTCGATACGGCGGCGTTCGTGGCGCCTCCGGACGGCCAATGGGGCAACGCCGGCCGTGACATCATCACCGGGCCTATGCAGTTCGGACTGAATGCATCCGCTGCCCGCGTGTTCCGCTTCGGCGAACGGCGCAGCGTGGATATCCGGTTTGACGGAACCAATGTGCTCAACCACGTCACCTGGTCCGCGTGGAACACCACGTACGGCAATTCGCAGTTCGGCCTGCCGACCGCGGCCAACGGCATGCGCACCATCCAGGCTACTTTGCGATTCCGGTTTTAGCGCCATGCGAAAAACGCTCATCATCTTTTCCGTCTGGCTGCTGGCGGTGTCCGCGCAGCAGGGAGTTCCGCAAGGCGGCAGCAACTCGACCGGCGCTCCCCGCGGTACGGTGACGTTCAGCACCACGCGGCAGCTTGTGGTGGAGGACGTGATCGTCAAGTCTCACAACGGCAGCCCCGTCGACAACTTGAAGGCGAGCGATTTCCTGGTCACCGAGGACGGCAAGCCGCAACCGATCAGCGTTTTCGAATTTCAGAAGCTGTCCGATGCCGCGGTGCCCGCGCCGCAGCCCGCGTTGCAGCAGCGCACTGAGGTGGCGGCCGCCGCGCAGCCCGCGGCGAAACCGCTTACGGCGGTCGAGATCGCACCCGAAAAACCAGGCGACATCAAGTACCGGGACAAGCGGCTGATGGTGATGTTCTTCGACATGACCTCAATGCCGATTCAGGACCAGATGCGCGCTCAGTCGGCGGCGCTGAAATTCCTCAGCACGCAGATGACGGCCTCCGACCTGATGGCGATCATGACGTTCGCGAGCGACATCAAAGTAGTCGAAGACTTCACCGACGACCGCGACCTGCTTACCCAGGACATCAAGAAGCTGGTGATCGGCGAGGGCCAGGGCCTGGACGAAACCGTGTCCGACGACAGCGCCTCCGATACCGGCGCCGCCTTCCAGCAGGACGACACGGAGTTCAACATCTTCAACACCGACCGCCAGCTTTCGGCGCTGGAATCGGCGGTGAAGATGCTCGCCTCGCTGAACGAAAAGAAGGCGCTGGTCTATTTCGCCAGCGGCATGACGCGCAACGGGCTGGACAACCAGGCCCAGTTGCAGGCCACCATCAACGCCGCCATCCGGTCGAACGTATCCTTCTATCCCATCGACGCCCGTGGCCTGGTGGCATCGGCGCCGCTGGGAGACGCCACCAAAAGCTCGCCGGGCGGCCAGGGAATGTACTCGGGCAGTTCGGGCCGCGCCGCCACCAGCAATTTCCAGGGACAGCAGGAAACGCTCTACACGCTGGCCTCCGATACCGGCGGCAAGGCTTTGCTCGACAACAACGACCTCTCGATGGGAATCGTGCAGGCACAAAAAGACATCTCGAGTTACTACATCATCGGCTATTATTCGGCCAACGAAACTCTCGACGGACGGTTCCGCCGCGTCAAGATCACGTTGAAAGACAAGGCCGTGGCAGAGCGGGTGGCCAAGCTCGATTACCGTCAGGGTTACTATGCCGGCAAGGAATTCGCCAAGCTGAACACCACGGATAAAGAACGCCAGTTAGCCGAAGCCCTGATGCTGGGCGATCCGGTGACGGATATCGATATCGCCGTAGAGATCGACTACTTCCGGCTGGCGCGCGACCGTTACTTCGTGCCCGTGGTGGCCAAGATTCCGGGCAGCGAGCTGGAACTGGCGCGCCACGGCGGCGCCGAATCCACGCGCATCGATTTCATCGGCCAGGTGAAGGATTCCGCGGGCAAGATCGTGCAAAACGTGCGCGATACGGCGGACGTCAAGCTGAAGGGTGAGACCGCCGCCGATCTGGCCAAGCATCCGCTGGAATACGATACTGGTTTCACGCTGGCGCCGGGCAAGTACAACCTGAAGTTCCTGGCGCGCGAAAATGAAACCGGCAAGATGGGAACTTACGAAATCAACTTCGCGATTCCCGACTTGACCAGCGATCAGAAACTGCTGCCCATCAGCTCCGTCATCCTGAGCAGCCAGCGCACCGCGCTGGACGCGGCGGTGTTCAGCGCGGAAAAAGATAAGAAGCTGCTGGCCGCTAACCCGCTGGTCGACGGAGGCCAGAAACTGGTGCCCAGCGTGACGCGCGTCTTTAACAAGAACCAGGAATTGTACATCTACCTGGAGGCGTACGAACCGGCCGCCACCACAACGCAGCCGATCATCGCCAGCGTGGCGTTCTACCGCGGCAAGACGAAGGCGTTCGAGTCGGCGCCGCTCGAGGTCAGCCAGGGACTCAACGATAAATCGAAGGCGCTGCCGCTGCGGTTCAGCCTGCCGCTGGGCAAACTGCAGCCGGGGCGCTACACCTGCCAGGTGAGCGTGCTCGATCCCACCGCGCAGAAGTTCGCCTTCTGGCGCGCGCCAATGGTGCTGACGCAGTAGCGCACGCCACCACGTACTCACCCTACAGCAGATCTTCGCGCTTCTGGCGCTCGAGAGCCTTAACTACGTCTCCGACTTGCTGCGCAAGGTCGCGGCGCGCCACCAGCAGTGCGTCGGGAGTGTCGATGACAATCAGATCGTCCACGCCGACCAGCGCCACCGTCTTGCCGCGAGCATCGACAAAGTTGTGGTGCGCATTCAGGCAAACCAACTCGCCAACCACTACGTTGCCGTCGCCGTCGCCGGGCAGCAGCTCATAGACTGCGTTCCAGCTTCCCACATCGTTCCAGCCGAAATCCGCTGCGGCGATGCCGTGCACGTTACCGGCTTTCTCCATCACGGCGTAGTCGATGGAAATGTTGTCGCACAAGGGAAATGCCTGCGCCAGCCTGGCCGTGAACTGGCGCGAGCCGAAACGGGGCAGGGAAGCCAGCACCGTGGCAGTCTTCGGCAGGTGCTGCCGCAACTGATCCAGCAGCTCTCCGGCGCGCCAGAAGAACATCCCCGAGTTCCAATAGAAGTTGCCCGCCGCCACGTAGCGTCTGGCTTGACCGAGCGCCGGCTTCTCGCGAAACCGCTTCACCGGAATGGGCTCGGCCGTCCCGGCTTCGAAGCCACGCGGGAATTCGATATAGCCGTAGCCGGCTTCCGCCCATCGCGGCCGAATCCCCACCACCATCAGGTGCCCTGCGGCGGCGCCCCGGAAGGCGGCTCGCACCACGCTGCGATAGACCGCCGGGCGGGCGACCACGTGATCTGCCGGGAACACGCCCATCACGGCGTCCGGGTCGACCGAGCGGAGAATATGCGCGGCGAGGCCTATCGCCGGCGCCGTATTGCGCTGCGCCGGTTCGGCCAGTACCTGGCTTTTGGGCACGCCAGGGAGCTGGGCCACAATGGCGTCGCGCAGGTGATGGTTGGTCAGGATCCAGATGCGCTCCGGCGGAATCACCGGCGCCAGGCGGTCCACCGTGGCCTGGATCAGCGAACGCTCGCCGACCACGTTCAGCACCTGCTTGGCGGAGCGCTTACGGCTCCGCGGCCAGAAGCGCGTGCCGCGTCCTCCGGCCAGGATCAGCCCGTAACAGTGGCGGTTCATTTAGTTCAGGGGGTAGCCGTGAATCAGGCGAAAAGTCCGGCTCCAGCGGGTCTTGCTGGGGAAGTGCTCCAACAGATCCTTCATGTGCCGCCAGCCCAGCGCGGGGCCGGTCAGAGCTTCTGTCGGCGCGTCGTAGGACCAATAAATGATCAGCGGCTTGCCGATGATATTGGCCCGCGGCACGAATCCCCAGTACCGGCTATCGAGCGAAGAATCGCGATTGTCGCCCATCGCAAAATAACAGTCCGGCGGGACCACTACCTCACCATTCTGCACGTGGTTCAAGAGCATGTCTTGCGCCGCCGATTCCACGTGTATCGTGGGTTCGTTCGGGAAATTGTCGCGGTAGGACTCGATGTACTGCGTCTTGTGATAGACGTAGGGCTCCCGCACCGCCTTGCCGTTCAGGATGAGCTGCTTGTTGATCAGCCGGATGTGGTCTCCCGGCAGCCCGATGCAGCGTTTCACGAACGTCTGCTTGATGTCCACCGGGTAACGGAACACGATGATATCGCCGCGCTTGAGCTCTGTGTAAGGCAGAACGTGTTTGGACACCGGTCCCGAGGGCGAATAAGAAAGCTTGTCCACCAGCAGGTGGTCGCCGATCAGCAGCGTGTCTTCCATGCTGCCCGTCGGGATCACAAATGCCTGCACCAGCGATGTGGTGCCGAACAGCAGCAGGATGATGGTGACGGTCCATTCCGCGATGAATCCCCGCTGCACCGGGACCAGCGGAGCCTCTACCGGCGGCGGAGCCGGCGGCTCCTGCACTGCGGCTGCGTTGTTTTCCTCCACAGCCTCTCATTGTACCCATAATCCCTGTTATCCTGTTCTGGCAGAGTCCGCCAATCAGGCATTTCGAGAGGTCCCAGGTCTTGAGCAGCACCGCTGTCCCCGCTTCCGTAAATCCAAATTCTGCCGCCCGCGGGCGCATGGTCCTGATGGTGGCGGGCGCCACGCTGCTCAGTGCGGCGGCGCAAATCCTGATGAAAATCGGGATGAACCATTTCAGCCTGAATCTGGTGGCGATCCTGACCAACTTTCCGCTCATCGCCGGGTACGCGCTATACGGACTTTTCACCGTGCTGATGGTGCTGGCGCTGCGCGAAGGCGAACTGTCGCTGATCTATCCCATCATCAGCCTGTCATACGTCTGGGTGACGGCGCTTTCTTACTTCATCTTTCACGACACACTCAGTCCGCTGAAGTTGGTTGGCATCGTCGGCATCATGGCGGGCGTGGCTCTGCTCGGGCGGAGTGACGGGCAATGAATTCCACGCCGCTCAGTTCGATTCTGCTGGTGCTGTTCGGCTCCGTGATCGGCAGCTTCGGCGCGGTATTTCTGAAGCTCGGCGCGGTCCGGCTGACGGGGCTGATGAGCCTGCTGAACTGGCGCCTCGCGCTCGGGGTCGGCCTGTACCTGGCTTCCTCCGTGTTCTACGGCCTGGGAATCCGGCACGGGCAGCTTTCCGTGCTGTTCCCCATGGTTGCCGTCGGCTACATCTGGACGCTCCTCTGGTCCCGCCTCTTTTTCCACGAACAATTTACCCATTCGAAGTTACTCGGGCTGGGGCTGGTCCTGGGAGGCGTCGTTTTGGTTGGCCTTGGCAGCTGAGCGCGGCCTATTTCAGCGCTTGCCGGCGGCTTCCAGTTCTGCCAGCGCTTCGCCGGTTGCCTTCTCGATGTCGGCGTGGAGGCTGTTGCCGTGGGCGTCCATGGTGACGATGGCCGGGAAATCCTTGGCGCGAATGTGCCACATGGCTTCGGGGATGCCGAACTCCATCAGGTACACTCCCAGCACCTCGGGCAAGGCGCGGGCGTAATACTGGGCGGCGCCGCCGATCGCGTTCAAATAGACTGCGCCAGATTCCTTCAGCGCGGCCAGCGTCTTCGGCCCCATTCCGCCCTTGCCCATTACCGCCCGCACGCCGTAGCGCTTGATGACCTCGGCCTGGTAAGGCTCCTCGCGAATGCTGGTGGTGGGGCCGGCGGCTTTCACCTTCCAGCGGCCTTCTTCCTGCAGCATCACGGGGCCGCAGTGGTACAGCACCGCGCCGTGCAAATCGACCGGCGGCGGGTTCTTCATGAGGTAGGCGTGTACATTGTCGCGGCCGGTGTACATCTCGCCGCTAATGAGGACCACGTCGCCCACTTTGAGCGAGCGCACTTGCGCTTCGGTGAGCGGCGCAGTGAGAATCACTTCGCGCCCGGTCAGCGCGAAGCCTTCGCCGCGTGCCATCCGGGCCACGGGGCGCGCAGGGTCGCGGTATAACCACTCCGTGATGGCGCCGGTCTCGGCATCCAGGCGCACGCCCAAACGGCGGAACGCCCAGCATTCATAGGCCACGGAAACGAAGAAACTGGCGGGCAGGCGATTGGCGGCCATGATCTTGCATCCGATCAGGGACGCTTTTCCGCCGAACCCCATCGCGCCGACGCCCAGCCGGTTGGCCTCTTCCATGATTTCCGTTTCCATCTTGGCCAGCGCGGGGTCGGGGTTCACATCGTCGAGGGTACGAAAAAGCTGGCCCTTGGCGAGCTCGTAGCCGTGCGCCCGGTCGCTGCCGATGCAGACGCCGAGGGCGCCCGGCGCGCATCCTTGCCCCTGCGCCTGCCACACCGCGTGCAGAATGCACTTTCGCACGCCTTCCAGGTTGCGGTCGGCGCGGCCCAGGCGATCCAGGTTGGCGGGCACCGAATATTGGATGTTTTTGTTTTCGCAGCCGCCGCCCTTGAGAATCAGCTTGATCTCGACTTCGTTTTCTTCCCACTGCTCGAAGTGCATCACGGGCGTTTCCGGGCCCAGGTTGTTGCCGCTGTTCTTGCCGGTGATCGAATCCACCGAATTGGGGCGCAGCTTGCCCAGGCGCGTAGCTTCCGCCACGGCTTCGCGAATCGCCCGTTTGAGGACTAGCTGGTTGAAGCCCACCGGAGCGTGCACCAGGAAGGTAGGCATGCCGGTGTCCTGGCAGATGGGCCCTTCGTCGTCGTGCGCCATGTCGATGTTGGTGAGGATAATATCGAGGGCCTGCGAGGACTGCGTCTGCGGCGTTTCGACAGCGGCGGCGAGCCCCATCGCGGCGCGCACGTCCGGCGGCAGGTTGGTGGATGTCTGGACTATCAGTTCCAAAAGGCTGTCAGCAAGGAATTTCATATGTACAACTCCATTTTAAGCCCGCGCGGGTGAGGGTGACGGACGTGCGACAGCTTACGCAGTGCGCGAGCTTACACAAAACGCGCACGCGGGCGGGCGTTGGCAGGTCGGGGACCTGCCCCACGCTTTTCCTAGTGCAGCGAAACCGAGCCGCGGACGGACTCCAGCAGCTTCGCGGGGTCGTAGCCGATGCCATCTTTGAAGACCAGCTTGACTTTGCGGATATCGGCGATGTCGGCGGCGGGATTGCCGTCGATCACCACGAGATCCGCCTGTTTGCCGGCGGCGACAGTTCCGATGCGGTCGAGTTGGCCCAGGAACCTCGCACCGTTGGCAGTCGAGATCTGGACGGCCTGCGGAAAGGTGAACCCGGCCTCCACCAGCAGCTCGATATTGCGCTGATCGGCGAGTCCGGCGAGGGCGCCACCGTTGCCCGTGGGATCGGCGCCCGACATCAGCAGGCCTCCAGCCTTCACGAAGGCATATTCGAATGCCATTTCCTTTTTGAGCATCGGCAGGAACGATCCAGCCTGGGAGCGGGCGCGCGCACCGAGGTAGCTGACCTGCGCTTCCGGCGTCAGGGCATCGAGGAACCGCTGCTCCAGCGGCGGCCGGCTACCGTCGAACGCTTCGAACACGGCGAGCGTGGAGGTGATGGCGACGTCGTGCTTCACCAGGTCCGCGATCATGTCGCGAACCGGGGCAGAATCCAAATCCAGGCGGGCGACTTCTCCGCGAGTGGTGCCCTGCGGAGGGCAGACGTCGGGCTGCTTGCCGGCGTGAAACTCGGTGTCCACCAGCAGGCCATGTTCCAGATTGTCGATGCCGATGGCGGCGGCTTCGCGGAAGCCGATGGAACAAAGGTGGCCGGTGATTTTGATGCCATGCCGGTGCGCAGCGTCCACGGCTGCCTTCAATTCGGCGCGAGTGATGTTCATGTAGGCTTTGAAGGACGTGACTCCCTCGGAGGCCCAATAGTCCACGGTGCGCGCGGCATCCTCGGGCCCCGTGAGCTCGTGCATCTGGGCGGCGAAACTGCCCGGACCTTCGAGATACGGCCCGGTGACGTCGAGCTTGGGCCCTGGCATGCTTCCGGCATCGATCAGGCGTTTTACGTTGAGATCCGTATAAGGCTCCAGGCTGCCGCCGGTGCGGGCCGTGGTCACACCGCTCGCGAGATAAAGGCGCGGGAAGCTGAAGGCTTGCTCGTTGTACATCGGAATGCCGCCGCCGGAGGGATAGAAGAGGTGTTCGTGCATTCCAACCAGGCCGGGAATTACGGTTGAGCCGCGAAGGTCGATGGCTTGACTGGCGGCGGGTGCGGCTGTGCTCGCGGCCGGGCCCATGGCGGATATCCTGCCATGGTCGAGGATAATGGTCTGATCCTCGCGCGGCTCTGAACCGGTGCCATCGACGACGCGAACGTGCTGGAGGGCAATTACAGGAGCGTCCACTATGACAAATGGCTTAACGCCGGGAGTGAAGCGGCTCTGGGCCGCAAGCGCGATAGCGAGGAGAAAACAACCGGCGAGTTTGGATTTCATCTGAGTGATTATCGTACGGATTGCAGGCGTCAGGGAGCATGAAAAGTTGGCAGGCGAAATCCGCATCGGACCCGAAAACCGGGGCGCCTGCCCCACGCACCCGTTTACACTGGTAGCGAACCCTCGATGAAACAGGATGCTGCGTTTTTTGACGGCACCGAGCCGGTGCTGATTTACATCGCCAAGCGGCTCCGCGACGCGCTGAAGCTGGAATCGCTGCTCACCGAGGCCGGCGTGGATTACGGCGTGGAAGCCGACGAGTACCGCGGCGGCATCATCTTCACCACCACGCGCGCCGGCGCGTTCTTCTATGTGCTGCCGGACGCGGAGGCAGCGGCCCTGGAGGTCATGCGGCGCGGCGGCTACAAGCCATACGTCGGCGCGCTTGCGCCGCCGAAACCGTCAAGCTAAGGTCGCGACATTTCTTTGATTACAGAAAGGGCGCAACGCAGGCCGGGGCCTGTGCCGCTAATACGCCCATCTCCAAAGGCTGGCGCCCACGGTGTAGCCGGCGCCGACGGCGGCGAACAGGACCAGGTCGCCTTTCTTGAGGCGTCCCTGGTAGATGGCGTCGCGCGTAGCCAGCGGGATGGTGGCGGCGGTGGTATTGCCGTAACGGTCGATATTGATCGAGACCTTCTCGGGCGCGATGCCGAGGCGCTCAGCGGCGCCCTGGATGATGCGCAGGTTGGCCTGGTGTGGAATCAATGCTCCCACGTCCGCCACGGTGAGCCCGTTGCGCGCCAGAATGTCGCGGCAGGTCTCATGCATCTTGCGGACTGCGTATTTGAACACCTGCTGGCCTGCCTGGTGCACGTAATGCAGGCGCTTCTCGACGGTTTCATGGGAAGCCGGCAAGCGGCTGCCTCCCGCCGGCATAATCAGAAACTCGCCGCCCGAGCCGTCGATCTCGCCCAGAAAATCGATGAACCCCAGGTTGCTTTCGCCATTCTCCGCCGGCTCGATCAGCACCGCGCCGGCGCCGTCGCCGAACAGGACGCAGGTGGCGCGGTCGGTGTAATCGATAATGCGGCTCATCGTGTCGGAACCGATCACCAGCGCCTTCTTGTGCGTGCCCGCCATGACCAAATGAGCGGCCGTGGTGGTGCCATAGACGAAACTCGAGCACGCCGCGATCAGGTCGAATCCCCAGGCGCCCTTGGCGCCGAGCCCATGTTGCACCGTGCAGGCAGTGGAGGGAAACATATGGTCCGGCGTGACGGTGCAAACGATGATGACGTCCAATTCCGAGGCTTCGATGCCGCGTTGCGAAAGCGCGCAGCGGGCGGCGGCGATCGCCATATCGGAAGTGGCCACGTCCGGTTCCGCGATGTGACGTTCGCGGATGCCGACGCGCTCCATGATCCACTGGTCGTTGGTGTCGACCATCTTTTCCAAATCGTGATTCGTAAGCAGGCGGGGAGGCGTATAGCACCCCAGCGCCGTAATTTTAGCCCTTGGCAATGTTTTGTTCCTTAAAGAGTTCAGGTTAACCCATTCGGGTATGTGGCGCGCAAGCCGGATCGCGGGGCTGCGTCGACAGAAATCGCGCTACCGCGCGGCGCGCGAGGCTTTGGCGTGCGTGGCGCGTTTACCGGCGGCCGCCAGTTCCCCGGCGTGGCGTTCGGCCCAGAGGCCCAAAGCGAGTATTGGTTCTTCGAGCGACCGGCCGAGCGGCGTCAGCCTGTATTCCACCCGCGCCGGCACCTCGGCATAGACTTTGCGATGGACGACTCCAATTTCCTCGAACCGCTTCAAGGTGAGCGAAAGCTCGCGCTGCGTGACGCGGCCGATGGAGCGGCGCAGAGCGGTGAACCGCACCGGTTCCGGCGAGCGCAGCAGGTTGTAGAGCACCGGCATGGCCCATTTGGATGCGATCACGCCGATCAGCCGGGTCATGGGACAATCGCCCGCTGCGCCGGCCGGCGGACGCCCTTTAGTTGGTAATAGCATACCAGATATGGAATTCACTCCTGCTTGCAAATTGTATCATGGTATGGTTAGCATACCGTAATGGCACAAGAAAAGTGGAATTTCGATCCGGTGCATTCCGACATCGGGTTTTCGGTGCGCCACCTGATGATTTCCAAGGTCAGGGGCCATTTTCAGAAATGGGGCGGCACGCTTCTCATCGATGAGACGGACCTGGCCAATTCCAAGGTCGAGGTGACGATCGAGGCGGCCAGCGTCAACACCAAGGAGCAGCAGCGCGACGACCACCTGCGGTCGCCCGATTTCTTCGACGCCGCCAACCACCCTGCGCTCACGTTCCAGAGCGCCCAGATAAAAAGGGCGAGTGAGGATGAGTACAAAGTGACCGGCAACCTGACGATTCGCGGAGTCACCAGGCAAATCGTGCTTGTCGCCGAGTACCTGGGCCGGAGCAAGGACCCTTGGGGCGGGGTTCGGATGGGATTTTCCGCCAAGACCACGATTGACCGGGGCGATTTCGGCCTCAAGTTTAATATGCCGCTCGATGGCGGCGGCGTCGTGGTGGGCGAGCGGGTCGAAATCACACTGGAGATCGAGGCCGTGAAGGACGTGGCCGCGGTTCAGACCGCGTAGCCGCCGAGAGCAGCCTGCGCCGGACACTCTGATCAGGTATTGAAACTCCAGTTCCGTGGCGCACGCACGAGTGCGTGCGCCACAGCGCTACCGAGGGCGAGAGCCGCCGAACGTGGCCACGCGGTCGCGCCTGCAAGGTGATGCGCTCAGCGCGCGACTGGGTCGCCGTAGAGGGTTCCGCGGCCGTGGGTGCCGACGTAGACTCTGCCGTACAGCTTGGGGTCGCCGGTGATCTGTAACAGCAAGCCCCATTGATGCTGGTCGTCGTTGATGCGCACCCAGCTTTGGGCGGCGTTGGTGGAGCGGAAAATGCCGCGCAGGCCATCGACCGTGCCGATCAGGTACAGGGCGGAGTAAGTGGCGCCGGGCGCGGCCTTGCCGAAGCCGAACGCGTGGATCTGTTCGACGTGGCCCAAGCGGGAGAAGGTCACGCCGCTATCGGTGGAATGGTACAGGCCGTTGAAGGCAGCCAGCCACAGGTCGCCTTCTTTGCCTGGCGCCGCGTAGATGCGGTCCTGCCCGCCGCGGTCGTCGCCGCGGTTGCCTCCTCGCGCGGGAAGGCCGTCGGGCAAGGTGAGGGGTTGCTCGGCGAAAGTCGCCGCGCCATCGGTGCTGACGAAGAGCTTTCCATCGAACAGAGCCAGGCCATAGAACTTGTGCGGATTGACGCGGTCGGCGATCACGCGCGTGTTCTCCGGGATGCCCTCCGATTTCGTCCAGCGTCCGCCGAGATCGCGGGTGAAGTAGACGGCGCTGCGCTCCGGCGTCCACACCCATGTGTCGCCGTCGGAGGAGACCGCGATGTGCCCCAGGCTGGCGTTGGGCGGCGCCGAGGGCGTCGGTTGCCATGTCCTCCCGCCATCCATCGAGTAGCCGATGTTGCCGCCGCCGCGACTGCCGGAGGCCCTGCCGACGCGGACGATCATACTCGGGTTGGTCTCGGCGCAGGCCAGCCCGTTGGTGTTGCCGAAGTGCGGGCGGTCATAGTTGCCTTGGGGCGCGGGCTTATCGAGGTCCCAGTGCACGAATCCGCCGTAATCGCCGATGGCGGTGAGCAAGTGCGCGCCGTCAGGCGGGCTGAGGAGATCGAGCGCAACGGTCTCTTCGATGCCCGTGCTCATGACGCTCCATTTGGTCGGCTTACCAGTGTCCATGGCGGTGAGATTGAAGGTCTCGTAACCGCCGTAGCCGGTGGTGAAAATCGCGTGGTCGGAATTGGCCGGGTCGAGCTCGACGTCGAAGAGCCAGTGGATCGGTGTGTGCGCCACGTAAGGCGCCAGCGAAAAATCGTAAGTGCCGCCCGAGCCGAACACCGGCTTCCAGGTCTTGCCGCCGTCGAGGCTGCGAAAAATATCTTCGCCGCCGGGCCGGTAAAAAGAGCTGGCGATGACGGTCTGCGGATGATGCGCGTCTACCGAAACACCTCCGTAGCCGAACGCTCGGTTGTGTGCGGGGTCGGGCCTGTCGGGCGTGATATCCGTCCACGAGTCGGTGGCGGTGTCGAGCTTCCAGATCCCGCCGTCAGTCGCTCTGTACGGGTTGGGGCCGGTGACGTAGGAGATGTAGAGGGTTCCGTCCGAAGCCAGGGCGGCACGGGCGGGCCGGTACTGCGCTGGCGAACCGGGCATCGCCTTCCAGCTCTTGCCTCCATCGGTGGAGCGGAACAGGTTGTCGCGCCCCATCAGGGCCACGCCCACGTAAATCGTCGAACTCGGTTTGCCCTTCGCTCCGCTGCGCGGGTCGAACACTACGAAAACGATGCCGCTTCCCTGGCCCTGCTGGCTGTCGGCGGCGGGCGGCGCTTCGGTGACATCGGGGAAGCTCTCCACCTTGCTAAAAGTCACGGCGCGGTCGGCGCTCTTCCACAGTCCGGCCTGGCGCGTACCCAGATAGAGAATGCTACCCTGGTGGGGATCTACGGCGAGGCGCTCACCGTGGCCGCGGCCATTCTCATTGCCGCCGAATTTGAAGGGCACGTTGGTGTGCTGGAATGTCTTGCCGCGGTCGCTGGAACGCAGAATTGCGCCATCCGGTGTGGTTGGGTTGGTATAAGTGCCGCAGGCGAGATACACGCGGTTGGGGTCGGAAGCATCGACGGCGATACTCTCGACGCCCATCCAGTTGAGGTTCTCGTACGATACCCAGTCGAGCAGCGGCTCCCAGCGGTGGGTGAGGTCGTTCCAGCGGTAAGCGCCGCCGATATCGGTGCGCGCATAGCGCACGCCCTTGGCGACAGGGTGAAAGACGATGCCGTCGACGAACCCGCCGCCCACCATCTGCACGCTCTTCCACGTGTAGGGCGCGGATGCGGGCCGCTGTTTCGGCACACTCTGTGCCGTGGCGGCGCCAGAAAGAACGGCCAGCGCCGCCGAGAGCCGCAATAATCGAAGATTCATAAGCCGAAGCGTTTCCTTTGTCGCGCCGGGCGAAGGCCATTCCTCGAGTCGAAAGTACAAGGTATCACGTCACGCCGAGAGCGGTTCCACCACGATTGCCGGGGCGTGCGAGTCGTAGTGGAGTTGCGGACAAGCTTAAAGCATGTCCCACCGACGCCCCGCAGGTATTGGTAGGGCACGCTTTAGCTTGCCCGTTGCCTCCCGGAGCCAGGGCACCTCGTCTGCAGAGGCACGCACCTGGAAGTCCGCCCATTTTCTTGCGTCCCGCCACATCCGACTGCACGCGAGACTCGTAATTCCTGACATGAGGGGCGCTCCCGTGAACCTGATTCGATGCCTTCTTGTGTTGGCCGCGGCCGGTCTGGCGCTGGAGGCTCATCCGATGGGCAACTTCAGCGTCAACCACTATTCACGGCTGCATTTTCGCACCGGTGGGGTCGAGCTCACTTATGTTCTGGACCTGGCCGAGATCCCGACGTTCGAGCTGTTGGGCGAGTGGCGCATCGACGGCAGCCATGCGGCGGCACTGGCGGCCAAATCGCAACAGCAGGCGCAGGTCTGGCTGGATAACCTGGTGCTGCTCGAAGCAGGAAAACGGCTGCCGCTGCGCATTCTATCGATTTCACCCACGACAACGGAAGGCGCTGGTGGCATGGCGGTGCTGCGAATTTCGATTACGGCCGAGGCGGAGTTGCAAACGGGGGAAGTCACCTACGAGGACCGCAATTTTCCCGGACGGGCGGGATGGAAAGAAATCGTCGTCGATCACAGCGCGAGTGCAGTGATCCGGAGTTCATCGGCAGGCGTCGAGGACTTGAGCGGCGCGCTGACGCACTATCCCACTGACCCAGGCATCACGCCGCCGCAGGCGCTGACGGCACGGGTCAACTGGCTGCCGGTGGTGGCGATGAAACGATCGGAGGGTGACGCTTCGGGGGCCGGGGGCAGGCCGGCCGGTGCTGGAGAGCCCAGCCCGGCCGGCCCAAGCGCTGTCCCGGCGGCGGCCGAAGCGGGGAACGGAGGAACGAAGCCCGCGCCAGCGGCTTCGTTTTCGCAACAGCAGCCTACGGCTCCGGGGACCGTGGTTCGCGGCGATTTTCTCTCGCGGCTGCTCCGGCGGCGGGAGATCGGCTGGGGGATGACGCTGCTTGGATTGCTGGCTGCGCTAGGGCTGGGCGCGATGCACGCCATGTCTCCGGGCCACGGTAAGACGATCGTGGCGGCTTATCTGGTGGGATCGCGGGGCACGGCTAAACATGCCGCGTTACTCGGCTTCGTGGTGACGTTTACGCACACGTTCACGGTGTTCCTGCTCGGCTTGAGCGTGTTGTTTTTCCAGCAATACGTCATCCCGGAGAAGATCGTGCCGGTTCTGGGCGCGATCTCGGGGCTCTCCATTGTTTCAGTGGGCGTGCTGCTGCTCTATCGCCGGGCGAAGGTGTTGATGGAGGGTGGCGCGGTCCATCGACATACACACGACCAACATCATCATCACCATCATGGGCACGAGCACGTCCACGCGCACGCCGAGGAGCACGCATTTCACGAGCACGGTCATCATCACGAGCACCAACACGCACCGGGCATCGTTCACAGCCATGGCGGCGGCACGCATAGCCACGCGGTGCCGGAGCGCGTCACGCTGGGCAGCCTGATCGCGCTCGGAGTCAGCGGCGGCCTGGTGCCTTGCCCATCGGCGCTGATTCTGATGTTGAGCGCGATTGCGCTGGGTCGGCCTGGTCTCGGTTTGGTTCTGCTGATCGGGTTCAGCGCGGGGCTGGCAATGGTGCTGATGGGCATCGGCCTGGCGGCTCTCTATGCCAAGCACTTGCTGCCGGATGGCCACGCCACGCTTGAGCGGCCGATCTTCCGCCTGATACCGGTGTTTTCGGCGGTGGTAGTCATCTGCCTGGGTCTGGCGATGACCGCGGTTTCCATGGGCTGGTTGCAACCGTTGCGGTTCCTTTCCTGAGAGGGAGCGATGAAGCATTCCGTGCTGATATGTTCGGTGCTGTGCCTGGCTGGGGCAATGCAGCCCGCGTATGGAGACGAAAGCGTTGCGGCCCGCTATCGCAGTGTGCAGGCGGCGCATCTGAATGCCGATGAGCGGATCGCGGCTTACGAGAAGCTCCTCCAGGAGGCGCCGGATGATCCCAAGGTCGGAGCGGCTCTGGCATCGGCGTTCATCCAGAAGCTGCGCGAGACCACCGATTTCGCATACCTGAACCGCGCCGCGGCGCTGGTGGACCGCATGCTGGCAGCCGACCCGAAAAGCTACGACGGCATCCGGCTGAGCGCCGAGATTGAAACGCATCGCCACAGTTTTCCCAAGGCGGCGGAGTTGGCGACCGAGTTGGCGGAGCGCAACCCGAGCGACGCCGGTGCATTGGGACTTCTGGGCGATTCGTTGATGGAAATGGGACAGTATGACGCCGCTCGCGAAGCGTACCAGCGCATGTTCACGCTCAGCCCGAACCTGTCGAGCTATAACCGGATGGCCTATCATGCCTTCGTCACCGGTAACGGCGATGCGGCGCTGGCGTGGATGTTGTCGGCGGTGAGGGCAGGCAGCGCGACGCCGGAGAACGTGGCGTGGTGCCTGGTGGAGTTCGGCGACATGCTCTTTAAGACCGGACGATCGGCGGACGCGCGGCAGGCCTACCAGCAGGCGCTGGAGGCGCTGCCCGGCTATCATCGCGCCCTCGCTGCCGAGGGCCGGCAATACGCCGCAGCAGGCGAATTCGCGAAAGCCGTCGCGAGCTTCCAACAGGCGCAAGCGGTGATTCCGCTGCCGGACTATGCTGCCGCATTGGAGGCGCTATATACCCGGTCAGGCAACACGGCGGAGGCCGACCGGCAGCGCAGGCTCATCGACGTGATCGACCGGCTGGGACGGGCCAACGGCGAAAAGGGCAACCGCATGCTCGCGGTGGTTTATGCCGATGAGAATCGCAACCTGGACCGCGCGCTGGAACTGGCGCGCGCGGAGCTCGAGACGCGCAAGGACGTCTACACTTACGACGCGCTGAGCTGGGTGCTGTTCCGCGATGGCCGGCAAAAGGAGGCCGAAGAAGCCAGCGCGAAAGCCCTCGAATTCCGCACGCCGGAGCCGATGTTTCTGTATCACGCGGGCATAATTGCGCTGGCAGGAGGAGCCGCGAACCGGGGCAGGGAATTACTTCAAGAGGCGCTGGCGCTGAACCCGGCGTTCGCATTTCCGCAGGCGGAAGATGCCAGACGGCGGCTGGGCACGCATGGCGTCGCCGCCGGTGCTACGAATGCGCAAATCGTACTACACTGAGACTTGCCCAAGCCATGATCGGCTTGAACCGCCATGCACATACCGGATGGATATCTTAGCCCGGCGACCTGCGCGGTCCTTTACACCGGCGCCGTTCCTTTCTGGTACGTGGCACTGCAGCGCGTCAAGAAGGCCCTGCATACCCGGCTGGTGCCGCTGATATCGCTGTTCGCGGCGTTTTCCTTCGTGATCATGATGTTCAACCTGCCGCTCCCGGGCGGGACCACGGGTCACGCGGTTGGGATTGGCCTCGCGGCGGTGGTTTTGGGACCGTGGGCGGCCATGCTGGCGGTATCGATCGCGATCATGATTCAGGCCCTGTTTTTTGGCGATGGCGGCATCACGGCGATCGGCGCCAACTGTTTCAACATGGCGATTGCAGGCTCGCTGGTGGCGTATGCGGTGTATCGCATATTGGCGGGCCGGGCGGTCATCGGCTCGGCGCGCCGGGTGGTGGCGGCGGGTTTGGCGGGCTACGCGGCGATCAACGTTTCGGCGCTGCTGGCGGCGATTGAGTTTGGCATTCAGCCTCTGCTGTACCGGGACGCTGGGGGCGCGCCGCTCTATTGTCCGTACCCGCTCAGCGTCGCCATTCCGGCGATGATGCTGGGCCACCTGACTATTGCCGGTTTCGCCGAACTGACCGTATCGGCGGGAGTAGTGGCATTCTTGCAGCGGTCCGATCCATCGTTGTTGAAGAGCACCGCGGGCCGGGGCGTGGCGCTTGGCGAACCGAGCGCCGGCAGGGCACTGCGGCCGCTCTGGCTGGGCCTGGGCGCGCTGCTCATCCTGACGCCATTGGGGATTCTGGCAACCGGATCGGCGTGGGGCGAGTGGATGGCGCGGGATTTCTCGAACCCCGCCGTGCGGCACGAAATGGCGGCCTCGTCGTTAAACCAGGCGGCCCCGCTGCACGCGCCGGAAGGGCTGGCGCGGTTGTCGCAAGTATGGACCGCGCCGTTCGCGCGCTACGCGCCGCCGTACGTTCGCAGCGCGGCGTTCGGCTACATGCTGTCGGCCATGTTCGGCGCAGGTCTGATTCTGCTCGCCTGCCTGATGGTGGGGCGGCTGCTGGTCCGCAAAGAGCCGGCAACATGAAGCTCGGCCGGCGGCGTAGGCGTGGCGGATTCCTGGAGCACACCATCGAGGGCTTGTACCAGGCCACGGAACGGGCATTGCATGCCGAGAACTCGGCCGCCGGCGGAGGCCTACTGCAGCGGCTGGACGCGCGGGTGAAAGTGGCGGGACTGTTTGCGCTAATCCTGGCCACGGCGCTGGCGACGCGGCTGTGGGTGATTGCGGCAATCTTCGCGCTGGCGGTTGTGCTGGCGGCGCTTTCGCGGATCTCCTTCGGTGTACTCGCGACCAGAGTGTGGATCGGTGCGCTGGCCTTTACCGGTGTCATCGCCGTGCCAGCTCTGTTCCTGACCCCTGGCGATGCGCTATATCGTCTGCCCGTCGTCAACTGGACGGCGACCGCACAAGGCCTGACGACCGCAAGCTACCTGTTGCTGCGCGTGGAGACGGCGGCGACTTTGGCGCTGTTGCTGGTGTTCACCACGCCGTGGATGCACGTATTGAAAGCGCTGCGTGTTTTCCGGGTCCCGGTGGTATTCGTAGTGATCCTTGGCATGACGTCGCGCTACATCCTGTTGCTGCTGGAGACGGCGCACGAAATGTTCGAATCGCGCCAGAGCCGCAGCGTGGGCGCGCTCGAGGGGGCCGAACGCAGGCATGTGGCGGTGGCGAACGCGGGCGTGCTGCTCAGCCGCACGTTTCAGTTGAGCGGCGATGTTTACCTCGCCATGCAGGCGCGCGGATTTCGCGGTGAGGTTTACCTGCTGGACGATTTCGCGATGAAGAGCCTCGATTGGGTGGCGTTGGCGGGCTTTGCCGCACTGGCCGCGGCGAGTATGTGGGCAGGCCGATGACGCTGTTCGAAACCACCCGCCTGACCTACCGCTACGACCGGCAGACGGCAGTGGAAGACCTGAGCCTCTCGATTGAAGAGGGCAGCCGCGTGGCGCTGGTGGGGGCGAACGGCTCCGGCAAATCCACGCTGCTGCGGATTCTGGATGGCCTGTATTTCGGGCAGGCGGGCACGGTCCGGTACCGCGGCGAAGAGTTGACGGAGGAGCGCTTCGCCGATGACGCGTTTGCGTTCTCGTTCCGGCGCCAGGTGGGGCTGGTGTTTCAGAACCCGGACGTGCAACTGTTCAATCCCACCGTGTTCGATGAGGTGGCGTTTGGCCCGCTGCAACTCCGCTGGCAAAAGTCCGAGGTGCGGGACAGGGTGAGCGAGACGCTGGCGCGCTTCGGCATCGCGCACCTGAAGGATCGCGTGCCCCACCGGCTTTCGGGCGGCGAGAAGAAGCGGGTGGCGCTGGCGAGCGTGCTGGTGCTGGACCCGGCCGTGCTGTTACTGGACGAGCCGACGGCGGCGCTCGATCCGCGGAGCCAGAGCCAGCTCATCGACCTGCTGGTGGAATGGGGCGGCGGCGCGAAGTCGGTGATCACGGCCACGCATAATCTCGGCGACCTGGAGGACATTGCAGACCGGTGCCTGGTGCTGGATGGCGGCCGGATCGCGGCCGAGGGCGCACCGGCAGAGATCCTGCGGGATCGCGAGCTGCTGGAACGCACCAATCTGGTTCATGCGCACCGGCACAGGCATCAGTCGGGCGAGGTGCATTCCCATCCGCACGTTCATTCCAGCGAGGCGGAGCGGGGCGAGTAAGTTTCGCCGGTGCCTCCGTGGCGCACGCACTCGTGCGTGCAGCGTCGAGACTCTTCTCGACGCCTCTTCGGCAGGGGCACCGGGCGTCGGCAGGAGTGCCGACGCGGCACGCACGAGTGCGTGCGCCACAGCGCTACCGAGGGTGAGAGCCGCCGAAGCTGTAACTGAGCGAGAGGCTGGCGTAGGAGGGCAGGCGGACGCCTACGGCGCGCTCGAAAGGGGCGGGTCCATCCGGGAGGGCGAGCACCCCGGTGGTTTGGCCGGTGAAGCCACTGGCGATCATGAAGTTGACGCCGGCTTCCACGCGGCTGCCGAACCGGCGGGCAAGGGCCGCGCGAAACTCGCGGACAGGCACGCTGACGAAGCCGTCGCCCAACGGCTTGCGGCCCACGGTTTCGAACTCCGCGCGAGCGCGCAGGCCGAAGGGCAGGCGGTCCAGCGTCCCTAAAACATCGGCGATAAGGCGCGGCGCTTCGGGCACCGGCCTGCCATCGGACAGATCGCGAGCGTCGGCTTTTGACGCCGACGCCTGCAGGAACCCGCCATGGAACGAGTGACGCGCGGCGGCGGTGAGGTAGCGATTGCGGCTGGGCCCCTCGTCAAACTGGAGGCCGGTGTCGGGGTCAATCTTGGCCAGCGATTGCTCTTGCGTGATGCGGCCGAGGGTCACGCGAAAATCGGTATCGCCGACGGCCTTATGCGCGACGATTTGGTAAGCGTGAGCGCGGCTGACGGGGGTGCCCTGTGCAGTGCCGGTGCCGATGCGCGGATCGTTGGTGAAGAAGCTTTCGCCAAAGCTGAAGGACACGGAGGGCAGCGGCAGCCGCTCCGGCGCGATCAGGCTCAGGGTGGATTTTGGCGAGTTCACGCCTACCCATTTGCCGTAGGAATTGGCCGGCCGGAGCAGGTCCGTGTTGGCGATGCCGATTTCGTCACGGCGCCAGCCGAGGTCGTAGTGCAGCCACGAGGTGAGCTTGCCATCGATCGCAACATAAGGCGCCAGGTCATCCATCGTCACGTTATTGGCGGTGACCTTTTCGAACGGGCCATACACGGCAGGGTTGTCGGAATCGTAATGGTCGAGGTCGAGCCGGCGCGGGGCATCGCGCTGGTTATCCATGCCGATCAGAATCGCGAAGTACTGGCTCACCGGATGCACGTAGTTGGCGCTGCCGCCGGTCACCGTGCGGAATTCGCTCTGCCGGATGAGGCCATCGCCGAAATTGGAATCGAGCGCCAGGTTGTAAGTGCGAAAGAAGCCCGAGAGACGGAGTTGGCTCGATTCCGTGAGGCGCCACACATCGTCGAGCGCGACTGCGGCCGTGTGGGTTTGGTCGCGCTGGCGTGGGTCGATGGTGTCATGCAGGTTGGGCACGCCGATGGGCACCAGGCCGGGCACCATGGATTGGCCGTAGTAGCCGACGCCGAAGAGCGTAACCTGGTGGCGGCCGATGTCAAACACGCGCTCGCCGTTTAGCTTGTACTGCTGGCGATGTTCCAGCGTGTCGAGGAAGCCATTGCCATAAGAAGCCTGGAGGGCGAGCCACGCCTTGGTGGCCGGGTTGGCGGGGCTCCAACCGGCGGCGAGGTCGATATCGCGGTAGTCGCCCGTGACAGTGGCGAACGGCTCCAGCCGCTCGCGAAAGCCGTAAACCGCAGCCATGTCGACGGAGTGATTGCCTTCAAGGACGTTAAACGCGCCGCCATCGGTGAGGACGCTTTCGATGACCTCGGGGATCATGATATTGGGATCCGCGTAACCGTTGCCATGCGCATTGGCGCTGAGATTGTTGGGGACGAGAGAGCTGCCAACGGCGAGGTATTGAGCGATCGGCTCACCGTGGTCTCCGGCCACGCCGGGGGCGAAATATTGCGGCGCCTTGATGCCGCCGGAAGCGGATTCGACCGGCAGGCCGGGGATAGAAACCGGCGCGCCCGGACGGCCCGGATTGGCGTCGAGGATATCTTCGCGAACGTTGACGCGCTGTCCCGGGTCGGGGTGATCCAGGTCTGCTTCACCAGCTTCCGCGGTGACGGTGACCGCGTCGTGGCGGGCGGCCATACGGGCGAACTGCAAGTCCGCGGTCAGCGACTCGCCTTCAGCCAGAGGGAAGGTCCGTGTGACAGGCACGAAATCGCGGGCAGTGGCGGCTAGCGTGTAAGTCCCTGGAGCCACGGTCTCAAACACAAACCGGCCGTCGGCGCCGCTGGCTTCGATGAGCCCCGGCGCGCCGGCGCTGCCGGTCAGTCGCAGGCTGGCGCCCGCAGCCGGCTTGCCTTGCGGATCGGTCACCTGGCCTGCCACGCGGCCATCGGCGGCGATGAGCGCCGTTTGCCAAAGCAGCGTTATTGCCGGCAGAAAGCGAATGCTGACGCGAAGAATTCCCACCATCCAGTCCGCCGGTAGCACGTATCCCATAATCGTATGCACGAAGACGATAACACGGTTATGCGATTTGTGCTACCTGAACCGAATACGAGGTGGCGGCAGGTTTGGATTGGGAAAGCTCCGGCTCAGCTTGCAGGCGGCTCACTACGTATCCGAGTTCCGCGGTGCGGTCCCGGCTTGGGGGGAAGTTCTGCTTTACCGGACCATAGCGGACTGTTTTTCGTGATGCACAATACCGGACCACTCATCTACTCCGAACCTCCACCGAGGATCACCAATTCGCCTCTAACTTATTGACGGTAATTGCATTAACCAAGAAGTCGCCGTTGTTAGGAACAGCGAACCTCGGGCACTTCTGTTAGTTCCTCGATATTTGCTTATTTTAGGGGGGAAAAAACCGGATGTTAGCCTCCCCCGAACACGGAGGAACGCAGCTATGTGCCAAATAAATTCTACCACACAAAGGAGCAAGTTCCTCAGTTTTCGAGAAGGCGACGGTAACGAACATCAGTGCCTGATTCCCGTAGCCATGCTAGCTGGCGACGGGGCCGAGTATCGGGCCCTCCTGCTGGGCGAAGGTTTGGAAATCGAGCCGGGGCGCGCGGTGCGCGAGTCTGGGTCCGATGGTTTCCTTTGGCAGTACAAACGACTCTGCGTGCCGCCCGAGAGACGAGTGCCGGCGGTGATTCGGGGATGATCGCGAAAGACATTAATACGAAGGGAGTTACAAAGTAATGGGACGCTTGTGCACAATTTGCAGCCACACCGAACGCGAAGCGATCAACGGTGCGTTGGTCGGTAGCCAGCCTTTGCACACGATAGCAAGCCGCTGGTCGGTTTCGAAAACTGCTCTGTTGCGCCATAAAACGAGCCACCTGCCGGAAACGTTGGTGAAGGCGGAGGCCGCTGCAGCT
>Ga0209415_10001260_pt1 | contig 48391 bp, 48 predicted proteins | sample PeaSoiSIISIP2007_FD_187696 | JGI IMG/M metagenome (GOLD analysis project Ga0209415, IMG submission 187696) | Peat soil microbial communities from Weissenstadt, Germany - SII-SIP-2007 (SPAdes) (version 2) | ecosystem: Environmental > Terrestrial > Soil > Wetlands > Peat | place: Germany... | reverse complement strand
CCGAGCGCGCGGCCCAGCGCCAGGATGCACGCCCCGAAAATCCCGACCCGTGACGCAGGCAGTACGACCTTTTGCATGGTCTCCCACTTGGTCGCGCCGAGCGATGCCGAGCCTTCTCGCAGGTCCCTGGGGATCGCGAGGATGACGTCCCGCGAGATCGCCGTCACGGTGGGAATAATCATGATGGCGAGAATAACACCGGCGGTTAAGAGCGACGTTCCGAAGATCGTGCCCTGAAAAATCGGCAAGAACCCAAACGCGCCCTTCAAAAACGGATCGACGTACGTGCGCATGATCGGTGCGAGAACGAACAAGCCCCACAGTCCGAACACGACGCTCGGTACAGCGGCCAGCAATTCGATGGTAAAGGACAACGGTCTTGCGAGAAACCGAGGCGCGAAATCCGCCAGGTACGCAGCTGCGAATATCCCAATACCCGCAGCCAAAATAATGGCGATGAACGAGCTGACCACCGTCCCGTAGATCATCGGTAATGCGCCGAACTGCCCCGTTACCGGATTCCACTGGCTCGTCCAAAGAAACGATAAGCCGAACTTCTTCACCGCGTCTGAAGAGCCCATAACGAGCTGAGCGAAAATGCCTGCGACGATGAGGAAGAAGAATATACTCGAGCCGTAAACCGCTAATGCGAAGAGGCGGTCGGCACGGTGAGCGTTCCCCAGCCGCCGGTCAGCGTGCAGCGATCCGACGACATTTCCGGTTTCGGTCACGTTAGTAAGCACTCGTCCTAATTAAATTGCACAACCCGGGGGGCGCCGCCGCAAGGCACCCTCCGGGTTATCGTGATGTTGGGGCGGCTAGACCTTTACGCGTTCAAGCTGACTCTTCGAGAATGCCTGAACATTCGGTGGCAGGACGACGTAGTTGAGGGTCGCTGCGATCGGCTGCGCTGCAGTCACCAGCCAGATAAGCGCAGCTTGGGTCATTTTGCCGCGAGCCTTGTCCGCCGGTTGCTCGTACACCATGCCCCACGAGAAGCCGGAGATTGGCCATGAATCGGCTCCCGGTGCGTCGACGACCGAAAAATCCGTCGCAGTGATGGTTGCCTTGGTGGCGGCCGCCGCCTTCACACCATTCGGGGTACAAACGGCCCATTTCCCCGTTTTGTTCTGCAGCATCGCTTGAGGCATCTTGTTTTCGATTGCGTAAGCAAGCTCGACATAGCCGATTGCGCCGGGCGTTTCTTTCACCTGGCCGGCAACGCCTTCGTTACCCTTGCCGCCGACGCTGTTCGCAGACGGCCACTGTACGCTCTTGCCGGTGCCGACCTTGCTCTTCCACTCGGGGGACACGTGGCTCAAGAAGTCGGTGAAGATGTAGGTGGTCCCGGAACCGTCGGAGCGGTTCACCGGCACGATCGCGAGGTCGGGGAGCGCGGCGCCGGGATTGATCTTGGCCAGAGCCGGATCGTTCCATTTCGTGATTTTGCCAAGGTAGATATCAGCCAGTAGCTCGCGGGTCAGGTGCAAACCGCCCTTGACTTCAGCCGGGAGATTGTAGGCGATGGCTTCACCACCGAGCGTCGTCGCAAATTGGATCACGACCGACCCGCCGGTTTCGGCGCGCTTCAGTTCGTCCGCGTTCATCGGGACGTCGGAAGCACCAAAGTCCACGGTTTTCGCGGTGAACTGCTCGATGCCGCCGCCGCTACCGATCGACTGATAGTTCACCGTGACATCGGGGTGCGACTGACTGTAGTCGTAAAAGGCCTTGGAAAAGAACGGGTACGGGAACGTTGCACCGGCTCCGGTGAGCTGGGTGGCGGCCAATGCGGGCCGAACGCCGCTGCTGCCAAGGCCGACGATGGCCAAGGCGGATGCAATCGCGAGCATCCGTTTCCGCGAGAACGTCTCGGTGATCATGGTTAGAGCGTAGCCTTTCATTTTTAATTGCTGGAAGGGCACCGTAATAGATAATTTCGGACTGAACCGAAATGCCTGGCCTTAGCCTGGCAAGGTAGCGCTAAGCGAAGATTAAGGTGACATTAATTCCTCTTAATGTACGTTCACTCGTTCGGCAGGCGGCGGTCCCGCAGTTCGGCGCCTTCATAGCGGGTAAATGTCTTTCGTTTTCCAGGCAATGTTCTGCGCCAGATCGGCCACACGCTCGAGATCGGCAAGCACGAAGAGCAGTATCGTCCCGGCGGCAACGACCGTCGCGTCCGCTTCCATCTCCGAGCCCAACGTTGCTATGCCCAACCGATGGTGGTCATCGATGTCATCGGCACGCTGAATCACCTTGTCCGCGAGGTCGAGCGAACCTTGGTCGTAGGCGCGGATCGCGTTGGCGAGCATCTCTACAGCTAGGCCGGCCATTGCATCGACCTCGCCGAGCGCCGGCTTTTTCGCAACGTCGGCCAACTTGATGGTGGCTTTGGCGATTTCGACAGCACGTTCCCCGATGCGCCCGAGGTCGTTAACGATCTGCAGCATCCCGGCAATTTCGCGCAACTCATTCGCTACCGGCTGCTGCTTCCAAATCATTTCGATGCAGCCCGCTTCGACGCTTCGCCATAGCGCTTTGATTTCATCATCCCCGGCGATCACACGCGCCGCCACCGCTACATTCTGCCTATCCAGGGCACGCGACGCCGAGCGCACGGAATCCAAGCACAGCGCTCCCAATCGCAAGACCGACGCACGCATTTGATCGAGCTCAGCATGATAGGCGGAACGCAGCATCGTGGGGCAAATATATCACGTCACCCCGACGGACGGCCATTCTTAATCTGATCTTACGAAAAGATGGGCGTGCTCGTGGCGTTCTGCTCCGTCGGCGGCTTCTCGACGCGGGGTAACCGGCACACGAACGTCGCGCCCCGTCCGTACACGGAGTAAGCGGTCAACGTTCCGCCGTGCGCTTCCACCAGGTGCCGCGCGATCGAAAGCCCGAGACCGGTACCGGTGTGCTCGCGCGAGCGCGAGCGGTCGACGACGTAAAAGCGCTCGAAGATATGCGGCAGGTCGTGGTAGGGAATTCCGCGCCCCGTATCGCGCACGCGCAGCAGCGCGTTGCTTCCCTCGCTGGCAATCTCGACCGTGACGCTACCGCCCGTCGGGGTGTGGCGGAGTGCATTATCGAGCAGGTTGAGCGCGACTTGCGTGATGCGGTTGCGGTCGGCGTCGACGAAGACTTCCTCGGGTGCTTCGAGATCGAGCTCGACGCCCGCGGCGATCGAGCGCTGGGCGAACGTGTTGACGACCGCCGTGGCCACGTCGGTCAAATCGAAGACCTCCCGGCGCAGGAGCAAGTTGCCCGATTCAGAGCGCGCCAATTCCAGCAGATCCTCGACCAGCCGGATCATCCGGTCGACCTCGCGCGCGATTTGGGGCAAGAAGAGCGTCCGCGCCTCGGCATCGTCGTCCGAGATGAGCACCGTTTCGAGCATCAGCTTGATCGCCGAAAGCGGGGTGCGCAGTTCGTGCGAGACGTTGGCCACGAACTCGCGGCGCACGTGTTCGATCGCCAATAACGCGGTGCGATCCGCCGCCACCAGCACCGCACCGCCTTCGAAGGGATGGGCGGTGATGCCGAGCGTGCGTTCGCGGGCGAAGTCGCCGATCGTGACGTCCTGCTCCGACGTCTCGCCGCCGATGGCGGAAATTGCTTGCCGTTCCATGGCCACCGACGGCACAACCGCGATCAGCGCCTGCCCGATCGCGCGCTGCGCTTGGATCTCGAAGAGTTCCTCGGCGACCTCGTTCACGTAGCGCACGATCCCGGCCGAGTCGATCAGGAAGGCGGCGAAGGGAAACGCTCCGAGCACGCGCTGTGTGCGGTCGTCTTCGTACGGCCCGGGGGCCGCCGGCCGGACCGGCGCCACAGAGGGGATCCGTCCCGCCCGCACGCGCACCACCAGGAGCGTCACGGCGACGCCGGCGATGATGCCGGCGAGTGCCGCAACGAGCGCGTCGAGCATCGGGCGCTATTCGCGGAACATGTAGCCGCGACTGCGCACCGTGATGATGTGCCGCGGGTTATTGGGATCGATCTCGATCTTCTCGCGCAGCCAGCGGACGTGCACGCTGATCGTCTGATGCTCGCCCTCGAAGTCGTAGCCCCAGACCTTTTCCAGTAACACCTGGCGCGTCACGATGCGCCCGCGATTCTCCATCAGCACGTGCAGCAGCCGGAATTCCTTCGGCGCCAGCGCGACCGTTTCGCCCCGCACCACCAAGCGCTGGCGCGACCGGTCGATCGTGATGTCGCCGATGCTGATCGACTCATCGCGGGCCTCGAAATCGACTTCCGAGCGCCGCAACCGCGCCTTGACGCGGGCGATGATCTCGCCGAGCGAAAACGGCTTCGTGACGTAGTCGTCGGCGCCCAGCTCGAGCGCCAAGACCTTGTCGAATTCGTGATCCTTGGCCGTGAGCATGATGATCGGCACGCTCGAGGTCTTGCGAATCTCCTTGCACGCCTCGATCCCGTCGAGCAGCGGCAGCATGATGTCGAGGATGACCAAGTCCGGCTCCTCGCTTGCGGCCAGCGCGACCGCGCTGCGGCCGTCGCCGGCCGCGGTGACGGTGTAGCCGCTGCGCTCGAGGTTGTAGCGCAGCGATTGCACGATCGCCGCCTCGTCGTCGACGAGCAAGATTTTCTTCTTCGGCGCGGCGATCACGAGCGCGGCTCCGGGAGGGCGGATTCGAACGTCGCCCGGACGCCGAAGGTTCGTTCGAACAGATCTGCCTTGAACATCGCAGCGCCCAGTTCGCCCGATACGTCACCCTCGGCCTGCGCGAGGATCGCGATTCGTCCATCTTCGCGCCGGACGGTGACGTCGCCCACCACACCCAGCTCCCGCTCGTCGAGACCGTCGGCGATGCGCAAGATCGACGCCAGTACTTCGACGCGGTGCCGGTCGACGGGTTGCAGCGCGGTGAACTCGGGGTGGCTGGGCTTGGGCATCGCCTTGCGATAGTAGCGCGCAACGAGGGCGACCAACTCGCGCTCGTCGTCGCGCCAGCCGGGCAACGGCGAGTTCCGAATCAAATAGGCGGAGTGTTTGTGATGTCCGCTCCAGGCGACGAAGCGGCCGATCGAGTGCAGGATCGCCGCGGCATATAGGATGTCGCGATCCGACGGCGCCAGCTGGTGCACGCCGGCCAGCCGTTCGAAGAGCGCGATGGCCAACCGGCCGACTTGCCGCTGATGGCCGCCCATGTGGGCGTAATGGTGCGCTAGCGCCTCGATCGCCTCGATGCGCCGCACGCGTTCGTCACCCAGCTGGTCGGCAAGTGCGCGGTCTTGCGCGACCATGTCGACGATGATGCCGTCGCGCAACGCGCGTTCGCACGCCACGATCTCGTCGCGGCCGAGCTGGGTGAGCGCGGCGATGAGGATGGCGTTGCCGGCAACGATGATATCGGCCCGGCGCGGGTTCATCCCCGGCATCCGGCGGCGCTCGCTCTCGGTCATGGCCAGCATCTGCCGTTGCAGTTCTTCGAGTCGCGGGCGGGTGACCGTATAACCGTGCACGCGTCCCGGTGCCAGCCCGCGCGCCGCCGCATCGAGCGCTGCGAGTCCCAGGATCGTCCCCGACGTCCCGATCGTGACGTCGAGCCGGTAGCGACGCACCCGGTCGATCAGCGGCCCCAGCGTCGCGCGGATGTGGCGGTTGAGTTCGCGCGCGCCGCGCTGCGGCGACTTTCCGCGCATGTATCGATCGTAGAGGCGCAGGCTGCCGAGCTTGACGCTGTCGAGCAGGTAGGGCCGCTCCGCGTCGGCGACGATGAACTCCGTCGAGCCGCCGCCGATGTCGATGATGCACGCCAGCCGGTCGTAGATCGGAAAGCCGCTCGCAACCCCGAGGTGGATCAGGCGCGCCTCTTCTTGCGGGCTGAGAATCTCGAGCGGAATCCCCGCTTGCGCTTCAACCTGTACGCGAAACTCGTCGCCGTTGTCGGCTTCGCGCACCGCGCTCGTCGCGACCGCCCGCACGCGCTCGGCGCCGCGCGCGCGCGCAGCGTTCACGAAGCGCGAGATGGCATCGATCCCCTTCACCATCGCCTTGGGCGCGAGCCGGCCGCGGGCGAGCGCATCGTCGCTGCCCAACCGGACCATCTCGCGGTCTTTGTAGACCACGCGCGTGGTGTCGAACGTCGAGTCGAATTCGACGACGATGAGATGGATCGAGTTGGTCCCAACGTCGATGGCGCCGAAGAGCACGGTCGCGGCTGCGCTACCGCCCCACGAGCGAGGGCTCCTCTCGGCCGACATTTGTCGCTCGCCCTGAAAATATCCGGGCGCTCGACGAGTTCATGAAAAGGCAATGGCCCATAGCACGCTGACGCCGATCGAGGAGCGGATCAACCGCGCCCTCGACCGCATCCGCCCCGCGATCGCCGCCGACGGCGGCGACGTCTGGCTGATCCGCGTGGAGAACGAAACCGCCTACGTCCAGATGCTGGGCGCCTGCGGCGGTTGCCCCGCCTCCCATCTCACGCTGAAAAATGGGATCGAAGCCGTGATCCGCGAGGACGTCCCGGAAATCACGAACGTCGAAGCGCTTTAGGCCGTCCCGCGACGCGGCCGAGTGCCCGGTTCCTGCGTTGCCATTTGCTGCACCTTCGGAACTTGCGGCCGCGGCAAGCCCGGCACTTGCTCGTAGATGAGCTCCAACCGCTGGGCGGTCTCCGGCAGTGCCGGCACGTCGAGCCGCGCCGGCTCCCCGAAACCGAACGCGCTCGTCAAGTCGCCGCACGTCTTGCGGCGCCAGGCGGTGAGGTTCGGCACCTCCACGCCGAAGCGCGTTTCGAGCAGCCGCAGCAGCGACGTATGGTCGAACGTGTCGCCGCAAACGTAACCGCCGCGCGAAAACGGCGACACGACGAGCGCCGGAACGCGGAATCCCAACCCGATCGGCCGCCCGTCGACGAATTCTCCCGGCGTGCCCGGGTCCGGAGTGGGAGGAACGACATGATCGAAGAGGCCGTCGTTCTCGTCGTACGTCATGACGAATGCGGAGCGTGACCAGACCTTCGGGTTCGACCACAGCGCCTCGAGAATCGTGCGCACGTAGTTTTCACCGTCCGCCGCGTAGAAGCTCGGGTGTTCGCATTGCTTCGCGGGCGGCAGGATGAAGGTGACCTGCGGCAGATTGCCCGTCCGGAGATCCTGCAAAAACTGCGCGAACGGCCAGCCGCGGCGAGCGCGGTGGTAGAGACGCGAGGAGCCGTTGGCCGCCTGAAACGGCGGAAAGAAGCGCAGCACGTTCTCCAGATAGTCGTCGACGACGTCGTAGTAGATTTGCCACGTCACGCCGGCCCGCTCGAGCCGTTCGGGATACGTTTCCCAGCGGTAGGTGACGCGGCCCAAAATCGCGTCGTTGTTCAGCACCGGACCACCCTGCGTTCCGCCGGGGTCGATCGACGCGCTCATGAAGTACAAGCGGTTCGGATACGTCGGGCCGAGTACCGAGCAATGAAACCCATCGCAAATCGTGAACGCGTCGGCCAGCGCATAGTAGAACGGCAGATCTTCGCGCGTGTGATACCCCATCGTCAGGGGCCCGGAAACGCCGTCCGCGGCCCGATGCGCGGGCAGCCAGTTGTCGTTCTTGCCGCCGTTGAGCGAAGCGTGCTGCGCAATCCATTCGTGGCTGAGATCGTGCAGTTGCTGCGCGCTCGTTTTCGCCGTATCGAGCCGGAACGGCAACGCGTAACCGTCCGGATTCATGGCATCGGGCTGCCGGAAGACACTCTGCCCGTTCGCTAATTGCACCGCATTCGGATCGTCGAATCCCCGCACGCCCCGCAACGACCCGAAGTAGTGGTCGAAGGAGCGATTCTCTTGCATGAGGATGATGAAGTGGTCGATGTCGTTCAGCCGGCTCGGTGCCGCCAACTCGGCAGCGGTCAGCGGACCGGCACTCAGCGCAGCGGCCGTCGCTCCGGCCCCGGCAACAAGAAAAGACTCGCGCGATAGCATGCGCGCCCTATTCGCCTAGAGCGAAACCGCCCCCGCGTACCCCGTCAACTCGACGTATCCCACGCCAAGCGCGCGGCCGGAGCCGGCGTCGCGCAGGTCGACCGCACCCTCCCAATACGAAACGCCGCCGGTCGTCTGTGCGAGTTCCTGATCCAACAACACCGGCGTCAACACGACATCCACGCGCGCGGAAGGCACCCGCACGCGCCACCCGCTGGGATAGATGCCACCGGTATGCGGCGACGTCCACATCCCCATCGCCTCAGCCACGAACGCGGCGCGCGGCAAATACGTCACCCGTCCCTTTGCATCGACCAGGCTCCCGCTCGACTCCGCCGTCACCGACCCGTCCTTCTGCCGCAGCAGATACACCATGATCTCGCGCCGGTCGTCGAGCTGCAACGAAAACCAATCCCACCCCACCTGATTCGCTTGCAGTTCGTCCGACCCGAATTCATGATCCATCCAAGACAGCCCGTCAACGGAAAACCGCCTCCCGCCATACACCATCGTCCCATGCGTCCGCAGGCGCGTCATCGAGTAGTAGTGCGAAGCGCACGTCGCACACGGCCCCTTCTTCGAAACCCCATCATGCCCATGAACCGCCGGCGGTTTTTCCGAGATCAGCGAAAAATCGATGGCCGTCCCATCAACGCCGGCATGCAACCGAAACGGCGCCGGCCCCGTCAGCGTCCAGCCTTCATCCCGAACGTCCAACCGCTGCGTCGACGCAAACCCCAGCCCCAGCGCCTCACGAGCAAAGCGCTCGTAATACACAAACCGCTTCCCGCTCGCATCGGTCACCGCAAAGTGCGCCGGATACACCTCGTTCCCACGCCACGCACTCTGCCCGGCCGCAGCCCGTACCTCCCCCGGCCGCAACCCAACCCGAAAAAACGTAAGCTCATACCCAAACCGCCGCCCATCCGCCGCACGAACGTGCCCCGTGAAATACCACCACTCCGACGCAAACCCAACATGCGCCGCATGATCCTGCGGAAACCGAAACCGCCACGGCAAGTTAGCATTGAGGAAGTGGTAAGGTGGCGTCGCCGCAATCATCGAGCTTGGCGACTGTCCCTCGACAAGCTCGGGATGACAAGGCGAACAATCGTGCCGGATGGGTGGTGCGGCGGCGTTCGTCGCGCGGGGTACTCTAAGGGCTTGCGAAGTCAGGATGACGAGAGCAAGCCCGCAGGTAGCGAGAGCGCGCACAGGAAGTGCGCGCCGAGCGTGCCCCGCGCGACGAACGCCGCCGCACCACCCATCCCGCCACAATCGCATCACTCAGCCCGCACAGCCTCAGCCGTCCGAATCCGCGCCGCCACCCCCGCCGGATACACCCCCGCCGCCAACGCCGCAATCACCACCAGCACAACCGCCTCGACGAGAAAATCCCAAGGCATGTGCAACTCGATGAGCCACCCGAAAGCCTGCCGGTTGATCACAAAAATCAGCAGCAAAGCCAACAGAACCCCAACCAAAACCCCGCTGATGCCACCCAGCAGCCCAATGAATGCAGCCTCAAAGTAAACCATCCGCCGAACGTCCCGCGTCCGCAACCCGAGATAGCGTAACAACCCGATCTCGCGCCGCCGCTCCAGCACCAGCGCAAAGAGCGTCGACACCACCCCCAGCACCGCGATCGTGATCGAGATGACGTACAGCGCATACGTGATCGCAAACGTCCGATCGAACACCGCGATGACGAGCGAGCGCAGCTCCCGCGTCGTCTCGGTGTCGATTCGCAACGGCAGCACGCTCCGCACGATGGCATCCCGCAACGTGACGAGGTCCGCGCCCGGGCGCGCGTAAACGGCGATCGAGTCGATCGACGAATCCCGATACAACCGCCGAAACGTCGCTAAGTCCACGAGTACGACGCCCGCGTCGGAGGAGTAGTCGTTGTAGACCGCCGCAACGGAGAACGTCGTCGTCCCCGACGGCGTATCGAGCGCAAACCGGTCGCCGTTACCGAGCGCAAACTTCGTTGCAAACGGCTCGCTGATCAAGACGTTCGTCGAGCCCGGCAGCACGCGCTCGAGGGCCCGCGGATCGGCGGGCCCGATGAACCGCACGTTGCCGTGCCCCGCAAAACGCCCGAGATCGGTCGCGGCCAGATTGGTAATCCGCCCCCGAAACGGAATGCTGATTTCGCGCAGCACATCGACCGAAGCCACACCGGGCAGCCGCGAAACCGTGCCCGCGACGGAGGGCGAGAACGTTGCATCGGATGAAGCGTCGCCCAGCCCCATCGGCCGCACGAACACATCCGCTTTGAGGGTTTCGCCGGCCCAGGTAACGACGGTCGTACGAAACGATCCGATGAGAATCGCGACCGCAACCGTCATCGCGATGGCGATCATCAGCGAGGCGACCGCCACGCTATTACGTACCGGCGACGACCCGAGGTTGGCGGCCGCAAGCTCCCCCGCCGCCGACCGCGACGTCAACGCGATCCGCGCGAACCGTGACAGCCCCGCGATCGCGAGCGGCGCAAACAACGACCCCGCAAAGATGATCAGCAACCCCGCTGCATACCCGAACACCGGAACGTCGTCGACCGGCGGCGCGAACGTGCACGCATAGCCGACGAGCAGGAGGCCGAGACCGAAGAGGGCCGCGCGCGGGGCCAGCCCCGGCCGACGCCGTTCGAAGCCATGTGCGCGCATCGTCATCGCCGGCGGGGTCGCGGCGGCTTCGAGCGCCGGCACGAGCGCCGCAACGGTGGCGGCGGCCACACCGATGAGGAAGGCCTTCAGCAACACGACCGGATCGTAGATGACGTTATCTGCATGCGAGGCGACGTACAGCGTATCCACCGTTCGCGAAACCGCGGCGACCGAGAAGGTGGCGAGCGCGCTCCCGATGATGAGCCCGAACAGCGACCCCACGACGCCGAACAGCGCGCCTTCGGCCAGAAACGTGCGCAAGATCTGCACGCGCCGAACGCCCAGCGCGCGCAGCGTGCCGATTTCCGGCCGCCGCTGCACGACCGAGATCGCGACCGTATTGTAGATCAGGTACATCCCGACGAGCAGCGCGATGTACGAGAGCGCCGCCAGGTTGAGCTGAAACGAGCGCAGCATGCGCGTGATCTCGCCGGTGCGGACCTTCGGCTCGATCGCGCGCACGCCCGGCGGAAGCACGCGGCGCACCGCAGCGGTCGTCTGCGCGAGCTGCGCCGGATCGACGATGCAGTCGATGCGGTCGAGCCGTCCGAGCTTGTTGAAGAGCTCTTGCGCCGTCACGATGTCGACGAACACGACGCTCGAGTCGACCCCCGCGATGCCGGCCGGCAGCACCGCGGCCACCTGCAAGCGCACGCTGCGATCCCCTGCGAGACCGGCGATCGTCGAGCCGGCACGCCAACGGTACTTCGCCGCAACGCGCGCGCTGACGAACGCACCGTGACCGTTGACGAGCACCCACGGATCGAGCGCCGCCGCGCCGCCTGCAACGTCAAGGGGCCGCAGCAAATCGACGCCCAGCACGCGCAGGATTTCGCCCGAGAACGGGTCGCCGGGCTGCGCCCCGACGGCCAACGCATCTTCGATCGCCGGATTCGCAGACAGGACGCCCGGAACGTCTTGCACGCGCAAGATCGTGCGTTCGTCGAAGCCGCGCCCCACGCCCAGCACCTGCAGGTTGATGTGGTTCGAAATGACGTTCACGCTCGAGGCGAACGACGCCACCGCGGTCGCATTGGCGAGATCGACGGAGAGCGCGATCGCGACGCCGAGCGCAACCGCCAGCAGGGTGACGCCGCTGCGCAGTTTGTTGGCCGCGATGTGGCCCCAGACGAGCGCCCCGAACGCGGGGCTCATGGGACGATGCGGCCGTCGTGCATGCGAATCGTGCGATCGCACACCGCCGCCGCGTCGGCGCTATGCGTGGCCATGAGAATGGCTTGTCCGCCGTCGGCCAGCGCGCGCAGCAAGCGCAGCACGTTCTCACCGTTGTGCGAGTCGAGGTTTCCGGTCGGCTCGTCGGCGAGCAGCACCGCCGGCCGGTGGATCGTCGCCCGCGCGATCGCCGCGCGCTGGAGCTGCCCGCCGGAAATCTGCGCCGGATACGCTCGCGCCTTATCCGCGAGCCCGACCTCCGCCAGGGCCGCCGCTACGCGCCGCGCGATCTCGGCCGCAGGCAGGTGCTGCAGCACGAGCGGCAGCCCAACGTTGGCTTCGACCGTGAGCGCCGGAAGCAAGTTGAAGAACTGGAAGATCGTGCCGACGCAATCGCGGCGCAGCAGCGTCAGCGCATCGTCGTCGAGTTCGAGCGTATCGCGGCCGTCCACAAAAACATGGCCGGACGTCGGTAAATCGACGCATCCGACCAAGTTGAGGAGGGTGCTCTTGCCGCACCCGCTCGGGCCGACCAAGGCGACCATCTCACCGCGGTTGACCTCGAGCGACACGCCGTCGAGCGCACGCACCGGTGCGTCGGCAGCGGGATACGTTTTCCGCGCGTCAGCGACGACGACCGGAAGTGTCGCGATTAACTCTTGAAGTAGGCCGTGTTGAGGTCGATATACGACTTCCACTTATCGGGAACGTCGGAATCGGCGTAAATGGCTTCAACGGGGCAGGCCGAAACGCAGGCGCCGCAATCGATGCAGACCTCGGGATCGATGAAAAGTTGGGCGTCGTCGTCGTTGCCATGGATGCAATCGACCGGACACACGTCGACACACGACTTGTCCTTGGTTCCGATGCAGGGTTCGGTTATGACGTATGACATCGTCGGGCGATGGAGCCTCGCTGGAATGGGGGGAACCCACGGGACTACGGGTGAGACCCTGCCCGGTCCTGTGCGATAAAAGCCGTAGGCGCCCGCCCCCCGGCGCCTACGCACGTTGGGGTCAGACGACCAAGCGACGTTCAGCGCACGATTGCGTGCGCGCTTGCGTTGCAGCACCATGAAGCATCGCATTCTCGCCACGCTGGCGACATTCACAATCGCGGCCGGCATGGCGACGGCGGCGAGCGCGCAGGGTTCCGGCTCCCGGCACATTCCCACACTCACGGTAACCGGTACCGGCACCGTCATGCGGGCGCCCGATCAGGCAACGGTGTCGTTCCGTATCGAGACAACCGACGACCAAGCGGCCGCGGCAACGTCGGCCAATGCAGCAATCGCCGATGCCCTCGCACCGCGGCTGGCGCCGCTGCACATCCCGGCGAGCGCCATCTCGACCTCCGGTTACTCCCTCAGCTATAACCCGCGGCCGCCCAAGCCCGACCCGGCGTCGCAACAGCGCTACGGCTATACGGTCGAACGTACCATCGAGGTGGTCGTGAACAGCGTCGAGGGGACCGGCGCGGTGGTCGATGCCGGCGTTGCCGCGGGCGTGACCAACGTCAACGGCATCACCTTCTCGCTCCGCGACCGCGGCGCGGCGATCCGCAGCGCGCAAGCCGCCGCGCTCGCCGACGCCGTAGCCCAGGCCCGCGGCCTGGCCGGGGCAGCCAAGCTGCGGCTGGTCCGCATTCTCGCGATCGCACCGTCCGGCGGCGGTGGCATCGCGCCGCTCGTGCGAGCGAGCCCCGGCTTGATGATGGCGGCGGCCGTCCCAACCACGATTTCTCCCGGAGACCTCACCGTTCGTGCGAACGTGACCGTCGCGTACGAGATCGCCCCCGAACATCCGTAGGACGAAACTGCCGAGGCACCGCACGGGTAGCCAAGGAGACATGGGAAAGCAACCCTGATGGAACGGCCCGGCGACTGCGAGATCTGCCGCATGCGTCCCGCCAGCACGCGGGACTTCGCGCTGCGCGGCGGCCGCTGGGTCGACGCAGCGGTGTGCGATGAATGCGCCAAAGCGCGGCGCCGCGCGGTCTTGCCGTACGTGGGTGCGGCGACGGCGGCGGCGGCGCTCTTTGCTGCAGCCGTTTTCGCGCTCGATGCGCGCTCGCGGCGCAATCCGCCGCCGGGCGGCGAAGAGCATCGGCCGACCCCGCTGAGCGATCTCGGACGCGCGTTGCGTGGCGGAACGCCGACGCTCGGAACGTTCTCGCGCGATCTGACGGCGCTCGCCCGGGCCGACCGGCTCGATCCGGTGGTCGGACGCGACGACGAGATCGAACGCGTCGTGTCGATCCTCGCGCGCCGCAGCAAGAACAATCCGGTGCTCGTCGGCGAACCGGGCGTCGGCAAAACGGCGATCGTCGAGGGACTCGCGCAGCGCATCGTCCGCGGCGACGTGCCGGCCGCGCTGCGCGACAAGAAGGTGCTGGCCCTCAACCTCGGACCGCTGGTCGCGGGGACAAAATATCGCGGCGAATTCGAAGGTCGCGTCAAGCGCATTCTCGACGAGGTGAAACGCGCGGCACGCGACGTCATCTTGTTCATCGACGAACTGCACACGCTCGTCGGGGCCGGCGCGGCCGAAGGTTCGCTCGACCTCTCGTCGATGATCAAACCCGAACTCGCGCGCGGCGAACTGCAGTGCGTCGGCGCGACGACCTACGACGAATACCGCAAATACATCGAGTCCGACGCCGCGCTCGAGCGCCGTTTCCAGCCCGTAACGGTCGAGGAACCGACGATCGAGCAGACGATTGCGATCCTGCGCGGCCTGCGTCCGAAATACGCCGCACACCATCACGTCACGATCGACGACGCCGCGCTCGAAGCCGCTGCGACGCTGGCCGCCCGCTTCATCGCCGACCGCTTCCTGCCCGACAAGGCGATCGACGTGGTCGACGAAGCGGCGGCCACGGCCGCCATGGCCGGCATCGCCAATGTCGACGTGCAGCGCGTCGCCGCGGTCGTGTCGCGCTGGACGGGCATTCCCCAGGGCACGATTACCGACGCGCAACGCGCCGGCTTGCTCGCGCTCGAAGCGCAACTCGAGGCACGTGTGATCGGCCAAACCGAAGCGGTGCGGCGCGTCGCCGAAGCGGTGCGCCGCGCGCGGGCCGGGCTCAAAGATCCGCGCAAGCCGGTCGGCGGATTTCTCTTCATCGGACCGAGCGGCGTCGGCAAGACGGAACTTGCGCGAGCGCTGGCGCACGCGTTGTTCGGCACCGACGACGCGCTCGTGCGCCTCGATCTCTCCGAGTTCACCGAGTCCCACACGATCTCGCGGCTCCTCGGCGCACCGCCGGGCTACGCCGGCCACGATGAACCCGGCCAACTCACCGAGCCGATCCGCCGCCGGCCGTATTCGGTCGTGCTGTTCGACGAGATCGAGAAAGCGCACCCCGACGTCGCCGCGATCCTGCTCCAGATTCTCGACGACGGACGCGTGACCGACGCCAAAGGGCGTGCGATCGACTTCCGCCATGCGATCGTGGTCTTGACCAGCAACCTCGATCGCGAGGACCTCGTCGGCACGTTGCGCGGCGAGCTGCTGGACCGCATCGACGAGGTAATCATCTTCGCGGAGCTGGGCTTGCCCGAGATCGAGCGGATCGTCGCGCTGCAGATCGCGCTCTTGGCTGAGCGCATGGGGGCGCACGAAATGCAGCTCGAGCTGACCGAACCGGCCCGCCTGTTCCTCGCCACCGAGAGCATGGCGGCCGGGGACGGCGCGCGCAACGTCGCGCGCTCGATCTCGCGCCACGTCGCGACCCCGCTCTCCGGGGCGATCCTGCGCGGCGAAATTCAGTCCGGACAGACAGCGAAAGTGGCCTTTGATGGGAAAGAGATCACGGTAAACGCCGCGTGAGGACAACGTTCATGAAGCTCATTTCCGTGCCGGCCGCGATTCTGGCCGCCCTGACCCTGGCGGTCGGCGCCTCAGCCCAAGTTCCGGTGTTGCCGGCGCCGCCGGTCGCCGGGGGCCCCGCCGCGAGCGCAATCTTCGATGCGATGCTGGCCATCGCGCGCGCGGCGGCCAGCAACCCGGCCGCCGCGACGCAGGCGAGCTTCTCCTACAACGCCGCAATCCAGCAATATCAGGCCAAGGACTTCGCTCGCTCGCAAATGAGCGCGCTGAAGGCCATCAGCCAAACCGCCGCGGTGCCGCTGCCGCAGCCCTCGCTCTTCGCGCCGCCGATCCCGCAGCCGTCGTTCTACGCGATGCCGCTCATCGCCAGCTCCGGCCAAGCCGACGCCGAAGCCTACGTCGCGCTGGCCCGCCGCGCGCTGACCGTGTGCGGGGCGCCGAATGTCCCGGCGGCCGCGATCGTGCAACAGTACGCGGCCGCCGCGAACGCGCTCGTCGCAAAGAACGACGCGGCCGCGAAGAGGTCCGCCCAGTACGTGATCGACCAATGCGCCGCCGCGACGCAGGCCTACGCGGCCCAACAGGCCGCCAAGCCGCAGCCACCGTCGACTCCGATCCCGATGGAGAGCTACTCGCCATTGCCGGTTGCGACCATGATCCCCGATCCGGCCCTCCAAGGGGCGAAACCCTAACCTCAGCAAGCACCCGAACCGCCGATGTAGTGGACTGGGCCCTATTTGAGGATTCGTACTATTGCGGCTTCGATGTCGCTCGCGCTCATCTCGCCGGGGTGATAGATTCGCACGATGCCCTTGGCATCGATGAACACGTGTAACGGAAAGTACAGCCCGCCGCCATAGCTCGGTCGTGTCGTGCTTTCCGGATCGACCGCCAGCACGTACGGCACGTTATAATCGTGCGCGAAGTTTTTCACCATACCCATGTTTTCCCCAACGTCGATGCCGACGACGCGCAAGCCGCGGGCCGCGTACTTCTTGCTGAGCGCAACGATGCTCGGCGTCTCAACCCGGCACGGCCCGCACCACGTCGCGAAGAAATTCAGGTACGCCGGCTTGCCGCGCAGCATCGCGTCGGTGATCGTCTTCCCGCCCGCGGTCGACAAGCGCAACGGCGGCGCTGCGTCCCCCGGCCGGGGAATCGCCAGCGCCGGCGCAGCCAGCGCGAGCAGGGCGGCGGTGAGCAGGGCAGCGGCGCGAGGGAGCATCATCGCACGTATCTCCAGGCGGTCAGCTGAATGAGGGAAAGGATACGGCCGTGGCATCGCGTTCCATTTGGGCCAGCAACGCATCGACCGATTCGAAGCGCATTTGCTCCCGGACGTAGCGGAAATCGCGCAGTGCAAGTTCCTCGCCGTACAGGGACCCGTTGAAGTCGAGCAGCCACGCCTCGACCGTGCGCGCGGTGCCATCGAACGTCGGATTCGTTCCGATCGAAACGAGCCCCGGGTAATCGCGTCCTTCGTGCCGTCCGGTAATCGTATACACGCCGTCGGGCGGCAGCATCTTCTCCGCCGGAACCGCGATGTTGGCGGTCGGAAATCCCAAGTCGTGCCCGCGTCCGGCACCAAAGACCACCGGTCCGCGAACGGTATACGGAATCCCGAGCAGCCGATCCGCTAGCGCAAGATCGCCGGCCGCAATCGCCGCTCGAATCCGCGTGCTCGAAACGCGCTCGCCATCGACGACCGCGTTCGGGACCGCGATGGCCTCGCGTCCCTGCGCCGCCAAATGCGCGCGCGCGAACGCCACGTCGCCGACGCGTTTGGATCCAAAACGAAAATTCACGCCCACGACCATCACGCGCGCACCCAGCACCCGTCCCAACACGTCGTCGAGAAACGCTTGCGGCGAGAGCGACGCAAAGCCCTCATCGAAGGTCAACACGAACATCTCGTCGACGCCGGCGCGAGCAAACGTGTTCACGCGCTCGGCCAGCGTTGCGATCTGCGGCGGCACGGCAGCCGGCTGCAGATAGGCCATCGGATGCTCCCCGAACGTCAGCACCGCCGTGCGCTCACCGGGACGCCGCGCCTGCAACAACGCGCGCACGATCGCCTGATGCCCGACGTGAAACCCGTCGAACACCCCGACCGCCACGCACAACGGACGCCGCTCGCGCTCCGCCCGATACGCAGCGCTCGACGGCAGCGCGTAATGCAGCTTCACAAGAACACCTTGCGCGGCGCCAACAGCGCCCCCACCGCCTCACCAACCCCGACCAGCACGCGCGCCGAATCGCGCACGAACACGTGCTTGTCGGCCGAAGGTTCATCCAGCGGAACGACCCGCCCGGCCCGAAAATCCGTCGCCCGCCGCCCATCCAGCACGACCGTCGGAATCGGGATCACGCGCTCCGGCGGCACCAGCGACCCCAGCGGATTCGCCGCCACTTCGTCCAGCGTCAAGCTCTCGTAGAGCACGAACGGTCCCGACGCCTCGCGCAGCAGCGCCCCCATGTGCCCGACCGTCCCGCACGCCGCAGCCAGGTCCTCGCACAGCGTCCGCACGTAGGTACCTTCGCTGCATGCCACGCGTAAGCGCACCGTGTCCCGGTCCCGCCCCAGCACGCTCAGCGCATAAATCGTAACCGCCCGCTTCGCCCGCTCGACGCTAACCCCGCGCCGCGCCAGCTCGTACAAGCGCTGCCCATCGTGATGCACCGCGCTGAACATCGGCGGCACCTGTTCGATCGCCCCCACGAACGCCTGCACGGCCGCCGCCAGCCTGCGATCGATGTCATCCGGAACCGCAGCCGTCGCGATGACGGTCCCAACGCCATCCGCCGTATTCGTCGCGCGCCCAAGCTCCAGCGTAAACGCATACGCCTTTCGGCGATCCTCGATCAGCGGCAACAAGCGCGTCGCCCGCCCCAGCGCAACCGGCAACACACCGGCCGCCTGCGGATCCAACGTCCCCATGTGCCCGACGGCCAACTTGCTCCCGTCGTCGGTCGCATACATCCGCCGCAACCGCGCACAAAATTGCGTCGACGTCGGTCCCGCCGGCTTGAAGAGATTCAGAAAGCCGAGCATAAGGCTCCGCTCAGCGAAGCGCCTAGAGTCCCTCGGCCTTGAGCGCCGCACGAACCCCAACGATCGCCGCGCCCAAATCGCCGGGATAGGTCAATCCCGAAGCCATAAAGTGCCCGCCGCCGCCAAGCGTCGCCGCAGCCGCCTGCACGTTCACCTTACCGCTCGAGCGCAAACTGACACGCACCGCCCCATCGAAATCCTTGAACAGCGCCGCCGCCTCAACGCCCTCGACCGCGCGCAAATGCTGCACGATCTCCTCGGTATCCTCACCATCGGCATCGCACGCCTTGAGCATCGCTTCGTCAACGACGGTCCAGCAATAGCGCCCGTCTTCTTCCAACCGCGCCAGCGACACCGCAATCCCGACGAGCTTCGTCGCCGCAAACCGTTTGTTCGCAAAAATCTGATCGGTAATGAGCGGCTTGTCCGCCCCGAGTTCCATCATCTCCGCCGACATGCGCATCACGTCTGAGGTCGTATTGGTGTGCATGAACGCACCGGTATCCGTCATGATCGTCGTCAGAATACAGGTCGCGATGTCAGGCGTCACCGGAATCTTCATCGCCTTCAGAATGCGCAGCACGCAGGTCCCGGTCGACGCCTCCGTCTCGAGAATGTAATTGAGCGCCCCAAACCGCGAATTCCCCAAATGATGATCGATGTTGAGCATGTTCTCACGCGCGATCTGCGGCAAAAACTCACCCGCCCGCGAGAAGTCGCTCATGTCCCCGAACACCCACAGCGTATCCTTGGGCAAATCCGCCGCCACGGCGCGCATTACGAACTCCGTATCCGGCAGAAACCGCAAATTCCGCGGAACCGCATCCTGCTGAAAATACCCCACGCGCTTCCCGAGCGATTTCATCGCCAGCCCCAGCGCCAACCCGGCCCCGAGCGTATCACCGTCAGGCTTCACATGCGAAACAAACATGAAGGAAGAGCGACGCCGCAGCTCAGCAACGACTTCTTCGGTGGTAGCGGAAGCCGGCTCAACGACACTACTCATCAATCACCTTCGCACGCTCCAGCGTCTTCGACAACGCAATCGCCGCTTCAGCAGACCGATCCTCAACGAAAACAATCTCCGGTGTATGCCGCAGCTTCACCATCGCCCCGACTTCGCCGCGAATAAACCCGGCAGCATTCTTGAGCGCATCCATAGACTGCCTGGCTACGTGCCGGTCGCCGATAATGGAAACGTACACCTTGCAATTCATCATATCACTCGATATTTCTGTTCGCGTGACGGTGACAAACCCCAACCGCGGATCCTTGAGCTCCTCGGAAATAATTTTCGCAACAGCCCGCTGCATTTCATGATCGATCCGAGCCATCCGCTGTTGTTTCACGACGGTCTCGGAGGCGTGGGGTGACGCTGCATTGTCGATCCGGGGACGTATTGGTTTTCCCATCGTGGGAAAACCAATACTCGGCTGTGACGCGGCTCCCGGCATCCTGCCTCCGCCGCGTCCCAGACGCCCCGGCTCGACAACGCAGCGTCACCCCACGCCTCAGCCAGGATGTCTTTCTCTATCGCGGCGGGACGCTGCGTTGCTACGCGGGGGCGTCTTTGGCGCGGCGGAGGCAGGATGCCGAGAGCCGCGCCGAAGCCGAGTTCTGATTTTTCCACGACGGAAAAATCAGAACGTCCCCCGCGTAGCAATGCAGCGTCCCGCCGCGACAGCGCCACCACGTTCATCAAGCCGGCTGCAGTTCCGCCGGCACCAACTCCGAGCTAAAAGCCTCGATTACATCGCCTTGCTTGAGATCCGCAAACCTGGCAACCTGGACACCGCATTCGAAGTTCTCAGCCACCTCGCGAACGTCGTCTTTGAACCGCCGCAGCGACTCAAGCTCGCCATCCCAAACAACCGCTGAATCCCGAATAACGCGCACCTTGGCGTTGCGAACGAGCTTCCCGGACTGCACGTAGCAACCGGCGATCGCGCCGACCTTCGAAACCTTGAAGATCTCGCGAACTTCGGCCCGGCCCAGAATGATCTCGCGGAACTTCGGCGCCAGCATCCCGACCATAGCCTTCTTGAGGTCGTTCTCGACGTCGTAGATGACCTGATAGAAGCGCAGATCGACTTGTTCCGATTCCGCCTGCCGTTTGACCGACTCATCCGGACGGATGTTGAACCCGATCAGCACCGCGTTCGAAGCCGATGCGAGGTTGACGTCGTTGGGTGTGATGCCGCCGACGCCGGCCAGGATGACGCGGATGTCGACCTCGGCCGTCGAGAGCGATTCGACGCGTGAGCGTAGCGCTTCGACCGAGCCTTGGCCTTCGGCTTTGAGGATGAGGTTGAGTGCCTTCTGGCCCCCGTCGGCCGGCATGGCCATGAAGGTCTCGAGCGAAACGCGCTGACCCGAGGTCGCTGCGATGCGAACGTCGCGCCGCTTCGTCGTGCGTTTCGCCGCCGCTTCGCGCGCCGCACGTTCGTCGGAGACGACCATCAGCGTGTCGCCGGCGGCAGGCACGTCGGAGAGGCCCATGATCTCCACTGGGATCGACGGACCGGCTTTCTTGACTTGTTTGCCCTTGTCGTCGGTCAGCGCGCGAATCTTCCCGTAGGCGGAACCGACGACGATGACGTCGCCGACGCGCAGCGTGCCGTTCTGCACGAGCACGGTTGCGACCGCACCGCGACCACGATCCAGCGCCGATTCGATGACGACACCGGTCGCGCGCCGCATCTTGTTGGCCTTGAGCTCGCGCAGATCGGCTTCGAGCAACACGGTTTCGAGCAGCTTGTCGATGCCCTCGCCGGTACGGGCCGACACCGGAACCATTTCGATCTTGCCGCCCCATTCGACCGGCTGCAGACCTTCTTCGGTAAGCTGCTGCTTCACGCGATCGGGCTGCGCGTCTTCTTTGTCCATCTTGTTGATGGCCACGACGATCGGCACTTTGGCGGCCTTGATGTGCGCGATCGCTTCTTTGGTCTGCGGCATCACGCCGTCGTCGGCCGCGACGACCAGGATCGCAACATCGGTGACCTTAGCACCGCGCGCGCGCATGGCGGTGAACGCTTCATGACCGGGAGTGTCGATGAAGGTGATCTTGCGATCGTCTTTGTCGACCGTGTACGCCCCGATCTTCTGCGTGATGCCGCCGGCTTCGCCGGCCGCCACGTTCGCGAAGCGGATCTTGTCGAGCAGCGAGGTCTTGCCGTGGTCGACGTGGCCGAGCACGGTAACCACCGGCGGACGCGGCGTCAGCAGTTCCGGCTTGTCTTCTTCTTGCTCGACCACGACTTCGTCGCCGGCTTCTTTGACGATCGCGTTGAACCCGAACTTGCGCGCGACGGCGATGGCCTGCTCGCTCGAGATGTTCTGGTTGATCGTCGCCATCGTGCCCATGCGGAAGAGCTCTTTGATGACGTCCGCGGCGTTCACGATCATCGACGTTGCGAGCTCTTGCACCGTGAGAACGTCGGGGATCTCGATCGACTCGAGCTTGGTCGGCGCCGGCTGAATGACGCCGTCGATCATGCGGCCGCCCTTGCGTTGACGCTGCTTCTCGAGCAGCATCTCCGTCTCGCGGTCCTTCTTGGACTCGTCGCGATCGCGGGCGTTGCTGCGCTGACCGGGCCGGCCACCGCCGGACGGGCCGGAACTGGGGCTCGGACCCTGCGCAGGGTTCAGCGGAGTGCCGGGGCCGGTGCGCGGGACGAAGGGACGCGGGGCCGCCGTGCCGCCGGGGAGCGGACGGAACGGACCGTTGCCGGCGGGTCGCCGCACCGGGGCGCCGTTGGCCTGACCGGCGACCGGCGGTTGGCCCGCACGCGGTTGCTGGTAGCCTTGACCGGGCACCCCCATGCCGGGACGCGGCGCGACGCCGGGCCGGCCCGGGATGCCGCCGGGCGCGGCGGAGCTGGGGGCGCTGGGTTGGGGCGGGACCGGACGCGGCTGGACGATCGAGGACTGGCCGGCGGGGACGGGCCGAAGCTGCGGGACGGAATCGCTGGGCGAGAGCGGGCGGCGCGGCGGCATGGGGCCGACAGCCGGGCGCGGTGGTGCGCCGGGAGCGATCCGGGGCGCCGCGGACGGGACGGGCAGGACCGGAACACCGGTTGCCGGTTCGGCCGGAGGCGACGGCGGGGCAGCGGGCTCGTCCGGCGGGGTTGCAGCAGCGGCGGCCGGCGGCACCTCGGCGGCCGGTGCGGCGGCTGCGGGTTTGGCCGTGCGGCGCGGCGTCGCGGCGACCGGCCGTAGCGCCGGAGCTGGTTCGGCCGGGGCCGGAGCGGAAGGTGCGGGCGCCGCGGGAGCAGCGGCGGCAGGCGCAGGCGGAGGCGCAGCAGCGCGCTTCGCGGCCGCCGGTGCGGGCTTGGGAGCGGGCTTCGCCGCCCCCTTGAGCTGGGCGCGAAGAAGGTCGGCGACCTTCGGTTCGACGACGCTCAGCTGGCTTTTCGCCTCGAGACCCAGACGCCCGAAGAGCGCCACGAGTTCCTTCGACGACATGTTGAGCTCCTTAGCGAGCTCGAAAATCCGTACCTTACCGGTTGCCATAGTGTCCTTTATCGTAACTCGGCCTCACCCGAAAAGGCTTCGGCCGACTCCCTTAATCGTTCATGTGTGTGTCCTGATGTTCGTAGTGCGTGATCGCAAACGCGCCGAGACCGGGAAAACGCTTGTTCTTGATGACGGCCCTCGCGCACTGCGTACCGCAGAGATAAACTCCGCGACCCGCGCTGCGCCGGCTGCCGTCCGCCGCCCACTGGTCGTCGCGCCGGACGAAGCGCTGCAGCAGCGGCTGCTCGCGCCTCGTCCGGCACCCCACGCAGGTCCGGATCGGCGCCGGCATCACTCGCTGCTGCCGAATTGCTCCCGCTTGAATTCCTCGAGCCGCCGCAGCAATTCGTCGTCGATCGTCAACGCCGTCTCGCCTTCTTCCGCTTCGGTCGCGGCTTCCTCCGCGAGCGGTTCCTCGGCGTACTCCTGCACGGGCGCCGCTTCGCGCTCGGCCAGGTAACGGGCCCGAGCCTCCGCGGCCTCGGAGTCGCTGGTGATGTCCAGCCGCCAACCGGTCAGCCGGGCGGCGAGCCGCACGTTCTGTCCTTCGCGACCGATCGCCAGCGAGAGCTGGTGGTCGGGGACGGTGACGAGCGCAATCCCGTCGTCCTCGAAGAGTTCGACCGCGAGCACCTTGGCCGGAGCCAGGGCGTTCGAAATGAACGTCTGCAGGTCGGGCGCGTAGCGGATGACGTCGATCTTCTCGCCGCGCAGCTCGTCCGAGACGTTGGCGATGCGGCTCGACTTCGGCCCCAGGCACGCGCCGACCGCGTCGATCTCGGGGCGTTTGGAGTGCACCGCGACCTTCGTGCGCGAGCCGGGCTCGCGCGCGATCGCCATGATCTCGACGATGTCGTCCTGGATCTCGGGCACCTGAAACTCGATCAGCCGCTGCACGAGCCCTTCGGCCGCGCGCGAGAGGACGACCAACGGGCCCTTGTTCGTCTTGCGCACGTCGAGCACGTAGGCGCGAATGCGGTCGTTGATGCGGAAGTTCTCGCGCGGTACTTGTTCGGAGAACGGCAGCAGCGCCTCGTTCTTGTTGTCGAGCAGCACGTACATGTTGCGCTGCTCGTAGCGCTGGACGGAGCCCATCACGATGTCGTGCAGTTTGGCCGAATACGTGTTGTAAACGGTGTCGCGCTCGGCTTCACGGATGCGCTGCACGATCACTTGCTTCGCCGTTTGCGCGGCGATGCGGCCAAAGTCTTTGGGCGTGACTTCCTTGTCGAAGAAGTCGCCCGGCTCGTACTTCGGACCCGCTTCTTGTTTGGAGATCTCGAGCTTGGGATCGGAGACCTCGCCCTCGACCACGTTGCGGCGATGATAGACTTTGTAGTCGCCGGTTTGCCGGTCGATCGAAACGATCGCGTTCGCGTCGGGGCCGAAGTTCCGCTTGTAGGCGGAGATCAATGCCGACTCGAGCGCCTCGAGCAGACTCTCGAAGCTGATGTTGCGCTCGTTCTCGATCTCGCGGAGGGCCGCGATCATCTCTGCATTCATGTCTTGCTCTGCTTCTCTCGTTTGGCGCGCTGGAGATCCGCGCGAATATCGTACTCCAGGTTCGCCGACTTGATCGCCGCGATCGGAATCGGCAGTTCGGTTTCGCCCTTGGCGCCGGTGCGCAGGATGAGATTGGTGCCGCGCATGCCGCCCAGCACGCCGCGGTGCGTTTTCGCGTTACCGATCGCGAGCGTCGTGACGACCTTCACGTTGCGGCCGTCGAAACGGTCGTAATCGCTGGGTTTGACGAGCGGCCGGTCCACGCCGGCCGAGCTCACCTCGAGCGTATATTCATCGGGGAACGCATCGAGTGCGGCATTGATGCGCGCGGCGATCCGCTCGCACGTTACGATGTCGACGCCGCCTTCGCGATCGACCATCACCGTCAAGGCCGCCGTGCGGCCGGGCCGGACATGGGACGTGACGATTTCGATCGCGCGAAATGCAGGTTCGTGCGGGATGGCATGAACCACGCGCTCGAACGCCTCGCTCAAGCTCGTTCTGCTCGCCGGCTCGTGCATGCCGTCCCTCCTTCCCCTTGACACAACAGAAGCGCGGGCTGGTGCCCACGCTTCTCGCGTATTCCACTGGATAGTATCGCACGGACAGCGGTCTATTGGCAAGCAGGGGCCAGGGCTAGGGCGCCCGGCAAGCAAGGGCCAGGGCTGGGGCGTCCGGCCACCAGGGTCGCGACCGGTGTGGGCACGAGGGTCGCGCGAACGGCGGGGGCGATGGTCGGCCGTAGTGTGGGCGCCGCCGTCAGGGCTTCGGTCGGGGGCGGCGGGGTCGGCTCCGGGCTGGCCTTGGGCACGATGCGGGCGTGGCGAGCAGCGCAAGCGCTGCGCTTGCATGCCGATTCTCGCATGTTCCGTGCGGCACGCTCCGCGGCGGAATTTTATTCCGAACGCAGGACCGCCTTCGCGGTCCTCTCAAGTCGGAACAACGTGCTTTCACGTATGACGAAACGGACCAAGATCGTCGCCACGATCGGGCCGGCATCTCGCGATCCGAAAATGCTGCGGGAGCTGTTCCTGGCCGGCGTCAACGTGGTGCGCCTGAATTTTTCGCACGGTTCGCACGAAGAGCACGGCGCGGTGATCGCCGACGTCCGAGCGATCGCAGCCGACCTCGGCATGCACGTCGCCGTGCTGCAAGACTTGCCGGGACCGAAGGTCCGCACCGGGCCGCTTGCCGACGGTGTGCCGTCGGTCGTCCTGACCAACGGCGCACCGTTCACGTTGACGACCGACACGGTGGCCGGAACGAGCGCACGCGTCGGCGTCTCCTATGCCGGTCTCGCGCACGACGTTGAAGCGGGCAAGCACATCTATCTGGCCGACGGCGCGATCTGCCTGCGCATCGAATCTACCGAAGGGAACGACGTTCACACGCGCGTCGAGACCGGCGGCCCGCTGCGGCCGCTGCAGGGCATCAACTATCCCGACGGCACGCTCGCGCTCGATGCCGTGACCGATCGCGACCTCGAGCACCTCGCGTTCGGCCTCGACGCCGGCGTCGACTGGGTCGGCGTCTCGTTCGTCCGCAGCGCAGGCGATATCGAGCGCGTCCGCGCGTTCATGGACGAACGCGGCAAACGGGTTCCGATCATGGCGAAGATCGAGAAGCACGAAGCGCTGGAGGACATCGAAGCGATCGTGCTCGCTGCCGACGGGATCATGGTCGCGCGCGGCGACCTCGGCATCGAGGTGCGGCTCGAAGAGGTACCGCTGATCCAGAAAGACCTGATCGAGCGTGCCAACCGCGCATCGAAGCCGGTCGTCACCGCGACGCAGATGCTCGAGTCGATGATCTCGAGCCCGCGCCCGACGCGCGCCGAAGCGACCGACGTCGCCAACGCCATCCTCGACGGAACCGATGCGATCATGCTCAGCGGCGAGACCGCGCGCGGCGAGTACCCGCTCGAAGCGGTGCGCACGATGGCGACGATCGCCGCCACCGTCGAGAAGCAGTACCCGCACGGGCGCTTCCACCGCCGGCACTCGGATAACGTCGACAGCCGTGCCACCGATGACATCGGGGTGACGATCGCCGAAGCTGCCGCCAGCGGCGCCGAACGGCTCAACCTGCAGCTCATCGTGACCGGCACGACGACCGGCAACACCGCGCGCTACATCTCGTCGTTCCGGCCGCGCGCGAAGATCATCGGGCTCACGCCGCTACCGGAGATCGCGCGCCAGATGGCAATGGTCTGGGGCGTCGAGTCGATTCTCGTGCAACCGTATCGCTATCTCGAAACGCTGATCGAGATCGCCGAACAGCGCGTCGTGGCCGAAGGGCTGGCCAAATCCGGTGAAACGATTGCGATCACCAGCGGCATGCCGGTCGGCGCCGGCGGAACGAACGTCTTGAAGATCCACCACTTACCGTAGTTTTCGACGACCACGCGCCCCTTTGTCAAATTAGGCCCGATGCTCGCTGACTCGATCGATTAGCAGTTTTCCGAAGACGGATTGATCGAGTTTGCGGTAGCCGGCTTGCATCGATTGTTCGAAGCATTGCAGGTTGGCGGCGGTCTGCGCGACCGGCAGGTCGAGCGCGCGAGCGAAGGCTTGCGCGAGAAAGAGGTCTTTGGCCATCCACTCGGTGGCGAATCCAGGCTTCCAGTCATTCGATGCCGGACCGTTCGGCTGCACACCGGGGACGGGAACGCGTTGCTGAATCGCCACGCAGTTGGCGGTCGACACCGCGAACACGTCGGTCGCAAGCTTCGGATCGACGCCGGTTGCGTGCAAGATCGCATACGCTTCGGCGAGCGCGATCGTCTGCGCGCCGGCGATCATCTGGTTGCAGAGCTTGAGCGTCTGTCCCATCCCGGGCCCGCCGATGTGAAAGATGTTCTTCGCCATCGATTCCAGCACCGGCCGCACGCGCTCGAGAACGGTTGCGTCGCCGCCGATCATCATCGTCAAGGTGCCGGCTTTCGCGCCGACCGTTCCGCCCGAGAGCGGCGCTTCGATCATGTCGACGCCGTGCCCGGCGCACTGCGCGATCAGCTCTTTCGATGCGGTCGGGTCGATCGTCGATGTGTCGACGAACGCCGCACCGCGCACGAACCCTGTCAGTAAGCCGTCGGGGCGCAGCAGCACGTCGCGCACCTCGTCCTGCGTCGGCAGGCACGTCAAGACGATGTCGGCCGCCTGCGCCGCTGCGCGCGGCGACTCGGCGCGCACGGCGCCTGCGGCGACGAGACCGTCGGCTTTCGCGGGGGTGCGATTCCAAACCGTCAGCGGAAATCCGGCTGCCAGGACGTGCTCCGCCATCGGCAGCCCCATCGCGCCCAGACCCAAGAACGCAACGCGTGCCGGCTGCGCCATCAGGCCGGTTCCTGCGCCGCTTGTGCGGCGCCGATCGCCGCGTAGCGTTCCGCCAAGCCGCGGTACATCGCCGCGACGCCGGGTTCGTTCTTGCCGAAGGCCGCGATCTCGCGCATCTCACCGTCCCAGCGGTACGCTTTGGGATACATCGTCGGGATCTGACGCATCAGCCACGCGTAGATCGCCGGCTGACTCGCCGAAAACTCCGCCGTCAACGCGTCGGTCAAGCCGGCCGCTTCGGCGCAGGCAAACATCGCGGAGCCGATTCCGGTGATTCCCTTGGTCAACCCGCCGTAACACATCTTGAGCGCCGACGCGAGGCCGATGGGGCCGTCGAGCGGACGCACGTGCAGACCGTAGGCCGTCAGCGCTTCGAACGCCGCGACGTGCGGACCGGACGCGTAGATGTGCGGGCCGTCGTAGCCCTCGCGCGGTGCCCCACCGATGATGCCCGCATCGACGAACGGTATACCCGTCGCAGCGATGACGTCGCCGATCTGCCGCACCGTCTCGGGCGCAACCGCGTTGCAGTCCACGTAGACCGGCGGCCGCCCGCCGGGAACGTACGAGCGGACGAACCCTTCGGCGACGGACAGCGCCCGGTCGGGCGGCACGATCGAGAGGACGAGCGCGCTGCCGCGCGCGACCGCCGCGAGATCGTCCTCGGTGCCGATGCCGGCCCGGCGCACGCGCTCGGCGCTGGCCGCACTGCGGCCCGCGAGCGTCGTGCGGACGCCGGCGCCGTGCGCAACGAGCCATCCCCCCACGCCGCTGCCCATTTCGCCCGCACCGATCAATCCGATGCGAATCGTCGTCGTCTTTCCGTCCATGAGAGCAGATCGGCCCTCGGGGCGGCTTGGCCCTGCAAGGGCCAAACGCGATGGCGGGCGGATCGGCCGAAGGCCGAACGCAACAGATTCGCCGGAGGCGAATCCTTAGGGGGCGGTGGCGAACGTCGGCGTGTCGATCGTGAGATTACTGTAGGTCGCGGTCAGTTCGGCGCGCATGTGCGGGATCTCGATCGTCGCGTGCTGTTCGGTGACCACGTCGGCGTTACCCAGCGGCGCGTACGTCTGGGTCAGCACGATCGTGCCGCCGTCACGGCGCTTCCAGGTCGCTTTGAGCAGATGTCCGTGCTCGGTTTCGATGTCCAAATACGCGACGAGTCCCGGTTTTTTCGGCGTCAGGCGCAGAACCGGCGCCTCGTCTGTGCTAGCCGGCGCGAGCGCGATGTCGTAACGGGTTTCCCACGACGTCGGATCGCCGAGATCGTAGCGCAGGTCGTCGAACTTCGCTGCGATGTGCGGCAAGTTCTGGAGCTGATAGTGGTAGAGCCCAGGTTTGCGATAGCTGCTGCTGCCGTGAACCGTTAGACCGATAAACGGGAACGAATGCAACTTCACGTGCAACACGAGGTCGGCCGAATAGCCCTCGGGCGTCCGCGGATCGGTCGAGAGGCGCGCCAAAACGATGGCGGGTCCAGCCTCGGTCCCGATGCTTGCGGGCAACGAACTCTCGTCGGCTTGAACCGGCGTTGTGGTCAGCATCACAGCGGCAAGAAGTGCGGCAGTTAGGCAGTTCCGTAGGGCGTGTTGCCTCATGGCGCGATAGTACTTCAGGCCGCCTTCCGATTCAAGCGACACACATCATTTCTCATCTGCGTGCAATCTGCTTGCCGGGGGAGCGGGTTAGCGGCTGCTGCGGGTCGAGGCGACGAGCGTTGCGGCGTGCTCGAGCGAGATGCGTTTCGTGTCGCCCGAGAGCATGCGCGCGATCTCGGCCAAGCGGTCGTCGTTTGTGCGCAAGGCCACGACCTCGATCGTCGTTTCGCCGCCGTCGGCATACTTGCGCAAAACGTAGTGCGTGTCGGCCCACGACGCGATCTGCGCGAGGTGCGTGACGCAGATCACCTGCGCGACCCCGGACAAGCGCTGCAGCCGCGCGCCGACCGCAACCGCCGTCGCGCCGCCGATCCCGGCGTCGATTTCATCGAACACGAAGGTGCGCGCGTCGCGCCGGTCGGCCAGCGCCACGACGAGCGCGAGCAGCACGCGCGAACGCTCGCCGCCCGACGCGATACGCGCCAGCGGACGCTCCGGTTCACCCGGATTCGCCGAAAAGCGAAACTCGACCCGATCCGCGCCGTGTGCGGCAACCTCGTCGAGCGCTTCGAGGGCGATCGAAAAGCGCGCGGCCGGCATCGCGAGCGCCCCTAACTCCGCCGCAACGCGCTCCTCGCACGCCGGGACGGCGCCGCTGCGTGCCGCGTGCAGGGCGGCCGCGTCGGTTGCGACGGCAGCATCGAGCGCGGCGAGTTCGCGTTCGAGCGCCGCCAAGCGTTCGTCCCGCCCCGCATCGGTTTCGAGCGCCGCGGCGAAGCGGTCGCGCGCGGCGCGGATGGCCGCGATCGAGGGACCGTACTTCTTCTTCAGCGTCTCGATCGCGTCGAGCCGCGCGGTCACCGATTCGAGCTCGTTCGGATCGAGCTCGACGTCGTCGAGCGTACGCGCGATCTCGGCGGCCAGCACGTTGGCGTCGGCCTGCAACGCGCCCGCACTTTCAGCGAGCGCACCGAACGCGGCACCGAAGCGCGTGAGGCCCGTCAGCGCATGGGTCGCATCGCCCAGCGCATCGACCACGCCGCGTTCGTCTTCGAGCGCTGCGCGAGCGCGCATCAGCGCCTCGGCGATGCGTTCGGCGCTGCCGAGAACGTCGCGGCGCTCGCGCAAGCGGTCGTCTTCACCCTCCTCGAGCGCCGCTGAGGTGATCTCACCGAGCGCAAAGCGCGCGAACTCGCGTTCGGTCACTACTGTCTGGGCACCGCTGCGCAGCGCGTCGCGCTCCGCGCGCAGCGCGCGTCGCGCGTCGTAACGTTCGCGCAACCGCTCGCGCAGCGCGAGCACCGCCTCCCCGGCGAAGCGGTCGAGGAGATCCCGCGCGAACGACGGCTCGAGCAGACGCTGCGCTTCGCCCTGTCCGATCCGGTCCACAGTCTGGTTGCCGATGGCGCGCAACTGGCTCGCGCTGACGGCAGTGCCGTTGACGCGCGCTTGCGAGCGGCCGGCGGCGGTTACCTCGCGCACGATCACCACGTCGTCGTCGCCGGCCGTCTCGATGCCCATGGTCGCCAGCAGCGCGCGCAAACCGTCAGCGGCGCCGATTTCCAGCGTCACCCGCAAGCGGTCACCGCGAATGAGCTCGTGCTCGACGCGCGCGCCGAGCGCGGCGTCCAGCGCGCCGAGCAGCATCGTCTTGCCGGAGCCGGTCTCGCCCGTGAAGGCGGTCAGCGCTGCGCCGAACTCCACTTGCGCGTGCGCGATCAAGCCGACATTCTCGATCGTCAGGCGCAGCAGGGCCGGGTTCACGCGCGCTTGATCGGGACGCCCCATTGCAGTTTGTCTTCGAGCCGGGCGAAGAACTCGTGATCGGCGGTTCGAGCAAACTTCACCGGCCGCGATGCGCGCACGACGGTCACGAGATCGCCGGACGAAAGGTCGCTCACGACCGTGCCGTCGGTTTCGAGGTTGGCGTGCACGATTTCCGAGTCGCAGGTGATCTGAATCGTCGACGACGTCGGCACGATCAACGGCCGGGCGAAGAGAGTGTGCGGCAAGAGCGCGGCGACGCCGAACGCGTCGACGGACGGCGCGATGATCGGACCGCCGGCGGAGAGGAAGTACGCGGTCGAACCGGTTGGAGTCGCCACGACGATGCCGTCGGAGGAGATGTGCGCGATCCGCTCGCCGTCGAGCGAGAGGCCGAACGGCGCCATGCGCGCCTCCGCGCCGCGGCGCACCACGACGTCGTTGAGCGCAAAGTGCGCGCCGCGCCCGTTGACCGACGCTTGCAGCGCCACGCGTTCCTCGACCACGTAGTCGCCGCGCAAGACGCGGCGCACGCGGGCCATCCCGTCGGCGTCGGTCTCGATCTCGGTCAGAAACCCGAGGCGGCCCGTGTTGACGCCAAGGATCGGAATGTCGAGCGGAACCGCGTAGCGCACCCCCCGCAAGAACGTCCCGTCGCCGCCGATCGTGATCATCATCTGGGCCTGCTCGAGGGTCGCGCCGGGCGCCGACAGCAGGCCGTCAGCATCGTCGGCGATCGCCACGGCGATCCCGGCCTCGCCGGCTATGCGCACGATCTCACGAGCGCACTCGACGGCCATCGGCCGGTCGGCGCTCACCGAAATCGCAATCGTTTTCACGAAGCGTTCGCTTCCGCAACCAGCGCGTCGATCCGTGCATCGTCGATGGACGTGCCGGCGCGCGCGATCCGGAAGAAAAATTCGACGTTGCCGGCCGGTCCGCGCAGCGGCGAGACGCAAGCGTCGATCGCGGGCGCGCCCAGCGCTTCGAGCGCCGCGCGCACCTCGCGCAAGACCGCGGCGTGTACGGCCGGATCGCGCACGACGCCCCCGCCGCCGAGCCGTTCGCGCCCGGCTTCGAACTGCGGTTTCACGAGCGCGACGATCGTGCCGCCCGCGCGCAGGTAGGCGACGGCGCGGGCCACGATCGTGCGCAATGAAATGAACGACGCGTCGATGACGATCAGATCGAACCCGCCCGGAAACGCGTCGTCACGCAAGAGGCGGAAGTTCGTCCGTTCGACGACGCTCACGCGCGGGTTTTGGCGCAGCTTCCAGGCCAACTGCCCGTAACCGACGTCGAGTGCGACGACGGAGCGCGCGCCGTGCGCGAGCAACGCGTCGGTGAAACCGCCGGTCGAGGCACCGACGTCGAGCACGTCGAGCCCCGCCGGATCGAACGCAAACGCGACGAGTGCGCCTTCGAGCTTCTCGCCCCCGCGGCTGACGTAGCGCGCGGGCACGTCAACGACGACCTCGGCCCCCTCCCGGACACTCTGCCCAGGCTTGGTTCGCGGCTCGCCGTCGATGCGCACCCGGCCGGCCAGGATCATCCCGCGAGCCTGCGAGCGGGTCAGTTCAGCCTGAGCGGCCACGACGTCATCGAGACGCCGGCTACCGCCGGCTCGTTCACGTGCGCTGGCCATCATCCATCATCTTCGTCACGACCGGCCCTAGCGTTCGAGCGGTGCGATGCGGCGTTCGAATTCGCCCCGAAACGACCGCAGTTCGGTCTTGACGACCGCTACGTCGGTCTTCACGACCCCTAGCTCGGTCTCCAGGGTCTCAACACGGATTTCGAGGTTCCCCAGGCGGCGCTCTACGCGACCGAACCCGCTTCGCACTTCAGCGCGGAGTTCCGAGGTTTCGCTACGGTTCGCGGCCACCTCGACCGAGATGCCGTTGAGGAGTTGCACGATCTTCGCTTGAGCTTGGTCTTCCATGGAGCCTCAGAACGGGGTTTCGTCGTTGGAGCGTTCATCGTCGCCGACGCGCTCGGGAACGCTCGGCGCCGCCACGGAGCCGTCGGCGGCACGCAGCGTCTCCTCGGCATTTTTCAAGAGGGCTTCACAGCGCGCAACGAGCGCCCGGCCCTCTTTGAAGAGTTCGACCGAACGTTCCAAATCGACGCTTTCGCGTTCCAATTCGTCCACGACCGCCTTCAGACGATCGAGCGAACTCTCAAAAGAGCTTGATTTGTTCTCCGCCATCGACTCCAGCGCGTTCGACGCGCGCTCGCAAGGTTCCGCGAGCGAGCTGAGCTTCGATGGCCGTCCCCGGCGGCGCATCGGCCACGTCGCGCACCAGGCGCCCACCGGCGGTAACGATCGCATAGCCGCGTTTCAGCAACGCTTCCGGATCGTTGCCGTCGAAGCGCGCTTTCAAGGTTGCCAGGCACGCCGCATTGCGGGCGATGACCCGCACGTACGCCGGGCCGAAGCGGGCGATCAGCGGTGCGAGGCGCCCCCGCCGCTTCGCCGTCAGCTCCCCACCCATGCGCTCGAGCGCATCGTGAAGTTGCGTTACCCGAGCCCGGCGGCGTTCGAAGAGCGCGCGCGGCGAGGACGCGATCAGGCGCCGTTCATAGGGCAATAAGGCCGCGCGCGAGCGTGCGACTTGCCGTTCGGCGCCGATCGCCGCGGCGTTGCGCAGCGTATCCACGGTTTGCCGGCGAGCCTCGAGGAGCCGGCTCGCATCGGCGATGGGCGAACGCGTTTCGATCCGCTCGAGGGCCGAGCGCGCGCGGACCAGCCGGTTCGCAAACGCGCGCCGCGCGGCCGTCGCGCGCTCGGTGACCGTGCGCAGCAAGTCCTCGCGCTTGGGCAGCACGGTTTGCGCCGCGGTCGACGGCGTCGACGCACGCACATCGGCGGCGAGCTCGATCAGCGGGGTGTCGCGCTCGTGACCGATCGCCGCGACGGTCGGCGTCACGCACGCCGCGATCGCGCGCACGACGCGTTCGTCGGAGAACCCGAAGAGGTCCTCATACGAGCCGCCGCCGCGCACGACGACGAGCAGGTCCGCCTCCGATGCATCGGCGGCGCGGATCGCGCGCACGATGTCCGGCACCGCAGCCAGGCCGTTGACCGGCGTCTGGAACAAGCGCAGCGCGATATGCGGTGCGCGCTGGCGCGCTTGGATGACGAAGTCACGGGTACCGTCGCCGGACCGCGAGCCGACGAGCGCGACGCGAAACGGATAGCGCGGCACCGGCTTCTTGCGTTCGGCGGCAAAGAGCCCCTCGCGCTGGAGTTTGGCGCTCAGCTCTTCGTACTTTGCGTGCAGCGCGCCGACGCCGGCGAGTTCGAGCCGCGCCGCAACGAGCTGGTATGAGGATGCCGTGCGCGCGTAGACCTTCACCTCGCCGTACGCCACGACATCGGCGCCGTTTTCGAATGCGGGAAAGGCTGCTGCCCGTTCCGCAAACGCGACGCAGTTCAGGACCGCTTCACGATCCTTGAGCGAGAAGTACAGGTTGCCGTTGGCCTGTACGCGCAGGTTCGAGACTTCGCCCTGCACGCCGACGTAGTGCAGGTGCCGATCGTCGGCGAGCTTCTTCTCGAGGTAGCGGAAGAGCCGGTTGGGCGAAATGACCGGCGTGGTGACGCTCGAAGGTGCGCTCACGGCGTCGGCTGCGCTTCGGGCTTGGTGTCGAGCGACTCGAAAGTCGAGCCGTCGCCGATCGAATTGCCGGGCGCCGACGGCGCGGCCGGCGCCGCGATCGCGGCCTTCGGCGCGGCGGCGGCGTGCTCGGGCGCGCTCTTCACCGGGGCGGTCACCGGCGGTGGCGTTTCACCGTTGCCGCACGTATGCGAGGGCTCGGTGCCGCTCAGAAACACTTCGGGCCGGCCCGTATCGCACAGGGTGACGCGGCGCACCTCGCCGGCCGGTTGCACGAACTCGTGCTTGGGGGTCTTGGCCAGCGCCGCTTTCATGAAGCGCGCCCAGATGCGCGCCGGAATGTTACCGCCGTAGCTCTCGTTCATACGGTGGTAGTCGTCGTTGCCGATCCACACCGCCGCCACCAGATCCGGCGTGTAGCCGACGAACCACGCGTCCCGAAAGTCCGAGGTCGTCCCGGTCTTGCCGGCTGCCGGCCGGCCGATCTGCGCGTTCGGATAGCCGGTGCCCTCGTTGATCACCGACTGCAGCAGCGAAGTTACGACGTACGCCGTGCCCGCGCTGACGACTTCGGTTTGCCGGGGGTACGAATTGTCGAGCACGGGCGTTCCGAACGAGTCGCGCACGACGCGGATCGGTGTCGGATCGATGTGGATGCCGGCATTGGCGAGCGTGGCGTAGCCCGCCGCTTGATCGAGCGGCGCGACCCCGCTGGTACCGAGGGCGAGCGACAGATTCGCCTCGAGCGGCGACTTCACGCCCATCCGCTTCGCGTACTCGATCACCCGATCGATACCCAGCTGGTCGGCCAGTTTCACCGCCACGACGTTGCGCGACTGCGCGAGCGCGTAGCGCAGCGTGACGGGCCCGAGGAAGCGATGGTCGTCGTCGGTCGGCGCCCAGCGCGTGCCGTCTCCCATCGGGTAGGAGATGGGCGAATCGTCCACGATCGTCGTCGGCGGCATGCCGCTGTCGATGGCGGCGGTGTAGACGTACGCCTTGAACGACGAGCCGGGTTGGCGGCGCGCTTGCCAGGCGCGATTGAACTGGTTGTTGAGAGAAAACGGTCCGGCGCCGCCGACCAGGGCGAGAATCTCGCCGGTGGACGGACGAATCGCGACGAGCGCGCCTTCGTTCGCGCCGATGCCCTCGGTCCTGCCCTGCCCGATCCCCCAGTCGATGGCCTCCTGCGCGGCGTTCTGCATCGCCGGATCCATCGTCGTATAGACTTGCAAGCCGCCCTCGAAGGTGGCTTGCGAACCGAACTGCGCTTCGAGCAAATGCGTGACGTAGGTCGTGAAGTAGGGGTACTTGTACGACTGCAAGCCGGTCGGTCGTTCGCGGATCAGCCCGAGCGGCCGGGCGAGTTCCGCGTCCATTTGGTCCTGCGAGATGAAACCGCTCGCGACCATGCGGTCGAGCACGTGCCGCTGGCGTTCCTGCGCGCGCGCCAAGCTGACGAAGGGTGAATAATCGGACGGTGCTGCCGGCAGGCCGGCGAGCATCGCGGCCTGACCGATCGTCAGGCGCGAGACGTCGGTGCCGAAATAGGTGTGAGCAGCAGCTTGGACCCCGTACGCTCCGGCCCCGAAATAAATAATGTTGAGATAGCGCTCGAGGATCTCGTCCTTCGTGTAATAGCGCTCGATCTCGATCGCGAGCAGGGCCTCCTGCACCTTGCGCGCGACCGATACCTCGCCCGTGAGGAACAGCCGCCGCGCCAACTGCTGCGTGATCGTCGATGCGCCTTGGAACTGCTCGTGCCGCCAGTCGGCAATCCCCGCGCGCAGAATGCCGCCGAAATCGACGCCGTGATGCTGGTAGAAATGCTGGTCTTCGGTGGCGATGAACGCGTTGCGCACCGGGACGGGAATCTGCCCGATCGGCACCCAGATACGATTTTCGGTGTACAAGTTCGCGAGCTGCGAGCCGTCCCGCGCAAACACGCGCGTTGACCGCGACGGCTGGTAGTCGGCCATCCGGTTGATGTCGGGCAAGTTGCGAGAATACGAGGCGACGAGGCCGGCGACGATGCCCGCGCCGAGCAGCGCGACGAACATCGCAGCGAAGCCGATGATGCGCCAGACGCGTCCGGCGCTCGAGGGTCCGCGTGCGGGCTTGCGGGCGCGCCCGCGGGCGCGAGACCGCGCCGCGCTACGCGCCACGTGCCGCTCGCGAAAGCACGCCGTTGACGAACCGGCCCGAGTCCTCGGTCGAGAATTTCTTCGCTAGTTCGACCGCCTCGTTGATCACGACCGGCGGCGGCGTTTCGGTGCGATGGCGCAGTTCGAAGACGCCCATGCGCAGGACGATCCGGTCGATCGTCGGCAGCCGTTCGAGGGTCCAGCCCTCGAGCAACGGCCCGATCAAGGCGTCGCTCTCGGCGGCGAACTCGAGCGTTCCGAAAACGAGGTCCTTGACGAACGCGCGGCCCTCGGCGCCGTCGATGCGCGCCGTCGTCTCACCTAACATATCTTCAGGCGTACGGTGCCCGATCTCGGTCCCATACAGCGTTTGCAGTGCCAATTCGCGCGCGAACCGCCGAGAAGAGCTCATGCGAGGGCGGGCACACGTTGCGCCAGGTAGTTGGGAAGCCAGTCGACGCCGAGGCCCGCGCGCTGGAACGATTCGTCGCGCAGGATCTCGCGAGCGAACTCGACCGTCGTCTTCACGCCCTCGATATGTGTTTCGGCCAGCGCTCGTTCCATGCGCATAATCGCCGATTCGCGGCTGCGGCCGGTGACGATGATCTTCGCCAGCAGCGAATCGTAAAACGGCGGCACGACCGTGCCCGCGTACACGTGCGTGTCGACGCGCACCCCCGGGCCGCCCGGAAACTCAACCCGCCCGAGCGTTCCGGCCGCGGGCGCGAAGTTGTTCTCCGGATCTTCGGCGTTGACGCGCACTTCGATCGCACAGCCGTGCGGCTGCAGATCGGCTTGCGTGAAGCCGAGCGGCTCGCGGGCCGCGATGCGAATCTGCTCCTTGACCAAGTCGACGCCGTAGACCATCTCGGTCACCGGATGCTCGACTTGGATGCGCGTGTTCATCTCCATGAAGTAGACGTTGGCCCCGTCCACCAAGAATTCGAGCGTCCCGGCATTCGTATACTTTACCGCTCGTGCAGCTGTGACCGCCATCTCGTGCAGCCGGTCGCGCACGGCCGCATCCAAAGCCGGAGCCGGCGCTTCTTCGATCAGCTTCTGATGCGAGGGCTTTTGGACCGAGCAATCGCGCTCGCCGAGATGCACGACGTCGCCGAACTCGTCGCCCAGCACCTGCACCTCGATGTGCCGGGGCGAGCGGATGAGTTTCTCGGCGTACAGGCGGCCGTCTCTAAACGACGCCGCGGCTTCGGCCGACGCGGTTGCAAACGCCGCCACCATATCCGCCGCCGACTCCACTGCGCGCATGCCCTTGCCGCCGCCGCCGGCGGTCGCTTTGAGCATCACCGGATAGCCGATCTGTTCGGCGAACGCCGCCGCCTCTTCGGGCGTCGCAAGGATGCCGCTGCCCGGCGTCGTCGGCACCCCCGACTCGTGCATGATGCGGCGCGCCGTCGCCTTGTCGCCCATCGCCGCGATCACGCTCGGAGACGGTCCGATGAACGTGAGGCCGTGGTCGCGCGTGATCTCCGCAAAGCGCGCGTTTTCGGCCAGAAATCCGTAGCCGGGATGGATCGCGTCGGCGCCGCAGATCAACGCGGTCGAAAGGATGTTCGCGATGTTGAGGTAGGACGCCGCGACGGGTCCCGGCCCGACGCAAAAGGCCTCGTCGGCATGGCGCACGTGGAGCGATCCGCGATCGGCTTCGCTGAAAATCGCGACCGTTGCCACGCCGAGTTCGTGGCACGCGCGGTTGATGCGCAGCGCAATCTCGCCCCGATTGGCAATCAGCACTTTGCGGAACATGGCTAGCGTTCGATCGCGAAGAGCGGCTGGCCGTACTCGACCGGCTGGCCGTCGGTCACGTAGATCATGGCGACGCGGCCGGGGCCGCGCGAACGGACCGCGTTGCGGATACCCAAGGTTTCGACGTAGGCCAACTCGCGGTCACCCTCGAGCGCCATTCCCTCGCTCACGGCCGGGCGCAGAAAGCGCACGATGCCGACCACGTCGGCAAGGATCGCGTCGATCGATCGTGCCGCAGCTGCCTCGCCGCCGGGCCGCGCCGCGGCGGCGGGCGCCGCGACCGGTGCCGGCGCGCGCCGGAATTCGACCTCGAACTCACCGTCCCGCACCCTCAGCCGTGCAAGACCTCCGTTGCTGAAGGCCTGGGCGAGCGGGCGCACACGCTCCGCGATTGTGTCTTCGAACATCGAATCCCCGAATTTCGAGACAATCGGGAGCGGTCCCGCCCGATCGTATCGAAGAAGGTAACGAGCGATTGTCTTCGGAGAGGGCGATTGAGCATTTCCCAGGTGACCGTAGGCCTCGATTCGTGGTTCCGCGTGGTCTATCCGCAGGACTTTGCCCTGTCGGGGTCGCTTTCCGATGCCCTCGACGCTGCCGGTATCGCACATCAAGCCGGGACGTTTCCGTACGCCGCTGACGGCAGTGACGTCAGCGTCGCCTATCTCGTCGAAGCGGAACGGCTGGCCACGCTCGGTTCGCGCAAGAAAATCACCCACGCGCTCCAACTGATCGAGCACGAGGGTTGCGCCGCGACGATCGTCGTTGCCGATGCCGGCGAGTTGTCGATGATGTGGCTGGCCGAGAGCGAGCACGTTGCCGGCTGGCTCGTGCGGCCGCTCGACCCCGTGGCGGTCGTCGCAACGATGACGGCGGCGCGGCGCATGCTCAAGGATCGCCGCGAGGCCGACCGCATGAGCGAGATGGTCGGCACCATGACGGACGAGACCGACCGCTTGCTGTCGATCGGGGTCGCGCTGTCCGCGGAGCGCGACATCTCCAAGCTGCACGAGATGATCGTGCGGAACGCCCGCGAGTTGACCCGCGCCGACGGCGGCAGCCTGTTTCTCGTGGAAAAGGGCGAGGACGGCACGTCCAAGCTGCGCTTCGCCGTTGCCCAGACCGGCCCCGACGATGCGGGTACGCACCTGGGCGCCGTTCTGCCGTTGACGCGCGGCTCGGTTGCGGGCTACGTCGCGCTCAGCGGTGAGCTCGTGCGCCTCGACGACGCTTACGAGATCCCCGAAACCGCGGAGTACCGCTTCAACCAGTCGTTCGATAAACAGAACGGGTATCGGTCGAAGAGCATGATGGTCGTGCCGATGCGCGACCACGAAAACACGATCGTCGGCGTCATTCAGCTGATCAACCGCAAGCCTGACTTCAACATGGTGCTGACGTCGCCCACGATGACGGAGCAAGTCGTCAACCCGTTCACCGAGCGCGACGAGGGCGTGTTGCTCTCGCTCGCCTCGCAAGCCGGGGTCGCGCTTGAGAACAAGGCGCTGCTGGAGTCGATCCAGGATCTCTTCGAGCAATTCGTCCGCGCTTCGGTCAAGGCGATCGAAGTTCGCGACAAGTCGACGCAGGGCCATTCCTCGCGCGTGGCCGAGCTGACCATCGCCCAGGCCATCGCCTTGAACACGGTCGAGGCCGGCCCCCTCGCCGTGCTCAAATTCAACGACGACGCGCTGCGCGAGATGCGCTACGCCGCGCTGCTGCACGATTTCGGGAAAGTCGCCGTTCCCGAATTCATCTTCGGCAAAGCAAAAAAGCTGCCCGACGGGAAGCTGGATACGATCCGCCTGCGCTTTCTGCTCGCGATCGACCAGATCGAGTCGATCGGGGCGCGCCGCAAATTCGAGTTGCTCTCGACCGGCGTCGCGCTCGACGACCATCGGATCGCCGCGATCGACGCCGATACGGCGGCGCGCGCCGGCGAACTGCAGGCGCTGCTCACGACCGTGGAGTCGGCGAACGAACCGCGGGTCGTCGCCGCCGATGTCGGGGCCTTGCTCGACTCGATCCTCGGCAAGACGTATCGCGATCTCGAAGAGGAGAAACCGCTGGTCGACACAGCGGAGTTCGACTATCTGCACATCCCGCGCGGCTCGCTCTCCAACGACGAGCGGCACAAGATGGAGCAGCACGTCACGCAGTCGTTTTACTTCCTGCGCGAGATTCCGTGGAGCAAGACGCCCTGGCGCAACGTTCCCGATATCGCCTACGGCCACCACGAGCATCTCGACGGGACCGGGTATCCGCGCGGCCTCAAAGATGGGGAGATCGTACCGCAAGTGCGCATGCTCACGATCTCCGACGTCTACGACGCGCTCACCGCGAAGGACCGGCCCTATAAAGCGGCGATGCCGGTCGAGCGCGCACTCGACATCCTGGTCAAGGAATTTGCGCAGCGCGGCAAGGTCGACGCCGACCTGCTCGACCTTTTCATCGCACGCAAAGTCTACGAAACGATCGACGTCGGCGCAAAGACGTAGACTGTCGTAGGGATGATGAGCGTCACAAGCTAGCGCTCGATCAAGGTATATCGCATAACACAAACGTAGCGCAAAAGCACCTCCATGTTTGCTTTAGAGCTCGTTGTCGTAGCAGCAATCATTCTAGCGGCGATTTTCATCGCCGAGAGCATGCGTTTGCGCAAAGCGGAAAAGGTTCGCGCGATGCCGCGCAGCAGAGCGCGCCGGCAACCGCAACTCGAAGATGCGATTCGCGCCGCGTTTGACGGTCCAAGCGCGAAACACGGCCAAATTTTCGTCAGCTATTCGGTGTGGAAGCGCGATCAAGAGACGCGCCTCGAGTTGTTGGCCGCCGACGCCTTCGGGCGGTTGAACGAATTCACACGCTGCCTGATCGTGCGCCACCTCTGGCGCGCGCTGGAAAGTCTCACCTCGGGCGCGGTCGTGATGGTCGACAACCCGCCGCAAACCTGGTCGAAGTCAATCGACGTCACCTTCCACGACCACGGCATCGACCCGTGGCGCCTGCCCCCCATCGGGCTTACGCCCGCGCCGCAGTTCGCTAAGGAATAGGCGCAAAGCGCCTTGCGGCTTGGGCGAATGCTCTATGGCCGGTAGACGAGGCCGATGCCGATTACCGGCTGGATGAGACGGGTGCGGAATTGCGCTGCGGTTGCGGCGAGGTCGGACTCGAACTGCGGGTTCGCTTGCAACGGTCCGGTGGCACTCGCGGAGAGCGAACCATTTCGCACGACGAGGCCCGCATCGAAGGCGATCGTGAGGCCCTTGAGGATGCCGGTGCCGCCGCCGAATCCGGCGTAGATCGCGGGCCGGGCAAACGAGATGCGCGCCGAGACGGCGCCGGCGTTGGCCACCGGGTAGGTGTTGCCGTTGAGCACGTAGTTCGGGCCGACGCTCTGAGCGACTTTTTTGACGTAATCGCCGCCGAGGAGCAATCCGCCCGAGAGGCGCCAGCGGCCGGCGTAGGGCCGCCAATCCATCGCTACCAGCACGTTGTTCTCGTGAAAGGTCGACTCCCAAGGATTGCCGTCGTAGGTGCGCGCGCTCGAGAGCGACAGCGAGCCGGTCGTCACCCGCGCACTCAAGTTGAACAGCAGCGGGCGCTCCAGCGTGACGCCGTCGCCCAGGGTGCTGATGTGCACACCAAAAGAGACCGGATCGAACGAATCAGCTCGCGCAACCAACGGAAACGTGCACAGCGCACTCAGCACCATCGCGACGAAGCGCCATCTCATCGGCGCTCCCCTTCGCCTTCGAACGTGCCGATTCGTTCCACCGCCGCAAGATCGCCGGGCGGCAACGCATCGCGTGCGGCGGCGAAGGCCGGCTCGATCTCGGCCAGCGGCACGAGCGCAAACGCGCGCTCGAACAACCGCGGGTGCGGGATCGTCAGGCCAGGGTCGTCGCGCCGAACCCCGTCGACGTCGAGGATGTCCAGGTCGATGGCCCGCGGTCCCCAGCGCACGCTCGCGACGCGGCCGAGCTCATGCTCGAGCGCTTTGAGCGCAGCGAGCAGCGCGTCGGGGTCGAGCGCCGTCTCGAGCGCCAGCGCAGCGTTGACGAACGGCGGCTGCCCGGTCACGCCCCACGGCGGCGTGCGATAGAGCGCCGACGCCGCCGTCACCCGGCCGATGCGGCCGAGCCGTGCTTTGGCTTCGTTCAGCGTCGCGACCGGATCGCCGAGATTGGCCCCGAGCCCGAGCAGGGCTCTCACTCGCGGTCGGCGTGCAGGATCACGGCGGGCGTCGCGCCGGCGAGCAACGCGGGCTTAGCGATGCGCAGGCGCGCGCGCCGAACGCGTGGATCGGCGAGGATCGCCTCGAGCAGATCGGCGCCCAGGCGCTCGAGCAGGTCGTAGGAGCGCTCGCGCACCAGCCGCACGATCGTTGCGTGCAACGCCGCATAGTCGAGCGTATCGGCCAACACATCGCTGCTGCGCGCCGCCGACAAATCGAGCTCCACCGACACGTCGATGTCGAACGGCTGCGCCACGACCTTCTCACCCGGGTTCGCACCATGGTGCCCAAACGCGCGAATGCCGCGCAGTTCTATGCTGTCCAAGTTTAAAGGCGCTCCGAGCTCGCAAAAAGCGCTATCGTAAGAAACCGATACGGCTGCGCTCGCTCCATCACCGTCATCGTAACGCATCGCTCCAGCCTGGGGGGCGCCAGCCGCGCACGATCGCGTCGGTGACGTTGACGACGTCGCGCTGTTCGGCGACGTCGTGCACGCGGACGATGTCGATGCCGGCGGCGGCCGCGAGCGCGATCGTGGCGGCGGTACCGAAGGCCCGCTCATCGACGTCCTTCCCGGTCAGGCGCCCGATCGTCGACTTGCGCGAGGTTCCGAGCAGCGTCGGGAAGCCCAGTGCCACGAGCCTCGGAAGGGCGCCGAGCACGCTCAGGTTATGCTCGGGCGTCTTGCCGAATCCGATCCCCGGATCGAGGATCACGTGTTCGGCCGGAATGCCCGCCCGCACGCAGCGTTCCGCCGCCGCGCTCAGGGCACCCAGCACTTCGTCGACGACGGCGCCCTCGTAGATCGCGACGGCCTTGTTGTGCATCACGACGATCGGCGACGACGTTTCGATGCACGCCTCGATTAGCGCGTCGCTCGCGCCCCAGATCGAATTGAGCAGGTCTCCGCCGGCGGCGTGCGCGCGGCGATAGACGCCGGCTTTGAAGGTGTCGACCGATACGATCGAGTGGCGGTCCGTCCTGCGCAGCGCCTCGATCACCGGCACGAGCCGTGCAATTTCGGTCGTTGCATCGATGGGTTCGTAACCGGGGCGCGTCGATTCGCCGCCGACGTCGATGATGTCGCATCCGGCGTCGCGCTGTTCGAGCGCGCGGGCGACCGCCGTCGCCGTGTTCGGGGCGCCGTCGCCGGAGAACGAGTTGGGCGACACGTTGACGATCCCCATGACGTAGGTGCGCTGCCCCCAGGGGAGGCTTTGCCCGCGCACGCGCAGCGCGCCGCGGGTTGCCGATTCAGACACCCGAACTCACGACGTTGGCAATCCACCATTCACGCAGCGTCGCAACGACGAACGTCGAGCCGGTGACGACGACGATGTCGTTGGCGTCGGCGTTGCGCCGCGCGATCGCGAACGCGTCGACCGGGTCGCCGATCGCGCGGCCCCAGATCCCGAGCTCTTCGGCGATGCTCGCCAGGCGCTGGGGACGGATCGCGGTGCGACCCGGGATCCCGAAGAACGTGGTGAACGAAAACGTCGCCGGCAATCCGATGAACGGTCGCAGGACAGCTGCGACATCTTTGGTCTGAGCGACCGCGATGACGAACGAGAAACGCCGGTCGGGGAACGCCGAACGCAGCGCGTCGACGAGGTGCCCCGTCTTGTCGGCGTTGTGCGCAACGTCGAACACGACGCTCGGGTGCGAGGGGAAGAATTCCATGCGGCCCGGGATCACCAGTCGCGCGAAGCCCTCCTCGATCTGCGCGCGCGACGGCCGCAGTTCGCCGTCGAGGAATTCGAGCGCGCGGATTGCGGTCGCGGCATTCTCTTGCTGGAACGTACCGAGCACCGGCAACGACAGCTGGTAACGATCCTCGGGCGTCACGACGTCAAACGACTGCCCGTACCGTTCGCCGCTGCGCGGCTCGACCGTCACCGTGTCGGCAACCGAAACGAACGGCGCGCCGACCCGTGCACATTCCGCCTCGATCTCGCGCCGCGCGTCCGGATTGCGCACGTTCGAGACGAGCGGAACCCCGCGCTTCGCGATCCCGGCCTTGTCGCGCGCGATCGCAGCGATCGTATCGCCCAGAATCTCGGTATGATCGAGCGAGACGTTGGTGATGATCGCTACGCGCGGCTGCAGCACATTCGTACCGTCGAGCCGTCCGCCGATCCCGGCTTCGATCACCGCCACATCGACATCGGCGCGCGCGAACGCGACGAACGCGAGCGCGAGGAGCGTCTCGTAGTACGACGGGCTGCCCTGCTCGGTGCCCACGCGTTCGATCGCGGGCATCATGTCACCGAGCAACTCGCCGAAGGCATCCTCGGCGATCGGCGTGCCGTCGATGCGTATCCGTTCGGTCGGGGAGGCCAAGTGCGGTTTGGTGTGCAGGCCGACGCGCTTTCCACTGGCTTGGAGGGCGGTCGCCAACATCGTCGCGGTCGATCCTTTGCCGCTCGTTCCGGCGACGTGCAACGTCGGGTAACGCAACTGCGGCTCGCCCAGCGCCGCGACGAACGCCCGAATGCGATCGAGCCGATTCGGCGAACGGCGGGAAGCATGCTCGTTGATCAGACCGAGCAGATAGGATTGCGCGCTATCGAAGTTCACGGGCTGGCCGTTTTCTACGTGATCTGGACTAGGCTTCCCTTATGAGGCGGCTCGGGTCCCGGGAAACACTCCGCGACGGATCACCGTGAGGACCCGAACGCGATGAATTCGCTTGAAGCGAATTCACCCGTCCGCGACGTTACCCCTGAGCAGATCGAGCGCGTGGGGCAGCGCCGGCAAGATGACCGCCAGGGTCTCGCGGACGGCCTTCGGGCTTCCCGGCAAGTTCACGATCAGCGTCCGGTCGCGCACACCCGCCACCGCGCGCGACAGCATCGCCGTCTTCACGACCAACATCGAGGCCGCGCGCATGGCCTCGGCGATTCCCGGCACCTCGTAATCGAGCACCGCGCTCGTCGCCTGCGGCGTGCGGTCGCGCGGTCCCAGACCGGTGCCGCCGCTGGTGAGAATCGCCCCGACGCCGCGGTCGCACAACTCGATCAGCGCCGCTTGCAGCGCGGCGGCGTCGTCGGCGATCACCCGCTCGTCAGCGATCGCAAACGCTTCGCCGAGCCCCGCGCGAATCACGGGGATGCAGGCGTCGGGCCGTTGCCCGCTCGCCGCGCGATCCGAGAGCACGATGATCGCGATGGTATAAGGTTCAGCCGCCGGAGGACCAGTCACCGCTCTTGCCCCCGGTTTTCTCCAGCAAACGAACCTGCTCGATGACGATGCCTTTGTCGACCGACTTGCACATATCGTAGATCGTCAGCGCCGCGACGCTTGCCGCGACCATCGCTTCCATCTCGACGCCGGTCTTCGAACTGGTCGTGGCCTGCGTTTCGATCCGCAGCACGTCATCGCCGCTCCAACTGAAGCGCACGTCCACGGCATCGAGCGCGAGCGGGTGACAGAGCGGGATCAACTCCCCGGTTCGTTTGGCCGCCAGGATGCCGGCGATTTGCGCCGCCACGAACGCATCGCCTTTGGGCAACGTCGCTCGGCGCAACGCCTCGGCCGCACGCGGCGGCAAGCGCACCAGCGCGCACGCGCGGGCCGTTCGCCGCGTCACGTCTTTCGCGCCGACGTCGACCATCGTAACCGAACCGTCCGCCTTGACGTGGGACGGATGCTCGCTGCGCTTCAACGCGCCGGAGCCGCCGATTGAAAGCGCAGCCAAATCAAGGCGAGCACGGCCAGCACGAAATACAGGAACGGATGCTTCTCATGCACCTTGTCGCTGGAGAAGCCGAGCGCGCGCGTCATCGCGTTGGCTTCGAGCGGATGCAGAATCGAGAGAATCCCACACAGGACGAAGATGACGGCGAGAGCGATGGCCAGAGACTTCATCAAACTACTTTCGTACTGAAGAGAATCAGCGCCGCGGCGCCGGCGAGCAAGCAGTACCAGCCGAACGGGCGCAAGTCGTTGTGCCGGAAATACCGGGTCAGGAATGCGACCGATGCGTAGGCGGTGATCCCGGCCACCACGCAGCCCGCAACGGCTTCGACGGGACCGACGGCGACGCCCGGTTTGAACAGCGTGGGGATCTCGAGGAGTGAAGCGAGCAAGATCACCGGGGTCGCGAGCAAGAACGAGTAATTCGCCGCCGCCTCGTGATCGAGGTCGATCAGGAGTCCGGCCACGATCGACGCACCCGATCGCGAGATCCCCGGCAAGAGCGCGAGACCCTGCGCGACGCCGACGCCGAAACCCTCGGCCCAGGTCGCGCGGTCGATCGGCTTGGTCTCGCGCTCGTGCTGGCGCCGGCGCAGCCCCTCGCCGGCGAACATCACGAGCGCGTTGATCATGAGGAAGATCGCTACCGGAATGGGCGAAGCGAACAATGCGCGCACGCTCGACTGAAACAGCACGCCGAGAATACCGACCGGTATCGTCCCGACGACCAAGAGCCAGCCCAGATGTTCGTCGCGCCCGCCCTCCAGCCGGCCGCGCACGACGCTCGCCACGAGCGCCCCCACGATCCGGACCCACTCGTTGCGGTAGAACGCCAAGAGCGCAAGCGCGGTTCCCAGATGCAGCACGACGACGAAGGCGAGAAACGATTCGTCGGCTTCGTCGAGGTGCCAGCGCAACAGCGCCGGGACCAATACCGTGTGCCCGAGACTCGAGATTGGAAAAAGTTCGCTGACGCCTTGCAGGACTGCCAGAAACATCGCCTGCGCGAACGTCACACTATTGTGACGTGAATTCCACGACGTACAGGTACTGGGCTGCCACCGGCTTGCAATCCACGATCTTCGTGGCGAACGTGCTCGCCTTCGCGGCCTGCAGAGCCGCATTGTTCAGCAGCGAACTCGGCGACTTGACGACTTGGGCCGCCACGAGTTTGCTGTTTTCGTCCAGCGTAACCATGACATTCACGGTCCCGGTAATGCCTTGCTGCTGCGCGAGCGGCGGGGTATCCGGCGCCACCGCGTTGACCATGTGTTCTTTAACGTTCGGGTGCGCGCAGCTCGGCGGCGGCGTGGGCGTGGGCGGCGGCGGGGTCGGCGGTGCCGGCGGCGGGGTCGCGACCGGTGCCGAGGTCGGCGCGCCGGTCGCCGAGCCCTCGGGCACGCCGTTCGTCGAGCCCTCGGTATGCGTGTTCGATTCCTCGGACGGTCCGCCCGAGTGCGCGTTGGTCTTGAGCGTGTTGATCTTGATTTCTTTGGGCTTGGGCGGCTCCGGCGTCTGATGCGGCGGCGGGG
>Ga0209415_10001259_pt1 | contig 48393 bp, 54 predicted proteins | sample PeaSoiSIISIP2007_FD_187696 | JGI IMG/M metagenome (GOLD analysis project Ga0209415, IMG submission 187696) | Peat soil microbial communities from Weissenstadt, Germany - SII-SIP-2007 (SPAdes) (version 2) | ecosystem: Environmental > Terrestrial > Soil > Wetlands > Peat | place: Germany... | reverse complement strand
CCCCGGGGGATGAGCAACTCGACGCCGTTCACGGCGATGTTGTCGCCGAAGCGCTTGGTCAGCCCATGGGTCTCGACGGCCCAGTGGCTATTTCCGACCTGGTCAGGGGAGGGATTGGGCAGCGTCGTGGTGGTCATCCGCTGGTCATTCTCCTTTGACGATGATGTTCGGCGGCCAGGTACCTTGCACTGCACAATAGCAAACGGTAACTTGTGGTGCATGGGAAATGCAGAGGGGCGCCGGAGCCAGCTCCTTCGGGGCGTCCTCGACCTCTGCCTTCTGGCGGTCATGGGAGACGGGCCGGCGTACGGCTACGAGATGACCAAGCGGCTCCGGGCGCGCGGCCTCTCCATTGTCGGAGAAGGGTCGATCTACCCCGTCCTGGGAAGGCTGGAGCGCGATGGCCTCGTCGAGACCCACCGGGCGGCGAGCAACGGCGGGCCGCCCCGGAAGTACTACAGCCTCTCGCCCAAGGGTGAGCGGGCGCTCGAGGCCGGTGTCGGCGAATGGCAGGCGGCGCGTGACGCCGTCGATGGTGCCCTCGGTCTGGTCAAAGCGGAGGTAATGCCGTGAATGAGTTCGTCGATGAATGCCGCCGGGAGTGGCGGAGACTCGGAGTCCCGGATCCCGTCGCCAACGAGATGGCCGCCGACCTCACCGCTGATCTCGAAGAAGCCGAGGCCGAAGGAGGTTCGCCGGAAGACGTGCTCGGGAACAGCGCGTTCGACCCTCGGCGCTTCGCGGCGTCGTGGGCCGCGGCTCGAGGTGTGACGAGTGCTCCCGCCCCCGACCGTCCGTCTCTTTGGCGGCCACCCATTGCCATCGCCCTCGGGGTCCTCTTGGCCCTGCTTACTCTTGGCGCTGGATTGGCACTTGTGAGCGGTCGAAGCAGTAGCTCCATTGCTTTCGCCACTCGACGGGTCGTCGCCGGACCCGGGCCGATCCGGCGGCTCTTGGTCCCCCGTGCGCTAGGCCTACCGATCGTGGGGACACATGTCGCAGGCATCAACGTAATTCCCCTTGCCTTGCTGGTGTTCATTGTCGGCGTCGTCGGCCTTGGTCTCTTCGCTGCCTGGTACTGGTCACCTTGGTTCGGCCCCCGCCGGTACCGCCGACACGGCCAGCCACGAACACCACGCTGGAACTGACCCCAGTGGGGTCCGTCCCTGTCAGCGAGGACCCGAATAGGTACCGCCTAACGGCACGGACGTAGAAATCTGGAGACCCGGACTCGGATGTCACGAGCGACGTCATTCGCCGGTATCGGACACGCTAGAACAGCTTCGATGACCCAAAGCCCTCCCAACACGAGCAGCGTCCTCGAAAGCCTGGCCGTGCCGATTATCCAAGCGCCAATGGCCGGCGGACCATCCACCCCAGCGCTGGCCGTGGCAGTGGGCCGTGCCGGCGGACTCGGATTCCTGGCCGCCGGCTACCTCACACCCGAGCGCATGCAACAAGACATCACCACCACTCGGGCCCAAATCGACCGCTTCGGCGTCAACGTCTTCGTCGGTGGTGGCAAGCCCGCAAATCCCGAAATAGTGCAGGCGTACGCAGCCCACCTGCGTGCCGAGGCCGAGCGTGCCGGAGTGGAGCTCGGACAACCGCGCTTCGACGACGACCGGTTCGACGAAAGGATCGACATGTTGCGGCGAGAACCGGTGGCGGTCGTGTCGTTCACGTTTGGCATACCGCCGAAACGGGCGATCGAACAGCTTCGTGCCGCCGGATCGGAGGTGTGGCTGACGGTTACCTCACCGCACGAGGCCCGCCAAGCATCCGCGGCCGGAGCCGACGCGCTGATCGTTCAGGGCGTCGAGGCCGGCGGGCACCGGGGCGTGTTCGTCGCTGACGACTCACAATCGCGATTGACGCTGCTTGCGGCTCTCCAGCTCGTTCGGGCCGCGGTGGACCTGCCGCTGATCGCGGCCGGCTCGATCATGACCGGATCCGCACACGCGGCCGTGCTCGTCGCGGGCGCCAGCGCTGGACAGATCGGGACCGCCTACTTGCGAGCTCCCGAAGCCGGTACCTCGGACGCACAACGCGTCGCCACCGCGACCGACGCACCGACCGTGCTCACGCGCGCCTTCAGCGGGCGCCTCGCCCGCGGCATCTCCAACCGGCTTCACAGCGAGTACGGCAAGGACGCGCCGCGGGCCTATCCCGAGGTCAATCACCTCACGGCGCCGCTTCGCGCTCACGGTCGCGCTGTCGGCGACCCGGGTCTGATCAACCTCTGGGCCGGGGAGGCGCACAGCCTCGCCGAATCCCTGCCAGCACAGGAGATCACACTCCGCATTGCTCGAGGTGCCCGTACCGCCATCACGGCGTGGGCGGTGCGCTTGCGCTGAGCAGGGCTTGTCGGCGCGGGATTGTCTTCCTTCTTCAACCACGGCCTCTTGGGATTGGGCTCCCTCACCTGGGAAGCGATTCCCCGGGTGCTTTGCCGTTCCTGATCAGGGAGTCCATAATCGCCTGGCTCTTCAGCTCTTGACCGCCGAAACCTCCACGAACACGAAACATTCGCGTTCAAGCGGACACATACGATCTAAGGGCGAGAATCCGGGGCATCCGTGACGGCGAACCGGCAGGCGCGATTTCGAACGCTGTGGGATTACGAGCCTCGAATCGCGGCCTACGCCCTACGACGCAGCGCTTCTCCAGAGGACGCCGCCGACCTGATCGCCGACACCTTTGCCATTGCTTGGCAGCGGCTCGACGACGTACCCGACGGTCCGGAGGCGTTGCTGTGGCTCTACGTGACAGCGCGCAACGTCATGGCCAACGAACATCGCCGGCGCCAGCGACGATCGATGCTCGTCGAGCGGCTCGGTAACGAGTTGAACCGTGCCATGTCTTACCAGGACGCCTTCGATGAGCATGGCGAGTCGGCACGACACCTGCTGGCCTCACTGCCCGACCCGGATCGTGAAATCTTGATGCTCGTCGGCTGGGAAGGACTCGATTCACGGGAGCTCGGGCGGGTCCTGGGCTGCACGTCGATCGCGGCCCGCATCCGGCTGCACCGCGCCCGGGCCCGCATGGCAGGGCCGCTGGCCGACGTAGAGCCATCGAAACAACTCCCTCGGATCGAACAAGTAACACGCGAGGGAGTAGCCGAGTGATGGTGGAGTCGAGGAAGTCGAGAAGCCGATGAAGCAACGCCCGATCATGCCACCGGACCCGGTCCGTGTGAGCGAGCTCGACCGACTGGCGGCGCAACCGCTCCTTGAAGAGCTCTTTCAGGCGATCGTGGACTCGTCGGGTCCTACCCTCACGGCCGAAGTCTTCTCGTGGCGCCGCCGATCACAGCGACCCCTCGTGTTCGGCGCAGGGGTAGTCCTCGTGGCCTTGGCCGTCGTCGTGCCCTTGTCAGTCATTGGCGGCGGCGCGCTCAGTCACGCGACAACCACATCATTTCGGGCGGGACATGTCTTTCTCCCGACGTCGAAGAATTCGGCACGCCACACGGCTTCGGGTCTGTGGCAACTCGTGAGCGCTGAATCGGTGATCAGCGGGAGCTGGCAGCAGAATACGGCGGGTCCACCCCCCGGTACGCTCACCTGCACCACGACCAGCACCTGTTATGTGCTGGCGGGCAAATATGCCTCGCCGAAAGCCAACTCACCCCTGCTCTCCGAATCGCTCTACGTCACCAAGGATTTGGGCTCGCATTGGCTGGTGCTGCCGATGCCGGACGGCTTCAACCCCTCAACCGAGCTGACATGCGCGGATCCTTCGGTGTGTGCCGCCGGGGGGGCACTGAATGGTCAGCCCATCCTCATCTCCACAACCGACGGCGGCCACCAGTGGACGATGACTCCGGTGACGGGGGTATCCGGAGAGCTACTGCAGCTCGCCTGTTCGTCTGCCATGGAATGCCATGGGATCGTCGGGCCAGCGTCGATCGCCTACGGGCAAGGGCTGCGGCTCGGTGAGGTTCCGAGCGAATCGTTCGTGACGACCGATGATGGCGGAACGAACTGGGTGTCGAGTCCCCTTCCCCCGGGCGATGCGGTGGGTGACTTTTCCTGTCCCGACGCCGAGCATTGCGTGGTCATGGGCACGGTGAGCAACGGACAAGGCGACGTCTTCACCGAAGGCGACTTTGTACGCATGACGGCCGACGGGGGAACCACCTGGACCACCGGTGACGTGCCACTGGGCTTCACGGTGAGCTCGTTCGCGGGTTTGAGCTGCGCCGATGACCAGTACTGCCAGGTCGTAGGGACAATCCCCATCAGAGTCCCCAACCCCCCACAGTGCGCCTCCATGCCGCTGCCACCGGGGGGAGCCAAGAGCCCCTCCGACACGACGCCACCGGTCAGCGCTTCGGTGCAAGCGGTGGCGGGGCCTGAGGGCCGAATCTCGACGCGGATCAACGACGAGGGCGCGGCGGCGGGCAACGGATACTCGTGCAGCCCGAATGGAACGGAGGATGTGAGCGACATCGCCTCGACCAGGGACGGCGGGCAAAGCTGGACACCCGAACCCTTACCGGCCAACGTGCCCGAACCGGCGCTATGGGGAGTCGCCTGTGTGAGTGCGAAGGTGTGTTGGGCTTCGGGGTCCGAGGCGGTCCCGATCACCGTGGGCGGGGCGACTGATGGTGGCTCATCGATGCTGCTCGGGACTACTGACGGCGGGTCGACCTGGTCGAAGGTGACCTTCAGCGTGCCGTCGGGAGCACCCAACGCCTACGGTCAGTCCTACCTTTCGATTGGCAGCATCAGCTGTCCGGCCGCGAACACCTGCGTTGCCTTAGGCGCCGCGGCCCAGAGTTCACCGACGGCTCCTGTCTACAGCTTCGTGTCGGCACCACCGACTTGACCGAGCGGCATACAGGTGAGGCCGAGGTAGGGACGCGCACCTCGCACCCGGGCAGGATCAACCCTTTACGAATCCCTCGAGCACGAACTGGTACTGCGCGGCCAGTTGTGGCGCGGTCCACACGTGCAACATGAAGTAGCTGGTGTCGCGATGGGTCCCCGTCGTGCACGCCCCATCAGCGTTGGTCTTCCCGACCAGCTGACCGGCGACTGCCGACCACCACAACCGCGTGGCGGGATTGGTCCCACTCCATCGTGCCCGGAACCGTTCGATCGGCCCTGTCATGATGCGCCTCCCCGTTTCCGTGCCCCAAGGCATCGGTACGAGGATCGGCCCGAGACGTGATCCGGTTGTAACGCCGTGTTTAGGAAACGGTGAGCAGGGGCCCGCCGCATGCCTCCTGGAGCATTGAGTGACGTCGTATGAATCGACTTCCCAGGGAAGGTCTCGAGAGGACGTCCAATGGACAGCGACCGCGCTCTACGAGAAGCTCTTCGGCTCCCCTGGCCGAGACCGGGGTTTCCCCCGAAGGGCCTGGACAGGCATGGGCCCGCTCCGAGCCGCTCAAGCGACGGTGCGGCCGCGCCTTCCGGGAGTTGGTCGTGCCTCGTGCGGGATACCTCCGACCAGGAAACGCGCACGATATGAGCAGCCCCCACCCACGACGGGATCAAGGGCCATTCCTTCTTGTCACGAAATAATTGTGCACCGGGAAGAAGGTGGTCTCGGGCGGATCCGACACACCGATCTTTTGGAAGATGGGAGCAATCTCCTCCTCTTGGAATGCCATGAGGGCCTCGCGCGATTCCCACACGTCGATAATGCGAATGCCGTCATGAGTCTTCGTCACGCAATGAAAAATGACTCCCGAGGGTGGAGGGCCACCGGGAGAAGGCCCATGATTTCTACGACTTCGTCGTACTGCTCGAGCGAAACGTCCCGGTAATCAATCTGCACACCGACTGCCATGGCCGGACCTCCTAGCCGTTGGTGCTGAAGTGGATCTGAAACCAGTATCGCGCCGTCGTGCGGCTGCCGCAGCGTCAGTTTCGGTTGCCACGCCGAGATCTGTGGCCGTGTGCTGGCGTACGTTGCGACCGGGGATGTCGACGATCCTGGGGACCCGTAAGAAGGCCAAGAGCGCCCTACCGTCAGCGAGGGTCGGGGCGGTCGACGTTCCAATGCTTCGACACCGTTGCGATCCATTCGCCCTCGCTTCGAGGGAGCAGAGAGAACCGGCTGATGATGCGCTGTCTCCCCTGGTGATCGCCGTAGAGCAGGTCAACGAAGACTCGTTCTGGCTCCGCGATCCTGTCTCGGACGAGGGCGAATCGGGCTCCGATGGCGGCCGGAATGCGCCCTGCCAGAACGCAACCTCCCCGGCTGCGATGTAGAGGTCTCGGGATAGGCGGCGAAAGTCCTCGAGCGCGGGCCGGGCGAGCCTGGCGACCCGATCCATTTCGCGTTCGAACTCGATCCTCCAGCCGTGGAGCACGGCGATTCCGCTCCCGACATTGCGCACCGACATCGTGAGATAGATTGCGTCGTCTGTGACCTCCGCCGTCCCACCGCCACTAGGGGTCGTCACGAAATGATTGTCGGCGAAGCCGACCTTCAGCGGAGGATCGTCGGAGCGCGACGGCATGAGCAGGGGCTGGGTGCCGGCGAGCAGCGAATCCTCGGCGACACGCGCCGCGCGATTGGCCGAACGTACCGACGAGAACGTCGCAACGGCGAGCAACAGGGTCCCGCCCGCGGTCGCCAACGAGGAGATCGTGACCCAGGAGATCATCGCTACAGGGTAAGGCCCATGAAGCCAAGATGCCCGCTCGCGAAGTCGGGGTCGCTCCCCCGATCACCTGCAGATACCGGCTCGTACCCCCGGGCTCGCTGCCGGCGACACCGGAGCCCGCGAACGCCGGGGGCGCTTGGCCTTCGAGTGTCAGTTACACGCTGATTGCTGTATGCCCGACTCCCCGTCGGGCGGTGAAGGGTCGGGGTTGCCGACCCCGGCGAATCGATCGGCGATCCAATGTTCGACGTCTCCCATCGACGAGCCGACGATGTCGTTGTGGTCGAGCCCGGGGTATTCCCACAGCACCGTGTCCTGGCCGATGGCACACAAGTGTGCGTCGACAAACCACGTGTCGAGTGGAGTATCGGTCGTGTCCGCCGATCCTTGGACAAGAAGCACCGGGGTGTTGGTCGCCTGTGGGATGAACCAGGGATCATTGGTGGCGAGAAGGATGGCGAAGAAGAGCGTGGGAGTCGTCGTGGTGAAGACCTGATCGGCCTGGTACTGGCTCATCTCCGACGCGAGCGTGTCATAGCAGTCGTAGCTGAGATCGTTGTAGAAGCGCATCCCGAGAGGTGTCAGGTCGAGGGGGACGACGGCGCTCCCGTAGGCGGCGTTGTAACCGGCTACGTACATCAGGGTGAAGGGCGACGCAGGGTCGCTCGGCGCCCCGTAGAAGTCCTCGACGAGGCCGGACGGCGGTGCCGTGGCCACGACACCTTCCAAATTCAACTGCGGAGCGTACGTTGCGGCGATACTGGCGACAACTGTTGCCGCCGCGGCTCCTTGTGAGTAACCCCACACCACATACTGTGTGCTGGCGTGGGCTTCCGGAAGCTGCAATGCGGCCCGCACAATGTCAATGATGTTGCGCGCCGTGGGAATGTTCACTCCGTGCGGCTGCAGACCGCCTGCGGATGCAATCGCTTGATTGGTCTCTCCCTGGTAGTCCGAGGCGACGACCTCCCAGCCGCGGTCGAGCATGTCGTTGACGTTCGGTACATCGGTCGATGGGTCAAGCGACGGAGCACACGACGATGCCATCCCGTCGGTGGGATGTCCGTAGCTCACGATGGGCCAGCCTCCGGCTGGAGGCGATCCGAAAGGAACGAACACCACGCCCGTCACATCGACGGCCGAGCCTTGCTCGGACATGGACCAATAGCTGACAAGGTAGGCCTTCCCGTCGACGCCGGGTGCCGTCACAGGTTGGTCGCTGATCAGGGTGCCCGGAGCCTGGGACTGAGACAGTGGCTCGGCGCCGTTCGCCCGGACTGTCCCGGTGAACAACGCCACCAAGACGACCAGGGCCACCGGGACCGCGGTCCTTCGACTCCCTGCCTTAGTGGTCGCCCTCTGCCACCTGCGGCGCGGTGTATCCACGCCTAGCCCGTCCTGGCCCGGTCGGGAGGGGCGATCCATGGCTTTGCGCATCGATGGCAACGTGTCCGAACTGGCCCGTGCCGAACGACGGGCGCCTCTTCAACCCAACGTAACTTGGGCCCCCCGAACCAGCATCGACAAAATTGACGGATTCGCCCCCGCAGCCCCCATAGACCCCGTCATCTGACGGAGATCTCACCGACCCCTCGCCAGGGAGCTCAGAATGGGGTCGGCTATCCCGTCAGGTGACCCCGAGCCGGGCCCAGGCTCGGCGGGCAAACCTCACGGCGCCCTCAGCACGACGGCCGCTGGCGCCCAACCTGGGCAGATCGGCGCCTCGGGCGCCTGATCAAGAGGGCGTTCGAGGTCCGAGACGGACGATCACGGCGAGCACGATCAGGCCGAATGCGACGGACGCAAGAAGAGTAATCAGGCTGGCAGTGGAGCTCATGATTTCCTCCATCGAAACTGGTTGGTGACTCTCCCAAGTCGGCGACGATTTTTGAACCTTGGACCCGACGAGCGAGCATGTCAAGAGATCCACCTCCTCACCGGGTCCAATTGCGGCACGCCGTGGGTGATGTCGGCGAACCTTCGAGTGGCACCCAAAGAGCTACGACCCCTTCTCCCAAACCGAGACGTGGGAGTGGCTTTCTCCGGTGAACGGCCGACGGGTCCAGCCGCTCCAGCGTTCACGCAAGCTGAGGCCAGCCATCCGCGCCATCAGGTCGAGCTCCGACGGCCACACGTAACGAAAGGGCGCGGAAAAGATCTCGAGTTTGTCGTCGACGACCCGATAGTGATGGGAATAGGAGATTTGTGCGGTCATGTCGGTGTACTCGTCGAAACCCACGTAGGTCGGAGTGATCGCAAAGGCTCGAACGGTCTCGCCGGGTGGTAGCCGTCGGAGATCAGGGACACCTACCTCGATCACGAAGGTACCGCCCGGTTCGAGGTGTGCGGCGACGTTCTGGAAGCACTCGACCTGTTCGTTCTGTGAGGTCAGATTCGTGATCGTGTTGTAGACGAGGTACGCGAGACGGAACGTCCCGTCAACTCGGGTGGTGGCGAAGTCACCGATCGTGACGCGGATGTCCTGCGCGCCAGGTTTCGCCCGCAGGCGTTCCACCATGGCCGGCGACAGCTCGATCCCGTGCACGGGGACGCCACGTCCGCTGAGGGGTAGCGCAATGCGGCCTGTGCCGATCCCGAGCTCCAGGGCAGCACCACTTCCCACCAGGTCGGCCAGGAAGTCGACGGTCGAAGCGAGCAGCGTTGGATCGAACATGGCGGACGAGGTCACGTCATACTCGGCTGCTATCGGTTCGTCGAAGTAGTTCTTCGGCACGTGGGCACTCTTGCATCGCCCCGAGCGACTCGCAACCGCCTCTTCCGAAGCTACGACCGCATCACCCGACGACCGTCCCGTACATGTCGTTGAGGGGGTACGAGAGCAGCTCGAGACGTTCGCCATCGGGCCCTCGGAAGTAGACCGAGGAGCCGTCCACGATGAACGTGTCGACGCCGGCCGCTTCGAGTTTCGCCACGAGGTGCTCCCACTGATCGGGACTGACGGAGATGGCGATGTGATGGAGCCCCCCGAGAACCTCACGGTATTCCCCCAGCTCGAGGCCGGGGAAGTCGAAGTACGCAAGATAGTTGCCGTTGCCGACATCGAAGAAGAAGTGGGTCGATCCGCGGTAGTCCCGGTTCTCGAACAGCTCGACCAAGGGAAACTCGAGCAGATCCTGGAAAAACGCAATTGTGCGTTCGACATCACTGCAGAGCACTGCGAAGTGATGCAGACCTCGACCTGAGGAAGTCGGCCGGTCGCCCAACGGCCGGAGGTGCCGGGCCTTCAGGGACTCCCATTCCGCGGTCCGGTCGATGTCGCTCCCGTGCGTGGTCATGGGGTCACCTCCATTCCTCGAACTGTACCGGCATGTCGGAAACGTCACCCGCGCCCAAGGGATTTCAATCCTCCGTCGCCTTGACCCTTCCGACTTCCTGGACCATCCAGCCGGTGCCGTCGGGATCGCTGAAGGCGCAGAACGTGCCGTAGTCGCCGCGTTGCGGATCCGGGCCGGAAACCTGGAGCCCGTCTTCGAAGTGGAACAGCTCGCTCACAGCGACTCCCCGTTCCACCAGGGAGGAATGGGCAGCATCGATGTCGGAGACGACGAGATGGAGGCCCTGGACCGAGCCCGCCGCTTCGGGATTTCTCATGAGGGCAATCGAGCACGGCGAACCAGGCGGTGTCACTTGGACGACGCGGAAATCGCCGGCCCGGTGGTCTACGTGCAAGTCGAATCCTGCCTTCTCGGTGTAGAAGGCCTTGGCCCGGTCCTGATCGGCCACAGGAACGACGACGAGCTCCAGTTTCCAGTCCATGGGACCTCCATTTCGGCTTGGATCGATTCGTTCAGAGCTCAGACGGCCGCCACGACGCCTCCTCATCGGCCCACACGTATCTTGGTGGATCGCCGGCCCCGGACATGAGATGGTCCGGGCCCTTACCCCGTGTCGATCACATCAGTGTCTTTTCTTGCCACCGGTGGCGAACCTTGGAGATACGAGAACGGAAGAGCCGCCGCCGGGGCGGGGACCGGCGAGTTCACACCCCAACGGGAAAAGGTGATCGTGGTCGACCATCGTTCCCCGCCATCGGCTCCATGAGCGGAGTAGACCGAAGGGAGATTGGAGCTCGACAGCAGGTCAAGCCGCGCCGAGCCCGTCACCTCGTGACCGTGAGGAATCCGTCCCGTGATACGCGACAGGAGTACCCCCTGGATGCGGCGCGCCGGCGACGTGGCGGACGGAGCGATCAAGACCTGAGCCAACGCCGCTGACGTAGTCACCCCTTCGACCGATGGGTAGGGCCCGTCAGACTGCTGGAGTGAGATCCAATTGCCCGCGTACACCGACGCCGCGGCGGCCGGGAGCCCGAGTTGGTCACGCAGCGCGGCGGCCCCACCCTCGAAGTACGCCACCTGTCCCGAGACGACAACGGTGAAGCGGTCACTGCCGACGGAGACGGTCTCCGATCCCGAAGAAGGCCTGGCGTCTCCGACCACGATCTGCGAGAAGCCGTCGGCGCTCCACACAGCCCGGTAGTGAAAGGCGTCCGATGCGCCGGCAGCGGTAAGGGCCTCGTGGAGCAGCTGAGCAGGAGTGGGGGGCCGCACACGCGGGGACTGGGCCACCGCCAACCCGATCTCGGCGGCGAGAAAAACGACGATGGCGACGGTCACCCAGGTCGCGATCCTGGTGGTCCGAGTCGTTCCACCTGGGGTTGTTGCCATGAGGGCAGCGTATGACGCAACCCGGGCTCGTTGACTTCGGGGCCGGTCTGTCCCACACCTGCCGGGGTCTGGTCGCAGCCGCGGACCCTAACTGCCGTCTTGCGTGGGCTTTCCTCGCTCCGGCTCGCGGCGGACACGCTCGCCGTCGTCGTAGTCCGACGCATACGGCCCCAACCGGCGCACCTGACGGCGCCATCTCCACCACCGCACGGGGTGAGCGAGTCGACGAACGTCGAACCCAGAGGAGCTGGGCCTCGCTCGGAGGATCGCGAACCAATCCGTAGGGATCCCCAGGACACGGGGCTGGTATTCCTCGGGGCGCACGGTGTCCCGGACCCCCGGCATACCGAGGACCCGAGTCGGCTCCTGTCCTTCGTGGACCTCGCTGTCTTCCTCGTCAGTCACGACGACGCCTTCTCGAGTGCGGCCCCTCGCGCTGGTGCCGCACCGGGCATCCTCGGCCAAACCCTACTTGGGTGCCATGCAGCACCGACTTCGAGCGATCCGCGCGTCGTGTCGCGCCGAGACATCGGGAGCCGAACGCGTGGACCGTTCGGAGACGTCGCGCCCGGCAGCGATGACCCGCGCTAGCGGAAGAGACGGACGCGGGAGCGATCCCCGTTCCACGCTGCTTTGGCATCTCTGGGCCGGCCCTCGAGTTCCGCAACGAGGGCGAGAAGTTCGTCCTGGGCGTCCCGAGGTCGTTCGTCGGGGTCGGAGACGCCTTCCGTGGTCACATCGGGGCGCAGTGGACTTCCATCGGGAGCCAACAACTGCGCGTGACTCTGCTGCGTTCCCGGGCGGCGGCGAGGATCCGAGTCACCGTCGCCCTCGAGGGCCTTCGGGGCCAACGTCGGTTGTGTCTCTGAATCACCCGTGGGTCGAGGTTGCGCAGCACTTCCGAACTGGGACCGTGGAAGCCGCAACTTGCCAGGACGACCGAGATAGAAGCCCTGGCCAAATCGACAGCCGAGGCCACGCAGCGTGTTGAACTCGCCCTCGGTCTCGATCCCTTCTGCGACGATGGCGGCACCGAATGCATCGAGTCCGAAGGCAAGCATGGCCGACCCCAAGGCCCGACGGGCCGGATCGCCGTCGATGCCCCGCGTAAGTCCGATGTCGAGCTTGATGATGTCGGGGCGGAGATTGAGGATGTGGCGGAAGCTGGAGAATCCGGCGCCGGCGTCGTCAACGGCGAGTCGCACCCCGTGGGATCGCAGCTCACTGGCAGCCTGTCCGAACCGCTCGTAGTCATCGATGCGCTCGTGCTCGGTCAACTCGAGCACGACGCGCTCGGCAGGGGCCTCGGCCACGAGGGCGCGGAACTCTGCGGACATCATGGTGTCAGGCGACGCGTTGAGCGACAGGTACAGGCCGGACGGGAGTTGCTTCAACTGACCGAGGGCCAGACGCAGGGCCGCCATTTCCAGCTCGACGCCGAGGCCAATCTCCCGGGCCTCGGCGAACCAGATGTCAGGGGGACGATCGGGCGACTTCTCAAAGCGGGTCAAGGCCTCGGCGCCTGCCACACCACCCGTCCGAAGGTCGACGATCGGCTGGAAGACGATCTCAAAGCCCTGGTTGGCGAGGGTGGCGCGGATGACGCCTCGGCGGTCGTCCAACCGTTGGGCCGACTCGGCTCCCCGCCGCTCCGTCAGGGAAGCATTGGGTCTCGCACCGTCGAGCGGTCCCTTTGCCCGTCCACGGGCACGTGAGAGCTTTCCCTTCCTGGTCAGGAAGAGATCGCCACTACGTGCTGGCAGGGGCAATGCCATCGCGGACTGGGTTCAGCTCCGTTCGTTATCAGCTCGGCGGCTCGTCAGAACGGGGTTGGACGCGATCCTCGGAACAACTCACCATGTTGACCATCGACACGCATGATCCCGCGCTTGAGCACGGCGGCCAGGCGCCCGGCGGGATGGAGGTCCTGTCGCGGGCCACCCCCAGAGCGTTCATCCGGTGGCACGCACGCGGATCCTGGACCGGCTCCTGACCTCCTCTCCGAGAATGTCCTCGATCCTCCGAACCATCCGCTGCATGCTGAAGTTGGAAGCGACGTGCTCGGAGCACTCCATGCCCAGGCGCGGTTCCCGTTGCCGCCACTCGACGACAGACGCGAGTCGATCCGCCAGACCGTCCGCGTCGCCGCTCTCGAACAGGAACCGTTCAAACGGGCCCGTGAGGATTTCCGGTACGCCCCCCACACGGGTAGCCACCACCGGTCGACCCGACGCCATGCCTTCGAGCACCGTCCGGCTCAGGCCCTCTGTGACCGACGGAAGCACCACGGCGTCGACAGCGTGAAGAACAGTGATGACGTCAGCGCCCATGGGGAACCAATGGCATCCCGCCGGGGCTCGCTCCTGCAGACCTCGAAGGTAATGCTCAGGATCGCGGGCCAGCACGGGACGCCCCTGAAGCACAAGCCGCCCCTCGTCGACCGACATGCCAAGGCGGCGCCACCCCTCGAGCAGCAGGTCGATGCCCTTGTCGGCATCGAGCCGACCGTAATAGAGCGCGATAAACGCGTGGGCGGGGAGACCCAGCACCTGGCGTGCTGCCGAACGCTCTGCCTCGCCGCCCACGGGATACTCGTTGGGATTGATCCCCGTGTGCACCACGTCGACGCGCGAGCCGTCCAGACCGTCCCGCACCCAGGAGTCGCGGGTTGCACCCGATACTGCGATGAATCGATCCGCCCAATGGCCCAGCCGGGGCGTCGTCCCGTCGTGAAAGGTATCTCGGAGGTGACACACCACGGGCGCACCCACCATCAGGCCCGTCAGTCGCGCACAGACGACATCCCGAAAGCGATGCACGTAGATCACGTTCGGACGGCATCGAGCGCCCGACCAGATCGCCGGGACGAGCCGGACAGCATCTGGCACCGACCGCTTGTTCAAGCTCATCCAAGAGCGCGTAACCGATCGACAGAACGAGCTGTATTCCGATCGAAGGACACCGTCGTACTCGTAGAGCAAGTCGACGGAATGCCCTCGCCCACTCAACGCCTTCGCGATCTGGAGGGCGCTGATCTCGGTCCCGCCCTCTCGCTTCAGCGACTTGGCGTACATGAGGATGCGCATCGATCACGTCCCGGGAGTCGGGCGATACCCGAGCTGAACAACGTTGCAACTCAACCTCGGGACCTTTCCGAGCGCGCACTCTTGCGAACCCGCCTCTCACCCTCGCGCGCGTAGTACTGCGTCTTCCTGAAGACGATTTCCTTGGCAATGAACGCCCGGCGGGACCACCGAAGATGGCGCGCTGAAACAAGGACATCACCGTCACGGACGAGCTGAACGAAGCGGCTCGGGTTGGGGGGAAGATAGTCGTCGTGCCAGGTCCAGGCGTTGTGGCGCTGATAGAGCATCCGGATTTCCCGGTAGCGGTCGAGGTCGACCACGAGCTCGGCGGACGGGACGCCCTCGAGATCGTCTTCCGGGTAGAAGTGAGCCCTCAGCCATACGTCCCGTGAGATCAGTTCTTGGCTCGACAACCCGTTCCACGCCCACACCGAGCACCGGTGTCGTTGCGCCAAGGCCACAACGGCATGGTTGACCTGAATGTGCTCTTCGTGCCCGTACTCTCCCCACGGGTTGTGGGTGTAGATGTCGGTTCGAGGTCCCAGATAGGGATCGATGCCGGCCAGGAGAGCCGGGTAATTGGACCGATACCGCTCGGCACGCTCCGGAGGACAAGAGCGCATGAGCGTGACGCCGTGCTCGACGGGCATACGATTCAGAAAATCTGAATAGCCGTAGACCTTGGCGTTCTGCAAGCCCAGAAATTCGAAGTTGCGATAGGGATAGTTTCGCCGGACGACCTCCCGCCCTTCGGTCAGAGCTGGGTTCTCGCTTGCCACCGAAAATGCAGCCAGGACCTTCGCCGCGTTCGGCAGGACCGGGCCCAGCCACAGCACTTCATCATCGGGATGGGCGACCACCACGATTGTTTCGCGCTTCTGACCTGTCGCCACTGCAAGGACCATACATCGCTGATCTGTGGCCTGGCGCCGCGCGGCGGCGCTGGGAATCGAACCAACCACCAGCCCACATTTGCGTCAGGGACGACCGGATGACCCGACGCGCTACCCCTTGGCGAGAAGTGCGCGCGCATACCTGGCGCCGAGCTCCACCCACGTCGCGAGTTGTCTGGTCTTCAAGTGCTCGGGAGCTACCCGTAGCCATCCCTGCATCGGACGACCACGCATGAAGGCGACCTGCGCGCCCGTCGCATCAACGAACTTGTCGGATTGGGCCAGGTCCACTCTGACCGGGACACCACCCTGACCACTGGCGGCGAACGACATGTGCCCGCTTCTAGAAGGCGAGACCACCAAACATCTTCTTCTCGTCCAGGTGAGGCTCCCCGACCAGCAATTCGCGTATCCGTTCAGCCAACTCCTCGTCATAGGCCATAGCGGCTCGCTACTGCCGTCGGCGCCCGGCCCTGCGGCTCACCCACCGGCGATCTCCCGGACCTCGACGGTGACCGTCCAGTGTTCGTCGTGGATCTCGAGGAACCTCTTGGTCCATTCCACGGCCTCGGCCTTGTCCTTGACCTGGAGAATGGCGTAGCCGCCGACCACTTCCTTGGTCTCGGTGAAGGGTCCGTCGGTATAGCTGAACTTGCCCCGTGACCAGGTGATCCGGGTGCCCTCGGACGTGGGGGTGAGCCCCGCCGTGTCCAGCATGACGCCGGCCTTGGTGACCTCTTCGAGCAGAACCCCCATACGCTCCGAGAACTCGGGACTGGGCCCCCCGGGGGGCGCATTCTGCTCGTCGATACGGATCATCGTCAGGTAGCGCGGCATGGCGACTCCTCGGTTTACGTGGGCGGGGCTCTCCCAGCCTCTCACCCTTGCGTCGAATGGGACGGGGTCGGATCGACAAGGAGCCGAGAATTCTCGAGGGAATCTGGCGATGGCCCCTGAGCGTGGTCCCGCGCTCAGTATCGCCCTGACCGCAGCCCGTCCACGACGGCGGAGTGTCTTGTGGCGATACCTACGAGCAAGCGGCCGACGGCGCGCCGTGTGTCATCGGGCCCTTCGTCCGCTGCTTGAATGGGCAGGGTATCAGCGATCGACTTCGCGGCACGGCGAGACCCGCATTGCAATCGGGGAGGAAAGGGACATCGACATCCGACGGTTTCTTGCGGGCAACTCCACCGGTCAGAGACACGGCCCAGCCCAGCAGGCCGATCGGGCCCGGGTCGATGAGCTCATCTGCAGTCCTCTCAGCGACGGCGACACGCTCGACCCCTTCGCGGCTCGCGAAGATAAGGAATACATATTCGCACCGGGCCGGGGTGCGGCTCTCGCGTACAAGTCCCTCTTCGGCATTGCGCTCGCTTCGGGCGACCCGGTCGGAGCGAGAGAACAGTTCTTCGATTGCATCGTGCAGTTCGCGGCCCATTGCGATGAGCACGGTCTGCGCCCGGCCATCATGCTCGCACGCGATGATCGGTTGAGCCTCTATGAACAGCTCGGGTTCAAAATTCTGTATTTGGGCGACGAAGCCATGCTCGACGTCGCCAGCTTCACGTTGAACAACCCACAGATGCGCAATGTCCGGCAGGCCGTCAAGCGCTCCGCGAACTTCGGCGTTACGACCGAGATCGTCAGAGAAGTGGATCTTGCCCCGTCTGTTCTCACGTCTCTGCGCGAAATCACCGTCCATGCTCGAGGGGGGAAGCGCGAAGAGGGCTTTTCGGCCGCGTTCGAGGAGCCTTTCACCGTGCTCCGACCCAATTGCGTCGTGGTGATGTGCCGGGACCGCGTCGGCGAGCTCATCGGGTATCAACGGTACGCACCCTGCAACGGCGACACGAAGCTTTCGGTCGACGCCATGCGCCGAGTCCCGAACGCCCCCAACGGTGTGAACGAACGCATGATCTTCGAGGCTCTCCAGTGGGCAAAACAGAACGGGATCAACGAGCTTTCGCTCAACTTCGTCGCCTTTCGGCGGTTGCTGCAGCGCCTCGATACGGCAACGGGTCACGGTCCCATGGCTCGTGTGTTGAGGCGCCTCAACCCCGCCGGCGCACCGAACCTCTATGCGTTCACCAACAAGTTCCGACCGACCTGGATCCCACGCCACCTCGCCTACCGCTCCCTTGCCGACATCCCGAGGTTCGCGATCGCCACGTTGAGTGCAGAAGGGCGTCTCCCTCCGTGGATAACCCGTCTCGGCACCTACGACCAATGACCAACTGTGCGCGCGCCCCTGGCTGGACACCCGCCGGTCGCGTGAGCGGCAGAGGGGCGAACGAGATCTGTCCTACGATGCACCGATCCCCGTGTGAGGAGCACCATGCAGGTGATCGTTCTCGGCAGTGGCAGCCCGCTCCCCGATCCGGCTCGTGCCGGCCCGTCGACACTGGTGCGTACGGCGGCCGGAGACTTGCTCTTCGACTGCGGGCGCGGCGTGTTGATGCGTGCCGCAGCCATCGGGTCCGGTGCTGCCGCGCTCCGGGCGTTGTTCTTGACCCATCTCCATAGTGACCACACCACCGACCTGAACGACATCTTCACGACGCGCTGGGTCATGTCGTTGGTCCCCAGTCCGCTGCCCGTCTTCGGTCCGACCGGCACAGCGGCGCTGCTGGAGTCAACCGAGACGATGCTCGAACCGGACATCGGGTACCGCCTCGCCCACCATCACGATCTGACCTGGCGTCCTAGTGCGACGGTGACCGAGGTCGCTCCGGGTGTCATCTTCGAAGAGGGCACGGTGCGGGTCACGGCCGCCCTCACCGATCACGCTCCCGTCCGGCCCACCGTCGGCTACCGCATCGATGAAGGAGATCGCTCGGTGGTGATCGCCGGCGACACGGTGCCGTGTGCGGGGCTCGATGAATTGTGTGCGGGCGCCGACATGTTGGTGCACACCGTCGTGCGGCGCGACCTCATCGAGCAGATCGGCCTGCCCCGTCTGAGCGACGTGCTCGATTACCACTCCTCGGTACCCGACGCTGCGCAGACCGCGGATCGCAATGGCGTAGGGACGCTCGTCCTGACCCACCTCGTGCCCGCACCCGCACCGGGCACCGAGCCGGAGTGGCTCGGGCAGGCTTCGTCCCACTTCCGCGGCAAGGTTGTGGTGGCCTCCGACCTGCTCCTCCTCGACGTGCCCGGCTGATCAGGAGGAGGCGGGCCGGATCGGGGACCCCGATCCCCGTATCACGGTCTTCAGTTGTCGGCGAGGGCGACCCGGGCCAGAGCCTCCACCGGAGCCAGAGCACCGGGCGCTTGGGCAGCCACCAGAGTCCGGCTCGCATTGGAATAGGCGTTCACGATGGAACGACCAGCCGTGGTCGAGCCGAAGGCCCCGTCGCCGACGCCGGAGATCTGGGGCATCGCGGGTGCCCCAGGGGCGTGAGCGACCTGCCCGGCGAAGACTGACGCGGCTTGGTGCGCGAAGATCGCGACCGCGGCGGCACCGGCCCCACCGGTGTACTCGCACACGATCCCCCCACCTTGGGTCGACGTCGCCTTCGGGCCGCTGTAAGAGACGCCGAGCGCCGTGTCGGCTTGCGCCATCGTCGGGCAGGTGGGGGCCCCGGTCGTCACAGCCGCCGTGGTGGCCGTGCTCGACGGCGGCGTGGTGGTCGTGCTCGAAGGCAGCGTGGTGGTCGCCCCCGGGGCCGTGGTGGGCGACGAGGTCGAGCTGGCGCCCTTCCCAGAACCACAGCCGGCCAGAGCCACACCGACGATCAGAACACCCGCCACCAAGCAGACTCGATAGTTCACATCGACGACCATAGGCCCGAGTCCACCGTCGGTACGGGGTCGACCGCACCAGGAGTGGTCGCCTCCGGTCGGGTGAGACGTCCGAGTGGCTAGCTCGGGTGGCCCGCGCCCTCATGTGCTCGTGTGTCGGGCCCCGGCTACCCTCGCTGCATGACTCCCGATCACCGACCCCATCCGCGCGAGGAGATCCAGGCGGTCGTGGATCGCTACCACGAGCTACGACGACGTATCGACGAGGGTCTCGAGCCCAACGGCTTCGGCGCATTGGCGGATTTCTATACCGACGATGCGGTGTACGTGGATGCCGCGTGGGGACGTATCGAGGGCAAGGAGGCCATCGCCACCTGGCTCGAGCACTCCATGGTCGGCCTGGGAGATTGGAAGTTCCCCGTTGAGTTCACGGCCATCGAGGGAGATGACGTGATCGTGAAGTGGACACAGATCATTCCCGGCACCTGCGCCGACGGCACGCCCTTCACTCAGTCGGCCTACTCGCGGTTGCGTTACGCGGGCGATGGAAAATTCTGCTACGAGGAGGACACGTACAATATGGTCCACGTCTTGGAGGATCTGGAGGCGAGCGGCTGGGCCCCCACCGAGCCCATGAACGTGCCCCCGCAGCATCCCGACCGCAATTGGGCATTGCCCGGCCGCTGAGGATCCGGTCCCGATCCTTCCCCGAATGGCTTTGGTCTGATTCCCACGCTGAGCGGCAGGTTCTCACTACACGCACGATGGGCACTGATCTGCGAGAGACTTCTTTTCGCCACGGGGTTCGGCTACGTTCCGCCCGATGCCGTCGGAGCCAGGACCTGATCGTGACCACGGAGCGAGGGCCCTCGCACAACGAGCAAGATCGCGATCGGAGACGTCCTTGCGCGTGAGACACACACGTGTTGTCATCGGACTTCTTGTCGTCGTGACCGTCGGCGTCGTCTTGGGGTTCGATCTGAGCGCGCCCACAAACCACCGCACGGCGGCTGTGCACGTCCACCGGGCATCACCGCATCTCAAACAAACCGTCATTCCCGCCATTGAGTCGGGCCTCCTTCCCTGGCATCTCGGAGCACCGATCAGCCGTTCCGTGGTGCTTCCGGGCAGTGGCAGTCAGCTGGTCCTGCTCGGTGGCTTGACGACGGGAAACACATCGTCGAGCGGGATCTACACGCTCGACACCTCCGATGGAAGCCTCTCTCACGTGGGGGATCTGACCGGCCCACTCCACGATGCTGCGGCCGCGGTCGTCGGCTCGCAGGATGTGGTCTTCGGCGGTGGAGCAACGACCACGGTCGGGACGGTGCAGGCGTTTCCGGCTCCCGCAGCTACGGGCAAGGTCGGTGCTGCGGGACCGACGGCCGCCGTCGTGGGGTCGCTCCCTTCGCCACGGTCCGATGCCGCCGAAGTCACCATCGGTACGACCGGCTACGTGGTGGGTGGATATGACGGGGTCAACGCCGATGCAGCTGTCCTCGCCACCACTGACGGACACACTTTCCGCTCGGTGGCGTCGCTCCCGATTCCCGTTCGCTATCCAGCCGTCTCGGCGCTGGGGGGCGAGATCTACGTCTTCGGTGGTCAGGCGATCACAGGTGCCGACGCCGGGAACCCCGTCGACACCGTCCAGGTGATCGATCCGGGCCGCCACACGGCCACCATCGCCGGCCACCTCCCGGAACCCCTGAGTGGAGCCGTGGCGGTCACCCTCGCTGGGCACCTCTACGTCCTGGGGGGCGAGAGCACGGTGCCACAACCCTCGACCACGGGCATTGGCTCCACCCAGCTCGGCCCCTCTTCCACCTCGAATCCCGGCGCCGGCAAGAGCGGAGCCATCACCGATGGATACCTGTCGGGTCTGGACGGGCTGCCGGTCGCCTCGCTGCTCACCGACACGATGTCCCGGCAATCGTCGGGGGCCAGCGTGACCGCTCACCTCACCTCTTCCACCGCGACAAGTGCCGTGTCCTCGATCTGGGCCTTCGATCCAACCTCGGCCCGGCTCGAGCTGGCCGGACATCTCCAAGTACCGATTTCCCATGCGGGTGTTGCCGTGCTCGGCTCGACAGCATGGCTGATCGGCGGAGAATCCGGCGGCACCCCGGTCACCGCCGTGCAGATGCTTTCTCCCAACACGGCTTTCGGCACGGCTGGGGCGCCCGGGGCAGGGTCTCCCTATTTCGGAGCCAAACTGCTGATTGCCGACAGGGGCAACAACCGGCTCCTGCTTCTCGACTCGTCGATGCACGTCCTTTGGACCTATCCCTCGTCGGCGTCTGCATCCAATCCGCTCAGCTTCTACTTTCCCGACGACGCCTTCTTCATCGACAAAGGCTCGGCGATCATCTCCAACCAGGAGCAGAACGAGACGATCGTCGAGATCGGCTACCCGTCGGGAAAGATCCTCTGGTCCTACGGGCACCCCAAACAGCCCGGAACTGCGCCCGGATACCTGCACGAGCCTGACGATGCCTACCTGCTCAAAGACGGTCAGATCACTGTGGCTGACGCCGAGAACTGCCGGGTCCTCGTCCTCAACGCCGACGGCACCGTCGCCGATCAGATCGGCACGAACGGTGTATGCGTACACAATCCACCGACGTCGATGGGTTCACCCAATGGCGACACACCGTTGGCCGACGGCAACCTCTTGGTGTCGGAAATCAACGGCTCATGGGTAACGGAGTTCACACCCCACGGCAATGTGGTGTGGACCGTCCACCTCCCGATCTCCTATCCGTCCGATCCGCAGCAGATCGGGCCGAATCTGTACCTTCTCGCCGACTACTCGACCCCCGGACAGATCCTCGAGTTCAACCGCAGTGGGACCATCCTCTACCGTTACGACGTAGCCAGCGGACCGGGCATGCTCGATCATCCGTCATTGGCCGAGTTGCTGCCCAGCGGCGCCATCATGGCAAACGACGACTACCGCAACCGCATGGTGGCATTCGACCCCCGCACCGGGGCGCTCGTGTGGCAATACGGCATCAACGACCAGGCCGGCACCTCGCCGGGCATGTTGAACACGCCCGACGGATTCGACTTGCTGCTCCCCGATGGTTCCACACCCACCCATCCGGCCACCGGCTGACCCACCACGCCCCTGGCGACCGATCCTTCCGTGCGCACCATGGACCCCGAGCCGCCCGAAGATGCGCACCCGCCCATCGAAGCGATAGAAGAAGGGGCGTGCTTCTCGACGGAAAGACGGTGCTCGTCACGGGCGTAGGCGTTGGGCTGGGCCGGGAGTGCGCGGCCAGCGCTCTTCGCGACGGGGCCAACGTGGTCATGGGGGCCCGTCGCAAAGATGAACTGGCCAAGGTGACTGCCGACCTCGACCCCGGCGGCGGGCGCAGCGCTCACCTGGCCACCGACATCACCGATGCGGACTCCTGTGCGGCGTTCGTGCAGCTGGCGCAGGAACGGTTCGGCTCGGTAGACGCCCTCATCCAGGTGGCCGCGTTCGAGCATGCCTGGGGTGGTCTCTACGACCTGAAGCTCGACGACTGGCGGGCCGCGTTCGATACCAACGTGCTCGGTGCGCTCACGCTCCTCCGGCCGGTGGCCAAGGCCATGAAAGAGCGTGGAGGCGGATCGATCGTCCTGATCGGGTCGCAGTCCATGTTCAAGCCCGCCATGCCGCAGGCAGGCTACGCCGCGTCCAAGAGTGCGCTGTTGACGACGATGTACTACCTGGCTGACGAGCTCGGCCCGGACAACATCCGCTGCAACATGGTCATCCCGTCGTGGATGTGGGGCCCGAACGTCCAGCTGTATGTCTCGGGGACTGCTCGCCACCAAGGCCGGAGCGAGGAAGAGGTCCTCGAAGAGTTGGTCGGTGACTTCCCGCTGCGCCGGATGACCGAGGACGGCGAGGTTGCCGACGTCGCGGCGTTCTTCGCCTCCGACCACGCCAAGGCGGTCACCGGGCAGTACTTGCTCGTCAACGCCGGTGAGCTGATGCGATGATGGGCGGGCCCAAGCGAGTGGTCGTCTGGGGAACCGGCTTCGTCGGCCGGATGGTGATCCCCGAGATCGTCCGGCATCCCGCGTTCGAGCTGGTGGGTGTGGGGGTCAGCGCCCCCGAAAAGGTCGGCCGTGACGTCGGCGAGATCTGCGGCATCGGCACGGTCGGCATCACCGCCACCGACGACGTGGCCTCCTTGATCTCGCTACGACCCGACGCCCTCGTGCACTACGGACCGACCGCCGCCCACGCCACCGACAACATCGCGCTTCTGGGCACGTTCCTCCGTGCGGGTATCGACGTCTGCTCCACGGCCATGACCCCCTGGGTTTGGCCTGCCATGGCCCAGAATCCGCCGTCGTGGATCGATCCCATCACCAAGGCCTGCGAAGAGGGCAACGCGTCGTGCTTCACGACCGGCATCGACCCGGGCTTCGCCAACGACCTCTTCCCCATGACCCTCATGGGGCTTTGCGGCGAAGTCCGCTCCGTAAGGGCGCTCGAGATACTCGACTACATCAACTACGAGGGCGACTACGAGGATGAGATGGGCATCGGCAGGGCGCCTGATTTCACCCCATTGTTGGAGCACACCGACATCCTGGTCATGTCGTGGGGCGCAACCGTGCCGATGATCGCCCATGCTGTTGGCATCGAGCTCGACCAGATCACGACCACGTGGGAGAAATGGGTCACCGACAAACCCATCACCACCGCCAAGGGCATCATCGACGCAGGCAAGGTGGCGGCGATCCGCTTCACCATCAATGGCATCTACCGCGGTGAGACGCGCATCGGCCTCGAACACATCAACCGGATCGGCACCGAGGCCGCCCCCGAGTGGCCACGCGGCACTCAGGACGATGTCTACCGGGTCGTCATCGACGGATCGCCTTCGATCACGCAGGAGACGGCATTCCGCTTCACCGACGGGAGTGGCCGAGACGCCGCGGCCGCCGGCTGCCTTGCCACCGGGTTGCGAGCACTGAACGCAGTGCCCGCCGTGAACGACCTGCCCCCGGGCTGGGTCACCGCGCTCGATCTGCCCCTGATCCCAGGGGTCGGCACCATCCGCTGACACACGTCGGCACCGACCGGACGGGTCGCCCGGGTCCGGATACCACTCGTGGGCCGCGAGTCACGGGCCACTGCGGAGCCCTGACCATTTGTGCTGCACAACGACCCGCTCCCCGATGCCCGGCTGGCACGGTCACAGACATAGGCCTGGTGCTTACGGAGGTGAACGTACCGCGCCGAACCACTAGAAACCGGGCCGGACGCGCTTGGCCAGAAGCGCCCCGTTCTGCTCGAGGACGATGCGAAACGGTCCACCCCGCTTGGTAAGGCGCCGCACCAGAGGGTCGTTCGCCGAGGTGCTCGTCGTCTCGAGGACCACATACTGGACAGATGTTGCGCTCTCAGGGGGTTCGGTTGCGCTCGTCCCGTAATACGACCGTTCCCAGGGATTGGGGAAGGTATAGATCTGGTCGCGGTGGGAAAGGTGGGGAACCACGTTGTAGGTTGCCGACACGCCCGCCCCCGCCGGCACCATGTGGACCATCTTGTCGAGGGTGGCCATCTGGGCGGTCGAATTGAGTGCCCAGATGCCGCTGCGGTAAAGGGGGCCGTTGAGGCGCGATGGTGACCACGCCACATTCGAGGCCAACGCACAGGCACAGACCATACCGATCAGCAACCGGCGCAACCCCTGCTTTCGGAAGCGTCCCGCCGCTTCGACGACCGCGAGGAAGATCCCGGCTGCGACAAACGCACCGTATTGGAACCTGATGTCATGCGTGTAGCCCTGATTGTCAGCGACATTGACGAGCAACGTCGGTAGGGCGAGGAACAACGTCCCCGGCGCCAGGAGTGCGATGCCGGCCACCGGCACCAGCATCTGCGAATAGTACTGATAGCGGTCATGGCTCAACGCGAGGCGCAAGATCCGTGTCGGATGGCGCACGGAGTTGTACAGGATTTCGCCCATGGAATTACCGAGGGCGGAAAACTGGTATGCGAAGAACGGTGCCGCGGTGGGGCTCGCGCTGGGGAGAATCACCTCGACGCACAGGAGGAACCACGCCAGGGCACCGGCCGCAGTGAGGAGCCCTGCCCGCCGGTGACGACGAACGGCGAGCACGATCCCGAGGGCGATGAGCGGGAGCGCGGCATCCTCCTTGGTGGCCAGTACGAGCACGACGCAGACCCCGTACCAGCGCCAGCGGCCCCGGTCGGCGAGCCAATATGCAAACAGAAGGGCAGGTACACCGAGATATTCGGGTTGAAACGGCCACTTCGTCATCCACTCCACGGCCGGGTACAGCAGCCACGCCAGCGGGATCCCGAGAGCGAGCCACGGATCTCCTAGACGGTCCCGGGCCAGGAGCCATAGTGGGATCGCGCTCAGGGCGAACGCCAGCGTCTGCACGACATACAGGAAGTGGGGCCCCGCGCCCAGCCAGTAGAAGGGCACCAGCAGATAGATGATGGGGTTCACGTGATTGGCCCACATATTGAGGCCACGAATCGTGATGAACGGGTTCAGGTGATGTGCAGCCAGCCAGATCTCCTGATCGAAGATGCCCATGTCGTAATCGAAGGTGCCGTAGTGCGATTGTTGGAGCCAGTCCAGGTGAACGAAGACGAGGCTGTACACGAGGATCATCGCCCCCAGGGCAATCTCGGCCCTTACCCAGGTTCCGGTCTTGCTCCGCAGTCGCAAGTATGTGGGCTCAACCCAAGGAGCGAACCCGAGGTCCGCCCACGATCGTTCGAGCGATGGCGATGGGTCTCCGTCGTCCCCCGTTTGTGTCTCGGGAATGGTCACCGACGCCCCCGTGCCTAGGCCGCCCGCCTGCAGGTTACAGCGGCGTGACGACGAACCAAGGTTGTTTGCCGCAACAACGGCTGGATCCTGACGGGGCCGTCATTTCAGCAGCCCCAGAAGAGTCGGACGATCCCGCCAGTCGGAGGAGAGGCGTCTGTCAGCGGCTGTGAAGGACCTCGGGAAGCTCCCGCATGTCGTCGAACACGACTGCCCCTTCGAGCGACAGTCGCGAGGCGCTGGTGACCCCACCGGCGTAGGCGAAGACGGCCATGCCGGCGGCGAGCGCTGCCATCACCCCCGAGATACTGTCTTCGACGACCGCACAGCGCCCCGGCAGGACACCCATGTGCGTGGCGGCGTGCAGGAAGATGTCAGGAGCTGGTTTTCCGTGCTCGACGTCGTCTGCACTGAAGATGCGCCCCTGGAAGCGAGCGAGGAGGCCCGTGATCCCGAGGGTGAATTGCATCCTCTCGTGGCTGCCGCTCGACGCAACACACGTGGCTTCGCCTATCAGATCGAGAGCCTCCACCACACCCGGCACGGGTTCGAGCTCCCGCTCGAACACCTCCCGATAGCGCGTTTCGAACTCGCGCTCCCAATCGATACGACGGCCGAGGTACAGTTCGATCTCACCCTGCATGTGCGAGGCGGATCGACCGACGAATCGCTCCACGATGTCCTGCTCCGTGAGCGGCCAGCCCAGTTCGGCAAGAATTTCTTCCTCGATGCGGATTGCGAGCCTTTCACTGTCGACGAGAACCCCGTCGCAGTCGAAGATCACCAGATCGAACGGGCTCACGGTGCGGCGCACCGAGACCTTCGGTGACCTTCACCGCACGTGTGGTCTAGAGCCAATGAGCCCACTGTGCGTTGACGACCTGTAGTCCCTCACCCGCCAGCCACGCAATCACCACCGCCTCGACAATCAGGGTTACCACGGCGGCTTTGACCGTGCGCATCCTCGGCTCCGACTCACCGACGCCCAGCCGCCACGAGCCGAAGGCGGCGCCGATGGGTGCGAGCCCGGCGAGCACGAAGCCCAAGGCGGCGCCGTCGTGAGGTGGAACCATGACAAATTCGATCACCGCGGCCACCGCGCACTGCACCATCACGCCAAGAGCGAGCAACCCTGCGATGGCGCACAGCAACAGGTGTGGCGCACGCGTCCGGGCCGCGTCGGGCGATGCTGGACCGGGCAACCCGAATCCCATAGGTCCATCATGCCATCGCGCCAATGAAGATGCCCACCAGCCAGCTCGAAGCAAGGTGAAACAGTAGAGTGCCGCCGTGCGTCGAAGGGCAGCCATCATCATCTCTGCGGTGGCCGTCGCCGCGGTGGTGGAGGTGGCGACGACGTCAACGTCGTCGGCTTCTTCGGTGACGGACACCACTCCAGTGAACCTCTCCACGTCGGTCGACATAACCAACGGTCTGGCGCACCAATCAGCTGTCGTTCGCGCCGGTGGAGCCAGGATCGAGGTGCTCAGCCCCACCCTGCTCCGACTCGAGTACTCGCCCTCGGAGAACTTCGAGAACAGCCCGACCGTCAACGCCCTCGACCGCCGGATGCCGGTCCCCAGATACAGCGCCCACACGGCTGGGGGCTGGCTCACGGTTCGGACGAGTCAGGCCACGTTGCGCTACAAAGTCGGCTCCGGGCCTTTCACCGCCGCAAACACCTCCCTGCGCTTTGCCGACGGCGCAGATGATGTCTCCACCGTTCATCCCACCTGGGACTGGGAATGCCCTTTCGACCAGACGTGTCAGGCCGGCTCAGCCGTTCTCGCCGGCGGCGCAACGCTCAGCTACAACACCCTGGGCTACCAGAGCAGCGCCGGCTACGTGGGCAATCTCGGTGACAAGGGGGCCAGCGCTACGTGGGACATCCTGGGAGCAAGGGCGGGACGATCGGAGCTGGCGATCCGCTACGCGAATGTCGCGGTCCCCCGTGCCGCCGTCAAGCCGAGCACGGTCGCCGTGGTGATCAACGGCCACCTTCGCTCCACCCTGACGGCTGTCGCCACCGGTAGCGCACACCCATGGTCGACGCTCACGACCACGGCGTCGCTCAAGGCAGGCTCCAACACGGTGCAGGTGCGGTGCAGCCCGGGCCAGAGCTGCGACGTGGAGCTCGACACCCTGGCGATCGGGCCGACGGGGGCCCCTGCTCCCGGCCCGGTGCAGACGGACCCGTTGGGGGGATGGGTCCGGGGCTTCGACACCTTCACCTATGAGCCGGTCCAGCCTTGCGCGACGGGAACGTCGGGCGCGACGTGCCAGAACAGCGTCGAGCCTCTGCACGCCGACGGACTCCTCGACCGCGCCGGCTGGAGGCTGTTGGACGACTCCCAGAGCGCGCTGTGGACGGCCCAGGGATGGGTCGCACCCCGACAGCGAGGCGGGGACGTCGAGGACGGATACCTGTTCGTCTACGGCCACAACTACGCGGGTGCACTGCGCACGCTCGCGACATTGACGGGCTCGGCACCACTGCTCCCCCGCAACGTCTTCGGGGTTTGGTACTCCGACTACACCCCGTATTCCAGTGCATACATCGAACACTCGCTGTACCCCGCGTTCCAGAAGAACGACGTACCCCTCGATACGCTGTCGCTCGACACCGATTGGAAGGCTCCCAACAACTGGGACGGCTGGGAGTGGAACGCCGCGCTCTTCCCCAATCCGGGTGCGTTCTTGCAATGGGCCCACTCCCGTGGCATCGACGTCACGTTGAACATTCACTCGAGCATCGCCGTCGACGACCCGAAAGTGCAGAGCGCGCAGCGCATCGCCCGGATGACCCTCCCCAAGACGAGCTGCCAGGCCGGAATCTGCAAAGTCTGGGACTGGAGCTCGGTCCTCCAAGCCGAGTCCAATTTCGACCTCCAGCAGAGCTTTCAAAAACAGGGGGTGGCGTTCTGGTGGCTGGACTGGTGCTGTGACGCGTCGACCGTGTCCATGCGGGGTGTCACCCCTGACTCGTGGATCGGGCACCTCTACGCCCAGGAGATGGTGAACCAGGGTCAGCGCGGCTTTGTGCTGGCTCGCATCGGTTCGTCCAACAGCAATCCCCAGAGGGCCTATCCGGCCGGTCCTTGGTCCGATCACACCTCTGCCATCGCCTTCACCGGAGATGCCTGGGGGACCTGGAACACCCTGGCCCAGGAGGTCGCACTCACCCCGGACGAAGCCACCATCGGCGAGCCCTACGTGAGTGACGACATCGGCAGCTTCCTGGGGGCGCCGCCAGGGACGGTCCTCGATGCTGCTGATCTCTACGACCGGTGGGTGCAGCTCGGGACATTCCAGCCCATTCTGCGGCTGCACTCCAACAACGACGATCGGCTGCCCTGGCAGTACCCGCAACCGGTCCAAGGCATCACCGAAGCGTTCCTCCGACTCCGACAAGCGCTCGTCCCGTACACCTACACCCTTGCCGCGCAGGCGCACGCTGACGGCATGCCCATGGCGCAGCCTCTGTATCTCGACTACCCGGAGCAGGCTGACGCCTACGCTCATCCCGAGGAGTACCTATACGGGTCCGACATGGTGGTCGCACCCGTGACCTCTCCTGGAGATGACGCCGCCACCACTGTCTGGATCCCTCCGGGCCGCTGGACCGACTTCTTCACCGGGGCGACATTCACCGGGCCGATGACCACCACCCTGTCGGTCCCCCTGGACCGGATGCCGGTGTTCGTCCGTGCGGGCGGGATCATTCCCGAGCAGGCCGCATCATCCGCCGCGACGGCGTCCAAACACCGGGTCCTCGACGTGTTCCCCGGCGCGAGCGGGCAGTTCAACCTCTACTCCGACAGCGGGACAGGGCTCGGGTACACCGAGGGCCAGGACGGCCGAACCCTGATCACCGACTCTGTCGACTCGGTCGGAGCGGCGGCGGCCGTCAGCGTGAACATCGGCGCCACCAAGGGACACTTCCCGGGTCAATCACAGGCGCTCGCCTACCGCCTCGAGACGGTGGACGTATCTGTACCCTCCCAGGTGACGTTGGACGGAAGCCCGTTGGCGGAACAGACACCGGGATCGAATGCTCCCGGCTGGTATTACCAGCCGACGACCGCCACCGTGGTCATCGATACCCCGATGACACCGATCAACCGGGAGACCACCGTCGTCATGTCGGGAAGTCGATCGCTGAACCACTCCGAACCAGCGACACCGCAATCCTGAGCCCGACGTGTTGGAGCGGGGCCCGGCCGAGCCTCGCGCCCGGACTCATGACCACTCGACCCTCGTCGCCGGCATGAGGCTGTGGCCGTCGGGCCCCGGTTTGACGGCGAGGACCTGATGGATCGAGATACCGCCGTCATCGAAGCCGACGGCCGAGGCCGCCATGTACAACAACCAGACTCTCGCCCGGCGAATCCCCACCAGCTCGACGGCGCGGTCCCATCCCGATCGGAGATTGAGGACCCAGGCCCGCAGGGTCTTGGCATAGTGCTCACGAAGTGACTCCACGTCCCGCACCTCGAGGCCGGCCTGCTCCATGGCCAAGACCACATCGCCGACATCAAGCAACTCTCCGTCGGGAAACACGTATCGCCCGATAAAGGAGCGTGGGCTCAGCCGTGAACCTCCCACGCTCGAGATCGCGTGGTTGAGCAGCCGGCCGGTGGGAGCGAGCAGTTGGTGCAGAACTTCGAAATATCCGGCCACCTTTGATCGGCCGACATGTTCGAACATGCCGATCGAAGAGATGGCGTCGAACCTCTCCCCCGCCAGGTCCCGGTAATCGTGGACTCGGATCTCTACGAACCTGTCCAGCCCGGCCTGGCTGACCCGTCGCCGGGCCTCCTCTGCCTGAGCCTTGCTCAACGTGACACCGACGACATGAGCTCCATAGGAACGGGCCGCGTGCAGGGCCATCGAACCCCATCCGCATCCCACGTCCAGCAGCCTCATCCCCGGCCTCTGGTGGAGGCCGAGCTTTCGACAGACGAGGTCATGCTTGGCGTCCTGGGCAGCTTCGAGACTCATGGAGTCCGTGACGAAGCGAGCACACGAGTACGTCAAGCTGGGTCCGAGTACCAGTTCATAGAATCCGTTCCCGATGTCGTAGTGATGGCTGATCACTTCGGCGTCTCGACGTTTGGAGTGTCGGATCCCTCGTGGCGACGCCTCTTCCTCGGGTCGCTCGGGAGGGGCGCCGATCACACCGAGACGTCGAGCGGCCTGAACGGCGTGAACAAAGAGCGCGACGCCGTTGGACAAATCCCGGGGAGCCGCCCCGCGCAGACCTCCGAGCACGTCGACGAGATCGCCCCGGAAATCGAGATCACCCAAGACAAAGCCTCGGGCCAGGCCGAGCTCTCCCGGAGCCCACAGCAAACGACGCAACGCGTCCGGCGACTGCACGACAACGGACCCCGCCCCCTGGGCGGGACCCACGGCACTGCCGTCCCAGAACTCGAATCTCACACCCGCCCGGTCGACCCCGACGACGTCGAGGATGGGTCGGAGCACCTCGGCGACGGTCGGACCCGAAATGGGGGCACCCGATGGCGGCGAGTCTGCGGGCGAGGCCGGGCGGTCCGACAACGTTGCCCGAGACGACGGGATGTCGATTCTCTCCTGCGTGGTCATCGCGTCCTCACATTCACCGTTGCACGTCCACGTGACCGTTACCCGCTTGAGGGGGCCGTGAACCACGAGCGCAGCGACGCCGATCCCCTTCGATATCTCTCCACGCGGTCCAGGTCACGGGAGGACCGTCGTACGGAACCCACGGACATTTTTGCTGCCGGCATGGCGGGCCGCCAATGCCGACCTGGCGCGCGCCCGGGAACAGGCGGGAACGGTCGGCGACGCCGGCCCGGAGTCTCAGCGCCCATTCCAGTCGGCGTGAGACGCCGTCGGTAATATCTCGGGCAATGCCGGGGGCTGGGGGGGAACGACGCGGGGACATTTGGGTCCGTGTGGTTCGACCACCCCGGGCAACGAGCCGAAATTAGCGCTTGATGAGCGCCCCTCCGTGGCTGCAAAGCGATGCCGGAAGGACGCTTCGCGTCGAGGAGCTGAGTGTGGGATTCGGGGGCGTCGTCGCCCTCGACAGCGTCTCGATGGGTGCGGCGCAAGGGGAGATCGTCGGGGTCATCGGACCCAACGGCGCCGGAAAGACCACCCTGTTCAACGTCATCTGCGGCTTCGTCCGTGCCAGTTCCGGGGTCATCACCTATGACGGGTCGTCGTTGCTGGAGCACCACCATCCCCACGATCTGACCAAGCTGGGCATCGCCCGAACCCTCCAAGGGGTGGGGCTCTTCCCGGGTCTGACCGTCCTCGAGAACGTGATGGTGGGTGCGCAGAGCCGAATGCATTGCGACATCGGGTCTGCATTTCTAGGACTGTGGCGCTCGAGTCGCGAAGAGCAGAAGATGGGGTCCCAGGCCCGCGAGCTCCTCGAGGAGCTCGGTGTCGGAGCCTATGCCCGCCACTTCCCCGCCGCATTGCCCTATTCCGTTCAGAAGCGGACGGCACTGGCGCGTGCCCTCATGGGGGAACCGAGTCTCCTTCTGCTCGACGAGCCGGCCAGTGGCCTGTCGAACGACGAGATGGATGAGCTCGGCACGATGATCCGGGGTTTCAGTCCCCGCATGGGCGTCCTCCTCGTCGAGCATCACATGGACCTCGTCATGTCGGTGTGTGACCGACTGGTCGTGCTGAATTTCGGACAGGTCATCGCGGACGGGACCCCGGAGTCCGTCCGATCGAACCCCGAGGTCGCCACGGCCTACCTGGGAGACGAGGTCGAAGGGTCGCCTGCCGCCTCACCGGGCTCCGAGCATGCTTGAGATCCGGGAGCTCTCGGTGTCCTACGGGGCCATCGATGCACTCAGGTCGGTGACCTTGACGGCTCGACCCGGCGCCATCACCGCGATCCTGGGCGCCAACGGAGCCGGCAAGACGACGCTCCTACGCACCATCAGCGGACTGGTCAAGCCTCGTGCCGGTTCGATCCGGTTCTCGGGTGAGGAGCTTCTGGGCAGAGCCGTCGAAGACATCGCCCGGCACGGCGTCGCCCATGTCCCCGAAGGCCGTGGCGTCATCGCCGAGCTGACCGTGGAGGAGAACCTCCGGCTCGCCACCCTGTGGTGCATGGGCCATCGAGAGCGTCAAGGGGCGATCGAGGCAACGTTCGAGCTCTTTCCCCGACTCAGCCGCTTTCGTCGGCGTCATGCCTCGACGCTCTCGGGCGGCGAACGCCAGATGTTGGTCATCGGCCGCGCCCTGATCTCGCGCCCCAAGCTGCTCCTGCTCGACGAGCCGTCGCTGGGTCTGGCGCCACTCGTAACCGCACAGCTGATGGCCCTCCTCCGGGACCACACCCAGGGAACCGACATGACGGTGGTCCTGGTCGAACAAAATGCGCGCAGTGCGCTTTCGGTGTCTCAGCGGGCGGTCGTTCTCAACCTCGGCGAGGTAGTGGTGAGCGACGAGGCGGCGACGATCGCCGCCGACAGCGGACTCCGACACCACTATCTCGGGTTCTAGCGCAGACCATGGGGCTCTTCGTCAACATCACGCTCGACGGGATCGCCAACGGGATGATCTTCGCCGCTTTGGCCCTGGCGTTGGTCCTGATCTTCCGCGCCACGCGGATCGTCAACTTCGCCCAAGGAGCCCTGGGGATGATGACGACGTTCATCGCCTCGAGCCTCCTCGATCGGGGAGTCGGGTATTGGTGGGCATTCCTGGCCGTCCTCGCGGTCGGGTTCGTGATGGGGGCCATGGTCGAACGCCTGCTCATTCGTCCGCTCCAGGGGAAGTCCGAGCTCAATCCGGTGATCGTCACCATCGGGTTGCTGGTCGTGCTGGAGGGTCTCGCCGGAACCATCTACGGCAACTCGAGCCGGGGTTTTCCGGCTGCATACTCCCAGAGCGGGCTCACGGTCGGGCACACCAAGATCGCCTTCTCGCATTTCGACGTCTTCATCTTGGTGTCGGTCCTGGTGCTGATGACCGCCACGTTGGTGCTCTTCCGGGCGACCTCGCTCGGCCTCCGCATGCGAGCATCCGCTTTTGCCGGCGAGATCTCGAGACTCCTCGGAGTCCGAGTGGGGCTGTTGCTCACCCTCGGTTGGGCTCTGGCCGGGGTGGCGGGATCGTTGGCCGGTCTCCTCGTCGCCCCCACGAGCTCGTTCGGGCCCTATTACATGGACCTCGTGCTGGTCTACGCCTTCACCGCCGCGGTGATCGGGGGGCTCGAGAGTCCTGTCGGCGCGTTGATCGGAGGGCTCATCACCGGACTGTCCATCTCCTATGTCGGTGGTTACCTGGGCTCGGGCCTGCAGCCCCTGGGCGCCCTGGTCCTGCTCATGGTGGCCCTCATGGCCAGGCCCGAAGGGATCTTCGCCCGCCCGCCCGCCCGGAGAGTGTGACGACGGTGCCGACCTCCCCGAGACCCGCGCTCGGTCGGGCGCAGTGGATCCTCCGGCTCCGGCTGCCGACACAGCCCCTCGTTCGCCATGTCGTCCTGGCCCTGGGCGGCGCGGCGATCCTTTACCTGATCACCTCGTCGTTGAGCCCCTACAACGATTTCGAAGTCGGCGAGATCGCCCTGTACGTGATCGCCTTGGCCGGCCTGAGCCTCCTCACGGGAGTGAACGGTCAGATCTCCCTCGGTCACGGCGCCTTCATGGCGGTCGGCGCCTATGCGGCGGCGTTGCTCATGACCCACACGCATCTGAACTTCCTCGTCGAGTTACTGGCGTCGATCGGCGCCGCCGGGCTCTTGGGGTTGGTCATCGGGATTCCGGCCACCCGGCTGAAAGGGCCCTACCTGGCCGGGATGACCTTGCTGTTGGCACTGGCCCTTCCGCCCATCGCCGACAAGTGGAGCACCACGTTCGGCGGCGATCAGGGACTCACCACCACGGTCCCGACCGCGCCCGGGACGATCAATCCCGAAGAGTGGCTGGCTTGGATCCAGATCATCGGGGCCCTGATCGTCCTCGTCCTGTTGGCCAATCTTCTGCGGAGCCGATTCGGACGGTCATTTCGAGCCGTCCGTGACGATGAGATCGCCGCGTCGCTCAGCGGCATCCACGTGGCGCGCACCAAGGTCATCGCCTTCGTGATCAGCGCGGCGTGCGCCGGGCTGGCCGGTGCATTTCTGGGGCTGTCCACCGGCGTGGTCAACACGGGGGAATTCCCCCTGACCCTTTCCATCCAGTTGCTGGCCGCCATGGTGCTCGGGGGCACGGGCACGTTGATGGGAATGTGGTGGGGAGCGGTCCTCTTGGTGTACCTCCCACAGTGGTCGACGTCGCTGTCCGGTGATTTCAACCTCGGAAGCGGAGCGAGCGCATATCTTGCCACCATCATCTTCGGCGTCGTCTTGATCGTCGTGATGATCGCCGCCCCCACCGGAATCCAAGGCGGCCTACGGTGGGGGTGGGGACGGCTCTCGGCCCTCGGTCCCAGGCCGCGCTTCGGCCCGCCCTCGGTCCCCGAGCGTCCCGGCGAGGCGTTGCACCTTTCCCGAACAGCTGAGAAATAGCGATGGGTCGTGAATACGCCATGAGAAAGGGAGAAGCGATGAGACATAGCAAGCACACCTCCATGGGCAGGTACGGGCGGGCGTTGCTGACCGGCGCCCTCGGCGTGGCGCTGGGAGCCACGACACTGGCCGCGTGCAGCTCGTCGCCCAAGGCGACGACGACCACCACGGCGAATGTCCCGGGTGTGACCGCCACCAGCATCAGCATCGGCGCAACCGTGCCGCTGACGGGGCCGGCCGCCCCCGGCTACGACGAGATCGCCCCGGCCATGGACGCCGTGTTCAGCTGGGTGAATGCGCACGGAGGGGTCGACGGCCGCAAGATCAACTACACCTATCTCGACGACGGGTACAACCCTGCAAACACGGCCACGCTGACCCGTAAGCTGGTGCTCCAGGACAACGTCTTCGCCGATATCGGATCGCTGGGAACTCCCACCCAGGCTGCCGTGCAAGGCTTCCTGAACTCGCAGAAGGTCCCGCAGCTGTTCATCGAATCCGGTTGCAACTGCTGGAGTGATCCCCGGTATCCCTACAGCTCGGGGTGGCAGCCTCCGTACACCGTCGAGGGCAAGATCCTCGGCAGCTACATCAAGGCCAACTTCGCAGGCAAGAAGGTCGGCTATCTGTACCAGGGTGACGAGTTCGGCAACGACTTCGTGAAGGGTCTCGACATGGAGATCCCGTCGGCGTCGGTTGTCTCGCGTCAGAGCTATGACGCCGCCACGCTGGCCGGCCCCCTGTCCAACCAGATCGCTGCGCTCAAGGCGGCCGGGGCGCAGGTCGTCGCCATGGCCACGATCCCGGCGGCAACGGCGCTGGCGATGCTTCCTGCCGCCGCCATCGGCTACTTCCCGCAGTACGTCATCTCGAACGTCGGTGCCGACACTCCGACCGTCGGGCCACTGCTTTCCTCGTTCACCCAGAAGGGTGGGGGAAGCGCGGCGCAGGCCAAGGCGGCGACCGGCCTCTTGAACGGGGTGATCACCGACGCGTACTTCACCCCCGAGGCAGATGTATCCAATCCGTGGGTCCAGGTCGAGAAGAAGCTCCTTCAGGACTATGCACCCAGCCTCTATGCCAAGTCCGGCCTCGACGGCAATACCCAGTACGGCATCGCCCTGGCCTACACCTTCGTGCAGGCCCTGCAGGCCGCCGGGAAGAACCTGACACGGGCAGGGCTGCTGGCGGCCATCGCCGCCCACGGCAAGGACTTCGTCACACCGGGATTCGTTCCTCTGTCGTATTCGAGCTCCGTGCACTTCGGATTCCAGGGGTCCGAGGTCATCAAGCTCAGCAGCACGGCTGCGCCCGCCGTGACGCCCACGGGGAGCTGGATCGGAAGCACACCGGTCACGCCGGTCGAAGTGACCGACATCGGATCAGCCCCGGTCACGAAGTACACGGGACCGACCTCGACACCACCCACGAACCTGGTGTCGACCTCGTAAGCGCCTTCACATGGACTAGGACCGTTTGCATGTCGCCGATGGCGGAGGTGTCACCACCTCCGCCATCGGCGCGTCACGGCTCATCGCATTCGCTCGAGCCCGGACTGCTCCACCGGCCAACCCGATCACGACACCTGCAGACGCTCCTTGAAGAAGTCGAGGACCTGGTCCAGAGCGGCCCGGGTCGCCGTCCCGTCGCGATCGTCGAGGTGCTCGGTCAGCACGGAATGGGCGTGCTTCGGATGCCCATGGGGGTTGCCGGCTGACGAATCGAGCTCCACGGCGATAAAGCCGTCGCCCAGCTCCCGACGCAACGTGTCGAAGCGCGACGCGAAGCAGAACGGGTCGTGGGTGAAGCGCAGTCCGAGCACGCATGACCCTTCGGCGACACGGGCCTTGACCTTGGCGAGGTCGGCGTCGGAGATCCCGATGTCGGCCTTGTGCCTCTTCGAGATCGGAAAGGGCAAGGAGGGCTGGCTCAATACGGGGGCCACCACGGTGTCGTCGACCATCATCGCCAACGCGAATCCACCCGTGAAACACATTCCCACGGCGCCTACCCCCGGGCCTCCGCACCGCTCGTGCTCGTGGGCGGCGAGCGCCCGCAGCCACACCGTGACCGGGCTGGTCTTCTTGAGAGCCCACACCGAGAATTCCCGAGAGACACACGCCGGGCCGAGGCTGCGAAGTGCGGAGGAGACAGAGGAAGGCGCGCCAGGAACGCCGAAGAGGTGCGGGAGCACCGCCGTGCACCCGATGGCCGCCACCTTCCGCCCGAAACCGGCGACGGCGGGAGTGATCCCGGGCATCTCGGCGATCACGATCACGGCCGGACCCGATCCCAGGCGGAAGACATCCCGGGTCTTGCCCAGTGCACTGAATTGCTCCTTGGTGAAGTCGTCCAAGGCGTTCATAGGACCTGGTGCTCCGATCGTGCGTCGTCGGGTTCCGTTGTCATGCGGCTGAGGAGCTTAACGGTGGTGCGTCGTGGCGGCGACACCGAAATGCGGCGGCTGTAACCGGGCTACGTCGTCCACTTGATGACGTGGTTTCCGGCCCCGAGTCCACTGACCACCATGCGACGGCTCTGCTCGTCCCAGTGGACGTTGGTGCCGTGTTTGCCGTTCCTCCACCCGACGTGGCCGTCGACGAGCACGGTCCCATGGTCTGGGACCGGCAGGTCGACCGCACCGGTAGTGCCATCGGGAGATGACACGGCCACGGTGTAGCCGCGTCGCGCCTCGTCGGTCCCGGTCCAGCGCCACCATGTCGAGAGGGAGCCTTCAGGGGTGGGAACCCGTCCCTGGACCCATGCCAGCGTGCCGCCATGGGGTTCGATCCGCCACGACTTGAAGCCGGGAGTGACCGGTTCGACGCCGAGGACGTATTGCTGCAACAGCGCCCCGACACCGGCCGCCCATCGGTGCATCACCGAATCGTGTTGGGAACCGAGCTCATAGGCAGGCGCCCCGTCGTAGCGAGAGGCCTCGTAGAGCGTCGACGGTCCGAGGCGCAACATCGTGCCCCAGGCGCGCTCGATGAGATCGATGCCGGCCGCATCTTCACCGGCGGTGAAGTCGGCCTGCACTTCGAACGCCTCCGCCCAGGGCACGAGGGCGTAGTTGTAGTTGTACTGCTCGGAGAAGTCGTCGGGATCCGATCCCATGCCCCAGGCCCACCCCCATTGCGTGTAGGGCGCACTCCAGTCCGCGACGTCGAGGTCGGGGTCCGCGGGGAGGAACGGCCGGTCGAAGTCGGTCGAGCCGGCAGGGTTGGTGGCACCCCACGTCCCCTTCGTGGCCCAGTTGAAAATGCGGTCGTTGTGGCTGTGGAGGTAGGCCAGAATGCGCTGCGACTGTCCCACCGTGGCGAGGTCGTAGATCACGGCCATGGAGTTCCCCGCCTCGTCGACGTGGGTCGACCCCACGTAGTCCACGAAGGCGCCTTTGGTGGGACTCCACAGGGAACGTTCGACCGCGACTCGGAGCAGCGCCGCCTTGTGCCGGTACATGGCCGCTGCGCTCGGCTCGGCTCTCGCGTCGGCCAACTCGGCCATGCCCAGGAAGCCCGCGTAGTCCCACATCTGGTTCTCCATGGACGCGTCGTCGGGCTTCGCCGGGTTCTGTGGGCTCGGGGGGACGGGGAGGATGTTGTTGCGGTACAGCCCGTCGGGTTGAGCCTGTGCCGAGACCACGGAGGACTCGTGCTTCTCGAGCCCGCCATAGAACCGGGTCACGATCGACGGGTCCGCAAAGAACGTGTACAGGGAACCGAGATCACGTTCGGTGAACCCATTCTGGTCAGGGACGTCGTCCGAAGAGGAGACGACGAATGTTCCCGGCGCCGTCTGGGCGGCTTGGTACGAGCGCATCGCCACGGGTAGGGCGAGACGACCGAATGCGTAGTAGGCGGTGTCGTCGGCCGAGGCGTCGTACCACAGCCACAGCGAGCGGTCGCGCTCGGGACCGTCGAAGAACTCGTAGCCGACGCCGGGTGAGGTCGACATCATCGACAATTGCATGGTCGAGGCCGCTGAGTACCAGATGCGGGTGAGCTCGGCGTCCGACGCCAGGAACGCCCCGGGCATGTCGGCGCCGGGAACAGGGAATGTGGCCGGGGGACGACTCGGTTCTGATTCGAATCGAAATCCGACCACGTCGATGGGCACATGGGCAGGAAGCTCGACGAACCTCGCCACGTACCACTGCCCGTCCGACAGCGTGAGCGCACCGGTCTCCCCCGGGCTCATGGTCCGGAAGAAGCCCGGAAAGTCGCTGACCGGATCCGCCGTCGCCCCCGGTCGGGTGTAGGTGCCGGCGACGACGTGACCGAAGTCCACGATCGTCGGACTCGGCAGTGTCACGGTCCGGCCGTCCTTCGCCCGCAGCGCGGCGACGATTTCAGCCGAGTCCGGCAGGGGCTTCCCGGTGGCGTCGACCGCGGCCACGGGGGTCACAAGCGTGCCCGGGACCTCCGACAGCGAGGTCTGATCGATGTAATGACGCTCGGTCGTCCCTGCCTGTTGTACCGGCGATTCGGGCAGGACCACGCCGGAGGGCCCCGAGCTTGTCAGGGCGAACACCACCAGGCCGCAAATGACGACCGCGCCGATCAGGACCAGGCCGAAGCGCCCCCAATGGCGACGCGTGGGTCCACGCACGTTATCGATCGGAAGCGTCGGTCCGTCGGTACGGGGTCATGTCCATGCCGGGATAGCGAAGGGCGACGTCGGCCAAAGTCTGCTCGTTCCAATAGGGGTCCCCGGGCCTCGGGAACCCGAAGAGGTCGCGCTCGCGGACGGTGCAGCGCGGCATGAGCTTGGCCCACCGCTGGGGAGACTGCTTGGGCCAGGCCATCTTCCCGCCCCACGTCGTGCCCCGGGCCTGGTAGTCGACCAGCAGCGAGAAACGGGACCGTCCGACCCCTGTCAGGTCCGAGCCCCGGTGGAGGATGTCGGTTCGGTACACGAGGAGGCTTCCGGCCGGACCGGTGGCCGACACCTCCTCGCCGGCGAGGGCGCCGAACTCGATGTACAGGGGCGTGAACGGGACACCCTTGCCGCGGTCGTAGGGAACGATCCGAGTCGGACCGTCGACCTCGGTGACGTCGGAGAGGAAGATGAAGGTGGTCAACTGCTGGTACCGGCCGTCGAGGCGTGGCACGACCAGGCTGTGGCTGCCGTAGTCGCGGTGCAAGGGCTGGTCGTAGTTGCTCGCTCCCGAGTACTTGGCCCAGAGCTCGACCTTATAGAGGTGCAACTCGGCGGTACCGAGGTACCGCTCGGCCCCATCGACCAGGTCGGGATGAAAGGCCAGGCGGTTGAGGTCCCACGACCGATAGGGGTACTCCTCGACGCCGGCGAATTGGCCCGCCGCATAGTGCGTGTAGCCGGCAGGATCGGCGAAATAGTCGTCGGGCGTCGGGAAATGCAGCCACAGGGCCTGTCGTGCCGCCTTCAGCTCCTCAGGGCTCAGGAATCCCTCCATGAGCGCGAACCCCCGCTCACGGACCTCGTCGAGGATTGCGTCAGGCACCCGCACAGCTCCGCACAGTACGCCAGCGGCCCATCGACCGCCCTTCGGCGCACCGGCCACGGCGGGCACGAACGCGTACGCTGCTGAGGTGCGGGCTGTGCAGTTCGACATGGTCGACCCCACCTTCCCGGTATCGCTCGTGGACCTGCCCGAGCCCGAGCTACCCGGATCTGCCTGGGCGCGCGTAGCGGTCGCCACGGGCGGGATCTGTGGCAGCGACCTCCACCTGTTCGCCCACAACACCGGACCGTCGCCCACCTTGGCCTCGATGGGCTCGTTTCCCTTCGTGCTGGGCCACGAGATCGCCGGCACCGTCATGGAAGCCGGCTCGCGATGTCGACACCTGGTGGGAACAAGGGTGGCTCTCGACCCGTGCCTCCCCTGTGCCGTGCGCGGCATCGATCCACCGTGCGCCAATTGCGCGCGGGGATGGACGTCGTCGTGTCTCAACCTCGACAGCCGTGTCCTCACCAGCGGGCGCACACTCGGGTTCACGTCGGGCCTGGGTGGAGGGTGGGCCGACCAGGCGCTCGCCCACACCTCCATGCTGCACCCGATCCCCGACTCGGTTCCCGACCGCGGCGCCAGCCTGTACGAACCTGTCTCGATCGCCTGTCACGGACTCCTGCGGGCCGTGCCGCCCGATGGAGAACCCGTCCTCGTCGTGGGCGCCGGGGTGCTGGGCCTCGCCGCCGTCGCCGCCCTGAAGGGCCTCTATCCCCGGTGCCCGGTCACCGTGCTGGCCCGCCACTCCCATCAGGCCGACGCGGCGCGCGCCTGTGGGGCGGATCACGTCGTCCGCACCGGCGAGGCCAGCGCCCATTTCGAGGAGCTGGCCCACCTGGCGGGCTGTCGGGTCGTCGGCCGCAAGGCGAACGTGATGCTCATGGGAGGCTTTCCCTACGTCGTGGAGGCCGTGGGCGCACCCCGGTCGGTCACCGAAGCCATGCGGGCGGTGGCTCACCGGGGGACGGTCCTCCTCCTCGGCGCGGCCGGGGTGAGCGAAGTCGACCTGACCCCGGTCTGGTACAAAGAGGCCGCGCTGGTCGGCTCCATCGACCACACCGTCGATGCCCACGACGCTCCCGGTCTCGCCGGCGGTGCGGACCGGCACTCGGTGGACCGCGCCCTCGACGTCCTGGCCGCCGGGCTGTTCCCCTCCGACGTGGTGGTCACCCACGAGTTCCCGCTCGAGGAATACCGCCTCGCCGTCGCCACCGCCATCGATCGGGGCAGCACCGGCGCCATCAAGGTCGTCTTCCGTCCCTGACTGGCCAAGCGACGCACCGGGTCAAGATCCAGCGCCAGACGGCCGACTTCTATGAGGTGGGCGACTCGGGCACCAAGCAACACCTGGCCAATTCGATGGTCGGCGCCCTGCTCGCCGTGGTGCACCAGGCGGGTGGGGACCCGTCGGTCTCCCAGGTGCTCGCCCAGGCCGGCGAGGAGCGCTCGGCGGCCGATCTGCGCCGCCCCGACGGATGGAGCTCGTACGAACAGGGACTCGCCCTCTTCGCCGCGGCGGCCGACGTGCTGTCCGATCCCGATATCGGACGGAAGGCCGGCATGGAGGTGTTCCGCCAGTACGCGGGCACCGAGGTGCTGGCCCTTCTGCGATCGATCGGATCCCCCGCCGAGATGCTGCGCGCCTATCCGGCCATCTCGGCGAAACAGTCGACGATCACGCGTGCCGAGATCGTCGAGGTGGACGAGACGCACGGCCTCATCAGTGTCGTGACGCCCGACCACATTCGGGACCCGCTCTTCTGTGGCTACACCGCGGGTGCCCTGTCGCAGTTCCCGGTGTTGTTCGGCATGGAGCCCGCCGATGTCGAGGAGCTCGAGTGTCAGACGCGAGGAGATCGTCGGTGTCTGATCCGCGTGGGCTGGGATCCGACGTCGTCGGTCGAGGCCAGCCTCGAGCGCGAAGTGGTCGTACTGCGCGAGCAAGCTCTCGTCCTGACGAAACGATTCGAGTCCCTGGAGTCGGTGGCCAAGGAGCTTGCCTCCACGCGTGACGTCAACTCGATGCTCGAGACGATCACCCGGCGCGCCGGGGTCGCCGTCCGAGCTCCTCGATACCTGCTCGTGGCCCAACTCCCCGGTGACGTGGGACCCAGGATCCATCACGTGGGTTTCGCCGATGATGAAGCGGAGGCGGCCGCGCTCGAGGTCATCCGCCTCGACGCCCAGTCCAGTGACCCGTCACGCCTGGTGGTCGACATCGAGTCGAGTCGGGGCCACTTCGGGCGCCTCGCCGCCTTCTTTCCCGAGCACTATCACTTCCTCCCCCAGGAACGCTCGCTCTTGATGGCGTACGCCGGACACGCCGCCGCCGCCCTCGACACCGCCGCCGCCCTCGACGAATCACGGGATCGCAACACCACCCTGAGCGCCCTCCTGGCTCTCGGCAAGGCGCTGGCCGAAAGAGCCACGCGGATCGAGGTCGCCGAGCGCCTCGCCGACGCTGTCCCGGCCATCGCCGGGCGTGACGAGGCGCACGTCCTGCTGTGGGATCCCGGCGACGCCCTCCTGGCCCGAGCGGCGTCCTCGTCGGCGGGGGCGGTCGAAGGGGCCGAGCCGGGGCCCGGTGCAGTACGGAACACCGCGGTCGAGACCCGGCTCCTCGAGATGACGATGCCGACAGCGGTGACGACGACATCAGACCCCGTGTTGTCCTCCATCCTGACGATCACCGGGCTCACGTCGGGGGTCGTCGTCCCCATCACGGCACGCAACACCCTCTTCGGGGCCCTCGTGGTCGGCTCCCACGGTCGCGATGTGAGGTCCGACAGCGCCCTGTGGGAACGCCTCAGCGGTGCCGCCAGCCTCGCCGCCACTGCCCTCGATGGAGTGGCACTCCTGGAAGAGGTGCGTCACCAGGCCCTTCATGACCCGGTCACCGATCTTGCCAACTCGCGACTGTTCGAGGACAGGGTGACCCAGGCATTGTCCATCTCACGCCGCAGCGGGTCCACCCTCGCTCTGCTCTTCGTGGACCTCGACCGCTTCAAGTTCGTCAACGACAACCACGGCCACAAGGTGGGCGACGAGCTGCTCCGGGCCGTCGCCCAGCGACTCCTCGAGAGGGTGCGCGAGGAGGACACCGTGGCCCGCATCGGCGGTGACGAATTCGGAATCCTTCTGCAACAAGTGACGCAGAGCGCTGACGCTGAGACCGTCGCCGCGGAGGTCGTCACCGCCCTGGGAGAGCCGTTCGCCGTGCGCGACCTGACCCTGCGCATCGGTGCCAGCGTCGGGATCACGGTCTTCCCTGAGCGTGGCGATACCTACGACTCAGTGGTGTCCCGGGCCGACAGCGCCATGTACCAGGCCAAAGCAGATGGCAAGGGCCGGTTCAAGACGTGTCGACCGGCCCCGGACGTCCACGCTCGCCGCGCCCAGACGTAACGCGCGCGAGGTGACGAGCCCGATCGGCACGCACCGTGTCCGGGCGCTACGGTGCTCCGGTTCCATACCGCCGGGTCAAGATCTCGAGAAGATGGCCATCGGGGTCCGCGAAGTACACACCCCGCCCCCCATCACGCCGGTTGATCTCGCCGGGTCGACTCATGGCGGGGTCGGCCCAGTAGTCGCACCCCCGAGCCGTGATGCGACCGAAGATCTCATCGAAGTCGTCCTCGTCGACGAGGAACGCATAGTGCTGCGACGCGACCGCGCCGTCGATCTCGTGAAAGTCGAGCGACACGTCGTTCGCCGCCTCGACGACGAGGAACGGCCCGAAGCGGCTCGGCGGTCCGAGACCCAGGGTCTCGGCCAGGAAGGTGGCCGAGCGTTGTTGGTCGCGGCACCAGACGATGGTGTGGTTGAGCCGGACGTTCATTGTCTGTGCACCTCCGACCGCCGTCAGCCTCCCGCGGCCTCTTCCACGGTGAGCTCAGCCGCCGGGTCCGCTTCGAGTCGGGCATCGGGGATAGGCAGCCCGCTGCGCACGGACAGGCCGTAGGTCCCGTCCTCGATGCGGCGCTCGGCCCGATCGAGCGCGGCCAGCCGCTCGCGCAAGCTATCCGCCACGGCGTCGTCGACCTCTTCGGCGGTGAGCCGCTCGGCGGGGTCGGCGATTTCACCGGTCTCGCTGGCGGCGGCTCGGTCTTCTCGACCGGCGCTGACGGTCTCGCCGAGCAATCGCGCGACCCGCTGCCGCTCCGCCTGCACCAGCGCTCGAGCATGATCCTCGTCCATCATCCCTCCTGTGTTCGAAACCGACAGGATCAACCGACGTGTCACACGGCGGTGTCAGCGACGGTCATCTGACCTGGCTCCTCGTGATCGATTCGTCAAGGCTCAGCACCGCTCACCTTTGTCGTCTCCTAAGTGGCGACCGCACCGTCGGTCAACGCATCGATGCCGGCAAGTCTGCCAGCCAAGGCATCGCTGAGGCGGTAGCGATCTGCGAGCGTACCGGGAGCCGTATAGCTGATCTTGGTCTGGCCACCGTCGTCCCACACCAACACTTTGAGCGGCAGATCCAGTGCGGCGAGCGGCGCCGCCGCCATGACGGGAGTGCCCGCTTCGGGGCTCCCGAAGATGAGCACCTTCGTCTCTCGGAGCTCGAGGCCGGCCGCCTTCGCTTCCGCGCCGTGATCGATGACGGCGAAGAGCTTCAACCCCTTCGCTCGCACCAGCTCCGTCAGGAGCGCCTCGGTGTCGGCGACCGACCGGGCACTCTCCTTTGTGACAATTCCCGCCCCACCGTCCCCTGTGACCCCGTCAGAAACGCAATCGGTCATGGCTTGTCCTCCGGCCTCCCCGGTCCCTTCGTCCCGGATGGCGTCAGCCTGCCCCAGATGGTCGGGACCCGCCTCTCCTTCCACAAGAGGAGTCCTGCTGACCACTGAGCTCCGGGTGGAGCTCGACAGAAGCGGGAACTGCTAACCGAGAGCCACCGTGGCCGCGAGCTCGTCGTGGTCCATGGTGGAACGACCGGGAATCTCCTGCTCTTTCGCCATCTCCGCTAGTTCTTTCGTGGACATGTCGGCCTTGTCGGCGAAGGTGGGGACACCCAGCTCCGCCTCCCGAGCGTCCAAGAGGTTCCCGAGCTCATCTCGACGCGTCGCGTCACTGCTCGATCGGACCTTCGGGAAGATCTCGTCTTCCTCTTCCTCGACGTGATGCCCCACGCTCTCGATCACAACGGTCATCTTGGCGTTCCACTGGTAGTTCCGGGTTCCAAGTCCTCGATCTCGCCCAGCAGGACCTTGACGACATGGTGCTCCTCGACGCCCTCATCGATCGCATCAGCCAATTCGGACGACATCTCGTGGGCGGCCGGATAGAAGATCTCCTCCTCGATCGTGGTGTGAACCCTCAGCTCCTCCATAATCTGCGAAACGAGGAGACCCGCGGCGGTGACGTCTTCTGATTCGGAGGCTTTCTTGAATCGAGCGAAGAGTCCCTTCACTCGATTGTGATCGGCAATCAACAGCTTGGTGGCGTCCATGTGATCCCCCTTCGCTTGTCGGCGACCCCAGTAGTCGGATGTGGTGATTCCCGCCGCGGGGACCGACCAAACTGGGGACCCGATCACCGGGATCGTCACGTGCCGGCGCGCTTTCGTCAGGGGGATCGTCACCGCAACACACCCGACTCCAACTCACCGTCGACATCTCGAGGGCCGCCCATGGCGCTCCACCCGACTCGGGGATCGTCGAGGACCCGGTTTCGGCTAGCGGTCGACGGCCCTTTCGAGTTCGGCTTTGGACATCTTCGAGCGGCCCTTGACGCCTCGACGCCGCGCCTCCTCGTAGAGTTGATCGCGGGTGCGACCACCCGGTCCACGGTGCGATCTCAAACCCCCACGTCGCCCAGACGAGATGTCTTCGATCGACGTGCGGCTCAATCGAGCCGACTCTCCGGCCCGGGCCCGCGCCTTGTTGACGGTACGCGCCGCGATCTCTTCTGCTTCGTCTTCGGAGTCACCTCGGTCGAGAAGACCGGCTTTGACGTGGTCGTACTGGCGCTCGCGCTTCTTGCTCCATGCTTGTTGCGGCATGATGCCCTCCTTCGGTGCCACCGTCACATACCCATCCCGGGCCGGAAAACAACGTCACCAGAGGCGCCGGGAGCCTGTCCCCGATGTCTGTTGTCCTACGCCCGCCCATTGGGTAGAACCGGGCGATGAACCCGATCGAGAAGGCCATCCGCGGCGTCGATCGGTTTCAGCAGCGACATCTCGTCCCCTCATTCGTATTCGGCGTCATGAAGAAGTTCGGTGACGACTCGGCGGGCACCCTGGCGGCACTGATCGCCTACTACGGCTTCTTGGCGCTCTTCCCTCTGCTTCTCGTGCTCACCACGATCCTCGGGCTCTTCTTCTCCCACGATGCCGCGCTCCAACACCGGATCATTGACTCTGCGGTGAGCCAGTTCCCGATTGTCGGGAACCAGCTCTCAGGACCTCATGGGGTGAAGTCGCTGCACGCCGGGAGCGGGGTCGGTCTCGGCGTCGGCCTCGTCGGCCTGATCTGGGGATCCTTCGGCGTGAGCCAAGCGGCGCAGCGCGCCATGGCCGAGGTGTGGAACGTGCCCGGCGTGATCCGCCCCGGATTCTTCCCCCGGTTGGGCCGAAGCGTCGAATTCCTGGCCATCCTCGCCCTCGATGTCGTGCTGACGACATTCCTGGCCGGCAAGGTCACGTTGGGCCACGGGCCGGTGTGGTCCCAGATTCTCTACACCATCCTCAGTGTGGTCATCAGCGTCGTGCTCTACGTGCTCGGCTTTCGGGTACTGACCCCCAAGACCATCAAGACCAACTGTCTGATCCCGGGAGCGATCCTGGCCGGAGTGGGGTGGACGGTCCTTCAGTATGGAGGAACACTCCTCGTGGGCCATACCCTGCGTCACTCGAGTCAGGTCTACGGCTACTTCGGCAGCGTCCTCGGTCTGATCTCTTTCCTGTACCTGGCGGCCGAGCTCACCGTCTACGCGGCGGAAGTGAATGTCGTACGGATGAGGAAGCTCTACCCCCGCAGCATCGCGCCGCCCCCGCTCACGCTCGCCGACCGGGCCGTGCTCAGCGCCATCGCCCAGCAGGGTGAACGACGCCCCGAGCAGAGGGTCCACGTCGAGTACCCACCCGGGTCAGGGGATCAGGACGACCCCTGAACCAGCGATGACTCCGGGATGAATCAGGAGGAGTCCGTCGGGCGGAGCGATTCAGCGCTGCCGGGCTGGTCTTGGGCGACGGCGTCGTCGTGGTGCCACGCTGGTCTTCGACGACACCCTGCAGCACGGCATCGGGCGCCTCCTCGAGCATCATGAGCCGTTCCTGAGCGCCGGGAATCGCCCGGAGGAGCTCATCGAGCTTTCGCTGGCTGACCGCCTGCTCGCGCGCCTGCGTGTGCTGGATGGCGAACACCATCACGAGCGTGGTCGCCGACATGCCGACCTCGCTACCCGTGACCCACCCCGAGGGGACGCCAAGCACCACCCCGTCGCCTCGCTGTCCCAGGAGCTCGGTCGCTCACCGACGATCGCCGAGTTGGCCGCCGACACCGGTGCTCCCGAG